>OHAQ01003440.1_pt1 | contig 10764 bp, 6 predicted proteins | sample 1577111 | NCBI WGS metagenome assembly OHAQ01 (sample SAMEA3541549, study PRJEB24748) | human gut metagenome | biome: human gut; feature: human-associated habitat; material: faeces | place: China | collected 2012 | reverse complement strand
CGATGGAATCCCAGTCCGAGCAACGCCTTCTCCACGTCTTCTTCGAAATGAGTCATGTCGATGGCATAGAACTTTTCACTCATGGCTGCCACCTTTTCGATCAGTTCCATATACGAATCACTCTCGTAATCGGTACGTGTAGCCAGTTCACCGTTCATCCGTTCGATCTCAGCTTCCATTTCACGCAAATGAGCAAATGCCTGCGAAGCTTCCTCAAACACGGTACGCCCGTCTTCCGTCATCAAATGCTGCGGAAGGTAAGCAACCACACAATCTTTCGGAGCGGTCACTTTTCCCCGGGTAGGCTGGCGGACGCCTGCCAATATCTTTAATAAAGTGGATTTTCCTGCGCCGTTTTTTCCCATCAGGGCAATACGGTCTTTTTCATTAATCTGAAAACTAATGTCACTGAACAAGGTGGTTCCGCCGAACTCGACGGTCAAGCCATCTACTGAAATCATATAATATGTGGTATTTAATTCTAAAACGGCTACAAAGATACATCAAATAAACGATTTAACCTTGATTCAGGCACAAAACAAACGCAGGGAAACGCAAGCCCCGAAAGACTTTGCACTTCCCTGCGTCAGATCCGTTTCCGGAGCAGATATCCGGGATTATCCGGCCATCAGCAGAATCAGCAGTTGAGCTGTCAGAATACGAAGGAACATAGCCAGCGGATATACTGTAGAATAACCTACTGCCGGAGCATCGTTACCAGCCGTCTGGTTGGCATAAGCCAGTGCAGGAGGGTCTGTGTTACTACCGGCAATCAATCCCATCAGGGTAAAATAATTCAGTTTATAATACCAGCGGGCTACCATACCCATCACCAGCAACGGAATAAACGTGATCAGGAAACCGATACCTACATAAAGCAGTCCGTCACCTTCAACCACCGTCTGCACAAAGTTACCTCCGGCTTTCAGTCCGACACTGGCAAGGAACAATACAATACCGATCTCACGCAGCATCAGGTTGGCACTCATTGTGGTATAGGTAACCAGCTTCACCTTGTAACCGAAACGGCCGATCAGAATGGAAATAATCAGCGGACCGCCTGCCAGACCCAGTTTCACCGGAGTAGGCATTCCCGGAATGGCAATAGGCAGACTGCCGAACAGGATACCGCAAAGAATACCCACGAAAATGGTCACGATATTCGGATGATCCAGACGCTTCAACTGGTTTCCCAGCAAATGAGCCACACGCTCAATCGCATCCTGAGGACCGACTACCATCACGCGGTCACCGACCTGCAACGTCAACTGACGGGACGCAAACAAGTCCATACCGGAACGGTTGACACGGGTTACATTCACTCCGTACATACTGCTGAAATGCAGTTCTCCCAAAGTTTTTCCGTTGATGTTAGGCTGTGTCACCAGAATACGGCGTGAAACCATCGTCTTATCCTGCTGTTTCAGATCCTCCCAGTCCATGTCAACTTGCGGACCGATAAAGGCTGCAATGGCCTCAGAGTCATCTTCTGCACAGACAATGTACATCTTATCGCCCACATGCAGAGTAGTATTTGCATTCGGAATGTGTATTTCACCATCCTGAATAATCCGCGAGCAGACAAAGTCGCGTGCCAGAAACTTCTGTACCTGCGAAAGATTCTTGCCCACCAGAGCTTCATTCTGTACCTCCAGAGAAACGATAAAAGGTTTCAGATGCGGATTGGCTTCCTCACCGCGCTGAATGTCCGCAGCTTCTTTCCCCATATCTACCCGGCAGATATAACGGATGACAATCATGGAAAGGATGATACCGATAACTCCCAGCGGATAGGCACAGGCATACCCCATTGCAATTTCAGGACCGGAATAATCCAGCTGAGACAAAGCCTCGTTGGCCGCACCAAGTCCCGGAGTATTGGTCACAGCTCCGCAAAGCACACCGACCATCATCGGAATTTCCACACGCCCCTGCAGGGCATAATACATAATCAATGCTATCGCAATGTTCAGTGCAACAATTCCGACAGCAATCAGATTCATCGAGATACCTCCCTTCTTGAAAGAAGAGAAGAAAGACGGACCCACCTGCAAACCGATACAGAACACAAAGAGAATCAATCCGAAGTCCTGAATGAATGATAAGATGGAAGCATTTCCAGTAAATCCGAAATGCCCGGCCAGAATCCCGACGAACAAGACAAAGGTAACTCCCAGCGAAATGCCGAAGACCTTAATTTTCCCCAATAAGACGCCGGCAGCAATCACAAAAGAATATAATGCCACGATATGAGCAATCGAATCAGGATTTGTCAATAAATCTTGTAGCCAATTCATAATATTAAACTTTTTCTTAAACGCGGCAAATGTAACCAATTAAAGACAACCAGTCAAGAATTAAAGCCATAATATTTATTTTTGCCATACAGACTTTACAATTTATAAGTACATCCGGACAGTTTTTCCTATAAAAGTTTAACTGAACTGCATTTTTACCGCAAAAAAAGAAAACCTAAAAAGAAATTTGTATATTTGCCTATGCATGCCAATTATACAGCATGCAGTCACACTTAATCTAAATATCATAAAACACTGATTCACTATGGCAGATAGTAAAGAAAAACTCTTTTCAGATTTTCCACCCGTAAGTACCCAAGAATGGATGGATAAAATTACAGTCGACCTCAAGGGTGCCGACTTTGAAAAGAAACTGGTATGGAAAACCAACGAAGGATTTAAAGTGAAACCGTTTTACCGCCAGGAAGATCTGGAAGGATTGAAAACGACAGAAGGACTTCCCGGACAATTCCCTTACATCCGCGGAAACCGCAAAGACGACAATACATGGTTTATCCGGCAGAACATCCGGGTTGAATCGGCTGAAGAGGCCAATGCCAAAGCACTCGACATTCTGAATAAAGGAGTGGATTCACTGGGCTTTTCAATCAGGAAAAAGGATCTGTCACCCGAATTCATACGCACTCTGTTAAAAGACATCTGCTGCGAATGTGTAGAACTGAACTTCTCTACTTGCCAGGGACATACCGTACAGCTGGCAGAAATGCTGACTGATTATTTCCGTGAAAAAGGATATGATCCGACCAAGCTTCAAGGTTCCGTCAACTATGACCCGATGGAGAAAATGATGCAGAAAGGAAAGGATCTGAGCAAGTTTATCGATAATGCCAGACGGCTGGTTGAAATATTTGCCCCCTATCCAAAATTCCGTTGCCTGGCCGTCAATTCGCTTTTGCTGAACAATGCAGGTGCCTACATTTATCAGGAACTGGGATATGCCCTGGCATGGGGTAATGAATACCTGAGCCAGCTGACAGAAGCAGGAGTACCCGCAGCACTGGCTGCAAAGAAAATCAAATTCAACTTTGGTATCAGCTCCAACTACTTCATGGAAATTGCCAAATTCCGTGCAGCACGTATGCTCTGGGCCAATATAGTCAAGGAATACAAACCGGTTTGTCCACGTACAGACTGCCAGAACACCGGAGCAGACGGCACCTGTTATTGCGCCTGCAAGATGGCTGCACATGCCGAAACCTCCAGTTTCAACCTGACAATCTTCGATGCACATGTGAATCTGCTGCGTACCCAGACAGAGGCCATGAGTGCTTCTCTGGCAGGAGTTGACTCAATCACCGTCACTCCGTTTGACAAGGCTTACGAAACACCGAATGATTTCTCCGAACGTATTGCACGCAACCAGCAGCTCCTGCTGAAGGAAGAAGCTCACTTCAACCGTATCGTCGATCCGGCTGCAGGTTCTTACTATATCGAAAACCTTACGGCTTCCATCGCACAACAGGCCTGGGAACTTTTCCTGAAGGTAGAAGACGAAGGCGGCATGCTCAAGGCTGTCGAAAGCGGAAGCGTACAGGAAGCTGTCAACGCCAGCAACAAGGCCCGCCACGAAGCTGTTTCGAAACGGAAAGAAATTCTTCTGGGTACCAACCAATATCCTAACTTCAATGAACTGGCAGGCGAAAAGGCACCATTGGCACAGACTTGCTGCTGCGGAGGCGGAAAGGATCATGCACACCACGAATGTGAAAAGCCGTTTGCAACCATTCAAACCGACCGTGCAGCCAGCGAATTCGAAGCACTCCGTCTGCAAACAGAACACTCCGGCAAACGTCCGAAAGCTTTCATGCTGACCATCGGAAATCTGGCCATGCGTCAGGCACGTGCCCAGTTCTCATGCAACTTCCTGGCTTGTGCCGGTTATGAAGTAATCGACAATCTGGGATTCGCTACCGTAGAAGAAGGTGTAGAAGCTGCCATGAAAGCAAAAGCCGACATCGTAGTGATCTGTTCCAGCGATGACGAATATGCAGAATATGCCATTCCTGCTTTCCAGGCAGTCAACGGACGCGCCATGTTCATCGTTGCAGGAGCTCCTGCCTGTATGGACGACCTGAAAGCCGCCGGCATTGAAAACTTCATTCATGTGCGCTGCAACGTGCTGGAGACCTTGAAAGAATATAATACCAAACTAGGAATCAATTAAATGCTATGAAACCGAACTTTAAAAACATCGATATATATGCCGGCTTCCATCCGCAAAATGGCATGGAATGGCAGAAAGCCAACGGCATCACTGCCAACTGGAAAACTCCGGAACAGATTCAAGTAAAGCCAGTCTATACGAAAGAAGACCTGGAAGGAATGGAACACCTGAACTATGTGGCTGGTATTCCTCCCTATCTGCGCGGTCCGTATTCCATGATGTACACCTTCCGCCCGTGGACCATCCGTCAGTATGCCGGATTCTCTACCGCTGAAGAGTCCAATGCTTTTTACCGCCGCAACCTGGCTTCCGGACAGAAAGGTCTGTCTGTAGCCTTCGACCTTCCGACACACCGCGGTTACGACCCGGATCATCCGCGTGTAGTAGGCGATGTCGGTAAGGCAGGAGTATCTATCTGTTCACTGGAAAACATGAAGGTGCTCTTCGACGGAATTCCCTTGAACAAGATGTCTGTGTCCATGACCATGAACGGTGCCGTACTTCCTGTCATGGCATTCTATATCAATGCCGGACTGGAACAGGGAGCCAAGCTGGAAGAAATGGCCGGTACCATCCAAAATGATATTCTGAAGGAATTCATGGTCCGAAACACTTATATTTATCCGCCTGCATTCTCCATGAAGATCATTTCCGACATCTTTGAATATACTTCTCAGAAGATGCCGAAATTCAATTCGATCTCAATCTCAGGTTATCACATGCAGGAAGCTGGAGCAACAGCTGATATCGAACTGGCCTATACACTGGCCGACGGACTGGAATATCTGCGTGCCGGAGTTGCTGCCGGCATTGACATCGATGCCTTCGCTCCCCGTCTCTCCTTCTTCTGGGCTATCGGTATGAATCACTTCATGGAAATTGCCAAGATGCGTGCAGCACGTATGCTCTGGGCCAAGATCGTGAAACAGTTCAACCCGAAGAATCCGAAATCACTGGCACTGCGTACGCACTCACAGACTTCAGGATGGTCACTGACCGAACAGGATCCGTTCAACAACGTAGGACGTACCTGTATTGAAGCCATGGCTGCAGCACTGGGACACACCCAGTCACTGCATACCAATGCACTGGACGAAGCGATTGCCCTGCCGACTGACTTCTCGGCCCGTATCGCCCGTAACACGCAGATTTATATCCAGGAAGAAACACAGATCTGCAAGAATGTAGACCCGTGGGGTGGTTCCTATTATGTGGAAGCACTGACCAACGAACTGGCTCACAAAGCATGGGAACATATTCAGGAAATTGAAAAACTGGGTGGTATGGCGAAAGCTATCGAAACCGGTATTCCAAAGATGCGTATCGAAGAGGCGGCAGCACGTACACAGGCTCGCATCGACTCCGGCGCACAAACAATTGTAGGTACAAATAAGTATCGTTTGGAGAAAGAAGATCCGATTGATATTCTTGAAGTGGATAATACGGCTGTTCGTCTGGAACAGATTGAAAACTTGAAGCGTTTGAAAGAAGGACGTAATGAAGCGGAAGTTCAGAAAGCGTTGGAAGCTATCACTAAGTGCGTAGAGACCAAAGAAGGTAACTTGTTGGAATTGGCGGTAGAAGCTGCAAGAGTTCGCGCTACGTTGGGTGAAATTTCTTATGCTTGCGAAAAGGTTGTAGGACGTTATAAAGCAATAATCAGAACAATATCAGGCGTGTATTCATCAGAAAGTAAAAAAGATGCAGACTTTGTAAGAGCTTGCGAGTTGACCGAGAAGTTTGCGAAGAAAGAAGGTCGCCGTCCTCGTATCATGATTGCCAAGATGGGACAAGACGGACACGACCGTGGTGCTAAAGTTGTGGCAACAGGTTATGCCGATTGTGGTTTCGACGTAGATATGGGACCATTGTTCCAGACTCCGGCAGAGGCTGCTCGCGAAGCTGTTGAGAATGATGTTCATGCAGTTGGTGTATCTTCATTGGCTGCCGGACATAAGACTTTGATTCCGCAGATTCTTGAAGAACTGAAGAAGCTTGGTCGTGAAGACATTATTGTGATTGCAGGAGGTGTTATCCCTGCACAAGATTATGACTTCTTGTACAAAGCCGGTGTAGCTGCCATCTTTGGCCCGGGTACTCCGGTGGCTAAGGCGGCTTGCCAGATACTTGAAATCCTGATGGACGAATAGTAATCTAGTCGTTTAATAATAAATTTAGAGGGATATTCTGCTTTGCGGGATATCCCTTTTTATTATACCATATCGTCTCCTGTTTTGGCAAACGTAACGCTAATCGTTTTATGGAACGGAATGAAACGGGATATGATGGCGATTACCAAAGATATGACGAGTAAATACCCTAGAATCTCTTTTAGTGCCAGCAACAGACTTTGTTGTTGCAGCGTAGAGTAAAGTCCGCTCGTGGCCATTTGTACTGCTTCGGCATATCCATGTCCCTGTGCCTGATAGCGGTTGAGTGCATCCGTATATTTCGAGACGGCCAATGGGTCTGTCATAGTGAAGTGTTCTGATAGTGAGTACATATATTTCTGTTGCAGATGATATAGCAGATTATTGTAAAAAGAGGTTGCCATAATAGGTGAAAGTACGGAGCGGAAGATAATCAGGAAGAACGCATTGGATAGCAGAAACTTCGGATTCAGGTCTTCTACGGCAAACAAAGCGAATGCAATAATCAGCATTAGCATACCCAATCCTCTCAAGAAGATAGGGAAATATAGCATTTCATACGTACTGTCCGGGGAGATACCGAAATAAAGTATAGTGAAGAATAGGACAAAGCATGTCATCCCTCCTGCTATTAGGAAGCGAAAACGCCAGCGTTGCCAACGGAACCACCAGAAACAGATGAATGCACCTAATGCATAACCCGGTAACAAATAGATATAGAGTGAATACGTGTGTGTGGAATCTATTTTGAGAATGCCGGTCATATAGTTGGTCAGTAAACTGGTGGACGTACTGAAAAACATGACCAACATCATATAGAAATAACCGATAATGGCTTTGGGTTGAAACAATGGGGCCAGGCTGACGTATGGTGACCTTGAATGATATTGCAGCCAGATAAAGAAGGCAATAAGCATGGGAGCAAGCATAATGTATAGGCATATACGGGGTGAGGACATCCAGTCGAGTACCTTTCCGTAATTTATCACATACATCAGCATTAACAGCCCTGCGGAGATGAGAAGCATTTCACGGATATGCAGTTCTTTGATCGGTATTTTCTTTATCGGGCGATTATGGCGAAAACAGACTATAACAATCAGGATAGCCAAAAGGATGAGCAGCATCATGAAATAGTACATATGTTTCCAGTTATAGTAATAAGCCAGTTCGGCAGTGATAATCATTGACAGTTGTCCTCCGCCGTACACTAATGGATAAAAATAAGAGTAGAATTCACTACGTACATTCTTCGGACTGAAAATCTTTTGTGCCCGGCGGATAAACCAGAGCATCAGGATTCCTTTGAGAAAGCCGATAATGAAGCTGCAAACAATCAGTATGTCCGCATTTTGGGAACGGGCGCATATCCAACTCAGGAAGAATTGGAATATCATATCTGTCAGTAACAGAGATTTGGTGGAGAAAGCCCCTAATATTTTCGGTATAATCGGATAGGCGATTGCCATACCTGCGGAAGCGGCATAATAGCCCATAGTAATATCTTCCGTATTCGTGCCCAGTGTGTTCGATACTTCGAGCATACTGCCGGTATAGGAGCCATTCAACATGGTTACCGGAAGAATGATAAGGAATATGCTTGCCATACCCAGCCATTCGGGAACCCACTTTCGAACCGGGACTTCCAGCTCTGCCATTGTCATCATCGGCGTAATGCTTCTGTTTCAACCATCATACCTGCCCGAAGATTCTGCATATCTTCCGGCGACACCTCCTCCAAATCAATTCGTACGGGAATCCGTTGCTGTACTTTTACGAAATTTCCTGCCGAGTTATCGGTTGGCACTAACGAATATTTAGAGCCGGTTGCTTCTGAAATAGCTGTCACTTTGCCTTTGAAAGTTTTGTTTGGCAATGCGTCTACCTTGATGAACACTTCTTGTCCGATAAAGATATGGGCAATCTGTGTCTCTTTGTAGTTTGCTGTAATCCATTTATCTTTGTTGCGTACCAGATAAGAAATGGTTTGTCCGGCTTGTACAAACTGTCCCGGTTCAAGCGTGCGGCGTCCCATATATCCTTCGTAAGGTGCTGTCAGTACTGTGTATGAAAGATTGAGATTTGCCAAATCCAAATCCGCTTCTTTCCGGAGGATATTCGCTTCGGCTCCGGTAGTCTTTTGACTGGCTTCGGTGTATTGAGACATAGCTGCGTTTTTTTGTTCTACCAATGCCTGATAACGTGCTTTGGCTGCTTCATAAGTGGCTTTAGCCTGTTCATACTGTTGTGCGGGTACTGATTCTTCTTTCAGTAGACGTTCGAATCGGTAGTAATCCTGCTCCAGCTGCCAGAGCTTGGCTTTTGCTTCGGCAATATTGGCTTCCTGTACGGCAACGTTTGTTTGTGATGTTTTTATACCGGAATGAATTACATTTTGCGATCCCTGTGCATCCAGCAAGGCAGCTTCGGCTTCCTTTACTTTAATCAGGTATTCGCGATTATCCAGAATCACATCCCATTTTTCCTTGTGCATTGAACCAAAAAGCTCACTGGTCTTGCATTCAAATATGCCCTTCCTCCCGGTTTCAAGTTCTGTCAGTTCTCCATCAAGTGATGCGTGAGCAAACGGATACTTGTCATTGAGAAGCATGTTATCACCAAAGTATTCAACCTTGTATTCCGGGTGGTCCAATGCAAATATTGCTCTTATGTGTTCCTCTGCCTTAGTTCCATATATTACGTACAAAACAATCAAAACCAAACACAACACCCAAAGCAGCGCATACTCTATCTTCAGGCATTTCAATAACTGTGCAATTTCTTTTTCCATTTCAATATATTTACATAGTTCCAGTAAAAACAGTACGGTTTACAATAGAACGTCCCAATGTAACCTCATCTGTATATTCCAGTTCATCACCGATGGAAATACCTCTGGCAATCATTGTCAGCTTGACATCATAGGGAGCCAGTTTTCGGAAGATATAAAAGTTTGTAGTATCTCCTTCCATCGTTGAACTTAATGCGAGAATCACCTCTTTGACTGTACCCGATTTCACACGTTCCACCAGACTTTCTATCTGTAGGTCAGAAGGTCCTACACCATCCATAGGAGAAATAACTCCCCCTAATACATGGTACAATCCCTTATACTGCTGGGTATTTTCTACAGCCATTACATCACGAATGTTTTCCACCACGCATACCGTCGAAGCATCCCTCGATGAGTTGGAACAAATCTGACAAACATCCGTATCGGATATATTATGACAAACCCTACAATATTTTACTTCACGCTTCAGTGTTATGACGGCATTGCCAAATGCCTCCACTGTCTGCAAATCCTGACGCAGCAGATGCAACACCAGCCTCATGGCAGTTTTTCTTCCTATACCGGGAAGCTTGGCAAATTCTCCCACTGCTTTTTCCAATAAAACGGACGGATACTGTTGACTCATTAGTTCATTCAATTTGTCGGCAAAAATACAAAAAAATAAACTATCTTACATGCTACAGAAAGAACATCGCAAAATTTTACCAATCATCCATCCGCCCAATCCCCCAGAGATTGTTTCTTCCCAGACAACATTTCGCTATATAATAAAGGTAATACGTTCTGTAAAAACATTCCTAAGCAAGGCATAAGTATGCTATTAATTGTTAAAAAAGTGATTTAAAACATAATATTTTTCTTACTTAAAATATTTATTGTTTCAAGAAAACTCTCTACTTTTGCGCCTGACATAAAAACAACTTTACTTATGAATACAATGAAAACACTAATACTTACCGTTGCATGTTGCCTGATGGCAATCGCTCAAACACAAGCTAAAGATTTTGTCCGTCCGGAAAGTTCCAATTACATAAAAGGAGTAGAAGCACTGAATGCAGGCAATGCAGAACAGGCTTACCAATACCTGAACGAAGAAATCAACCAAAATCCGGACAATGGTTATGCACACTGTTACATGGCGTTGGTATGCAATTTCTACGGCGATATGAAACTGGCACTGTATGCTGCCAACGAAAGTGTAAAACTTATTCCGGAAGAAGATACAGAATACCGCTCGTTTGCATACTATACCCGCGGCACACTTTACATGAACGCTCAGGCATACGATCTGGCAGAGAAAGATTTGGACGAAGCTATCCGCCTGACTCCCTCAGATGC
>OHAQ01003435.1_pt1 | contig 10775 bp, 7 predicted proteins | sample 1577111 | NCBI WGS metagenome assembly OHAQ01 (sample SAMEA3541549, study PRJEB24748) | human gut metagenome | biome: human gut; feature: human-associated habitat; material: faeces | place: China | collected 2012 | reverse complement strand
GCAAAAATATAAGAATGAAAAAAGGGCGACAAGATAGAATCGCGGAGACGCTTACAAACGTGAAAGGATGGGTGAAGGGAACACCCTTCACCTATAAACTGCTTATAGATAGGATAATACAAGGAAAAGTGAAGGGTGAAGAGATTGTTCATTATAACTCTTCGCATACCCGCATTTCCATACCTTTATATACCACTACAATTTTGTGTAGTTGCGTGGAGCCAATAGCTTGTTTCACCGTGTCCGTGTCGGCATAGCGGTTGGCCTGGGCGATGGCTTCCTGACGCAATTCCTCCACACGGTTTTCAGAATCGCGATATTTGGCGTACTTCAACTCAACGATGTAGCTGTGCTTCATGTCAGAATATATGTCCAACATGGGACAGAGGAAAATATCGACGTAACCCGCTTGTGTATCTTGCTCGGAGATAGGACGGTAGAAGCGGTTTTGCGCAGTCATGGCCAAGGTGAAGCCGTGAACGAAGAATTCGCCCTTTTGCTTGTCACGCTGGGATGCATAACGTTTCAGGCAGTCGGCAATGTAACCGAAATAGGCTTGCCAATTGCCATCATAGGCGAGTTGACTTGAAAGTTCGCTCTTTTCGTAGCTGCTGAAATTCAAGTCTGCGTCGTTATAGGTATTCAGCAAATAAGTGTAGAGCTGCTCTTGAACCACCAGGTTCGGAATGGTCAGTTTGGTCTTGCCTTTATCTATTCCGCTAATGGTTAACATTCCGAAATAGTAGAGCAGGCTTATAAAATTGTCCGGATTGGTGATGTTGACGGCAGGGAAACCTTTCTTCAGTTCGCCAGTGATATAACCTTGACTCACTAAAGTTTGAATGACGGAAGCATCGTGTGCAAACTCTTTATCCTTTCGAATGAGCATACGCAGCTTTTCATAGTCGATACGTATATTATCTTCTATCATTTCTCGTGGTGCTTTGCCGTTATCTATGTAATTCTTCACGAAGTAGAGCACCATGTTGGAGTTGTACATGGTAGTTTCACCGTAACAATCCTGTGCGAAGCAATAATTGTCGTACCACGGTTTCATTATTTCCATCAGTTCGTCAACAGTATGGCGGAAAGGGCTGTTCGTTGAATAATAAGTCAGCATTTCGCGCACTTCTTCTTCGGTGAACCCCATCATTTGGTTAAATTGAGGGGTAAGTGAGTAGTTTGTGCCGATGTTGAAGCCACTCGTCAGGTCATCCATCGTTACGGGGCTTACACCGGTGATGAAACAACGCTCTATGCTGGAATAAGTTCCTGCCTTCACCTTATTGAAGAAAGCACGCAGATAACCTTCGCCATGCGTTTCATCAGTGTAGCGGTGCAAACTTTCCGCATCGGAAAGGATGGCGTTGGTGAAGTGGTCGTATTCGTCGATGAAGAGATACATTTTCTGTCCGGCACGTTCGCACTCCGAAACCAAATAGTCCAGTTGGTTGACAGCCCCGTCCTTTTCGTCCAATCGTTCTCTGATACCTTGTGGCAGGAGGTCAGAATAGACTTCACAGAAGAAGTCGAAGCGGATTTGGCAATGTGCATCCAGTCCTTTTCGATAATCGTTCAGTTCGCCGGTGATACCTGAAAAGTTGAGGTAAAGCACCAGATAGCTGTTGCGGTTTGCTGTGGGATGCTTCCCAATGTAGAGGTCGCCGAATAAGTCGTTGAACTTATCGCGGGTACGCACATCGTAGTAGTGTTGCAGTACGTTCAGCGTGAGGCTTTTGCCGAAGCGGCGGGGACGGATGAAGAAAAAGAACCGGTCTGCCTGCTCTATCATAGGAATGAAGCGGGTTTTGTCTACATAATAATAGTCTTCGCGGCGGATGACTGCGAAGTTCATCATACCGTAAGGCAAACGCTTTCTGTTGGGTACTATATATTCCATTGGATCCATCTTCTGTCCTCCTGCTGATTTCTTATTTTATAACTTGCTTATTAATAGCGTTAACGACACAAAGATAGTAAAAGTTCTTGTTGGGTACGAGGCATCCTCAAAAAAGTATTGGAAAAACTCATTCACACAAAGAACTACAGCCCTGACAAAGCTATTCTGAAACAGCAGTGAAGTGGCGGAAATAATTCTCGAGGTTAGCTTGTATATATTGAAAGATACTGTATTTTTGTGCAGAACTAAAAAAAGAAGAGACTATGTTGGACATTATTTTGATCGTAATTAGTGCCCTTTGTATGATAGCCGGGTTAGCAGGTTGTATTCTGCCGTTTCTTCCCGGTCCGCCTATTGCTTATGTGGGGTTGATCATTCTGCACTTCACGGATAAGGTACAATATTCTACGACACAATTAATCGTATGGTTATTGATTGTAGCTGTTTTGCAGGTATTGGATTATTTCACTCCGATGCTGGGAAGTAAATATAGTGGCGGTAGTAAATGGGGTAATTGGGGATGTATCATAGGAACTCTTGTCGGTCTTCTTTTCTTGCCTTGGGGGATTATTCTCGGTCCGTTTCTAGGAGCGGTGATTGGTGAACTATTAGGAAATAAAGAGTTCTCGCAGGCACTCAAATCAGGTGTGGGCTCTTTACTCGGATTTATATTCGGAACTTTACTGAAGTTCGTTGTCTGCGGTTATTTTTGCTATCAATTTATCATAGGTCTTATTCGGTAACCTATTTGATGTTGTAAAACATTCGTAAGAATAACCTATCTATTGCCTTTACATAGAGTACTAAATCGATGTGTGTTCGTCTTTATTGAAGTAGCACATTGAGGTAGTACCATGAAAAAGACTTTTACTTATCTTTCTTTTATCATTTTCTTGGGGTGGTTTCCCTTGCTTTTTGCGGGAGAAATTTATGTATCCCTGCAGGGGAATGATAAGAATCCCGGGACAAAGGAAGCCCCGTTTAATACATTAAACCGGGCAATCAAGCAGGCTCGTGAATGGCGTAGACTGAATCGGCCGGAAGTAGCCGGAGGAATTTATATTCGTTTGGAAGAGGGCGTTTATGCCCAGCGCAATTCTCTGTTTCTTCGTTCGGAAGATAGTGGGACACCCGATTCTCCAACAGTGATTTGTGCAGTAGATGGTGCTCATCCTGTGATTAGTGGTGGAGTTGCTGTTACAGGATGGAAGCGTGGATGCGATAATCCGGCAATTCCTGAAGAGTTGAGGCAGAAGATATGGTCGGCAGAGGTTCCCCTAATAGGAAATAGAAGAGTCGAAACCCGGCAAATGTGGGTGAATGGCAATAAAGTTCAAAGAGCTGCGCAATTTCCTGACGGAGGATTGGAACGAATGATTGACTTCAATCCGGAAGAGCAGACAATAACGATCCCCGTTTCTCAAAGTGTAAATCCGAATAGACTACAAAATGCCGGTCAACTGGAAATGATTGTCCATCAACGCTGGGCGATTGCTATTTTGCGCGTGAAAAGTATAGACGTGAAAGACGGACAAGCTGTAGTTCGCTTCCATGAACCCGAAAGTCACCTGGAGTTTGCTCATCCCTGGCCGCAACCCGTCATCGGAGGAGAGAAAGGAAATTCTTCCTTCTGCCTGATCAATGCACTGGAATTGCTGGACCAACCCGGTGAATGGTTCCAGGAATATCCTTCCGGCACGATTTACTATTATCCGCAGGCGAGCGAAAATATGGAAACAGCTGAAGTGATTATCCCTACCTTAGAAACTTTAGTGACCATAGACGGTACATTGTCTCGTCCGGTAAAACATATACAATTTAACGGAATTACTTTTGCGCATACCTCCTGGATGCGTCCTTCTTTTCAGGGGCACGTCACCTTGCAAGGGGGATTTCCTTTATTGGATGCCTATAAACTACAAGAACCGGGGCTTCCGGAAAAAGCGGAACTGGAGAACCAAGCCTGGATCACCCGTCCCGAAACGGCAATACGTGTAAGAGGTGCCGAGCATATTGATTTCAAGCATTGCACGTTCCGTCATTTATCATCCACCGGACTGGATTATGAATGGGCCGTTACTGCATCGAGTGTCGAAGATTGTCAATTTACGGATATTGGAGGAACGGCTTTACTGGTCGGTGCATTTCCGGACGGAGGATTTGAGACGCACATTCCTTTTATTCCTGCTGACGTACGGGAATTATGTTCCCATATTACTATCAGAAACAATTTCATCAGTAATGTGACTAATGAAGACTGGGGATGTGTAGGTATCGGTGCCGGATATGTCAGAAACATGGATATTTCTCATAATGAAGTCTGCCATCTGAACTATTCAGGGATTTGTGTAGGCTGGGGATGGACATCGCTGGAGAGCGGAATGTGCAATAACCGGATAGAAGCAAACTATGTACATCACTTTGCCCGTCGGCTATACGATGCAGGCGGTCTGTATACTCTTTCCAACCAGCCGGGTTCCGTCATGCGAAATAATCGGATCGAACATTTAATCGAGGCACCCTACGCTACGAATGACCGTGCTTTTTATATCTATCTGGATGAAGCTACGGACGGATATACAATGGAAAACAACTGGTGTCCCACTGAACGTTTTGATTCGAACCGCCCCGGGAAAAAGAACGTGTGGAAGAATAACGGGCCTCAAGTGGCGGACAGTATTAAGTACAAAGCCGGAAGAATAAAGCAAGATTGAAACAAATCAATGGATTAACATAGTCATTAATGTACTAGTATAGCAATCAATAAACTAGTGTAATAATCATTAGAACTAGACTAGTATGGTAATCATTCAAACTAATATGATAATTATAGTAATCAATAAACGATATTTAATCAATAAAATAGATGAAACCAACGAACTACCACTTATTTGATTTCCTTGATTTCGATACCGAGTTATCAAGGAATGAGTCGCTTTGGAAAGCATACAAGCCAACGGCTGTTTATGAAAAGGAAGGAGATATTTACGTAACAGTTCCCTTTCAGAAGCAAAAGCTGGCTAACGATATGATGGCGGATACCGATGTTCCCCAGGAGGAATATACGTTAATCATCCGTCAGTATAACATCGGCATCACCCGCCTGTTTCTTGGCTTCGGTGATTATGTACTGACAGATGAGTCGGAAATGCTACAATTCAGTGACCGGATTCAGAAAGTGCCCCTGTTTATAAAAGAACAAAAAGGAAAATGGATTCTTTCGACGGAAGACGGAACGAAGCGTGCCGTTATCAATGTGGAAGAGCCTCTATTAGACCGATGGAGCGAATTGCTTCCCGACCCTCAAGAAACGCTTGACATCACTTTATACCCTGATGGAAAGCGTGAAATCCGCTTGTCAGCCTACGACCATTTTTCGCCTCCCCGTTACGATGCGTTACCTGTTGCCTTTTGCAAACGCGATGGTCGGAAAGAACGGGCAACGCTTTCTTTTGAATGTAAGCCCGATGAATGTTTTGCCGGAACCGGAGAACGTTTCTTTAAAATGGACTTGAGCGGACAGACTTTCTTCCTGAAAAACCAGGACGGGCAAGGAGTCAATAACCGGCGTACTTATAAGAATATCCCCTTCTATCTATCCAGCCGAATGTACGGAACATTCTACCATACATGTGCTCATAGCAAGCTCTCGCTGGCCGGACATTCCACCCGTTCCGTCCAGTTTCTAAGCGACCAGGCATTGTTGGATGTATTTGTAATAGGCGGTGATACGATGGAAGATATTCTTCGCGGTTATCGTGACCTGACCGGCTATCCGTCTATGCCTCCTCTTTGGAGTTTTGGCGTTTGGATGAGCCGTATGACTTATTTCAGTGCCGATGAAGTAGACGAAATATGCGACCGCATGCGTACCGAACACTATCCCTGTGATGTAATTCATCTGGATACGGGCTGGTTCCGTACCGATTGGCTCTGCGAATGGAAATTCAATGAAGAACGGTTCCCCGATCCGAAAGGATTCATCGGGCGGTTGAAAAAGAACGGCTATCGTGTCTCTTTATGGCAACTTCCATACGTTGCAGAAAATGCAGAGCAGATTGATGAAGCCAGAGCCAATGATTATATAGCCCCATTGACCAAACAACAAGCGACCGATGGTTCCAACTTCTCCGCCCTGGATTATGCCGGAACAATCGACTTTACTTATCCGAAAGCAACCGAATGGTACAAAGGACTATTGAAACAACTCCTGGATATGGGAGTAACCTGTATCAAAACCGATTTCGGTGAAAACATTCACATGGACGCCCTCTATAAAGGTATGAAGCCGGAATTGTTGAACAACCTGTATGCCCTGCTTTATCAAAAGGCCGCTTGCGAAATTACGAAAGAAGTGACAGGTGACGGCATAGTCTGGGCACGTTCCGCATGGGCGGGATGCCAGCGTTATCCTTTGCATTGGGGAGGCGATTCCTGTAGTTCCTGGGATGGAATGGCAGGTTCTCTGAAAGGCGGTCTACATTTCGGCCTGTCGGGATTTGCTTTTTGGAGCCATGATGTTCCCGGCTTCCATACATTGCCCAATTTTATGAACTCGGTAGTAGCAGATGATGTGTACATGCGTTGGACCCAATTCGGCGTATTCACATCGCATATCCGTTATCACGGAACCAATAAGCGTGAACCCTGGCACTATCCGGCCATAGCTCCGTTGGTGAAAAAGTGGTGGAAATTGCGTTATTCGCTCATTCCATACATCGTAGAACAAAGTAAACTAGCCATAGAAAGCGGCTATCCGCTCTTGCAGGCACTCATTCTGCATCATCCGGAAGATAAACTTTGTTGGCATATAGATGATGAATACTATTTCGGCAATGATTTCCTGGTAGCTCCGGTGATGAACAGCGAGAACCGTCGGGATATCTATCTTCCCGAAGGAAAATGGGTGAACTTCTTTACGGGAGAACATTTGGAAGGAGCATGCTGGTTGAGAGACGTGTATGTTCCGTTGGAAGAAATGCCCGTATATGTGCGTGCAAATGCCGTGATACCCATCTATTCGGAAGACGTGGACTGTACGGATGAAATGGATTTAAGCAAGAGCATGGCTTTACGCATAGATAATGATTATAAAGGATTTTGGAATAGTTCACCACAGATTACACAGATTGACACAGATGATAAGGGGAGATAAATCATATCTGTGTTAATCTGTGTAATCTGTGGTGGACTATGATAGATTGTGGTAGAAAATTAATTAATTTAGTATAGTATGAAAACATGGAAGAGTAATTTAGAAGAAACAAAACAACGTTATATAAATTGGTGGAACCATAAAGGAATCATTCTCAATATGTGGGAGCACTTCCAGGAAGGAGTGCAACCACATGCAGAGATAACACCTCCCGCACCGGCAAAAGATTTGTCGCAAAAGTGGTTCGACCCTCAATGGAGAGCTGAATATCTGGACTGGTACGTAGCGCACAGCAGTCTGAAAGCGGATATTCTTCCGGTTGCGAATACCCAACTGGGCCCCGGCTCACTGGCCGCCATCTTAGGCGGAGTGTTTGAAGGTGGGGAAGATACCATTTGGATTCATCCCAACCCGGATTTCACCGATGAAATAGTCTTTAACCCCGAACACCCGAACTGGATTCTTCATAAAGAACTCCTGAAAGCCTGTAAAGCGAAAGCCAACGGACACTACTTTGTCGGTATGCCCGACCTGATGGAAGGACTGGATGTCCTGGCCGCACTGAAAGGAACGGATAGGGTATTATTGGACACAGTGATGCAGCCCGAAATCCTGGAACAACAGATGCAGCAAATTAACGACATCTACTTCAAAGTATTTGATGAACTATACGACATCATCCGTGAAGGCGACGAGATGGCTTTCTGTTATTTCTCGTCCTGGGCTCCCGGAAAGATGAGTAAACTGCAAAGTGATATTTCGACCATGATTAGTCAGGATGATTATCGCCGGTTTGTGCAACCTTTTATTCGTGAACAATGTCAGAAGATTGATTATACCCTTTATCATCTGGATGGAGTGGGAGCCATGCATCACCTGCCTGCCTTGCTTGAAATTGAAGAATTGAATGCGATTCAATGGACTCCCGGAGTGGGCGAACCACAAGGAGGATCTCCCAAATGGTACGATCTGTATAAGAAGATTCTGGCAGGAGGAAAGAGCGTGATGGCTTGCTGGGTGACATTAGACGAACTAAAACCCCTATTGGATCATATCGGCGCGGACGGTGTACATTTGGAAATGGATTTTCATAACGAAAAGGAAGTGGAACAGGCCATGCGGATTGTTGAAGAATATACCGGTTCTTCTACCGCTGTAAATACCAATGAACATCAACAGGATGCCGACTTGGCAGCTACCGGACAGGAACGTATTTGTATACGGGAAGAACAACACCTGGAAGAGGATAAACTGAAACCTCTGTATGAAGCCATTGTTGCCGGGAAACTGGAACCTGCGGTTGAAATCACCCGGCAAGCCATTGCGGAAGGAGTAGCTCCCCAAATGATTATCAATAATTATATGATTAAAGCAATGGGCGAAGTGGGACAACGTTTCCAGGATGGAAAAGCTTTTGTTCCCCAACTGTTGATGGCAGGACGTGCTATGAAAGGGGCTTTGGAGCTACTGAAACCTTTATTGGCAGGAAGTGCTTCCACTACAATCGGTAAGATTGTCATCGGTACAGTGAAAGGAGATCTCCATGATATTGGTAAAAACCTAGTGGCTTCCATGCTGGAGGGTTGCGGCTTTGAAGTCATTAATATTGGTATTGATGTGACTTGTGACAAGTTTGTGGAAGCTGTGAAGGAAAACCATGCTGACATCTTGTGCATGAGCGCATTGCTGACTACTACCATGACGTATATGAAAGAGGTTATTCAGGCATTGGAAGAGGCCGGTATTCGTAATCAAGTGAAAGTGATGATTGGCGGAGCACCCGTCAGTCAGGGGTTTGCTGACGAAATCGGTGCGGACGGATATAGTGATAATGCGAATACAGCTGTAGCAGTTGCCAAAGAACTGATTGGAAATAAAAAATAGAATAAAAAGGCACGGATTACACGGATCAACACGGCTCTTAATTACATAGCCTATTAAAACCGTGAAATCCATGTAATCCTTGCCTGAAAGAAAATTAGATTTAAACTTACGTTACTTATTTAATACTTGAATTATGCATGTGAAATTCTTAGAGACATTAGATTGGAGTATTCTGATTGCCTACTTCCTGATTTTGATAGCTATTGGTATATGGGCAAGTTCAAAACGAAAAAAGGGGAGTAGTCTTTTCCTTGCGGAGAATTCGTTGAGATGGTATCATATCGGCTTCTCCATGTGGGGGACGAATGTCGGACCTTCCATGTTGATAGCTTCCGCAAGTGCCGGATTTACTACTGGTATTGTTTCGGGGAATTATGCCTGGTATGCATTTGTCTTTATATGTCTGCTTGCTTTTGTCTTTGCTCCCCGATATTTGGGTAGTCGCATCACGACATTGCCCGAATTTATGGGAAAACGTTTCGGACAATCTACCCGTAACATCCTTGCCTGGTATACCATTATTACCATTCTTATTTCATGGCTTGCATTGACTTTATTTGCCGGTGGAGTCCTGATCCGTCAGGTCTTCGATATTCCTATGTGGCAATCGGCATTGCTGTTACTTGTCATCTCCGCTTTCTTCACAATGCTTGGCGGACTGAAAGCTGTGGCCTACACGAATGTATATCAAATGATACTGTTGATTGTAGTATCAGCCACACTGGCTATCATGGGAATCTATAAAGTGGGTGGTGTAGGAGCACTGGTGGACGCCGTTCCAGCGGATTACTGGAATCTTTTCCATCCAAATGATGACCCGGCTTTTCCCTGGCTACCTATTATCCTGGGTTATCCTATTATGGGAGTTTGGTTTTGGTGTACGGATCAGTCGATGGTGCAACCGGTTCTTGCTGCCAAGAATCTCAAAGAAGGACAGATGGGAACCAACTTTACCGGATGGTTGAAAATATTAGATGTACCTCTTTACATTCTTCCCGGCATTATCTGCCTCGCTTTATTCCCACAATTGGAGAATCCCGATGAGGCTTACATGACAATGGTGACTCATTTGTTCCCGACAGGAATGGTCGGCTTGGTATTGGCTGTATTGACAGCAGCATTGGTAAGTACTGTCGGCTCTGCTTTGAATGCATTAAGTACGGTATTCACGATGGATATCTATGTGAAGAAAATCCGACCGCAGGCCAAGCAGAAAGAGATTATCAGAGTGGGACAAGTGGTTACGGTAGTTGGTGCACTGATCTCTGTGATAATAACCATAGCGATCGACAGCATCAAGGGACTGAATCTGTTTAATGTTTTCCAGTCTGTACTGGGATTTATAGCTCCTCCGATGGCAGCCGTATTTCTCTTTGGCGTGTTCTGGAAACGCACCACTACTCTGGCTGCTAATATGGCTCTAACATTGGGAACAGTGTTCAGTATCGGAGTAGGAATCTTGTATTTATGGGTGTTTCCGGCAGAACAATATGATGCATGGCCTCATTTTATGCTGCTTTCCTTCTACTTATTCGTTATCATCGGAATAGGCATGATAGTAGTCAGCCTGTGGGATAAGTCTCCGCAATTGGGCATCTTGAATATGGAAAAGATAGAGGACAAACCTGCACGAATTGTTCTTATCCTATGGGGATTACTTATTGTGACCATGATTGGGCTTTACATCTTCTTCAATGGCCACTAATTTTTATTCACCACAGAGAACGCAGAGGACACAGAGTCTTTTATTATTAGATAATAATCTCTGTGTCCTCTGCGTTCTCCTTTAGATTTGCACTGTGAAAAATAAAGGTTGAAATATTACCTTTGTGGTTA
>OHAQ01003424.1_pt1 | contig 10799 bp, 6 predicted proteins | sample 1577111 | NCBI WGS metagenome assembly OHAQ01 (sample SAMEA3541549, study PRJEB24748) | human gut metagenome | biome: human gut; feature: human-associated habitat; material: faeces | place: China | collected 2012 | reverse complement strand
GTCGCCCGTCTCGATGCAGTTTTCGTAGCGCGAGGCTTGCCGTTCGGTCAGGGACATCTGGTTGCGCGCCACGAGGGTGGCCAGCAATAAGCCGATGGAAATGGCAAACTGAACCGTCACCAACACGGCCACGAAGCGCTGCTTGCGCCGTCCACCGTATAGTGTGCGGTACTGGCTGAACGACAGGCGCGACAGGCGGCGGCTGATGTACCAGGCCGGTATGACAGACATCACCAAGATGAACGCCAACAGCCAGGGCAGCATCTGGCTACTGAAGAAGAAGCCCATCGTGAGCCGCGAGCCCACCAGGCCGTTGAACACCGCCAAGCAGTCGTTCACCAGCAGGATGGAGAGGAGGAACGCCAGCACCACCGTCAGGAAGGCGTCGCCGAAAAGTTGCAGGCGGATGTTGCGCAGCGTGCTGCCCATCAGCTTCTCCACGTGGATCATGCGGAGCTGTTGCAGCAGGCGCGAGAGGCTCATGTTGGTGTAGTTGCAGCAGGCGATGACCAGTATCAGCACCGCCGCCAGCAGGCTGATGTAGAGCGTCTGCACGGGCGTCTGGCTGATGTAGTCGAGAACTTGCTGCGAAGCGTCGTCGGGCGTGGTGAAGCAGACGGCTTCCAGCGGGTCGAGATAATACTTCGTCTGGTCGGGCAGCATGGTGGGTACCTTGTCGGCGTTTATCTTGTCGGCCAGGCGGGCAGCATCCGTCCCTCGCGAGAGCTTCAACAGTGTCGGACCGCCCCAATAGTTGGCGGCCGAAGCCGTCAGCATATCGAAACGCAGGAGCGACTGCTCACGTTCCCTGAGCACCGCCGCCACTTCGTACGTCTGCCTGTCCCCGCCTTCCATCTGTACCTCGATGTGCTGCCCTACGGCCTCCCTGCTTCCGAAGAGCTTGCGGGCACAGGCTGCACTCAAGGCCACCTTGTTCGGTTGGCGGAGTGCCTGCTCCAGGCTTCCTTCCGCCGCGCGGTAGTCGAAGAAGTGGGTTAGTGTCGTGTCGGTCGAGAGGACGATGAAGTTGCTTTCCACCTTCTGCCCGTCCACCTTACAGCCGAGCAGGTGCAGCGTGCCCATTCGCAGGTAATCCTCCACCTCGGCATAGCTGTTCTTCAGCCGCTGGGGGATTTCGGCAGCGGCGTAGGCCACGCGCTTGCCCTCGTTCATCGGGTCGTCCTGCCGCAGGAAGACGATGCGGTCGCGGTCGGGGTTGCGCCCCTCCAGCCCGTGTTCATGTACGAAATACGTCATCAGCAGGTTGGTACATGCCAACCCCAAGGCCAGACTGGCCACGGAGACGAGGAAGAACACCTTGTTCCGCCACCAGCTCCTGAGAATCATTTTCAGTGTTACGTTCAGTATCATAGTCTTTATTGTAATATGTTGTTATTCAGTCGTTAATCAGTTTATTTTTGTTTATCCGAAATAAACTGTCAGTTTAATAGCTTTAAACTGCCAGTTTAAACGGACTAAACTATCAGTTTAAACGGAGTAAACTGCCGGTTTAAACGGGTTGTACTGGTGCCACGAAGCGTGTTGTTGTCAGGCATGCAGTTATTCTCTTTTCACCACTTCCGCCGGATTCTCGTTCGCCGCCCGCCACACGCTTCGTCCGATGCTTGCCATGACCACGACGGCCATCAGCAGAAATACGGAGAGGAAAGGCAGCACGCCCATTTCCACCTGACGGGTGTAGGTCTCCATCCAGCGTTTCACGACGGCATAGACAACCGGGAAGGCCAACAGGGCCGCCACGCCCAGAATGGCCAGATATTCGCGGCAGAACATGGAGAGCACATCCTTTGCCGTAGCACCGTTCATCTTGCGGACGGCTATCTCCTTGCGGCGCTGTTCGCAGGTGAGGATGATGAGGGAGTAGATGCCGAAGACGGCCACCAGCCCGCACACCAGGGATGCGAAGGTCAGCAGACGGGAAAGCATCTGCTCCGAATGCAGGAACTCGTTGTACGACTCTTCTTCGTTGTAGAGCTGCATTGCTTTTCCGGGTGCCTCCGTGCGGCACAGGTCTTCAATGAGGGCGCGGCACTCGTCCCATGTTCCTTCCTTATATTTGAAGAGAATACCGGCAAAACGTTCCAAGATGCCCACTTCATCGCCGAAGATGAAACCTGTGGCAGGTATCGGCTCCGTAGGCGGAACGTATTGGAAATCTTTCACGACTCCCGTAATCGTTTTGTCGGCTACCATGCTGGTCGTACGGATATGTTTCCCGATGGCTTCTTCCGGCGTGTAGCCCATGCGACGCACCAGCGACTCGTTGAGCACGATATCCTGATAGGATTGCAGCGTGCACTCACCGGCCAGCGGGGTAAGTCCGTAGAAGCGGAAGAAGTCGTCTCCACCCAGATAGAGGTTGACGGGCAGCGGCGCGTTCGGCTGATGTTCTGCCCCCTCCCAGCTGAATATCTGTCCGATGGTTTGCGGACCTTTGGAAACCAGGGGATAATAGGCTGTAGGAAGCACTTCCGTAATCAGCGGCAGGCTTTTCAGCTTCGCTTCAAAGGGATAAGTGTCGGCCGCTGTCTCAAGGGCAAAATAGGCCCGGTTCTCCAATTCCATGCCCAGGTCGTGCTGACGGAGGTAATCCAGCTGGCGGTTCATCAGCAGCGTGCCCGTGACGAAAAGCATACACACGAACAGCTGGAACACCAGGCTGCCCCTGCGCAAGGCGGAGCGCAGGCGATGGTGGTCGACTGCACCGGCCGAACGGCTGAGGGCTTGTTGCTGCATGCGGTAGATGAATCCCAGGGCCACCACCAGCAGCACCAGCATCATCAGGCCCAGGAAAGCCATTGCCTCGCCATAGAGTACCGTGCGGGTGACGTCTATCTCTGCCAGCCGGATGAAGGTGGTAAACAACAGTTCCATCAGAATCATGCCCACGAACAGGGCTGAAAGCATCAGCATCAGGAATTCCATTCCCAGCATCCGCACCAGCGAACGGAGCGACGCGCCATGCACCAGGCGGAGCGCCATCTCGCGTTGGCGCACCTGCATGCGGTTGACAAACATGGTAAGGTAATTGATCAGGGCACATACAATGACCAGGACCCCCACCAGCGAGAAATAGACAATGTAGCGGAAGGTGATGCCTCCCTTGCGGCTGTCGCGGAAGTCTTTGGTGTAGCGCAATTCTGTCAGCGGAGTCAAAGACAGGCGCTCAATTCCGGTGTGGCGCGTCTCGGTCGGGTGAATCAGTTCATGCGGCAGGGAGGCGGTCATCTTGTCCTGCAACCCGGCGACATCCGTTCCTTCCTTCAGCTTCAGCACAATGGTCCACAGGTGATACCACCAGTTGTTTCTCCCGCTGCTCATTTCCTGCATCAGCGAGAAGGGATAGTTCGTGTGGCGGCAGTTCACCCTGACGACCGCCCCTATCTTTTTCTTTCCGTCCGACTTCATGTCCACCTCTTTGCCCAGCGGACTTTCCTTGCCAAACCACTGCCGGGCAGCTTCTTCGGTAATGGCTACCTCGTCGGAATGTCTCTGCATGAAGTTGAAGCTACCGTCCACCAGCTGCGCATCGAGCAGCTGTATCCAGGCACTGTCTGCCGATGACACGTTGACTTTCCGTTCCACTCCGTCCATCTCAACCCTTTCGCTTGTAATCCTGAAATAGGCGGCAGACTCCACTTCGGGATAATGCTCCGTCAGATAGGCGGCCATAGGTACCGGAAGCCTTTCGGTCATCTTTCCGGCCTTGTAGCCGTCGTTCACCCTGGCCACATAGAGGCGGTCGGCATCGCGGCGGAAGCTGTCGTAAGTCATCTCGTAGTGTATCCAGAAGGCCGACAGCGCAAAACAGACGAATCCGGCCGCCAATCCCAAAACACTGACGGCGGTTTGCATGCGGTACTTCAGCAGGTTGCGCCAGGCTATTTTCAAATAGTGCAGTATCATATTCTTTTTTTATTTAGTAGGCATCATTCTCTTTTCACCACTTCCGCCGGGTTCTCGTTCGCCGCCCGCCACACGCGCCAGCCGATGCAGAGGGCTACCAGCAGCGCCATGCCGAGGAAGATGACGGCATAGAGCCACCAGCTGAGGGGCGTCTGCTCTACATAACTCTCCAGCCAGCGTTTCATCAGCACGTAGCCCACGGGGAAAGCTACCACGGCAGCTGCGGCGAGCAGCAACAGGTATTCGCGGGCAAAGAGGCCGAGGATGTCCCCCACCCGTGCCCCGTTCACCTTGCGGATGGCCACCTCCTTGCGGCGGCGTTCGCAGCTCAGGGTAATCATGGAGAAGATGCCGAAAGCAGATACCAGGATGCAGACGGTGGAGACAAAGGCCAGCAGACGCATCAACAGGTGTTCGGCCTTGAGATAGGCATTATACTCGTCCATGACGTTCACCAGCCGGTAATGCACTTCGGGATAGTCCTTGGCAAAGAGGCTGTCTACGCGATGACGAAGTTCGGGCCAGGCTCCTTCGTGGTACTTCAACAGAATATCGTCATGGGCAATCCATTCAGTTTGACATACATAAAGCGTCGGTTGTATAGGAATGGTAGGAGCAGTGATATGTAAATCGCGTACTACACCGGTTACTGTGGCTTGCCGTTTGTCGCGATAAGTAACGGTCATTCCTACCGGATTGGCTACTCCCATCACCCGCACAGCCGATTCGTTCAGCATAATCTCTCCCCTGCCGCTATTTGGTCGGATAAATTTGCCTGCCGCTAAGCGGATGCCATAGAAAGAGGCCAGTGTATCGTCCATACAGGCCATGCGCATGTTTTTGATTTCAAGGCCTTCCGGTTTTCCTTCCCAGTCGATGGAAGTGGCGGCCACAGCTCCTTCGGGCAAAAGGCCTGTATAGTCCGTAAGTACCCGACTGACAAAAGGCATCTGGCGGACACGGTCCACAATCTCATCTTTCGCATTGTCGGGATAGAGGAAGGTAAAGGCGGCGATGTTGCGGCGTTCCCAGCCCAGGTCGGTGTGTTGCAGATAGTTCAACTGTTTCATCAGCGCCACCGTGCAGAAGATGGCCAGCAGGCTGATGAAGAGCTGCAGTCCCACCATCGCCTTGAGACGGCGGCCCGATCGGCTGCGATCAGGGCGTAGGGAAGAATAGCGGAAAACGAAAGGCAGCAACAATACCAGAGAAAGCGCCAGCACCATCAGGAAATAGAGCAACGACTCGCCATACACGTTGCCTTCCACGCCCGAAAGCCGCTGGAAGGATGGTTGTAACAGCTCGACCAGCATAAAGCCCAGGAAGCCCGAAAGCAGGACAAGCAGGGAATATTCGGTGGTGAGCATCGCGAAGAGCCCCCTGCCGGAAGAACCGCATGTGCGCCGCAAGGCCAGCTCGCGACGGCGGATGTCCATGCGCGAGAGGAACAGGGCCAGGTGGTTGAAAAGCGAACAGAGGATGACCAGCCCACCTGCCGCAGCAAACAGCACGAGGTAGGAGAAGCTGACAAGCCGTTCCTCGTTGAACGGAGCCTGACGGACTTCGGAAAGAGGCATCAGGTGCAGGCGGCCGGTAATCTTGCGGTAACGGTCGTCTGTCTGCTCGGCATAAGCACGGAACTTCTCTTCCAGAGCCTTGGGTGACACACCCGGGGCAAGACGTACCACCACCTCGAAACCTGCATTATACCACTCGTTCTGCCATTTGCGGAAGTAAGCTCCCTCGCAGATAAATCCGAACGAAAAATTGCTGTGCGGCAGGTCATTGACAATGGCACAGACAGTGGTTTCCTGATCGTTATACTCAACCTTACGGCCAAGCACGTCCGTCGTGCCGAATAACCGTTGCGCCGTCCGCTCCGTCAGGGCTACCTGTCCGTCCGTATAAAGGAAATCGGGGGTACCTGCCAATATATGGATGCCGAAGAGGTCCATAAAGCAGGAGTCCAACTGCATGCTGGGCAATTCCAGTGCAGGCTGTCCCTCCAAGCCCAGCTCCCAATTCGGATAGCGGGTAAAGGCACAAGCTGCCTCCACTTCGGGGAACTCCTCCTTCAACAATGTGGAGACGGGATAAGACACATTGGGCGACAGTCCTCCGGCCTCGATAACAGATTCGGTATAGAGCAGGTACATACGGTCTGCCGCTTCGTAACGGCTGTCGAACGATGCTTCATAGTGCATCCACAGGTTAGCAAAGGCGAAGCAGGCAAAGCCAACGGCTATCCCCACAACATTGACGGCGGTCTGCGTGCGATACTTCAGCAGGTTGCGCCAGGCGATTTTAAGGTAGTGTAGTATCATATTTGTTTATCTTTCTTATTATTCACTCTTTATCACCTCCGCCGGATTCTCGTTCGCCGTCTTCCAGATGCGGTGACCGATGCTGGCGGCCACACAGGCGGCAATGCCGGCAAAGATAAGCAGAAACGGCAGTATGCCGATTTCCACCTGACGGTTATAATTCTCTATCCAGCGCTTCATCGCCCACCAGGCGGTGGGGAAAGCGATCAGTGAGGAAACGACCAACAGCAGGGCATATTCGCGGAAGAACAGGGCAAGGATATCCCTCACCGTAGCTCCGTTCACCTTGCGGATGGCAATCTCCTTACGGCGACGTTCGCAAGCCAGCGTAACCAGCGAGTAGATGCCAAAGATGGAGATGAGGATGCACACCACCGACGAGAAACCGAGCAGCGACGACAGGGCGTCTTCCGACTTCAGATAGTTGTTGTAACATTCTTCTTCGCTATAAAGGAAGAGCTTGCGGTCGGGCAGTTCGGCTCGCTGCATCTCCTCGATGCGACGGCGGCATTCGTCCCACGTACCCGGACGGTATTTGAAGAGGACGTGTCGTTCAATGATGGACGGGGAGGAAGTTCCCAGTTCACTGTACACATTCCGGCGGGTATAGACAACGGCGGTGTGATAAGACTGGCTGGCAAGGGATATCCCGGAACCGGCAAGGGTCAGCCTGGAGATATGCTGCTGAAGGTCAATGTAAGAGACAAGGCAGGTTATGAGAGAAAGGGTCTGGATATATACACCACGGCTCTTGTGCCATTTGACACGGCAGTTCTCGGTGGAGAGATATTGGTCCACACCATGTTCGGTGATGTGAAGTGCAAGATAGCACCGGGTACTCAGTCGGGAAGCAAGATAAGGCTTCGTGGCAAGGGTGTCCAGGCGAGGGGCGGCAATACCCATGGAGATCATTATGTTACCGTGAGAATTGCAGTTCCAAGGAACATTTCACCAGAGGCGAAGGATGCGCTTAAGAAGTTCACAGAGCTTGTGAACAAGGGCTGATAATATTATGTTCACATAGAAACCAGGGCGGAAAGCTCACTTTATGAGCGGTCTGCCCTGGTTTTCTCAGCTAAAGCGGGAGATTCTTGACTTTGCAGACAAAAATACATATAAAGATTACTTAAAACAATTGATTTCAGGAGGGAAAATGTTATTAGATAAAGATATACGAGAACCCCTGTTTGATTTCCTTGAGGAGCGATATGGCAAGGTGCGTATCCTTGAGGAGAAGACCGTCGGGAACTCCCGTGCGGATGTGGTAATGGTCATTCCAGACAAGATAGTGGGAATCGAGATAAAAAGTGATGCGGATACATACACGCGGCTGGAGAGTCAGGTAGCAGACTATGATCTATATTTTGACCAGAATATCGTGGTGGTGGGAAGTACACATGCAGGTCATGTGGCAGAGCATGTACCAGACTACTGGGGGATCATATCTGTTGAAGAATATGATACAGGCATCAAGTCAGATACAGGTGGCAAGCCAGATGCAGAAGGCCTGGAGGCTGGAGTGTCAGACAAGCTGACTCACAAGATCGATTTCTATGTGGTCAGGGAGATGCAGCCTAATCCACGGGCTGATCTGCTTCGTACCATACGTATATTGTGGAGACCGGAGCTTGCACATATCCAGGAGACCTACAGCCTTCCGATGTATAAAGGAAAGAGCAAGGATTTCGTCAGGACGCTTATAGTGGACAGACTTCCGGCGGAGATCGTGCACCATGAGATAAGTGAGATCCTGTTCGAGAGGGATTATGCAGCTATGATAGAGCAGATACAGGAGTTCAGGAAGGCTCAGGCGGCAAAGCGCGGCAAGACGGTCAGGAGAAAGAAAAAGAGATACAGAAGAAAAAAGAGAGATGCATAGAGGTGACAGCATGATAAAGAAGTATACATACGGAAAGCCATTTCAGACAGAATCAGTAGTGGTAGATATCGCAGCAGAAAAAGGACAGCCAGATCACGGCAATATAGACTTAACAGCCGGATTTTCGTACACATTTGGTATTGAGGACAGTGATATAGTGTATGGCCTTGGCGAGGCGAACAGAGGAATCAACAAGAGAGGCTACAAGTACATAAGCAACAATGCAGACAATCCGCATCATCACGAGGATGTATACTCACTGTATGCATCACACAACTTTATTATAATTTCTGGAGCGCAGACATTTGGCCTGTATTTTGACTATCCATCCACGATCACATTTGACGTGGGATATACGAAGTGCGATGAGCTGCACATTTTCTGTGACAGCGCAGATCTGGATATCTATGTGATAACAGGTGACAGCCCATATGATATCACAAAGCAGTTCAGAAAGATGATAGGCAGAAGCTATATACCACCAAAGTTTGCATTTGGATTTGGACAGAGCCGCTGGGGATACAAGACACCGGAGGACTTTGAGACGGTGGCGAGAAAATACAGAGAGAACCACATTCCGATCGATATGGTCTACATGGATATAGATTACATGGACAGCTATAAGGATTTCACCATAAATGACGACTTTGGCGATTTTTCGGAGTATGTGGAGAATCTGAAAAAGGATAATATCCGTCTGATCCCGATCATAGATGCCGGTGTAAAGATCGAGGAAGGTTACGATGTGTATGAGGAGGGCGTGGCAAATAACTACTTCTGCAAGAGAGCAGATGGAAGTGATTTTGTTGCGGCAGTATGGCCGGGATATACGCATTTCCCTGATGTGCTGAACCCTGAGGCGAGACGCTGGTTCGGTGCAAAATATAAGATCCTGACAGATGCAGGTATAGAGGGCTTTTGGAATGACATGAATGAGCCGGCGATATTCTTCACACCGGAGGGCGTGAGCGAGCTGAAGGAAGCGATGAAGAAATTCATTGATAAGGACGAGACCGTGGATGATGTATGGGGAATCTCGGGAATGGCAGCAGGCGTTGCCAACAACCCGAAGGATTACGAATCCATGTACCATAATGTGGATGGTGAGATGGTGCGTCACGACAAGGTTCACAACCTCTTTGGATATAACATGACAAGGGCAGCAGGCGAGGCCCTTCGGGAGATCTCACCAGATGAGAGACGACTTTTGTTCTCCAGATCGTCTTATATAGGGATGCATCGTTATGGCGGCGTCTGGATGGGCGACAACAAATCGTGGTGGTCACACATCCTGCTCAACATCAAGATGCTTCCGTCCATGAATATGTGCGGTTTCCTGTATACGGGCGCGGATCTCGGCGGATTTGGCTGTGATACTTCAAGGGATCTTCTTCTCAGATGGCTCGCACTCGGTGTGTTCACTCCGCTCATGCGCGACCATTCTTGTGAGGGTACAAGAAATCAGGAGTGCTATCAGTTTGAGCATATAGAAGATTTCAGGAATGTGATCGGTGTCCGTTACCGATTGCTTCCATATATATACAGTGAGTACATGAAGGCGGCCTTGACGGACGACATGATGTTCAAGCCTCTGGCATTTGAATATCCGGATGACAGGATCGCAGCCCATGTGGAGGATCAGCTCATGCTTGGAAATGAGATCATGATCGCACCGGTTTACACGCAGAATGCCATCGGAAGATATGTGTATCTGCCAGAGAATATGTTGCTTGTAAGATTTACGGCAGATGGAGCAGTTGAGCAGACGGAGATGCCTGCGGGACATCACTTTGTTGAGGTACCTTTGAATGAAGTTATCCTGTTTGTAAGAAGTGGCAAATGTATACCTGTCGTGGATGTGGCGGAGTGCGTTGCTGATATTGACAAGACTACAATGCAGCTGATCGGTTATAAGAACAGCAGTTATATGCTGTACGATGATGACGGTTATACAAGGGAGTATGATCTGGAGAAGAACAGTGCGCTCTTATTTAAATAGGATGCATGGCAAGGGATAAGCTGGCAGAGCACGGTTAATATATAATATTACCTGATAGACATCAGAAAATATAAAACCAGAAAATATAACACCAGAGAGTATAACATCAGAGAATATAACATTGGAGAATTTATAAGGAAGAGAAGTCATGAAGAACGTAAAATTAATAGCATCCGACATGGATCATACACTGCTTATGGAGAATGGAAAACTCCCGGATGGTTTCTTTGATTACATTGACAGGCTGGATGAGAAGGGGATTCGTTTTGTTGTAGCCAGCGGAAGACCGATGTACACCCTGAGGGACATGTTCGGAGACAAGATGGATAAGATGGTGGTCATCGGGGATAACGGTGCGGCTATCTCCAACTGCGGCAAGATCATATACAAGAGTCTGATGGATGTGGAAGAGTACCAGAGTATGATACGCTTTGTGGAGGACGAGACGGATGGTGTTGCTGTACTGTGTGCTCTATCCGGAGCATATGTCCTGAAAAAATATGAGAAGTATGCGAAGTTTTTCAAAGCATTTCTCAGTAATCTTGAGTTTGTTGATGATATGAGAAGCCTTGACGTCGAGGCCAATAAGTTTACGATATTTGATCCAGATAAGGATCGTCCGTCGCATTGTCAACTACTTCCTGAATGATGTGGAGAGGATTGTCCGTAA
>OHAQ01003405.1_pt1 | contig 10839 bp, 6 predicted proteins | sample 1577111 | NCBI WGS metagenome assembly OHAQ01 (sample SAMEA3541549, study PRJEB24748) | human gut metagenome | biome: human gut; feature: human-associated habitat; material: faeces | place: China | collected 2012 | reverse complement strand
ATCCTAACAATAATACTTCCAAGTTTGAGATGCAGGAACTTCCGCCCGAGATTGCCAAAGTGGTAGATAATATGAAAGTAGGAGAAATCTCCACAGCATTTACTATGATTCCGCAAAAGACCGGTAAAGAAGAGTGTGTGATCGTGAAACTGAAAAGCCGCATCAACGGCCACAAAGCTACAATTTCAGAAGACTATCAGAATCTGAAAGAAATCGTTTTGGAAAAACGTCGTGATGAAATGCTGGATAAGTGGATTCGTGAAAAGCAGAAGCATACGTACGTACGTATCAACGATAACTGGAAGAACTGTACATTTAAGTATCCGGGTTGGGTTAAAGACTGATTCCGGGTGATACATTGATTCTTTTTGTATGCAGAAAAAAAATACAAGAACTAATTTTCTGAACAGGCATAGATTCCTTCTCGCAGGTCTTCTATGCCTGTTTGGTGTCTGTTTACTGAGCGCTCAGGATAAGAAAAAAGAACCGGAAAAGAAGAAAACCCGGGTCGATTTGCTTCATGCTGAAGAGGCACAGGCGGACAAAGTGTTGCATCCGGATATCCAGATACTGATCCGGTCGGTGAAGTTGCGTCACGATAGCATGTATATGTATTGTGACAGTGCGTTGATCTACGAAAAGACAAATTCGGTAGAAGCGTTTGGTAATGTTCGTATGGAGCAGGGGGATACGCTTTTTATCTATGGCGATTATCTGTATTATGACGGTATGTCGCAGTTGGCAATGCTTCGTGAAAATGTCCGTATGATCAACAGAAATACTACCTTGACAACCGATAGTTTGAACTACGACCGTTTGTATAATCTGGGTTACTACTTTGAGGGCGGTACATTGACTGATGAAGAGAATGTACTGACGTCTGAGTGGGGGGAATATAGTCCGGCAACGAAAATTTCTGTATTCAACCATGATGTGAAGTTGGTGAATCCGAAATTCATATTGACTTCGGATACCTTGAAATATAGCACTGCAACTAAGATAGCCACGATTTTGGGGCCTTCGGATATCGTGAGTGATAATAACCATATCTACTCTGAACGAGGATTTTATAATACTACTACTGAACAAGCTGAACTTCTGGATCGCTCCGTGTTAACTAACGAAGGTAAGAAGTTGACAGGCGACAGTATTTTCTACGATCGTGTGTTGGGATATGGTGAAGCATTTGAGAATGTGCAGATGAATGATACCATCAACAAAAACATGTTGACAGGTAACTATTGTTTCTATAATGAAATAACGGGAAGCGCTCTTGCTACTCAGCGTGCTGTCGCCATTGATTATTCACAAGGTGACAGCTTGTTTATGCATGGTGATACGTTACGGTTGATTACTTATAATATAAATACGGATTCCATGTATCGTGAAATGCGTGTTTATCATAAAGTCCGTGCTTACCGTACCGATGTACAGGCTGTGTGCGACTCTTTGGTTTATAATTCAAAAGATTCTTGCATGACGATGTATACTGATCCTATTTTGTGGCACGGTTCGCAACAGATATTAGGTGAGGAGATCAAGGCATATATGAATGATAGTACTATAGACTGGGTACATATCATTAACCAGGCTTTTACCATAGAACAGAAAGACTCTATCCATTATAATCAGGTATCGGGTAAAGAGATGAAAGGTTTCTTTGTAGCAGGAGACATGCGTCAGGCTGACGTGAACGGTAATGTGCTGGTTGTCTTTTATCCGGTAGAAGAGAGAGATAGTAGTTTGATAGGACTGAATTATGCCGAAGGTAGCTTCTTGCGTATGTTGCTGAAGGATAGACGTATGGAGAAAGGTGCTTTTATTGGTAAAGCTAACGGTACGATGTATCCGATGGATCAGATTCCTGCGGAGAAATACAAATTGCCTACCTTTGCCTGGTTCGATTATATTCGTCCGCAAAATAAGGAAGATATATTTGAATGGAGGGGAAAGAAGGCAGGTCAGCAAATGCAGAAATCAGACCGGAAACCTTTAACTTCACCAAGGAATATGAATATTAAACGAAATAAATAAACGCTATGGGAATGTTCACTATGAGAAAGCCGCGCGGCTTTAACCATCCATACATATATGTGGATGAGCGGAAAGAGAAGTTGGCGAAAATGGAAGAGAGCGCCAAGCGTGATTTGGGGATGTTACCTGAAAAAGAGTTTTCACCGGAAGATATCCGGGGGAAGTTTGTAGAAGGAACTACTCACCTGAAGCGACGCAAGGAAAGCGGGCGTAAACCGGTGCATCTGGGGGTGATATTGGTTATTATTGCCTTGCTGATATACTTGTGGTATGCAATAAGTACCGGAATCATTTAATTTAATTACGAATTACAATGTGGCATCATGTAATCTGTTGTTATTCGTTATTTGTAATTCATAATTCATAATTTGTAATTATAATGAGCGACATTATTCATTTGCTGCCCGATTCGGTTGCCAATCAGATTGCTGCCGGAGAGGTGATTCAGCGTCCGGCATCTGTGATAAAGGAATTGGTAGAAAATGCGATTGATGCCGAAGCACAAGAAATACACGTATTAGTGACGGATGCAGGAAAAACCTGCATTCAGGTGATTGATGATGGAAAAGGTATGTCCGAAACGGATGCACGCCTTGCCTTTGAACGCCATGCCACTTCTAAGATAAAAGAAGCAGCCGATTTGTTTGCTTTACGTACGATGGGATTTCGTGGCGAGGCATTGGCTTCTGTGGCTGCGGTAGCAGAAGTAGAATTGAAAACCCGTACGGCAAATGAAGAGCTGGGTACACGGATTGTGATAGCCGGTTCTAAAGTAGAAAGTCAGGAAGCGGTATCCTGCCCTAAGGGAAGTAATTTCTCCATTAAAAACTTATTCTTTAATATTCCTGCCCGTCGTAAATTCCTGAAAGCGAATTCTACGGAACTTAGCAATATCCTTACAGAATTTGAACGCATCGCTTTGGTACATCCCGAAGTGGCATTCTATCTATATAGCAATGATACCGAACTGTTTAATTTGCCGGTTATGCCGCTTCGGCAACGTATTCTTGCTGTGTTTGGCAAAAAGCTGAACCAGTATTTGCTATCGGTGGATGTGGATACCACTATGGTGAAGGTATCGGGTTTTGTAGCCAAGCCGGAGACGGCACGAAAAAAAGGTGCTCATCAATACTTCTTTGTGAATGGCCGTTATATGCGTCATCCATATTTCCATAAAGCAGTGATGGATGCTTATGAACAGCTGATTCCGGCTGGTGAGCAGATCTCTTACTTTATTTATTTTGAGGTAGATCCGGCAAATATAGATGTGAATATACATCCCACAAAGACAGAAATCAAATTTGAAAATGAACAAGCGATTTGGCAGATACTTTCTGCGTCTGTTAAAGAATCATTGGGCAAATTTAATGCTGTACCATCTATCGATTTTGATACCGAAGGTATGCCTGATATTCCGGCATTTGATCAGACACGCCCGATAGAACCGCCGAAAGTGCATTATAATTCAGACTTCAATCCGTTTAAAACTTCTTCTGCCTCTTCTTATAGCGGTGGCAACTATTCTCGTCCGAAAGTAGACTGGGAAGGATTGTACGATGGGCTGGAAAAAGCCAGCAAAATGAATGCTCCGATGGAAGAAGAACCCTTTGTGGATGAAACAGATTGGGCTTCTGCGCCGGTATCGACTGATATGTCCGAAGAACGTACACCGTATGTACCGGAAACGCAGGCTTCTTCTTCCTTATCTGCGCCGTTGTATGCTAATGAGCCGGCAGTGGAAAAGGGGACGCAGCATTTTCAATTCAAGGGACGTTTTATTCTGACTTCGGTGAAGTCCGGCTTGATGTTGATAGACCAACACCGGGCACATATCCGGGTATTGTTTGAACGCTATATGAATCAGATCAGTCAGAAGCAGGGAGTGTCTCAGGGCGTCCTGTTTCCGGAAATCGTACAGTTACCGGCTTCGGAAGCTGCTGTGTTGGAAAGCATTATGGAAGACTTCTCGGCAGTTGGCTTTGAATTAACCCCGTTGGGCGGTGGCAGTTATGCTATCAATGGTATTCCATCTGGCATTGAGGGACTGAATCCTGTGGAACTGGTACGTAATATGGTACATACAGCCATGGAAAAGGGAAGTGATGTAAAAGAAGAAGTGCAAACCATGTTGGCTTTAACGCTGGCAAAGGCTGCGGCAATCGTTTATGGACAAGTACTGAGTAATGAAGAAATGGCTAATTTGGTAGATAGCCTGTTTGCTTGCCCTACTCCAAACTATACGCCGGACGGACGTACTGTATTGTCAACTATAAAAGAAGAGGATATTGAGAAATTATTCTCGCGATAAAGATTATAAGGTAATAACAAAAATTAATCTCTTTCAAAAACCTTTTAGCAGGGATGGTGTTATTTAGTCAGTTATAATAATGAATTTAAATTAACCACTTAACTATTTAGGTATATGAAAAAGATTCTAATGTTGCTGGCTTTGGCCGGTCTGACTTCTGCCGCCTGGGCGCAGAACAGTACAAGTGAAGTTGTAGAGTATGAAGTAATTCAGGTACAGGATAAGTATCAGGTGATAACGAATCCTTTCTGGAGCAATTGGTTCTTCTCTATTGGCGGTGGTGCCGAAGCTACATTTGGTGACAATGATTCAGCCGGAAGTTTTGGTAAACGTATTAGTCCGACGCTGAATGTTTCCGTCGGTAAATGGTTTACTCCGGGTTTAGGATTGCGTTTGCAATATAGCGGTCTTCAGGCAAGAGGATTTACGTACGATGCAGGTGCCGACTATGTAAAAGGTACCCAACTGAAAGACGGTTACTATAAACAACGCTTTGACTATATGAACCTCCACGGTGACGTGATGTTCAATCTGAACGCACTCTTCGGTGGTTACAATCAGCATCGCGTTTATGAGATTATCCCTTATGTAGGTGCCGGTTTTACTCACAACTATTCAAAGCCTCACCGCGAAGCACTGTCCGTAAATGCGGGTATCATCAACAAGTTCCGTATTTCGAATGCGATAGATATTAACCTGGAACTTAGTGCAATGGGTGTTGAAGACAAATTCGATGGTGAAGTTGGTGGCGATCATGGATATGATGGCGTACTGAGTGCTACAGTCGGTTTGACTTACCGTTTCCCTGCCCGTGGTTTCCGTCGTCCGATGCCGCAGTTGATTTCTCAAATCGAGTTGGCTGCTATGCAAGATAAGTTGGCCGCAATGGGTGCGCAGAATGCACAGTTGAAGAATGCTTTGATACAGGCTCAAAACCAACCGGTAGCCGAAGTTACAGAAACAGAAGTAATCGTTCCGGATCCGGATATCGCACCGCGTACTGTATTCTTCACAATCGGTTCTGCTGAACTGTCTCCGCGTGAAATCATGAACCTGTCATATCTGGCAGAACAGATGAAGCAGTTCCCGAATGCAACTTACACCGTGAATGGTTATGCAGACTCTGCAACCGGTACTCCGGCATTCAACAAAGAGTTGAGTTTGAAACGTGCACAAGCTGTTAAAGATGCACTGGTTAAGAATTACGGTATTGCTGCCGACCGCTTGAATATTGAAGCCGGTGGTGGTGTAGACAAATTTGGTCAGCCAATTCTGAACCGTGTGGTATTAGTGAAATCTGCCAATTAATAGTTCTTTCATAAGCAAGGAAACGCCCTGCCTTCTCGTTAATCTATGGGAGGCAGGGCGTTTCTCTATTTGATAATAGTGCGGGAATTATTCTGCACTGAATTTCTTCACCTGTTCAGCTATCAGTTCCGCATCGTCGAAATAGTTTATCTTCATCGCTTTGCGTACATCGTCCAGTGTGGCAGCAGCAACTTCGCGTGCCGCATCACAGCCTTTCTTCAGCATCTCATAGATGGCAGGTATATCTTTCTCAAACTCTTTACGGCGGTTGCGAATCGGTTCCAGTGTCTCCTGCATGATGGAGTTCAGGAATCCTTTCACCTTCATATCACCCAGACCGCCACGTTGATAATGCGCTTTCAGTTCATCGAGATTCGGATAGTCGGGCAGGTAAAGACCGAAGTGTTCGGGACGGCAGAAGGCATCCAGATAGGTGAAGACAGGATTGCCCTCTACTTTACCCGGGTCTTGTACACGCAAGTGATCGGGATCGGTGTACATGCTCTTCACTTTTTTCTGTATTTCGTCGGCAGAGTCGGAAAGGTAGATACAGTTACCCAGGCTCTTGCTCATTTTGGCTTTTCCGTCTGTTCCGGGAAGGCGCAGACAAGCGGCATTGTCGGGCAGAAGGATTTCCGGTTCAACCAGCGTTTCACCATAGATATAGTTGAAGCGACGAACGATTTCGCGGGCTTGCTCCAGCATTGGCTCCTGGTCTTCACCTACAGGGACAGTTGTTGCCTTGAAAGCTGTGATATCTGCTGCCTGGCTAATGGGGTAGGTGAAGAAACCCACGGGAATGCTGGCATCGAAGTTGCGTAGTTGGATTTCGGCTTTCACAGTAGGATTGCGTTGCAGGCGGCTCACAGTTACCATATTCATGAAGTAAAAGCTCAACTCGCATAATTCGGCAATTTGTGATTGGATGAAGATGGTGCTTTTCTCCGGATCCAGTCCGCATGCCAGATAGTCAAGGGCCACTTCGATAACGTTCTGGCGTACTTTTTCCGGATTGTCCACATTGTCTGTTAATGCTTGTGCATCAGCAATGAAGACAAATATCTTGTCATATAAACCGGAGTTTTGCAACTCTACTCTTCTTCTCAATGAGCCTACATAGTGTCCTATGTGCAGGCGTCCTGTTGGGCGGTCGCCCGTGAGGATGATTTTCTCTTTAGTCATATCTATGATTTTCTTTGTTTTTTCTTTCGTGAATTTTAATATGACTGCAAAGATACCGATATTTATCGAAACCTCAAGGAAAAGCTGTTTCTTTCCGCTTCACATAGAGCTTATGCGAACCTCGTCCGTTGGTGGTAATGCATGTTTCCGGCGTTTCGCTCCAGTGTTTCAGCTCCTTGGCGGCGGTGTTTCGCAGCAAACCGGTTAGTTGGCAATAGTCATTCACTCTCATATAAGGATGTTCTTCCAGATATTTTTGTGCCAGTTGTAACCGTTGTTCCGGCGTGTATTTTGAGGATGAGCGGTTGGGCTTTATCTCCGAGCGGTTTAATATGCAGCGTCTTCCGGTTTCCTCGATGAATTGCTTGTCGGCACGGAAATTAATATTCTGTACGCAGATGCTCATCGCATTTCGTCGCTGTCCCTTTTTCTCGCCCGATTCCCGTTCTTTGCCTTTGCGCAATCCCAGTGCTGGCGTGAAGATGCCCAGTCCGTCTACCTTTACCGAATTGCCTTGTGCCATTTGGTAGGCAATCTCTTGGGTGAGCGAGTGTACCAATCCGATGATGTCTCCCGGGGTGAAGGTACTGGCATAATTAATGTTGCTCGCAATGTATTCCAGATTTACTTGGTTCCATAACTTCATGCGTGGAAAGAGGATTCGTTTGCCCTCTTCATTTGGCAGGTTCGACTCCTGCATTTCATATTCAGCCATTGTATTTTAATGCTATTAATGATGTTCGTGCTAACAGTTAATGATAAATGAAGACTCTCCTTAACTTTGAGGTGCCTTCTCTTTAGGGATGGAGATACCTGTGATTAGGAAGAAAAGTTATATTCAGGCTGGAGATAAATATCTTTAAGTTGAAGATGCTTATGTTCAGTTTGAAGATATAGATCTTCAGTGCAAAGATAAAGTTTAAAACCGGAGTGAGAAAGTTTTGTAGTAGGTTTATTGTGTTTTTGTGGTAAGGAGAGTGTGACTTTATAATAAAGCTAATTTCATGGGCTATAATTTGTTTATTATTGAAATAAGTCGTTACTTTGCACAAATTTTAAAGCAACGATGCAACAACACGGGAAAAGAGATACATATAATCTGCATTCGAATGAATTTCATTCGTTAGTCGATGATTTCTCTTTCTCTGAGAAGATATTGTTAGTTCTTTGGTAATGCGTTAATCCTTTGTTGGGTAACGCATTTTTTTTGTGCCCGAATGTATAGGAAGAAACTTAATAGACAACAAGAGAATATATGGAAAAGAATTTGAAGAAAGTGTTGGTCTTGGGCTCAGGTGCACTCAAGATCGGTCAGGCCGGGGAGTTCGACTATTCCGGTTCGCAAGCATTGAAAGCTTTGCGTGAAGAAGGTATCAGTTCAGTATTGGTAAACCCGAACATTGCGACTATCCAGACTTCGGAAGGTATCGCAGATAAGGTTTATTTCCTGCCTGTAACTACTTATTTCGTAGAAGAAATCATCAAGAAGGAACAACCTGATGGTATCCTGTTGGCTTTCGGTGGTCAGACTGCCTTGAACTGCGGTGCTGAGTTGTACACAAGTGGTATCCTGAACAAATATGGTGTACGCGTATTGGGTACTTCGGTAGAAGCTATCATGTATACGGAAGACCGTGACCTCTTCGTGAAGAAACTGGACGAGATCGAGATGAAGACTCCTGTCAGCCAGGCTGTAGAGAGCATGGAAGATGCTATTGCGGCTGCTGAACGCATTGGCTTCCCGGTTATGGTTCGATCTGCTTACGCACTGGGTGGTTTGGGCAGCGGTATCTGTCAGGATAAGGAAGAGTTCCTGAAACTGGCTGAAAGCTCCTTCGCTTTCTCTAAACAAATTCTGGTAGAAGAGTCTCTGAAAGGTTGGAAAGAAATTGAGTTCGAGGTAATCCGTGATGCAAATGACCACTGCTTTACAGTGGCAAGCATGGAAAACTTCGACCCGCTGGGTATCCATACGGGAGAGTCTATCGTAGTAGCTCCGACTTGTTCACTGACTGACGAACAGGTGAAGATGTTGCAAGACCTCTCTACAAAGTGTATCCGTCACTTGGGTATCGTGGGTGAATGTAACATTCAGTATGCATTCAATGCTGAAACAAACGACTACCGTGTGATCGAGGTAAATGCTCGTCTGTCCCGTTCTTCTGCTTTGGCTTCTAAGGCTACAGGATATCCGTTGGCATTCGTTGCCGCTAAGATTGCATTGGGCTATACGCTCGACCAGATTGGTGAAATGGGAACTCCGAATTCTGCATACGTGGCTCCGCAACTGGATTACCTGATTTGTAAAATCCCTCGTTGGGACTTGACGAAGTTCGTTGGTGTATCTCGCGAAATCGGTTCCAGCATGAAGTCTGTTGGTGAAATCATGTCTATCGGACGCTCTTTCGAAGAAATTATCCAGAAGGGGTTGCGTATGATCGGTCAAGGTATGCATGGATTTGTAGGCAACGACCTGCACTTTGATGATCTGGACCGCGAACTTTCACGTCCTACGGACTTGCGTGTGTTCGCTATTGCTGAAGCTTTGGAAAATGGCTATACAATAGACCGTATCTTCGACCTGACGAAGATCGATCCCTGGTTCCTTGGCAAATTGAAGAACATTGTTGACTATAAGTTGAAACTTTCTCAATATAATAAGGTGGAAGATATTCCGGCAGATGTATTGCGTCAAGCAAAAGTGCTGGGCTTCTCTGACTTCCAGATTGCACGTTTTGTACTCGATCCGCAAGGTAATATGGAGAAGGAAAACCTGATGGTGCGTGCCCGTCGTAAAGAGTTGGGTATTCTGCCGGCAGTGAAGCGTATCAATACCGTAGCTTCCGAGCATCCGGAACTGACTAACTACCTGTACATGACATATGCCGTTGAAGGGTATGATGTGAACTATTATAAGAATGAAAAATCAGTAGTTGTACTGGGTTCCGGTGCTTACCGTATCGGTTCTTCCGTAGAGTTCGACTGGTGTTCGGTAAATGCAGTGCAGACAGCACGCAAGTTGGGTTATAAGTCTATTATGATCAATTACAACCCCGAAACTGTATCTACTGACTATGATATGTGCGACCGTCTTTACTTCGACGAACTTTCTTTCGAACGTGTACTCGATGTTATCGACTTGGAACAGCCTCGTGGTGTAATTGTATCTGTAGGCGGACAGATTCCGAACAATCTGGCAATGAAGCTGCACCGTCAGTCAGTGCCCATCCTGGGAACTTCTCCTATCTCTATCGACCGTGCTGAAAACCGTAACAAGTTCTCTGCTATGCTTGACCAACTGGGTATCGACCAGCCGGCATGGATGGAACTTACCAGTCTCGAAGAGGTGAAGGGATTCGTAGAAAAAGTAGGCTATCCGGTATTGGTTCGTCCTTCTTACGTTCTTTCGGGAGCTGCTATGAATGTTTGCTACGATGACGAAGAATTGGAAAACTTCCTGAAGATGGCTGCCGAAGTTTCTAAAGAATACCCGGTAGTTGTTTCTCAATTCCTTGAAAATACAAAAGAAATTGAATTTGACGCTGTTGCCCAGAATGGTGAAGTGGTGGAATATGCTATTTCTGAACATGTGGAATTTGCCGGTGTTCACTCCGGTGACGCTACACTGGTATTCCCGGCACAGAAGATTTACTTTGCAACGGCACGCCGTATCAAGAAAATCAGCCGTCAGATTGCCAAAGAACTTAATATCTCCGGTCCGTTCAATATCCAGTTCCTGGCTCGTAACAACGAAGTGAAAGTAATCGAATGTAACTTGCGTGCTTCTCGTAGTTTCCCGTTTGTTTCTAAAGTACTGAAACGTAACTTCATCGAAACAGCTACCCGCATCATGTTGGATGCTCCGTACTCACGTCCGGATAAATCTGCATTTGATATCGACTGGATTGGTGTAAAAGCATCTCAGTTCTCTTTCTCTCGTCTGCACAAGGCTGACCCGGTATTGGGTGTGGATATGTCTTCTACAGGTGAAGTTGGATGTATCGGTG
>OHAQ01003403.1_pt1 | contig 10842 bp, 11 predicted proteins | sample 1577111 | NCBI WGS metagenome assembly OHAQ01 (sample SAMEA3541549, study PRJEB24748) | human gut metagenome | biome: human gut; feature: human-associated habitat; material: faeces | place: China | collected 2012 | reverse complement strand
CTACACTGGAAAAAGCGTACAATTTGGATACTACCGATGCACGTATTCTGATGGAGCTCGACCAGCTTTACAAGAAACTTCGCTATCCGCACCGCCAGCGCTTGGACTTCCTGGAAGCACATGCTGACGTGGTAGAACAGCGTGACGACTTGTGTATTGAACGAATTACGCTCTATAACCAGTTGGGTGAATACCAGAAAGCATACGATTTGATTAATTCCCGTAAGTTCCATCCGTGGGAAGGTGGTGAAGGAAAAGTCACCAGCCAGTATTTGCTCTGCCGTGTGGAACTGGCTAAGATTGCCATTCGTGAAGGTCGCTTTGCCGATGCTGTCCGCTTGTTGAAGGAAACAGAAAAATATCCGGATAATTTGGGTGAAGGCAAACTGTCTATGGCCGAAGAGAACGACATCCACTATTGGATGGGATGTGCTTACGAGGGTCTTGGTGAAGAAGCTTTGGCTAAGGAATACTTTACAAAAGCTACCAAGGGGTCTGCTGAACCTGCCATTGCCTTCTTCTATAACGATCAGCAGCCCGACAAGATTTTCTATCAGGGATTGGCATGGCGTAAGCTGGGTGAAGAAGACAAAGCACGCAGTCGCTTTAACCGCCTGATTAAGCATGGTGAAAAGCATCTGTTCGATAAGGTGAAGATTGACTACTTTGCTGTATCACTTCCCGACTTGCTGATTTGGGACGACGACCTGAACGTGCGCAACCAGATTCACTGTAACCTGGTGATGGGTATGGGCTATCTCGGATTGGGCGACAAGGAACAGGCTCGCAAGTTCCTGTCTGAAGTAGCTCGTCTGGACATCAACCATCAGGCCGGAAAGCAGCTTTTGGAAATGTGTGATTAAGATTTAGAAAAGCATAAGAAATTTTAGAGCAAAGCTTCTTGTGCTTTTTATTTACTCTTAGCAATATTTCTCTTTAAACGAGTTGTTGAATTGTTTGTAGTTAGTAATACTATTTTGTGTAGGTAATACTCTGATGAAAGTAATACATTTTTTCCTTATTTCTCTTTTCTTGCTTTCCTGTTCTACACCTCAGCAGGAACAACCTTCTTCTCTTAAACTCTGGTATGAATCTCCCGCAGATGCTACAGTAGCTGACAGCCCGAACGGCTGGCAGGACGATGCCGAGTGGCTGAAAGGTCTGCCTTTGGGGAATGGCTCATTGGGAGCCGTAGTGTTTGGCGATGTGGCGATGGAGCGAATCCAGTTGAACGAAGATAACCCGGACGCACCTCAGTATCTGGATAAAATCAGACAGTTGCTTTTTGAGGATAAATATAAGGAAGCCACAGAACTGACCAACCGCACGCAGGTATGTACAGGACAAGGTTCCGGAGGAGGGAATGGTTCTACGGTGCCTTTCGGGTGTTTTCAGACTATGGGCGACCTTTGGATTGATTTCGCCAATAAGGAGGCTTATTCAGACTATCGCCGGGAATTGAATTTAAAAGGACGGGATTACCTCTCATTGACTCGCGAGTCTATTGCCAAAGCAGAGAAGAAAACATTTGAGTCTTTGTATCAGGCTCATCGGAAAGAGTATGCGGCTTATTTTGACCGTGCTTCTTTCCAGTTGACAGAATCACCGGATACGCTGGCTACTGATGTACTGGTGGCTCAGGCTAAAGCTGGTGAAATTAATCCGCACCTGTATGAGCTGATGTTCCAGTATGGCCGTTACTTACTGATTTCTTCTTCTCGTCCGGGTACGATGCCTGCTAACTTGCAGGGTATCTGGGCCAACAAATTACAGACTCCATGGAACGGCGATTATCATACGGATGTCAACATTGAGATGAATTACTGGCCTGCTGAGGTTACCAATCTTTCAGAGATGCACTTGCCTATGTTCGATTTGATAGCTTCACTGGTAGCACCAGGTACGAAAACAGCACAGACTCAATATCAGAAAAAAGGTTGGGTGGTTCATCCTATCACGAATGTGTGGGGGTATACTTCGCCCGGAGAATATGCTTCGTGGGGAATGCACACGGGAGCTCCTGCATGGATTTGCCAGCACATTGGAGAACATTATCGCTTTACAGGTGACAAGGATTTCCTGAGAAAAATGTATCCGGTGCTGAAAGGAGCGGTAGAGTTTTATATGGACTGGCTGGTGACAGATCCGAAGACGGATAAGCTGGTATCCGGTCCGGCAGTTTCTCCGGAAAATACGTTTGTGGCTCCTGATGGAAGTCAGTGTCAGATTAGTATGGGGCCGACTCACGATCAGCAGACCATCTGGCAGTTGTTTGATGATTTTGAGATGGCATCTGAAGCTCTTCAGATAAATGATGCGTTTACACAGGAAGTAGCTGATGCAAAAGGAAGATTGCTGGAAACACGTATCGCTTCCGACGGCCGTATTATGGAATGGGCACAGGAATTTCCGGAGGCGGAACCGGGGCATCGTCATATTTCTCATTTGTTTGCCGTGCATCCGGGTTCGCAAATCAATTTGTTACAGACACCTGAACTGGCTGAGGCTGCCAGCAAGTCGATGGATTATCGTATCTCGCACGGTGGAGGACATACCGGTTGGAGTTCAGCTTGGCTGATTAGTCAGTATGCTCGTCTGCATCGGGCCGAAAAAGCCAAGGAAAGCTTGGATAAGGTATTGGAAAAGAGTTTAAATCCAAACTTGTTTACCCAGTGCCCTCCGTTCCAGATTGATGCGAATTTTGGTACTACGGCCGGCATTGCAGAAATGCTGTTGCAAAGCTACATATATGAGCAGGGTGCTTATATCATTCAGTTGCTTCCTTCACTCCCGGAAGGTTGGAAAAACGGTAAATTCTCGGGATTGAAAGCTCGTGGCGGATTTGAGGTATCCGTAGAATGGAAAGATGGCGTAATGGTACGCGCGGAAATCAAATCCCTGTTAGGCAATCCTTTCCGGGTTTGGTATCGAGGGGAGTATATCGAGACTGGTGACCTGGAAAAAGGGAAGACCTGGAAGTGGAATTCTTAAAAAAGAAGGGATGAGTTTTTCTCATCCTTTCTTCTTCATCCGATATTCTTTAGGCGACATGTGCATGTATTTGGTAAATACTTTTGAAAAATAATACGGATCACTGAAGGCCAGTTCAAAAGCTATTTCTTTTGCTTTCTTGTCGGTAAAGTCCAAGAGCTGACATGCCTTCTGAATTTTCAACTGATTGAAATAGTTGATAGGAGACATACCCGATTTTTGTGTAAAGAGTGTACTCAGATAAGTAGGTGAGTAGCTCACGCTTTCGGCCATGTCTTCCAGTGTCAGTTGCTTGTCCAGATTAGCCTTCATGTAGTTGATGACTTTCTGTATGGTATCTTGTGTCTTGGGCTTGTTGATTTCGCGAAACTGAGGTATGTACCGGAAGGAGCCGAGCAGGTACCATAGGCAGAGCGTGATGTACTCCAAATTTTCGATGCTGTATCCCATTTCAAGGTTTACTAAAATCTCATTGAACAACTGAATGCGGTCGTTGAAGCGGGCTGTCGGTGAATCATCAATGTAGATAGTCCGGTTGAACAGTTCAGAAAACAAGTGGCTTTGTTCGCCGCTGAAATGAATCCAGTAAATGCTCCACGGATGGCTGGTAGAAGCGGCGTATACATGCGGTGTACCTGCTTCAATAATGAAGAAATCGTTCTTTTTTACTGTGCATCTTCCTTTCCCGATATTGTACCAGCCTTCTCCTTCGTGGCAGTAAATCAGAATGTGCTGCGGGCTTCCTTCTGCACGCTCCCGGTAGTGACCTTCCGCATGCGGATAGTAGCCTACATCTGTGGGATGCAGCAGGCGTGTCATGGGATTTTCTTTGATTTTCAAAAGATTCTCCTGAGGAATGACGATGGCTTTCTCATTGGGGAATCCGTCTTTCTTCTTTTCCATAGTGCATTTGTTTGTGAGGACAAATGTAGGCATTTATTTGGATTTTAGTGGAGACTTCCTGAAGAGATTTCTCCTTTCAGAAAGATAAAACTTAAAATCGAAAAATATTACATCCTTTTGCGAAAATACCACATTCGGAGATGGTGGTTTATGCGTAATTTTGTCATCTGTGAAATGGTTTGTAAACTCAAAATTTGATAATATGAAAGCAGCAGCATTACTCTCATTTTCTTTGCTTTGTTTTTCTTGCAGTCAGCAGACTGACAAGATTGACCTGTCTGGCTCATGGACGTTCTCTACGGACAGTATGGACTGGAGCCGGGTGATTGAACTACCGGGCTCAATGGCTTCCAACGGTTTGGGGGAAGATATTGCCGTGGGGACTGATTGGACAGGTGGTATTGTAGATTCTTCCTATTTCTTTAAACCTTCGTATGCCAAATACCGTGAGGCTGGAAATATCAAGGTACCTTTCTGGCTTCAGCCGGTAAAATATTACAAAGGCAAGGCGTGGTATCAGAAAGAAGTGGTGATTCCGGACAGTTGGGAAGGAAAGGATATTTCTCTCTTTCTGGAACGCTGCCACTGGGAGAGCCGTTTGTATGTAGGCGGAAAGTAAATCGGTATGCGGAATGCCTTGGGCGCTCCTCACCGTTATGACCTGACAGGCAAGCTTTCAGCTGGAAAGCATGTGCTGATGTTGTGTGTGGACAACCGGGTGAAGAACATCGATCCGGGGGAGAACTCACACAGTATTTCCGACCATACGCAAGGAAACTGGAACGGGGTAGTGGGCGACTAACCAATGTGCAATATTACATTATTGATTTATAGCTGTATAAACAGATTTGTATGTTGTTAAGCAACAAATAGGTAACAGAAATAATTTTTATCTGCGTATGCGTGACGTATAGAAGAATAGTGTGCTTTTCACTTACAAAAGTAGGGATAAAAAATGGAATTTGGAATAATTCCATGATGTATTTATAAACGGGTGCTTGCGTTCACAATGGACTGTTTTATAGTCTTACCCATAATCTAAATCATCAAATCGTTAGTTCTTAAATTATTTCCGTACCAAAATCGCAATTCTTTCAAGTAAAATGCGTAATTTTGTGTAACTTAAGGTAATTGGTTACATGAAACAACGGGTGAAAATAATCGGAATAGCACGGCATCGCCTCTCGACTGACGGCGACGGTGTTACCACGCTCGTTGCTTTCCATGGATGCCCATTGCGCTGCCAATATTGCCTGAATCCGCAATCGCTTGCCGATAGTGGAAATTTCAAAGAATATACACCACAATCGCTATATGATGAAGTGCGCATTGACGAAATATATTTCATCGCCACAAATGGCGGCGTTACATTCGGAGGTGGCGAGCCGTGCCTACATGCTGATTTCATCCGTGAGTTCAGTGAGTTGTGCGGTGCGTCCTGGCAACTCAACTTGGAGACATCGCTAAATGTTCCTTCAGTCAACATCGAGACATTGCTTCCGGTGGTTAACACCCTGATTATCGACATCAAGGATATGAACCCCGCGATATACAACAGCTACACCGGACAATCAAACGACCTTGTTCTTGACAATCTCCGGCTGATAGCTGATTCGGGGAGACAAAAGGACTGCATAATCCGCTTACCGTTGATACCTGATTTCAACACAGAAACCGACCGCACGGCAAGCTGTTCCAGACTTGAGGCCCTCGGTTTCAACAACTTCGATTTATTCACCTACCAAATACGCAGACATTGACTATGGCACGAGGAAAGCAGATCTGTAAGATACTGAAAGAGATACGTATGCAAATTGCAGATGCCAACGGAATTGAGTTCGTGACATCGGAATGTCGCTACAAAGGCGACTGCCTCGGCACCTGTCCCAAATGCGAAGCCGAAGTGCATTACTTGGAGCAACAGCTCCGTGCCCGCTCTCTCGCCGGAAAAGCAGTTGCCCTTGCAGGAATCTCGGCTGGCATAATGCTTATGTCGGGCTGTAACGGCACATCGTCGAATCAATCAAACGAAACTTTGCAAGGTGAGCCGGTGACACCGATTGAGCAAAAAGATACTGTTGACAGTCTTGCAAAGGAAGGTGAACGGCCTCCCGTAGAAGATATTGTTTCCGTAAAGAAAGGCGAAATTGATCCTAATGAGGTAGTTACTGTCGGCGAAATGCCCGACAGTACAAACAAAGTATCTTTCGTTGATACGCCTGCAACTTTTCCGGGAGGTGAACAAAAGCTAATGGAATGGATTTCCCAGCATCTTGTTTATCCACCAACGGCAATAGATGAGCAAATTCAAGGTCGCGTGGTAATTCAAATTCAGGTAAAAGTTGACGGCACTATCGGAGATGTCAAAATTATAAAAGGAGTACATCCCGACCTTGACACAGAGGCATTACGAGTTGCCAAATCACTACCAAAATTCAATCCTGCAATGCTTAATGGAAAGGCTGTTGAATCTTTGTTTACACTCCCAATAACATTCAAATTACCTGCAGATTGACTATGGTACGAGGAAAGCAGACCTGTAAGATACTGAAAGAGATACGCCGACAGATAGCAGATGCCAACGGCATTGAGTTCGTGACATCGGAATGCCGTTATAAAGGCGACTGCCTCGGCACTTGCCCCAAATGTGAAGCCGAAGTGCATTACTTGGTGCAACAGCTCCGTGCCCGCTCCCTCGCAGGCAAAGCCGTTGCGTTGGCAGGGATTTCGGCAACAGCCCTCACGATGCTTATGCCGATGACTTCGCAGGCGCAATCATTATCAAATACTCAAAACGCACTTGCTGATAGTATATCCGAGACCCGTGTTGATACTCTGAAAGTAAAAGGCATAGTTTTAGAGGAAAACACAGAACCTGATGGCACCATCGTAATGACAGAAGTGCTTGGAGCAACGGTTTTGAATTTGACGAACAGGAAAGGAACAGCTACAGACACCGACGGGAAGTTTGAAATAGACGCTTGTGTCGGAGACACGTTGAAAGTAAGTTTTGTCGGCGATGAAACGCAGACGATTGTCGTAACCAATGAGATAAGAAATGTGACTATCGCGCTTGTTCCGTCAAAGGGGCTGATGGGCGAAGTGGTTGTAGTTGAAAATCGTAAACCGACTCATTACCTCGACCTCAATATCTTTGACGAGAACGGCAAGCGCATCGACAACGCCTGTTTTGATGTAGAACGGATATGGACAGACGAGAATGGCGAAGAAAATACTGAATACATATATCCATCTTTTCATGATGAAAAACATCCTTACCGCATATACTGGGACGTTGAAAGCGGACTGAAAGACGATGACACTGGCAAACCGCTGAAAGAAGCCACACTCCGCATTACAGCCGAAGGCTACGACGAACCTGTAATCATCAAAGTGAAGTACCCCAAACGCCACGCCAGAAAAACCGTCAAGTTCAAACACAAAAAGAAATAGCTTATGCGACTATCAATATCAATTAAACCAATATGTGCGGCATCAGTAATTATGATATTGATGTTTCTTACAGCATGCTCTGTCGGATATAAGAACGACGGTAAGGAAGTGACATGGCATACTTGGAACGAAGGCAACGGACATAATTCACGCAAGGTTGATGCCGACCCTGAGACATTTGAGGTATTGGACGATAATTATGGTCAAGACAAGACGCATGCTTTTTATCGAGGTGACATAATAGATGGAGCTGACGGACAGTCATTTCAAGTATTTGAAAAGGATTATGCTGCTGATGCATTTAATGTATATGATTCGGGAAAGTTGCTTAAAGGGGCCGACCCTGCCACCTTCAAGGTACATTCCTATGAATTGACGGAAGATAAGAATGACTTTTACAAGAATGGTAAGGCACTAAATGTAAAAGATAAATCTTCATTTGAGATTCTGAAATACAGTTCAGGTGAAAATTCAAGTTGGGGAAAATGCAAGTATAATGGATATTACCTAAATGGTACGGTAATCCCGAATATTGATTATGCAACATTTCATCCGATAGAGGCAAACAAACCCATGCAATCAGGATGTTATGCTGCTGATAAACATAGAGTATTTTTTATGGGGAAAGAGGTGCCCTGCGCAGACCCGGCTACGTTCAGGGAAGTGGATTTCTATATAGGACAAGATAAGCACAGAGCCTACAAAAAAGGAATACCGACTCAGATAAAAGATTACACTAAACTTACTCAATTAGGAAGGTTGATGTATTCTGACGGAACGCATATTTACGATTTACATTTTAATATTCTTCCTGAAGCTGATGTCGCAACCTTCGAGCATATTTCCGACAACTGGTATAAAGATATGTCACATATCTGGTGGAGTAATAAACTGGTTAAAGGCGCAAATCCAAAAACATTTAGTCCTGTCACTGTTACACCCTCCGTGGGAGTAACGTTTCCGGACTTTAATTATGGGAAAGATGACAAACACGTGTTTTATCAGGATTCCATTATCCCTGATGCCGATGCCGCAAGTTTTGAAAAAATAGATTTCCCGGACGGCGATAGCTGGACTGTATTCGACCGTTATCGTGTGTATCAAGGCAAAGATTCCCCAAGACTTAGAGAATACCTAAAAAAGAAATATGGTAAATGATGGATCAGATTGGTAAATTCATAGGTTCGGCAGTTGTCATGTTCTTATTCATGTTCTGTCTGATATTCTGCTTCGACTCGCCCGACACGTTGACCAATATTCTGTTGGTCAGTGCAAACGTGCTGTTTTGGGGAGGTATTCTCTGGCTCATTAACAGGAAAGGAGGCAAGCGATGAAAAAAAAAGGATATTTTTCAATGCTCTCTTTATTCTTTCTTCTTGCGACTTGTGGCTGCACAAGAATTAAATCAAAATATGATGAAGTCAAGGAGAGAATCGAGGAAGAATTTGATGCCCTGTTCCAGACAGATTTTTATTCTGATTTAGGGGGATGGGATTATAGCCGTGTCCCATTGATTGCCCCGTATGAATTGTGCTCTACGCTTAAATACGATAATATTAGTGTCTGGGTATGTATCAAGCGAAATAATCTCAATGAGTTCGGCGGACCGGGATTGGACACGGATCGACTTTCTGTAGAATATGCGGGAATTTCCGATTCAATAATATACCTGAGTTATTCAGAAGCCTTTGATGATGTTATAATAGGTGGTGAGCGGAGTGACGCTTGGAAGTCACATCGCTTTGCCATTATTGATGTGCCCACAGATTCAGTTGAATGGCATGAAACAGAAGCTGAATGGCTCGATGCTCTCCATAAGCGGAATATTGCAAATCCTCAATGTCATCATGTGGATAGCATGTATGAAGATTTCGCCAATAATAACCGATTACTGTTCAATCCTCCAAAATGACAAAGCGATGAAACTGACCGATAAACAATTTTGGATTTGGGAAATTGCGCTGACATTGGCGTTTTCTGCGATGCCTCTTATTATGTATGGCGAAAGTATCATCGTAATTATGCTGATAGTCGTGTCGTATGCCGTAGTCGTAGCTATGGGGTTGATATCCTCTCCCAAAATCCCGGTTTTTGCGACTTGGATATTGATGTTCTGTGCAGCGGATGGCGCATATATCATAGACTTAATCATTATTGATACTCTGAGATTAATCAAGATGGAGTCTTATCCATTGATTATCGGACAAATATATCTGCTTCCTATATGTCTGCTTGCAAATGCTCTGATTTGCACAGCTGGAGGTCTTGCATTTCGCAAAGTCAACAAAGCGTTGAAAGGAGGCAAGCGATGAAACAGCAAGATTGCTATACGGCAAAGGAGGCGTTTACGTTTCCTCTTTTCTGTCTTGTTTGTTTGGCTTTCAATATTTATTGGGGCTGTACTGACGGGTGGTCTGTCGGTGCGATAATCGGCATATCATTTTTCGGGATAGTGGTGATGTGTTATTTAGGTAAATATATCCGTTGCGGACGCAATTACTTGAAAATAGATGCCGATGGTATCGAGATAAAAGATTGGAAGAAGATTATTATACTTAAATGGTCTGAGATAAAGAAGTGTGAGGTTTATTATAGAACCACCTCTGTATCTGCTTCTCTATTTGCGCGTGATTTAATGATTGTTGTCAAATCTGAAAAAGAACAAGAACAGCATATTTTTGTCAACCTTTCGGGGAAATATTGCCGAAACAAGAGCGTAATTGAGGCGATTGAGCATTTCGGTGGCATTGATTTCTTTGACAGCCAGTCCTCACACCGCCAAAACAGGTATTTAGCCGGAATACTTTTGATTACAATTATAGCTATAATGTTCATAATCCTCATTTCTTGTAATAACCGTCATGACCTGACAGATAACTACTCAGTGTTTACTTACGGAGAGGGGTTATACGGTGAAAGCGAACAGGATTACCCCATATTTGCATCAAAACTCGGCTATGCTGGAGAGCCTAAATACATCCCGAATGTCCGACAGGTTTGGTGGAGCGATACGGAGATAATCATTGAGCAGAACAACGATCTATGGTGGATTATTATAGCCTCGGATAAGATGCTGACCGCCGGAGATACGTTCCAAGGACCGTTGTCAAGACAGCAAAAGGACAGTATCGTGTTTATAACAAATATGAATCTCAATATAATGCGACACAGGAATTATGAATAAATGGAAGAAAATAACGGGAATCACTGTCGGAATAATCTTGATATTTTTCCTTGTTCTGTTTGTCATTTTTGAGTTATTCCCTCAATTATTTGGGAACTATAAACCTGATTATGAATTTGACAAACGAATACGCAGCGAAATAGTCCAGAGAATAGATAACTATATAGAACAGAACAACAGGCTTCCGGAGTCGTTATCGGAAATAGACTTTGAGCAACTGCCGGGCTTGTACAAGTATCGCGGTCATTCGGTGTGTTTGATTAAATGTGCAGACTTGGATTATGTGCTTGAGTATTGGGATGATGTAGCAA
>OHAQ01003399.1_pt1 | contig 10853 bp, 10 predicted proteins | sample 1577111 | NCBI WGS metagenome assembly OHAQ01 (sample SAMEA3541549, study PRJEB24748) | human gut metagenome | biome: human gut; feature: human-associated habitat; material: faeces | place: China | collected 2012 | reverse complement strand
GCCTTTATACGCTTAAGACCCGCTACAATGGACGCGCGCTGCCCGACGCGCGCATCATCGACATGAAGCAGGAACTTCGCGCGGGCAATGATCTGGACTTGAGCCGGGAACTGGAAGAGGGCATCCGCGACGCAATTTTGGACGGTAAACAATCCATCCTGTTTTTGAACCGGCGCGGCAACAGCCGGTATCTGGTCTGCATGGACTGCGGCGACGTGCCGCAGTGCCCGCGGTGCAGCGTCCATCTGACGTACCACTCCTCCGGCCGCCGTCTGATGTGCCACTACTGCGGCTTTACCATGCCCGCACATGCGCGCTGTGAAAAATGCGGCGGTGCGATGAAGGCCATCGGAAGCGGCACGCAGAAGATCGAGCAGGAACTGAAAGCCTTGTTTCCCGACACGGAGGTTCTGCGCATGGACGCCGATACCGTGCCCGCCGCAGGCGGACATGAGGCGATGCTGAAACAATTCTGCGAACAGCAGATCCCCATTCTGCTCGGCACGCAGATGGTCGCCAAGGGCCTTGATTTCCCGTCCGTTACGCTTGTCGGCGTCATCGACGCGGATATGAGCCTGTATGTCGACAACTTCCGCGCCGCCGAGACGACGTTTTCGCTTATCACGCAGGTCGTGGGCCGTTCCGGACGGGGTGCGGACGCGGGCTGCGCCATGATCCAGACCATGACGCCGGAGCATCCTGTGCTGCGGCTTGCCGCAAAGCAGGATTATGACGCGTTTTACGAACTGGAACTGCAAATGCGGAAGCTGCGCAGCTGCCCGCCATTTTCCGATCTGTTTACCATTACGGCCGCAGGACTGGAGGAGCGCGGGCTGATCGAGGCCAGCGTCCGCCTGCGCGACGCGCTGGCCGCCAATCTCCAGAAGGAGCCGTACTGCCGCGCACCCGCGCAGCTGCTCGGCCCGGCACCGGCCAGCGTCGCCCGCGTCAATTATTCCTACCGCTATCAGCTGACGCTGGTCTGCAAAAATTCCGCGGCTATCCGCCGCTTACTCTCCTATGTCCTTGCAGAGTTCTCCAGGGACCGCAGGAACAAGGGCATTACGGCCCTGATCGACGTAAATTCCTACCAATAAAATATGCTGCTGTTTGGTTGTTTCGCCCAAACAGTTGCAATTTGTAATCAAATCTGTTATACTATCCCCGATTTGATGCAAAGAAAGGAGCGTGACAGAATGAAACCCAGACTTCGCAGCCTGCTTTGGGGTTTCATGGCGCTGACCCTTCTTCTGGCCGGGACAACGCTTGTATGCGCATACGATATTTCCTTCTCCGACGTACCGGAGAGCAGCTGGTTCTATGAGGACGTGATGACGCTGTCCGAATCCGGCGTCGTCAGCGGCTATCCCGACGGTACATATCGCCCCACCAAAAAGGTCACGACCGGCGAGTCGCTCAAGATGATCCTGCTGGCCGCGGGCTACCCGGAGCCGGAGCGCGTGGATTCCCACTGGGCCAGAGGCTATCTGAATTTCGCCATCGATCAGGGCTTCCTTGTGCGCTATCAGGATATTTCCGATCTGGACGTCAATATGACGCGCGGGATGCTCGCCAAGCTTGCCGCAAACGCGCTCGGTCTGTCTGACCCCGGCACCTACGGCACGTTTACCGACACTGACAGCGTCTATGTCGAGGCGCTTTACGCCGCCGGGATCGTCGGCGGCTACCCGGACGGGACCTATCGCCCGGGCGCGTCCATCTCCCGCGCGGAGATCGCTGCGATCGTCAACCGCATCTACCAGAGCCGCGAGCCGTCTTTGCCTGCGGACAATGATACGGATCTTGACATCGATCCCTCGCAGATCAAGCTGCGCACGACCGAGCAGATGATCGCGCTGCTCAAATCCAAGGAAGGCTTCCGCGCCACGGCCTATTGGGATTATTCCCAGTATTCCATCGGCTACGGCAGCGCCTGCACGAAGGACGAATACCCCAACGGCATCACCGAGGCACAGGCGGACATCCTGCTGCGCGAGATGCTGCAGGGCTTTGAGAAAAAGCTGGACAGCTTCCTGACAGAAAACAGTATTTCCCTGAGCGACAATCAGTATGACGCGCTCATCAGCCTGAGCTACAACATCGGCTCCGGCTGGATGAAAAACAGCGCGCTGTCTGCCCTGCTCAAGTCCGGATTCTACTCGACCAACGAGCTGGCCTCCGCGATGGGCATCTGGTGCCACGTGAAGGAATCGGGCGGGGACTATGTGATCCACGACGGGCTTGTCAGCCGCCGCATGGCAGAGCTGCGCGTGTTCCTCTACGGCGACTATTCCGGCTCGTCCGACGGCTTCTACTGGGTACGCTTCGTGCAGACCGAGAAGGGCGACCGGGAACGCGATATCGCATTCTACGAAGCAGGCAGCGTCTATGACCCGCCCTTTGACGCCACATCCGATACCGAAATCTTCCTTGGCTGGTACACGGAATCCGGTGAATTGCTGACCGACCTGACGGCGACTGAAAACCGCACCGTCTACGCGCAGTGGGAAAGCGATTTTTATTGAGTTCCGATTTTGAAAGTCCGGATTATTGGACATAACGCATGATATACTGACCGCAGATCAACCGAAAGGGGAACTGCGTCATGGAAATTACGATGCGTTATGTCAGAGGTCATGTAGAGGTCTATACCACGGCGGGCCAGTTCCTGTTTTCCGCCGACACCGAGGCGGAAGCTGCCGCCATGCTGGAGGAATAAGATGAACATTCAGATCTTCGGAAAAAAGAAATGCTTTGATACGAAAAAGACTGAACGCTGGTTCAAGGAGCGCAGGATAAAATATCAGCTCATCGATGTTGCAAAATACGGCATGAGCCGCGGCGAGTACGCCTCGGTCAAGAAAGCCGTCGGCGGCATGGACAAATTATTCGACGAGAAGAGCAAGGCATACGAACAGCAGTTCATAAAATACCTCGCACACGACGAGGACAAAGAAGAGAAGCTGTTCGAGCACCCCGAACTCTTCAAGACCCCGATAGTCCGAAACGGCAAGCAGGCAACAGTCGGCTACTGCCCGGAGATATGGAAAGATTGGGAATAATTTCGTTCGCACTCAAAGCATAAATTTCTCATTTTCACGAAAGGAGACCCGATATGCCAAACAGAATCTGGCTCTGCGGCGACACGCATATGCATTCTTCAATCAGCGACGGAAAATACACGCCCGACGAGCTCATTGAAAAATGCAAAGCCAAGGGTCTCGACTGGATAATAATCACCGACCACAACAAAAACGCGGTCGGTGACAAAAGCTATTATTCAGAAAATCTGCTCGTCATTCCCGGCGCCGAATACACCGGGCGAAACGGGCACATGAATATATTCGGGAGCGGGTTGCCCGAATTTGACGGCACGCGCCCGGAGAAATACGAACAGTATCTTTCAATGTCCGCTCTCGCTCATTCAAACGGATGCACGGTGTCAATAAACCACCCGTTTTGCAGCCGCTTCGGATGGAGGATGCCGCTCGAAGATTTTCCGGCGGACTGCGTTGAAATCTGGAACATGTTCATGCATCAGAGCAACATGACCTGCATCAGTTGGTGGGAGCGGCAGATTCTCGGCGGCAGGCGAATCGCGGCAGTTGGCGGCAGCGACTATCACCGCGACTATGGCACATCGAATATGTTCGCTTCGCCGACAACATTCGTCTTTGCCAAATCAAACAGCGAAAAAGATATCTTATCTGCCCTGCGCCGCGGCAACTCGTTTATCACGAACTCGCCCGACGCGTCGAGGCTCGTTTTGTCATATAGAGACTGCGTTCAGGGCGACGAAGTTAAATTTGTCCCGGGGATGAAAGTTCATTTGCGCGCCGAAAAACTCAGAAAAAATATGACTCTGCGCGTGTTCAACAACGAAAAAATCATATATGAACACAGAATCGGCGGCGAGTCGGAACTCGACGAAGATATCTCTATAATAGAAAAAGGCTTTGTCCGCGCGCAGATAACATACCGTCTGCGCGGATTCAGAAAGGCATTTTTCAACATCAAAATGGCTCTATGGAGACCGAAAGAGAAAAATATTCCGTATGATACCGCCGTGTGGTGCATGACTAACCCGATGTGGGTAGTGTAGTATTGAACTGAACGATTTTTCATTAGCTGCACCGATAGCGGCAACGATGCATGAGATGCCACACTCAACAAGCTTTAAATATTTTATAACACAAAAAGGAACTGCACACGGCAGTTCCTTTTTATTATTCAGATTTTTACTATATATCCGTCCTTGCGCGGGGGACGCGCAGTTGGTTCGGCGGCGGGATAGCCGATGGCTATCGAGCCGACTCCGCGCAGGGTTTCGGGCAGATTCCACTCGCGCAGTAACTTTTTGCCTTCTTCGCTGTCGAATATCTCGCGCTCTCTATGAACCCAGACCGAGCCCAAATCGCAGGCGTGAGCGGCGAGCATCAGATTTTCGAGCACGCAGCTGCCGTCCTCAACAAATGTGTTTGCGCTCGGATCCGCGAGCACGAGAACAACGGTCGGCGCGCCGTAATATGGGTCTTTGTCGACGTCCATTATCGCGGCGTTGAGCTTTGAGAGCTTTTCGCGGTACTTTTTATCGGACACCGCGATTATAACAGGCGACTGGCGGTTCATGCCCGTCGGCGCATAAGTGCCCGCTTCGAGGACTGCGTCGAGCAGATCTTCCGGTATAGAATCGGGTTTAAAGCTGCGCGTGCTGCGGCGGGTTTTTATCATCTCAAGAAAATCTCTGTTCATGTTTTTTCCTCCCCAAAAGCTTTCAGGACAGCGTATCAAATTGATACCGCCGCCCTGAAAGCACCTCTATTCATATCTCCTATACTTTCTTTATTCTGACATCCAAATATAGCCAAATTGTGTTCAAATTGTGAACATTTTTTGATTTCAGATAAATTTAAGGAAATATTTATTTATTTTGTCTACTTTAGCTTACTTTTTCTTGGCTTTGGGCAGTATCACGCAAACAAGAATGACACACACGGCGGCAACTGCCGCGATGATTATCCATTTAGTGTTGGAGGTGTTCTGACCCGTTACGGGAACCATTTCTTCTGCAAAAGCGGTTATTGCCGCCGCAGCGACACTTATCGCCATCAAAGCCGCCAAAACTATGGCGACCACTCTTGTCCATATTCCTCTCTTCTGCATTTTTATCATCCTTTCGTTCGGGCGTTATTTTACGCCGAGAATTTTTTCAATTGATTCGCCGAGCTTCTCGCCGAGAGCCGAGGAGTGATTTTCATCCTTGCCGCAGGCGGTGATATATGCCTTGAGCTTCGGCTCGGTGCCGGACGGGCGGACTATGACGCTGTTGCCGTCGGGCAGTTTATATGCGAGAACATTGGACTTCGGCAGATCTATTTCGCTGACTTTGCCACTTATTATGTCAACGCGCTCGGACTTTTTGTAGTCGGCGGTCTCAATAACCTTCATGCCCGCTATCTCTTCGGGAGCGTGCTCTCTGAGCGAGGTCATGATAGCGCCCATCTTCTCCATTCCGCTCTCGCCCTCGAAAGTGAAGTTGAGAAGAATGTTCTTGTAGTAGCCGTATTTTTCATATATCTCGGTCATCTTCTCGGCGAGAGTCTTGCCCTGAGATTTATAATATGCCGCCATCTCGCAGACGAGCAGGGACGCGACTACCGCATCCTTGTCTCTCGCGTGCAGACCGGAAAGATAACCGTAGCTCTCTTCCATGCCGAGAATGAATCTGTCGCCCTCGTTTTTCTTTTCGAGATTGGTCGCAAATTCGCCGATATATTTGAATCCGGTCAGCACATCGTGTATCGCACAGCCGTAGCTCTCCGCAACGCGGTCAACGAGCGAGGTCGTAACAAAAGACTTGACTATAACGGGGTCTTTGGGCAGAGTGCCGGCCTCTTTCATCGAAGAAAGAATATACTCGGTCAGCAGAACGCCGACTTCGTTGCCGCTCATGAGCCTGTAATCGTCTCCGGTGTTGATGGCGATGCCGACGCGGTCGCAGTCGGGGTCGGTCGCGAGAAGCAGATCGACATTCTTGCCCTCGGCGAGCTTCAGAGCCTCTTCAAAAGCCTGGCGAATCTCAGGGTTCGGATAGGGGCAGGTCGGGAAGTGGCCGTCCGGCTTCTCCTGAGAGGGGACTACCGTAACATCGTCGAAGCCCGCGCGCCTGAGCACCTCGCGGACAGGCTTATTCCCCGTGCCGTTGAGGGGAGTGTAAATCAGCTTAAGCTTGCCCTTTGAGACGGCGTCGGGATTGACTCTGCGCGAGAGGACGCACTCATAGAATGCCTCGTTCACGCTGCTGTCAATAAACTCAATCTTTCCGCTCTTTATGCCCTCGTCGAAGTCCATGGTGCGGACATCGTCGAAGATATCAACTTTTCTGATGCACTCGTATGTGGCGTTCGCCTCGGCATCGGTCATCTGATAGCCCTCGTGCGAATAGCACTTGTAGCCGTTGTACTTTGCGGGGTTGTGGCTCGCGGTAATTATTATGCCGGAGCTGCAATGGAGCTTTCTCACGGCGAAAGAGAGCATCGGGGTCGGAACCAATTCGGGATAAATATATACTTTTATTCCGTTTGCGGCGAGCACGCCTGCCGCGCCTTTTGCGAAAACATCAGAGTTGATTCTCGAATCGTGCGCTATCGCGACGGACGGGGAATCATACTTTGCGTTGAGATAATCCGCCAGACCCTGGGTCGCCTGGTTGACGGTGAAAACATTCATTCTGTTTGTGCCCGCGCCGAGAACTCCGCGCAGACCGCCCGTGCCGAATTCGAGCGCACGGTAAAATCTATCCGATATCTCATCTTCTTTGCCTTCAATGGCGGAAAGTTCGTCATGAAGTTCAGCATTGCCCTCGGTCTTTTTCAGCCAGAGGCCATAGAGATCTTTGATTTCCTGTTTCATTGTTCTGCTCCTTTCGAAAGCCGGTGGCATCGGCTTACTCATATAATATTATGCTCACCGGCGAGACCGCCGCCGGGCAGTACCCCGTGCAGGCCATGGAATACCTTGTCAAGACCGCACAGACCGCGCTGTAAATTTTTATGATGCGATGAAAAGACCTCCGGCGAGATTGCCGGAGGTCCAGCTTATTCCAAGCAAAGATTCTTTGCGAAGCCCGGTCTATTCTTCACAAATCGTTCATAGAATGATCGTATCTTCATTGATTTTAACGAAATTTCTTTTTGATTTTCATACAATTTCGCAATTGACAGAATCCCATGCGGTCCGATACAATAAAGCCAGAACGGCACCTGATCTGGACGTGCCGATGATCATTCCTGCACCCCAAAAATGACAACAAAAATTCTGAAAACGACAGGAGGCAGCATCTTGAATCAATCAGCGCAAAGCTGCGTGAGATGGGTGTTAAGATTACGGAATATGATGAGGCTCTCAAGGTTGATGCGTCATCTGCTCCGCTAAAGCGCTGTAATATCAAGACAATGCCGCATCCCGGCTTTCCGACAGACTGTCAGCCGCAGTTTGCCGCATTGCTTATGAGCGTTCCCGGAACAAGCATCATCAACGAGAATGTTTGGGATAATCGCTATCAGTATGTCAGCGAGCTTATCAGAATGGGTGCGCAGATTTCTGTTGAGGGCAGACTTGCAATCATTGAGGGCGGTGTTCCGCTCACAGCGGCTCCCGTTAAAGCAACCGACCTTCGTGCAGGTGCGGCTATGATTATTGCCGCTCTTGAAATTAACGGTACAACAGAGATTTCAAATATTCAGTTCATTGAGCGTGGATATGAAGATGTTGTTGAAAAGTTCAGAGGACTTGGTGCAGATATCAAAAAGGTGTATTTTACAGGAGACAACGAGCAGGAGCTCGGTGCCTGACTAAAATTTAATTTAGAAATCAAAGCCGTTTTCTTTGTGAGAACGGCTTTTTTGTGAGATAATTTACAAATTTTAAAATTTGTGTTATCATATTCGTTACACTAAAGATAAGGATTGATTGTTTTGGCAAGAGCAGTACCGCTGTTCAGCGGAAGTAAGGGTAACAGCTACTACATAGGTTCGGCAAGCGAAGGCGTACTGATTGACGCAGGCCGTTCATGCAAGCAGATTGAAAATGCCATGCTTGCAAACGGACTTGATATGGGCAGTATCGGGGCGGTTTTTATAACTCACGAACACACTGACCATTGCAGTGCGTTGCGTGTGCTTGCAAAGCGTTACGGCTTTAAGGTGTATTCAAGTCTTGGTACGCTCAATGCTTTGAGGGCAGGTAATAAGCTTGATCCAAACACGGACGCAGATGTTATAACTGACGAGGTTGTAATCGGCAATATGCGTGTTCAGCGAATTGACACCCCCCACGATGCGGCGGAAAGCTGTTGCTACCGTGTTACTGCTCCCGACGGAAAATCCGCACTTATAGCAACCGATATGGGCGTTATGTTGCCCGATGTCAGAACTGCCGCAGAGCAGAGCGACTTTGTTGTGCTTGAGTCAAATCACGATATCAATATGCTCAAAAACGGATTTTATCCTTATCCGCTAAAGCAGAGAATCCTTTCAAACAGAGGACATCTTTCAAATGAGGCATGTGCAAAAGAACTTGTTAACCTTGTTGAAAAGGGAACTTTAAGACTTATGCTCGGCCATCTCAGCGAAGAAAATAATACCGTTCCGCTTGCAATGTCAACATCCGTAGACCTGCTCACATCAAACGGAATGAAGTACAAAAGCGATTATTCGCTTGATGTTGCTCCAAGTGTAAGCACAACAAAAGCCATTATCTTTTAACCTTAAACAAACAAGAGGAATATGATTAAGATTAACATAATTTGTATCGGCAAAATCAAGGAAAAATATTTTACCGACGCAATTGCAGAGTATGCAAAACGCTTGACCGCATTTTGTAAATTCAATATTATTGAGCTTTCGGAGGAACGCATTAAGAGCAACATACCGAATAGGTCGCAGATTGATGAGGTTATTTTCTCTGAGGGAAAACGAATCATGCAAAAAATTTCGCCTTCGGATTATGTTGTTGCAATGTGTATTGAGGGAAAGTCTATGTCGAGTGAGGAGCTTTCAAAGCTGATTGACAATGCGTCCGTAAGCGGAAAAAGCACCGTTGATTTTATTATCGGCGGCAGCTACGGACTTGACGAATCGGTTAAAAAACGGGCGGATGTTCGTCTTTCAATGAGCAGAATGACCTTTCCTCACCAAATGGCAAGAATGATTTTAAGCGAACAGATTTACCGTGCGTTTGAGATTTCATCAAACGGTAAATATCACAAATAATTTACGGAGTTACTATGGCGCTTGACGGAATTTTTTTAAGACATATTAAAAGTGAAATAGAAAAAGAGGCTCTCGGTGCAAGGGTATCGCAGATTTATCAGCCGAACAGAGAAGAGCTTGTGTTCGGGCTGAGAACATTTTCCGGCAACAAAAAGCTGCTGCTTTCTGCACGAGCAAATTCACCGAGAGTGAACTTTTGTTCCTCAACACCCGAAAATCCTGCACAACCTCCGATGTTCTGTATGCTTTTGCGAAAAAGAATCGGCGGCGGAAAGCTTGTGGGACTTCGCCAGAACGGTTGCGACCGTGTTCTTATGCTCGATTTCGAGTGCGTGAACGAACTCGGCGATACTGTGATGATAACTGTTGTATGCGAAATTATGGGTATGTACAGCAACATAATTATTGTCGATTCAAACGGCGTCATCATCGATTCACTCAAGCGTGTAGATCTTACAATGAGCAGTAAAAGACTTGTACTGCCGAATATAAAATATGAACTTCCCGAATCGCAGAACAAGCTGAATCTGCTTAAATGTTCGGCGCTTGATGTGTGTACAGCCGTAAAAAATCTTGACACGGAAATGCCGCTTAACAAGGCGCTGTTAAGGACAATTGAGGGCGTTTCTCCGATTGTATGCCGTGAGATTGAATACAAGGTTATGGAGGGCGCAACAAACAGAATTGAGGGTGTGCTTTTTGACCGACTCGCAGTTGAAATTGAAAAGCTGAAAAGTGTTTGCAGCGATTGTTCGGGCAAGCCTGTTGTGGTTTATCGTGAGGACGGCAAGCCTATGGACTTCTGCTTTATGAATGTTGAACAGTACGGCGATTTTGCAAAGGTTGAGAGTAAGGAAAGCTTCTCAGATTTGCTTGACGGATTCTATGAGGCTCGTGACAGTCGTGACAGAATGAGGGTGAAATCACAAAGCCTTACAAAGCTTTTGAACAACACACTTGAAAGGCTTGCCCGAAAAATTGCAAAGCAGAAGAGTGAGCTTGAACGCTGTGCAGACCGTGAGCATCTTCGCATATGCGGTGACCTTTTACAGGCAAATATCTATCGCATTGAGCGTGGTGCGGAGTATGTTGATGTTGAAAACTTTTACGATGAGAACAACGCAATTTTACGCATAAAGCTTAATCCGGCAATCTCACCTTCGGCAAATGCTCAGAAGTATTACAAGGATTACCGCAAGGCTAAAAATGCCGAAATTATGCTCAAAGAACAGCTTGAAAAGGGCAGGGAAGAGCTTGATTATATTAACTCGGTTCTCGATACGGTTGACCGTGCGGAGAATGAAAAAGACCTTGCGCAAATTCGTGAGGAACTTACCGAGCAGGGCTATCTCAAGGTTCAAAAGGGCAAAAAGCCCCGTCAGACAACTTTGCCGCCGCTCGAATTTGAATCAAGCGACGGTTTTAAAATCCTTGTAGGAAGAAACAACCGTCAGAACGATAAGCTGACTTTGAAAACAGCGTCAAAGAACGATATGTGGCTACACACAAAGGTAAGTTATTCAAGGAAAGAAAAGCATTTCTTTGCACAACAATTTCGCCTGCACTTCCGTATGCATTGTT
>OHAQ01003389.1_pt1 | contig 10869 bp, 7 predicted proteins | sample 1577111 | NCBI WGS metagenome assembly OHAQ01 (sample SAMEA3541549, study PRJEB24748) | human gut metagenome | biome: human gut; feature: human-associated habitat; material: faeces | place: China | collected 2012 | reverse complement strand
GTAATGCGCCGCGGTCGTATTGCCTTCCGATACCAGCCGTCCGCCGCCGAAGGGCGCACTGAACTCGCCGTTGCTGTAATATACCAAAGAACCTGCGTATCTCATTAGTAGATAATCTTCGGCAGAGGAAGCTAGTCACATTTTAGTTCTATCCGAAAGCTCCCCTATTCCCTTCTATATAGGTTACCGATGGGGAGTTAAGAAAAATTTAATATAACAAAACATTTTTAGACCAGTATTGCTTTGATGATTCTGTAGTATCGCTAAAATACGTGAAACAAAATCTAAAAGATGATGTTTAACAACGGTACATCTTCAGAATCCAATTAATAATGCCAATTTTGCGAAAATTAACGGCCATATAATAATTATAAGATTGATTATATATATGTACCATGCCGTTATTAGCTTTTCGAATTTAAAACAATACCAACATGAGTGTACAACAAATCCAATTGCAATTGGAATTTCGGTGTATAGAAATATCAAAAATAGAAGCAACCCTTGCCCGCCGGAAAAATCTAATATACAGTTTAATAATATATATAATAAGAATATTATAAACGATGCGATAACCAGTCCGTAAGAGATCTTTTTGTGTGTATTTTGTTCCATAATTATTTAGTGTATACATTAGTTTTGCAAGATCCAGTTATTCCCATCATAAACATATGTTCCTTCTTGTAGTCTAGAGATATCGTTGAAGAAACTATATATACTATGACTATCTCGTTGGGAATCTACTCTATAATTCGTATCCGGCAAGTTATTTTGACGTTGATCGGCAATGATTCCTTGATGAGTAAATTGCAAAGTGTATATATTAGAATCTGCAGATAATTTGGCTGCTTGGTAAGGATCAAAATCGGCAATAAGGGATATTAAGACCTCAGGATGCCCATTTTTTACTAATAATTCCTTTAATTTCCTTACATATCCTTTCCCGAATGCAGCACCCATACTATGGGTAATGATTTTTATGGTTTCTTTGGGGATGCCATCAGTTCCAAGAATTGTATTGATAATTTCCTGATAATCTTGAGCGGCTTGTGCCTCACCGTCATGTATCCTTGCATTTGCGCTTGTGGATGTCCCTCCATGACGAAACATTGCATTATCATCATTCAATTGTGCTTGAACAGAAGTTGCAAAATCAACATCTCCATTTTTATCTGTTTTTTTCCAGTAGTTTGCAGTCCCTTGCTCTGATTTCTTAAAAGTAAAACCATTGATGAAGATAATTAAATTGCCATTGAAATCAATTCTGTCGATGGGGTTGCCTGCACAATAATTATATGAACCTATAGAATAGTATTTCTCCAATAATGGATCTTGTTGCAAAAAGTGAACGCCGTCGGAGTCGTAGAACCGTGCGCCGAAGTCGTAGAACGAGGTGATGGCTCCGTCGTAGCCCTCGCTGTGCTGACGCTCCTTGCCCGAGAACAGGAACGTGTTGCTGCTCGTCGGCATGCCCGATTGTTTCCATTCCTTACCGAAGGGATAGTAATCCTTGCGATCGAGATCGATCCTGCCTGCCGGTGTCACCTTCGCGACCACGCGCGTGCTGCCCAGATGATCCGTCAGGAAGTAATGCGCCGCGGTCGTATTGCCTTCCGATACCAGCCGTCCGCCGCCGAAGGGCACACTGAACTCGCCGTTGCTGTAATATACCAAAGAACCGCGATATTCGTCCTGCTGACCGTCGGAATACTCATGCAGAACCTTCGTGCCATCGGCAAGGTAATGATAATAGTCCGAGTAATCGCCCCCGCCGTAAGACTCTGACGGCAAGTTAAGAAGATTATACGTAATTTCCAAACCACTCAACGCATCCGACGAAATATTACCATTCGCATCATAACCGTATGCCGAGTTGCCGTTCGTCTCCTTAACCCGCTGATTCCCATTATAGCTGAAACGGTAGCTTCGAGCGTCTTCCGACGACAAACTCGATCTGTTCAGCGTAATAATATTTCCGTTTTTGTCATAGGTGATGCCATTTTCGGTCCAATCGTCGTTCGGGCCTTCCATATCCCAATAAAATTGCTCGGCCGCTGTCAACCTCGACAGGTCATCGTAGCGGTATCCGTAAGCGTATTCTTCATCATCATTCACGTTGTTGATGAGTTTGTGCTGCCATATCCACGAAGCGATATTACCCGAATAATAGGGTTCGAGCCAGTCTCGATACGGCTCGTAATACCGCAGCTGCATGTCGAACAGTTCGCTCGATTTCTCGGTGAGCCACCCCTGCATGTTGTAATCCATTGTCTCGTGGATGGCGTGCTGGCCCGTGCCGTAGGTCTTGCCGGTAAGCTGTCCCAGCTCGTCGTAGGCGTAGGCGACCACGGCCTGCTCCCCGCCGTTGAACTGCGCGGTCTCCTTGGTCATGCGGCTGCGCGAATCGTATTCGAAGGTGCGGTCGAGCACGTCGGTCTTGCTCCCGCGGGTGTAACTCTCGCGCTGCGCCAGCATGTTTCCGATCAGATCGTAGCGGCTGGTCGTGCGCAGGACACCGCCCTGTGCATCCTTTTCGACGCGCTGGATCTCACGGCCACGGTAGTCGTAGTAGAACGCCCGCTCGTGGCTGCCGCCGATCCCGCCGTCGCTGAGCACCGCAAGCTTCTCGTAGGTCGGAAGGCCTGTCGTCAAGGTATCGAGCAGTGTTTCGGGATCGCACCCCGTCAGGTCGCAGGTCATGTCGGGAATCTCTTCAAAAGCCAAAGCCGCGGGCATCGTCGTCGGATGCCGGTCATAGACATGCTGCGTCAAGATCTGCGATGCGGGCGAAGAATAAAGTTGCGGATAAGAATTCGTATCGAATGCCGACTGCAATGCCTCGCGTGTCTGCGGTGTCTGTGCGGAATCGGTAACGAGTTTCTGTGCAGTCACACGCCCCATGTTATCATAAGTATAGATCAGCCACTGGTGTTTCTCTCGCATCAATCCGTCCTGCGTCATCATCGGCCGATCGCCCCGGTTGTAGACGACATACATCGGTTCGCGTCCCGGGAAACGTTTTTCATAGACCCGTCCCCACTCGTCGTAGAAATAGACGTAACAGTTTTGCTTTGCGAAGTCGCTCTCCGGCGAGAAACTCGATCCGGCGGAGAGCAGATCGCTGCCCTTGGGCGTTACGACCCATGCAAGGCGTCCGCAGTCGTCATAGGCATAGTAGGTGATTATGTTCTCGACGGCGCTCCCGTTGCGCAGCTGCCGGTTTTCATAGACCGTGCGGTCGTCTTTGTCCGTATACGTTATGACGACGGCGCCGTCTTCGTTCGTAGAGCGTGTGCCGGCGAGTACATTGGCGGCATAGTACCCGTCGGCTGTCAGCGAACGATCGTCGGGATCGACACGCAGACGAAGAACCGTCGATGCGGCATTCCCCATATAGGAAGTCTGCATGGAACGGGTGTCAGATTGGTATTCCGCACCGGGTTTATGTGTGCTCAATACCCGATTCAATGCCGAAGGTTCGTATTCGGTGCGGACATAAGCGTGAGGATCGGTCGCCAAATCGTATTTGGCTTTATAAAATTCCTCTTGATTGGCAAATGCTGCATCGTCGCTTTTCCCATGGTTGGCATTCAGTGTATAAGGGAGGTACTGCAACTCCTCGCGGTACAATCCGTCGTAGACGAACGGTTGTATAATATCTCCCCGTCCGTCGCCGCTGGCGTAAATTTGTACGTTTTGCGATGCATATCCCAGTCCGTCGTAATAGCCGACATCATAAGTGATTTGCTCCTCCTCGGCGTCTCCGTGGTTGTCGCAGTTGAAAGTTCGTGTCAGAATCCAGTTACGATCGTCATCGAGAGAGAGCATGTCGGAGTTGTAGCGGATGCCCTCCAATTCGGCAGAATCGCTTTGACCGCCTTCGGAGTAGGTAGCGACAATGCGATAGTAGCCCGATGCAGCAGAAGTCGACAGACGTAACGAACCGCCGTTTCCTGTAAGACTTTGCAGGCTGCTGTTTTCCCTATAAAGCGTATACGTTACGAACGGTTGTGTATATTCGACTGTCGCAATAATTTGGGAAGTCGCTTTGTCGTATTCGTATGATACGGGAACCGTCCGAACCGATCCTCCGAAATTTTGCGAAACAGTCGCGTTCCATCCCGAAACGTTCATTATCCCCAACGTACTTTGGATAAATTCGTCTGTCAGATTCGGAGGGCAAGCGATTTCGAAGTAGGCTTGTCGAAGTTGCGTATCGTACCCGTAAGACAATCGCATACGGGGATTCCAAGATGCGATCTTGCCCGTATTGTGATCCTGCACCACTCGATCGAGAAACGACAGATCGGCAAGACTGTTGATCGAGACTCTCGTGCCGTTCCATTTGGAATAGGAATCGAAATAGACCCGCATGACATCGCCCTTCTCAGGAAATTCCAACGCTCGGGTATCGAAGGAGTAATAATTTCGATATGCTTCGGGGTAACTGACACTGAATTGACTGTTGGAGAAACTGAACCCGAAATCACCCTCCGGAAATGCTGACGTGTAAAGATAATCTCCGCCCGTGTTGCTGAAGAACGTATCGAATATGTCTATATCGTTCTCTGAATAATATTGGTATACGTCGTATGACGTTCCGGCTGATAGACCATGCAGTTGGATTGAAATTTCTTCACCCGGCAGGACTTCGAATTTTCTATTCGCAGGCAGATCGGCATACAGTCCTTCGAAGTGTTCTTGATCCTGCTTTAATTGCGTAATGATAAAATAAGCACTGTAACTGTAACCCATGTGGATGGAACGAGACATGTTATCTTTGTTTTCATCCAAATCGAACCACACTTCGAAAGTTCCGTCTGCCGGATTTTCGACAGAATTTACACGGATCCACGTAATACCGGCTGCCCGGAGCTGCGTATCGAGTGCATCCCAGATATCACCTGGGCTGCCGAACTCTTCGCCGTTGTCGACTTGAAACATATAGCTGCGTGTATCCCACGGTAGGGAGATTGCCCCTGCATAAGGTGTCCCCAGATCGGGATGCCAAATAAATTGTGCAAATACAGATTGCAGGCCGGTGAACGACAGCACCAGCAACAGATATATCTTTTTCATACTATGCGTCTGTTTATTGATTGTCGGTTACAATATGATAATCATAGGATTTCAATATCTTGCCTTTGTCATCGCGGATAATTTTCAATTTCCCGCTATCGTCGTATTCGTAGCAGACCGAATGGCCCGACGGGTCCGTGATGCGCGTTACACCGACCAATGGTTTGTAAGTGTAGGTAGTAACGATAAAATTCTCCTCCTCGTCATTTCGCAGCTGAGCCTCGACATCCGAAGGCAACGCTTCGGAGTAGGTAGTTCCGATACCATATCCGAGCAAAATATTGTACGTCGAATTTTCGACCTTGGCGATGATATGTCGTCCATTGTATCCCCAAAAATAGCAAGTCGTCTTACCGTTTTTATCGGTTACTTGACGAGGATTGCCGTGTGCATCGTAATGACTGTATACACAATCGGGGCGATATTCAATATTCGGAGGAGTTACTCCCAATGTCCCTTTCCAAACTTTCGAAGGAGTGTAATGGTCCTCTGCATTACTTTGCTGTTCGTAATCGATTTTCATCGCAGAAACCACATTTCCCTTATTGGTTTTAATGATCTCCGTAGGATAAGCCGGTACACGATCCAAATAAGAATACATTTCACGAATATCATCTCCCTTGCTGTCTGTTCGCGTTACAGAATTTACTCTGCCCAAATCATTTACAGAGTAATTATCTTCATTGCGGTAGATTAGTTCAGCATCCTTATTATAGTTTTCTTCGATTTTTTGTTGCAGAACGATGGAGTTCGGATTGTAAATGTGATTTGCGGCCATACACATGAATACGGTATTCACACCTATTTCATCGTTATCGGATTCAGAGTAGACGTATTCTTCCCGTTTTACCGGATGATCCATATCTCCCGCATATTCGGTTTTCATACGCAACTTTCTGCCCCGTAATGTCGATGTATGCAGCATACTCGTATTGAATTCTGCACTGGAATGTAACGTAACTTCAACGGTCCATCCATCCGAAGCTCGCAAATTTTCAGTTTGTTCGTAAATCTCTTTAGGGGTTCCGCCGTTGTTGTCGGCGTTGGCTGAATAGAATTCGTATTCGGTGATCGACAATGGAGAACTGTCCGTTGATTTCTTACGTACCTCTTCAATGACACGCAGATATTCGAAATAGGAATCTTTCGCAAATCCCACATTGTTAAGCGAAGAGACAATCTCTCGTTCAAACGACGCTCCGGCGGCAATGATTGAATATTCCCAATAATAGCATGGAATATGAATCATTGCTCCGGAACTGCGATTCGCATTCTCTTTTTGGGTGTATTTGAAGATTCGATTCTGTGTCTGATTCCCGTCTTGCGAGAAGACATCGATCTGTTTAACACGCAACCCTCCGACTTTAATATTTTGTCCTAAGTAGAAGGCTTCGTTCTGTTCATAGCCGAAATTTGAATATCCTCCCGTAGGATAGTGGATCGTCTTCAGCATACCCATGCGAGTACATGTTTCGTTTGGATCACGCCACGTACGAAGTTTTTCAGCCAACTTCTTTAAATCTGCTGGAAAGGGAGGTTTGGAGTATGCATCCTGTCTATTGTAATATCCGTGTTGATCGACCTTAAAAGTATGATTGTATGCGAATTCCGATGTTTCATCATAATAGTCCATCGTATATTGTCCTTCTCCGGATAAAGCGACCTTTTTCAGAAAAGTAACATAACCACTTCCCTTGTCATTTAAAAAATATTCAAGAGCACAACTCTTTACCGGATTCCTGTCGCGATCATTAAAAACATTTATCGATGTCAGGTTTCCCGAAGAATAAGCGAATTCTATACGAGCTTTATTTTCGACGACAATGCTGTCGAGAAGGTATTCATTAACAAAATTACTGACTGTATATACAGGTGTCGGATCATTATCCGGATTGCGGTCGGAAAGGTAATCGATCGTGACTACCGGCGTAATTGTTTCGTAAGTATTGTATTTGACCTTGTTATAAAAGAACCTGACATTGTTGCCGTTCGGTGCCTCGATACGGGTTAATTTCCATGTGTAATTCCTGTGCGGATTATCTCCGCCACCCAGAAGATCACTTACGGTTCGGCAAGATTCTATGTGCTCGAAATAGTATTTTGTCTTATCGCCAGTTGTGATGATGAATTTACTCGTTGACAAAGGTGCATAATTTTCCATTAAGAACTCTACATGAAATTCTCCTGCAGGTTGATTCGTATTAAAGACCTTAATCTGATGATTAGGTTGGAGAATAAACGAGCCGGAGTAATTCAGAACCTTGAAATTAAAAACATCCGGTTCTGTTTCGAATCCGAGGCGACTATTGGTTTCATCTTTCCAATAAGGCATGTATTCCTGTCCCGCAGCACCAGTATAAACGATATTAAGTGAATCTGTCGGCGTTGTTTTAAAATAGCTTTGTGCGTATCCGTCTATTCTAACCGAATGACCGTAGATATATGACCCTTGGTCGGGGAATGTATATTCATCCCACCAAGGAATCTCATTCATCTCTTGATCGGCTTTTTCCCGCCAATCATACATTTCCTGTATTGCATCATCAGGAATACCTCTGACCTCACGCGTAATTGCTCCTCCGAAGTTCAGATACCAACCTTGACCGACTAAACCACTGGGAGAACCAGGTTGAAAACCTGACGATGCATAATCAATCGAAATAGGGATTTCAAAATTATTGTCTTTATAAGTATAAATTGGAATACTTACTCCCAAAGTGCCAGTGTAATAATCAATATTCGCATTGCCATATTTAATCATGCTCCATACATCAGGAGATTGCGGCTTGAAATAACCGTCACTGAGTACGGCATGCATGGCAATCGAGTTTGTACTGTTAGAATCTTGTGCATAGCTGGATTGTAAAAATAAAACTCCGAACAAAAACCACCCAATACAAGTTCGAAATAAAAGAGAAGATCTTTTCATAATAAGTTAGTGTTTGATAGTTTATGAAAATATGATCGTGGCGGTCTGAACCGCTCGGAATGCCGAGCATATGCCGATGAAACAAAGTTAAAGCACGTATTTCGACTCCGTTTGTCCAAACGGCATAATGTATATATTACACGTTACTTGTTAAATTTCTGATTATCAATAGAAATCAAAAATATAATCTTATCAACGGCATTTCATTTCGGAAACAAAATCGCAATCTATTGATAATAAGCGCAATAGGGGTTAAATAATAAGTAAAGCGTATAAGTGCTTAATGTATAATACAATAAATAAAAATCGATCGAAATAGCTCTTCGATCGATTTTCATAAGGACAATGAAATGTCGCAATAGCGACTTATGCAAGTGATTGTATAAGGCAGGAAAAAATAAAAATTTCAGATAATAATTTGCCGGATTGTATAATAATTTCTATCTTTGAAATAGACGATAATTATTATCGGGTTTTCTCTGTCTGCTCACAACTCAAAGACCAATTTCATTAATAGCGGTAGACAGCGAGAGAATCGTGCTATGCACGGCTCTTCGCTTGCTGCTATATGGTTTGGTCACCGGAGTTGGGGCAAACAAAGAGTCCGTGCATACTTTTTCGAGACGACAAATTGTATGCACTATGATTTTCATATTGTGTGCCATAATTATGTTGCAGGCAGGTATTCTTTACCGTTTATGGCAGCAACGACGGCAAGCCGAACTCTTGGCACGAAACAGATTGCGTTATATCGAGGAGTGGCTGGATTTGTTGTACTTATATAACAATGATCCTGTTTCATTTCATACACGTTGCAAGGAGCTTGCATCTGTTAAGCGGCTTTCGAATTATCATATCGTAAATGATTCGTTACGTTTGTCCGACTGTCGAAGACATCGCCGGAGCAACTTGACACCGGCAGAAAAGGAATTTCTATGTCTGATGGAAGCGGGATTCTCGAATCGGGCATTATGTGTTATTTTCCGGGTCGGAAAGGTCGGGTCGATCTACGTGAAACATCACCGGATAAAAGCAAAGATCGTAAATGTGAATAAATCTGTCGGCGGAGACTGAGGTATATGTCAGATTTTATCATTTTCGAATAAGGCATATCGGGTTTATCCGGCGTCAACAACCGATAAATCTTCATGTATTTCGGTTTGTTACTGGAATCGATCCTCGGAATTATAACGTGTATGGCACCGTATGCTGGCAATCGGTTTTAAGAATTTCTTTGCCGTAACGCATCAATAATCCCATACCTTCATTATGTCTTGGACCTCTATGTCGAGGTCCTTTTTCATGGTAGCTATTCCTCGAACAGTCATCATTTCCCGAGGTGGTTTTCCCGAATTATGTACAAGGCAGAACAAGGTAAAAACACGTGAAAGGCGTATGTATAGATTATTTTTCATCAACATATTAATATTCAGGTGTTTATGCATTAAAATGTAAGGTATATTCTTCGAAAAATCAATCAAAAGCCACCTTATCTTTGTTTGCAAACGAACACCGTCTATGCAAACATTGTCTTTTTATCCGTGTCGTCGTCTCCGCGGCTTTTCGCTGCCCGAGCTGTTGGTCGTGCTGGTCATCATCGGTATTCTGGTGCTGATCGCGCTGCCGAATCTGATGCCGTTGATCTCGCGAGCCAAGGCCACCGAAGCGCAGCAGCAGCTTACCTACCTGCATACGTTGCAGCGGTCGAATTTCTACACGTATTCGCGCTATTCGTCATCGTTGGACGAGCTGGGCTTCGAGCAGTCGCGGCTGGTGACCGACGGCGGTCAGGCCAACTACCTCGTCGAGATCGTCGAGGCTTCGGAGCACGGATTCCGCGCCACGGCGACTGCCGTCGTGGATTTCGACGGCGACGGAGTTTATAATGTCTGGGAGATCGACCAGGATAAAAACCTGCGCGAGACGGTCAAGGATTGACCGGCCGCCGCGGGGCAAGGTATCTGCCTGCACCCGCCTTCCTACGCAGCTATCCCGTATTGCCGAATACCCTCTAACGACCCTCCGATGTTCCCTGCTCCCTATCCATCCCTTTTGCTGTTTCTGCCTGCCGCTGTACTGGCCCGCGACGATTTCCGCACGCGCCGTGTGGACGCATCGTGGCTGGCGGTGCTGGGGACGGTCTCTGTCGGGGTGAGCTGGCACACGCTCGGTTGGCGGACGATGTTGCTGCAAACGGCAGGCAATGCCGCGCTGCTCCTTTTATCGGGAACGGCTCTCTTCGGCTACCTCCGCCTGCGGCGGCTGTCTGTGCGGCATGCATTCGGTGCCGGCGACGTCCTCTTCCTGCTTGCCGTCGCACCCCTGTTCGCACCGACGGAGTTTCTGTGGTTTCTGATCGCCGCCTGCGTCGTCGCCCTCCTCTGGTGGGTCTGCTGCGGCCGTCGTCGTCGCACGATCCCCTTCGTCGGCGCAGCCGGCATTGTGCTCATCGGCTGGGCCGCTCTTCAATTCCTCCGCTTATGGCCGTAACCCCGACACATATCCCCACGGAAATCCTCCGCCTGCTCACGGCGCAGGAGGCCGCCGAGTACCGCCTTGTGCCGTTCGCACGCGAGGCGGGCAGGATACGCTGCTACGGCGAGACGGGACATGATTACACGGCCGCTGCCGAGGAGTTGGAGGTGCTCTACGGCTGGCAGGTCGAAGTCGTGCCGATCGCCGCCGATGACCTGCAACGGTTTTTGCTGCAACATTACCGCCCCGGATCGCAGACGGCAAGCGCCGCCGCGGGCCGCACGGCCGAGATCGGACAGGGGCGGCAGTTCCTCTTCGCCCTCGTCGGCGAGGCGTGGCGGTCGTCGGCGCGGCACCAGGCCTCGTGGACGGTGCGCGTCACACGC
>OHAQ01003368.1_pt1 | contig 10911 bp, 8 predicted proteins | sample 1577111 | NCBI WGS metagenome assembly OHAQ01 (sample SAMEA3541549, study PRJEB24748) | human gut metagenome | biome: human gut; feature: human-associated habitat; material: faeces | place: China | collected 2012 | reverse complement strand
GAAATTGTCGTTGGTGCCCGTAATGTTATGCCGGATGAAACGGTACTGCAGGTCGGCATAGAGGTTCAGCCCCCGCGCAGCCTCCCAGTTGATCTTGGCGAAGACGTTGGCATCGTACTTGGTCGAGGCGTTACGATAATATTCGTGACGCGGGAAGCCGGGTGCATCGACGACCGACATCACGTTTCCCCAGTGGCCGCCGTCATATACGTTGCCCGCACCGCCCAGGGCCAGTTGTACGCGACCACGAGTATAGTTGGCCGATGCCACCACGCCGCCGAAATGGTTGTCCATCGACTTGCGGCGAATCAGATTGCTTTCGGTAATCGGCTCGTTCGGATCGTCCGTAGGGATCGGCGCGATACCGTACTCACTCAACGTCTGTCCGTTCTTATACTGGTTGTAATAACCCGAACCGTAGGTGTAGTGGCCCGTGACATTCAGCGTCCAACGGGCGTTGAAGCGATGATTGACGATCAACTGATTGTTGATCTGGGTATAGTTATCCGTCTGGTTATCATAAAACGAAATCGATCCGTCGGCATGTTTGACAAGCCCCTGCGAATTGTAGCGCCGGTCGGTTTCGAGCTGCTCCTTCGTCACGCCGTCATAAGCCAGTCCGACTCTGGCCACACCGCCGAAGGAGATCAGCTTCACGGCCGTACCCCCATCGTAGTACCCGACCTGCAACATGTAGGACTCCAGGTTGGTGAAGGCCCGATCGACATAACCGTCCGAGGAGATATGCGAAAGCCGGGCATCGACGGTCCAATGGCCGCCCATGAGTCCCGAACCGATCTGCAACGACTGTTTGTTGGTGTTGTAGGAGCCATAGGAAAGGGACGCTTCGCCAGAAAATTCGCTCGACATCGGGGCGGTGGTCATATTCACCGAACCGCCGAAGGCTCCCGTACCGTTGGTCGAGGTTCCGGCACCGCGCTGTACCTGGATCGTTCCGACCGAAGAAGCCATGTCGGGCGTATCGTACCAATAGACCGAGTGGCTCTCGGCATCGTTCATCGGCACGCCGTTGGTTGTGACATTGATGCGCGAAGCATCCGAACCGCGCAGACGGAACGCCGTACCGCCGATGCCGTTGCCGGCATCCGAAGTGGCGACCACCGACGGAGTCATTTGCAACAACGTCGGCATGTCGCTGCCGAAATTCCGGCGAGAAATCGCTTCTCGGCCGATATCGGCATATGCCACCGGAGTTTTGCGATCGACGCGGGTAGCGGTCACCTCGATCTGCTGCAATTCGTACAGTTTCATGGAATCCGGAGTCATGGAGTCCGTTTCCACCGGTTCGTCCGCGTGCACCGGCATCGCGCACCAGACAGCCGCAGCCGTAAGCGGCAGTAAGAAAATCCTTTTCATAACTTTAATTGAATTAAAAGAACAGAAAAGGGGTATGTCGTATCGATTATAGATTCCCGGTTTCAGCATTACCCGTATCCGGTACAATGGGTATAATCTCAGCCTGACAGTAAGGCACCCCTTCAAGAATACGGGCGCAAAGATAACATTAAATTTCGGAAAATCGCACCGCATCACAAAAAGAGTACGCCACCCGGCTCGACCCCAGGAATGGCGCACAGCTTTGTTCGAACAACTCACTCCGAATGCGGCGGACAGCGACGAAAAACCGACTGTTCGGATATTTGCCGAAAAAAACGTTTACAACCCGGAACCAGGCAAAACCCGGGACCGTTTTCCGGCTCCGACAGTTGAAAAATCCGGTATCTTCCTCGGGACAGGGCAAGCCTGGGGAGAGTCATCACCTACCGGAAAGTACCGAACCGATAGACGGTCTTCTGGCAATAAAATCCGTCAGGCGCAAGCAGCGGAGAAGGAAATTCCGGCCGATTGACCGCATCGGGATACCCCTGACAGACGACGGCGACCCCTTCGTAATCCCGGTAGCGGCCGCCCGACTTCGTTTCGGGGCATCCGCCGCCCAAGCGATTGCCGGTGTAGAGCGTCACGCCGGGCTGCGAAGAGAGAATCTCCACCCGGCGTCCCGAACGTGCATCGCGCAATTCGCCGACTTCGGTCAGGATATTCTGCCGCCAACCGTCCACGGGGAAGAAGTGGTCGTACCCCCGCAGCATCCGGATCCGGTCGAAATCGGAATCGACGCCCTCACCCAAGCGGCGCAGTGAACGGAAATCGGCGGGCGTACCGGCAACACCGAGCAGTTTCCCGGTAGGAATCAGACGATCGTCCGCTTCCAAAACAGTCGAAGCATCGAGCCGCAGCTCGTGGTCGAGTACCGACCCGCTGCCCTCGCCGCCCAGATTGAGCAGCAGGTTGCAGGCCATGTTCACGGGCGTCGTCCGGTCGGTTCGAGCGATATAAGTTATTTCCAGCGCATTATCTTCGTCGAAATCGAAAGCGGCCTCGACCTGCAAATTACCGGGATACCCCTGATCGCCGTCGTCGGAAGAGAGCGACATCACGACCCGGTTGGTTTCGACACGGCTCTCCCACAAGCGCCCGGCGAAGCCCTTCACACCGCCGTTGAGATGCCCGGCCATGCCGTTTATATCCAAGCGGTATTCTTCGCCGTCAATCCGCATCGTCCCGTAAGCGATGCAACCGGCCACGCGGCCGATGCTTTTGCCGCACAGGGCCGGATCGCCGAAATAACTGCGGAAATCCTTGTAACCCAGCGCCACATCCGCCAAATGTCCGTCACGATCGGGAACCAGAATCGACACGACAGCCGCGCCGACATTGCAAAGCCGCACTTCGGCACCTGCGGCATTGCGCAGCGTATAGAGCACAACGGCCTCGCCCTCCGAAGTGGCGCCCCAGATCTGCTGTTCGATCTCCATCCCTATTCGCCCGGCTTCAGATTACGCAGCAGGTTGTCGATACGACGCAGGGTCTCCTCCTTCCCGATGAAAGAGGTAACGTCGTACATACCGGGACCCTTGCCGGCTCCGACCAGCGCCAGGCGCAGCGTGTTCATCACCTGTCCCAGCGAATAGCCCTTCTGCTCGATCCAGCCGTGCACGATCCGCTCGGTATTTTCGAGCGAAAAATCGTCGATGCCGGCCAGCACCTCGCGCAGTTCGCGCAGCATAGCCGGATTATCGCCCTTCCAATACTTCTTAGCCTGCTTCTCATCGTACTGAGTCGGAGCGACGAAGAAGAACGAGGTCAGATCCCACAGATCGGTGATGAACGTGGCCCGCTCTTTCATAATGCCTGCGGCACGCCCGGCCAACTCGTCCGAAACCTCGATGCCGTGCTCGCGCAGGATCGGCTGATACAGTGCGGCCAGTTCCGCGTCGCTCTTATGGTGCATATACTGGGCGTTGAACCACTTGGCCTTGTCGGGCTGGAAGCGGGCGCCCGATTTCGAAACGCGCTCCAGCGAGAAGTTGTCGATCAGCTCCTGCATCGAGAAGATCTCCTGCTCGGTGCCGGGATTCCACCCCAGCAACGCCAGCATGTTGATAAACGCCTCGGGGAAATAACCGTCCTCGCGGTAACCGCGTGCGGTTTCGCCCGTCGGGGATTTCCAGAAGAGCGGGAACACGGGGAACCCCATCTTGTCGCCGTCGCGCTTCGAGAGTTTGCCACCGCCCGTAGGTTTCAGCAGCAGAGGCAGATGCGCGAAGCGGGGCTGCAGGTCCGTCCAACCAAAGGCCCGGTACAGCAGATAATGCAGCGGCAACGACGGCAGCCACTCCTCGCCACGGATCACGTGCGACACCTCCATCAGACGGTCGTCCACGATATTCGCCAGATGGTACGTAGGCAGCGCATCGGCCGACTTATAGAGCACCTTGTCGTCGAGCGTCGAAGTGTTCACCTCGACATGCCCCCGGATCAGGTCGTCCATTTCGACGATCTCGTTTTCGGGCATCTTGAAGCGAATGACCCACTGGTCGCCCCGCGCGATGCGGGCTGCGACCTCCTCTTTCGAGAGAGAGAGCGACGTAGGCAGTTTCTCGCGGATCGAATAGTTGTATGCGAAAGTTTCGCCGCGCGCCTCGTACTCCTTGCGCAGGGCGTCCAACTCCTCGGCAGTATCAAAAGCGTAGTAGGCCCATCCGGACTCCACGAGCTGTTTCGCGTATTTCAGGTAGATGTCGCGCCGCTCGCTCTGGCGGTACGGCGCATGAGGGCCGCCGACGCCGACACCCTCGTCGATCTCGATGCCGCACCACTTGAGCGACTCGAGGATATACTCCTCGGCACCCGGCACGAAACGCTGCGAGTCGGTATCTTCGATACGAAGAATCATCGTACCGCCGTGCCGACGCGCGAACAGGTAGTTATAAAGCGCCGTACGTACGCCGCCGATATGCAGAGGCCCCGTAGGGCTGGGTGCGAAGCGCACCCGGACAGGTCTTTCCATATTTCGTTACTCTTTGTTGATTTCCTTTTTATCGTCATGTTCGGATTCGGCCGTCTTGCGACCGGCCGCATCCTGCGCCGCTGCACCCCCTCGGGCAGGTTTGCACAAAGTCGGCGCCACGGCCCACAGCGCACACATCACCCACACTACGAAGGCACCCGATACCACGCGCCAGACCGCATCGTTCCTCAAAGCGACCACTGCGAGAAGCAGGACGAAAAATATCCGTTCCGTCCATCGGGAGGTAAGCGCCCGGGCGATTTTTGCACGATTTCCCATACCGTTTACTTAATGCGGTATTCGACCCGCATGGTGATACGGGCTTTTTTCTGCCGGCTCGAGGTGTTGAACGATCCTCCGGCCGAGAACTCCTCGTTGGTATTGGCACCCGTGATCTGGAACACGCCCATACGGGCCGAAGCCACTCCGCCGAGCTTCGCTCCGGCATTGACCGCGATCTTCTCGGCACGGACACGGGCATCGGCCGATGCTTTCTCGATGAGCGACAACTTCACGTCGTCGAGCTTCGTATAGTAATAATCGGGCTGCATAGCCTCGATCGAAACGCCCTGGGCGATCAGCGAAGAGATTTCACGCGAAACATTCTCGACGGCATCGACACTCTTCGACTCGACGGTGAAGCCCTGCGAAAGCCGGTAACCGGTAAACCGCTGTCCGGCCCAACTGCCATTGGCCGAATAGACCGGCTCGTACTGCTTGGTGACGTTCACGAACTGGAAGACCACGGCTTCAGCAGCGATCCCTTTCGAGAGGAGGTAGTCGTACACCTTCTTCTTGCTGGATTCGATCTGCGCGTATCCCGCTTCGACGTTCTGCGCCTCGGCGGTGATGAAACCGTTCCAGACGATCAGGTCGGACGAGAACTCGGTTTCGCCGAGGCCCGTCACCACGATCGTCTCCTGCGCGTGGTATTTATATGTGTACGCCCTTGCGAGCAACCAGGCACTGACGACGATCGCCGCACCGATGATGAGGTACTTCCAATACGCTTTCATAACCGTAATATTTTAAGAATTATATTTGCTAACCCGCCGCAATTCATCGGCCGCTTCCGGTCCGGCGTTTTCAACAGGACACGATCACCGCATCCGGCGGCGCCCCGCCCGCTACCGTAAACGGCAGCGCGGCACTACACGTTGAACAGGAAGTGCATGATGTCGCCGTCCTGCACCACGTACTCCTTACCCTCAACCCCGATCTTGCCCTGGTCGCGGCAGGCCTTTTCGGAACCCAGCGCCACATAGTCGTCGTACTTGATGACTTCGGCACGGATGAAGCCCCGCTCGAAATCGGTGTGGATGATGCCGGCGGTCTGGGGCGCTTTCATGCCCCGGCGGAAAGTCCAGGCACGGCTCTCGTCGGCACCGGTCGTGAAGAACGTCTGCAAATCCAGCAATTTATAGGCCGCTTTAATCAGACGCGCCACGCCCGACTCCTTCAGGCCGATCTCTTCGAGGAACATCTGGCGCTCCTCGTACTCGTCCAGCTCGGCGATGTCGGCCTCGGTAGCTGCGGCGACGATCAGCATCTCGGCCCGCTCGTCGGCAATGGCGGCCTCGACGGCCCGGGTATGTTCGTTGCCCGTCACGGCGCTCTTCTCATCAACGTTGCAGACGTAGAGCACCGGTTTGTCGGTCAGCAGGTTCAGGTCGGCGACCAGCTTGCGGTCCTCTTTCTCGAGCTCCACGGTCCGGGCGCTCAAACCCTGCTCCAGGACGGCCTTGTACTGCAACAGGATCTCCACGGCACGTTTGGCCTGCTTGTCCCCGCCCACGACAGCCTGCTTCTGGGTCTTGGCAAGGCGGTTCTCGATGGTTTCGAGGTCCTTGAGCTGCAACTCGGTATCGATGATACCCTTGTCGCGCACAGGGTCGATCGAACCATCGACATGGGTAATGTTATCGTTCTCGAAACAACGGAGCACATGAATAATGGCGTTCGTGTTGCGGATGTTGGCCAGAAACTTGTTGCCCAGCCCCTCGCCTTTCGAGGCACCTTTCACCAGTCCGGCGATATCGACGATCTCGATAGTGGTGGGAACCACCCGCTTGGGATTGTCGATCTCCGCGAGCCGAATGAGCCGCTCGTCGGGAACGGTGATGACGCCCACGTTGGGCTCGATCGTACAGAAAGGAAAATTCGCCGCCTGCGCCTTGGCGTTGGACAGGCAGTTGAAAAGGGTCGATTTACCCACGTTGGGCAGCCCCACGATACCGCATTGTAAAGCCATTGAATATCTTTCGTTTTTAATATTATCCGTTCGACAGGCATCGGCAAAATGCAGGTGCCCCCGCGAAGACGGTCGATATACCGTCGTTCGGAAATGCAAAGATACGAATAAGCCGCGTGCAAAAGCAAATTTATTTGCATTTTGCCCAGGCGAAGTATTTTAGACGAAGTCAAAGATACGAAAATCTCCCCGATAACTTGCGTTTGACGAAGACTTTGTTCGTTGATTCCGAACAGACAAGCCCGGCACAGGACCCGGGACTAAAGACCGAACAACAGCTCCGGTATAAATTATAAAACGGTAAAAACAGCCGGGTTTCGACAAGACGACAAGCGCGGAGCAAGAGGGTAACCGATTACAATCTTGTCAGGTACGCAACCGATGCGCCGATAAAAAACCATACTCACCCTTTCGCATTCCGAGAAAGAGTTCCGCAGCGCCACAGGAGGCGGCAATTTCAGCAAGAGTGCGCAGCAACGCCGCCCGCTGCGGGTGCAAACCGTCCCCGTTGCAACGGCGATGGAATATGCGACGAAGGCCGGAAATCCATGTGGATTCCGGCCTTCGTCGCATAATACGATCAAATCAGACGATATTGCACGAACACAACGGATAGCTCTCCCGCTTGAGGAACTCCTCCGAAACCACGATCCGAACAGCTCGGTGCAATACGGAAAACTCCAACGGAGACTCCCCCAACAATTCGCCATCGACCTCGACGCTGATCTCCGGCGAAGATTCGATGCGGATACGGCTGCCCCTCTCCTGCAGGATATGCCGAATCCGGTAAATCCCGCCGTTGAACAGATAACGGAAGCGGAACAGGATATGCCAGAAATGGACGGGACGGATCAGCGACACGTCCAGCAGTCCGTCGTCGGCCACCGCCTCGGGCAACTGCTGCATACCGCCGCCGTTGTATTTGCAGACACCGATGGCGATGCTCATCAACAGGTTGTTGTAAACCAGCCGGTCGTCGATCCAAACCTTCACGCCCGTCGATTTGTAGCTGAAGAACGAACGGATCATGCACCACGTATAGAGCCACTTGTTGCTGTGTCCTTTCTTCTTGAGATGGGCGTATTTCTTGACTACCATCGCATCGAACCCCATACCGGCCACATTAGCCATATAACGGTGCTGACGGTAGTGAGCCTCTTCGTAAGAAACGACTCCGACATCCTGTAAAAACGAATGTCCCTCCTTGATAGCGCGGATCGCATCCTGATAGCGATTCGGCACGCCGAACGTGCGGATCCAGTCGTTCCCCGCTCCCACGGCGACAACGGCCAGCAGCACCTCGCGGGGATCGACCGTCTGCTGAATAAAAAGACCGTTCACGACTTCGTGCAGCGTACCGTCGCCCCCTACGGCGATAATGCGGCGGAATCCCTGCTTCACGGCCGACACGGTCAGTTCCGTCGCATGGAACTTATGTTCGGTGAAGACCGGTTCGGTCTGGATTCCGGCATCCCGCAGGAGCTTGGAGATCAGGGGAAAATGGTCAAGCCCGCGGCCACCTCCGGCCACGGGATTGACAATGACGAACCAACGCCGACCACCGCCGGGCAAGGACATCTCCTCCAAAACGACTTATTTTAGGGGAGCGTTCTTCAGCGTATCGACCAGGAATTCATAGAACTTGCCGACGGAAGCGATGTTCACCTTTTCGTCCGGAGAGTGGGGATAGCAAATGGTCGGGCCGAAAGAAATCATATCAAGCTTAGGGTAATTCGTACCGATGATGCCGCACTCCAGACCGGCGTGAATGGCCGTAACCGCAGGTTCCTTGCCGAAAAGCGCTTTGTAGGAAGCCTTCATCGCAGCCAGAATCGGCGAATCCAGATTGGGTTTCCAACCGTTGTAGGCACCCGTGAGTTCCACCTTAGCGCCGGCCAGCTCGAACACGGCGGAGATCGCCTCGCCCAGCTCCTCCTTCTCGGAGTTCACCGAACTGCGGAGCAGACACTGCAACTTCACCGTCTTGCCGTCGGATACCACGCGGGCCAGGTTGCTCGACGTCTGCACCAGTCCGGGCATCGACACCGACATCTTCTGCACCCCGTTCGGGCAGCCTACGACCGCACGGATCAGATTCTCCGCCACCTCCTTGGCGATCATCGTTTCAGGGGCTTCGGTTTCGGTCAGTTTGATGGAAACAGCGTCCTCGATCCCGGCGAACTCGGCCTTCACGACCTTTTCATACGCTTTCAGCTCTTTGGTCAGCTGCTCGAGATCCTTGGTGCGGACCATCAGCGTAGCGGTCGCCTCGCGCGGAATCGCATTGCGCAGACCGCCGCCGTCCACCGAGCAAAGCAGGATGTCCATCGACTTCTTCTGCTCACGGATGAAACGGAACAGCAATTTGTTGGCATTGGCACGCTGTTCGACAATCTGGATACCGGAGTGCCCACCCTTAAGACCTTTGACAACCAGCTTCACGGCCCGGTAATTCCGTGCCGGAGTCGGCTCCGCCTTATACTTGAACGTGATGTTGGCATCCACGCCGCCGGCGCAGCCTACATACAACTCGCCCTCCTCCTCGGAATCGAGGTTAAGCAGGATGTCACCGTGCAGCACCCCTTTCTTCAGGCCGAACGCACCGTCCATACCCGTCTCCTCGGTCGCTGTGAAAAGCGCTTCGAGAGGACCGTGTTCGAGCGTATCGTCCTCCAGGACGGCAAGAATAGCCGCCGCACCGATACCGTTGTCCGCACCGAGCGTCGTACCGTTGGCCGTCACCCATTCGCCGTCGATATACGCCTCGATCGGGTCCTTGGTAAAGTCGAACTTCTTATCGTTGTTCTTCTGAGGAACCATATCCAGATGCGCCTGCAGAACGATACCTTTGCGGTTCTCCATCCCTTTGGAGGCAGGCTTGCGGACATAGACATTGTGGGCCGCATCCTCCTTGCACTCCAGGCCGAGACTCTTGGCCACGCCGATCACGTACGCACGGATCTTCTCCTCGTGGGAGGAAGGACGGGGTATTTTGGCGATTTCTGCAAAATGCTTCCAAACCAACGCGGGTTTCAAAGCGGTCAAATTCTTATCCATAGTAGTTCTATTTTAATTGGTTATCGTTTCTATTTTCCAGTTTCCGGAGCAGGTGCCGCTTCGACGGCAGCGCTGCGGTCGAATGTTCCAAAATCCACAACAATTGTTGGACCTCCGTATAAAGTATACGCACCGACTGCATCTACAATGCGGTCCGGACCGACCTGTCTCGGATTCTCTGTGACAATGCGGATTCCGGTCTTAATTCCAGCAGATACGACCACCGGCTTTACGCCGAAGTATTTGATGATCGCACTGCCGAGTGAATGCATCACATCTGGTACTACGGATGCAATGATCACTGCATTGATCTTGGAACTTTCAATCCCATGTCTTTCTACGAGTTCCTGTAAAGTAATTCCATATTCATCCGATGTTCTCGGCTGCTTTGTCTTCATACGGAATGTACCAAATAATTCTTCTTTATCAAACACACCAAGTGTAATATTGGTGTTTCCTACATCGATTACAAGAAGCATCTTTCTCCTCCTGTTTTGTCTGCTGCCTTCTGGTTACTCTTCGCTGTTTATCTCTTCGCCCAGGAAGAATACTTTATAATATAACTGCAATGCCTGCAGAAGATCCTGTTTCTCTCTCTGCAGCTGCTTGATCTTAAGCTGGCTTCCGATCTCATCGAACATCGGATCGAATTCCTCGGTCGATACCTCAAAGCATAATTCTCCGTCTTCTTCAAACACCAGCGTAAGGATTCCCCCTACGTCATGCACATACAATACGCACATAATCTTCAGTTCATTCTTCACATCATCCGGAAGCTGTTCAAAATCCGGATTCAGATAATACTTTTCTTCATATGAATTAGCACCGCAAAGCACTACTTTTCCATCATACATATCCATATACTCCTCTAACTGATACCTCTCCGGCATAGATTTCTTTCTCTTTTCCATCCGGCGTTCTTACAATCAGTTCTCCGGTCTGATTGATGCCGATAGCATATGCTTTATATTCATTCCCCGGTTCCAGGACCTTGACCTCCCGGTCCTTATTCACCAGCATGGAGTTATAAAGTTCCTGCAATCCTGACAGATCTTCTGTCTCCTGAAAGATCTCATAATATTTTTCAAAGATTTTCATTACTGCTGCGATCAGCCCGGAACGCTTTATGCGCTTTCCGAGTTCCATCTTAAGTGATGAGGCAGTTTCCTTAATATCATCAGGGAACGTATCCTGATTCACATTAATTCCCACTCCGATCACTACATGATTG
>OHAQ01003366.1_pt1 | contig 10918 bp, 9 predicted proteins | sample 1577111 | NCBI WGS metagenome assembly OHAQ01 (sample SAMEA3541549, study PRJEB24748) | human gut metagenome | biome: human gut; feature: human-associated habitat; material: faeces | place: China | collected 2012 | reverse complement strand
ACATCAACGCGACCACGCAGCTCAAGGTCGTGCTCGTCAAGCCCGAGCGCTTTGAGAATGCCAGCGAGATCGCCGACCACCTGAAGGAAAAGCGCACGGTGGTCATCAACCTCGAATCCACGAACAAGGACATTGCCCGCCGCCTGATCGACTTCCTCTCCGGCGTCGCCTACGCGGGCGAGGGCAAGATCAAGAAGGTCGCGGCCAACACCTACATCATCACGCCCTACCACGTCGATATCATGGGCGACCTGATCGACGAGCTGGAAAACAACGGACTGTACTTATAAGAGACGGAGGGCTGCACGATGCTGACACCGCAGGAGGTTTCCAACCACGCATTTGCCAAGGCCGTCATGGGCGGCTACAACATGGCCATGGTCGATGAGTTCCTTGACGAGCTGACCGACGACTATACCTCGCTTTACAAGGAAAACGCCGCGCTCAAGGCGAAGATGAAGGTGCTCGTGGACAAGGTCGAGGAATACCGCTCGACCGAGGACGCCATGCGCGCCGCGCTGCTGACCGCGCAGAAGATGGCAGACAGCATGGTCGCCGAGGCGGAGGAGAAGAAAAAGTCCCTGCTCGAAAACGCCGAAAGCGAGGCCAACCGCAAGATCGGCGCGCTGCGCGACGAGGTCGCGCAGGAGGAGCGCCGCCTGACCGCCGCCAAGGCCGAGACCGCGGACTTCCTCGCCCGCGTGCGTGAGCTTTACGAGCGTGAAATGAAGCTCCTCGAGGAGCTTCCCGAAGCGGACCTCGCCCCTGCGGCTCCGCTGGAGCTCGCCAAGCCCGCCGCCGACGTCAGCGAGATCGAAAAGAGCATCATGGATTCCTTCAAGCTCCCCGACCTCACGAAGGCGGCGGAGGTTGAGTCGGAGGCCGAGGAAGCGCCCGAGGAGCCGGAGGAAAGCCCGGAGGAGGGCAACCCCTTCCTCGATTCCGCGACCCGCGCCATCAAGCTCAGCGACCTTAAGTTCGGCCGCAACTACCACGGCGAAGAATAAAACGCACTTCAAAAGAGCGGCTCTCTCCGAGCCGCTTTTTTCACAGGAGGACACCATGACCAAACGCCCTATCGTCGCGTTCCTTTACGACTTTGATAAGACCCTCTGCACCACCGATATGGAGGATTACGCCTTCATTCCATCCCTCGGCTACACGCCCTCGGAGTTCTGGGCCAAGGCCAACGGCTTCGGCTATGAGAACAAAATGGACGGCCTGCTCGCCTATATGTACACCATGATCCGCGAGTGCGCCGCGCAGGGCATCCGTCTCGACCGCGATTATCTGGTCCGTTCGGGCGAGGCCATCGAGCTGTTTCCCGGCGTGCGCGAGTGGTTCGCGCGCATCACCGCCTACGGCGCGGACCTCGGCGTGGACGTGGAGCACTACGTCATCTCCTCCGGTCTGCGCGAGATCATTGAGGGCAGCGGCATCGCCCATGAGTTCAAGCAGATCTACGCCTGCGAGTTCTATTACGACGAAAGCGGCCTCGCCGCCTGGCCGAAGCTGGACGTCAACTTCACGAACAAGACGCAGTTCGTCTACCGCATCAACAAGGGCATTCTTGACATCGCCCGCGACAAGGAGCTCAACGACTCCATGCCCGACGACTCCAAGCGCGTACCGTTCACCAACATGGTCTACGTCGGCGACGGACTTTCCGACGTGCCGTGCATGAAGATGATGCGCGCCTACGGCGGACAGGCCGTCGCGGTCTATCAGAAGAGCAACCGCGCGGGCGTGGAAAAGCTTTTGCAGGACGGGCGCGTGGACTTCATTTTCCCCGCCGACTACCGCGAGGGAACGGAGTTCGATAAAACGGTGCACAACATTCTGCGCAAAATGGCAGTCTCCGACGCGCTGAGCGAGAAGAACGCCGAGCAGCTGCGCGCCATCGGGCAGGGCGACGACCCCGACCAGGTCATGCTATTCTAAGAGGAGAACGCTATGGACGAAATGAACACCGTCGGCACGCTCTACATCGTGGCGACGCCCATCGGCAATGCGCGCGACATGACAGAGCGCGGCCGCCAAATTTTAGAGACGGCGGACATCATCGCGGCGGAGGACACCCGCCGCAGCGTCGTGCTGCTCAACAAGCTCGGCATCCGCGGCAACCAGCTCTCCGCCAACCACAAGTTCAACGAATACGGCAAGGCCAAGTGGTTCATCGAGCAGCTCCAGCAGGGCAAGAGCATCGCCGTCATCACCGACGCGGGCACGCCCTGCATCTCCGACCCCGGCAACGAGCTGATCCGCGCCGCCATCGATGCGGGCATCCGCGTGGTCGGCGTGCCCGGCTGCTGCGCCGCGGTCACGGCGCTGTCCATCTCGGGCTTCGACCTTTCGACCTTCTTTTTCTTCGGCTTCTTCCCGCGGGAGGCTGCCGACCGCCGCCGTGCGCTCGCCATGATGCGCCGCGGCGACACGCGCACCTACTGCTTTTACGAAAGCCCCAAGCGCATCATGGACGCGGTGGAGTTCTTTATCTCGGAGCACGCCGGCGTGCGGCTGTGCCTGTGCAACGACATGACGAAGCTCCACGAGATGACCTTCCGCGGCACGCCCGCCGAGGTGCGCGATCAACTGCTCGCCAAGGGCAGCTACGATAAGGGCGAATACGTCCTGCTCTGCGAGGTGGAGGAGGATTATCTCATCACCGAGGTCGAGCACGTCTCCTCGCCTGAGGCGCTGCTGGTGGACTGCATGGTGCAGCATGACTGCACCGCCAAGGACGCCATCAAGCTGCTCCTCAAGGACGACAACAACACCTACAGCAAAAACGAGCTCTACGCCGCGCATCTTGCCCTGAAAGAGAGGTTCGGCGCATGAGCATTGTGTTGGACGACCTCACCGCGCGGCTCGACACGCTCACCAAGGCCGTGCTTTCTCAGCCGCTCGCGCGCATCGGCTGCTCCAGGGTGACCATCCGCCCGCTGTCGCTGCGCGGCAAGGCGTTTTTTCAGCTCGAATACCAGCAGGGGCAGAAGGTCACGCACCGCAACGTGACGAAGGGCGAGCTGCCCGGGCTGTTCGCGCAGGAGCTGGACGGTCTTTATCTTCAGGCCGTGCTCTGCACCGAAACAGAGACGCGCCAGTACATCCGCAAAACGAACGGCAGCTACAAATGCACCGCGAAAGGCGAGGCGCAGCGCACCGCCGCGCCGAAGGCGCATGACCGCCGAAAGGAATACATCCTTGCCGAGGGCGAGAACATTCCCGCGCTCGTCGACCTCGGCGTGTTTACGCCGGACCTCCGCATCGTCAAGGCGAAGTATGATAAGTACAAGCAGATCAACCGCTTCATCGAGCTGGTGGACGACGCCTTCCGCGCCTCGGAGCAGCAGGAGATCACCATTCTCGACTTCGGCTGCGGCAAATCGTACCTCACGTTCATTCTCTACTATTACTTCACCGTCAAGCGCGGCGTGAAGGCGACCATCCTCGGCTACGACCTCAAGGAGGATGTGGTGGAGCATTGCAACGCCATCGCGCAAAAGTACGGCTACGACGGCCTGCGCTTCGCCGTGAGCGACGTCACGCGCGACACGCTCGCGGACACCCATGTGGATATGGTCGTCACGCTCCACGCCTGCGACACCGCCACGGACTACGCCCTCTGGTACGCCGTCGAAAAGGGCGTGAAGCACATTTTCTCCGTTCCCTGCTGCCAGCACGAGATCAACGCCACCATCCACAAGGGCGGCGATTTCGACGTGCTGCTGCGCCACGGTCTTTTGCAGGAGCGCTTTTCCGCGCTGCTGACCGATTCCATCCGCGCCGCCGTGCTCGAGGACATGGGCTACACGGTGGACGTGATCGAATTCATCGACTTCGCCCACTCGCCGAAAAACCTCATGCTCCGCTGCGTCAAGGACCGCCGCGCGGGCGAGAGGAACCTTTCCGCCGCGTGGGAGCTTGCCGAAAAATACGGCTTCCGCCAGGCGCTTCTGGAGCTTGCGGAGAAAAAATGTCACAGCGCGCAAAACACCGCCTTTTAAGCGGTGTTTTCTCTTCTTGACAGGGGAATGCTTTCGCAGTAAGATAATGCCCGCCGTTCCACAAAACGGCGGCAGGAGTGATATTCATGGACTATTATCTATTGACGGATATGGCCGCGCAGATCGGCTATGAGCTGGCCGCCGCCGGAGCGGAGACCTTCCGCATCGAGGAGACGATGCGCCGCGTGCTCGCGGCCTACGGCATCGAATGCGAGGCCTTTGCGATCCCCAACTGCGTCATGGTCAGCCTTGAGGCGGACAACGGCAAGCCGCTGATGGTGATGAAGCGCGTCGGCTTCCACGGCAACGATCTTGACGCGGTCGAGCGGCTCAACGCGCTCTCGCGCCGCATCTGCGCCGAAACGCCCGACCCCGCCGTTGCCGCGCAATGGCTGAAGGAGACGAGCGCCGCCCGCCGCACCTACCCCATTCCCGTCTACTACCTCGGCAATTTCCTCGCCGCAGCGGGCTTCTGCCCCGTGTTCGGCGGCACGCTGCGCGACAGCCTGTGGGCGGGCCTGATGGGGCTTATCATCGGCTTTGTCACGCGCCGGATGGATAAGCTCGAGACCAACCCCTTTTTCAGCACCATCGCCGCCGCCTTCGCCATGGCGGTGCCCGCCTACCTCGCCGCCGCCTTCGGGCTGGTCGACTATGCGGACGCGGTCATCATCGGCTCGCTGATGATCCTGGTCCCCGGTCTGCTCATCACCAACTCCATGCGCGACATCATCTACGGCGACACAAACTCCGGCGTCAATCGCATCGTGCAGGTGCTCCTCTCGGCGCTCGCCATCGCCATGGGCACCGCGGCCGCGTGGCACATCACATCCTCCCTCTACGGCCAGACCGCCGCCAGCACGCTTTCCTATCCCTTCTGGCTTCAGGCCATCGCCATCGCGGTCGCCTGCACCGGCTTTGTTATCCTCTTCAACGTCCACGGCTGGGGGCGCTGCCTGTGCGCGCTCGGCGGCGTCGTGACGTGGATGGCGTATCTGCTGTGCGGCGAGCTCGGTCTCGGTCCCTACGGCGCGAACTTCATCGCCGCCGCGGTCGCCGCCGTCTATGCCGAGGGCATGGCCCGCGCCCGCAAGTATCCGGTCACCTCGTATCAGGTCATCTCCGCCGTACCGCTGCTGCCCGGCGCCGGTATTTACTACACCATGTCCCTCGGGCTGAACGGCAGCACCCAGCTCGCCCTCCAGCGGGGCTTCGCCACCGCAGGCATCGCCGGCAGTATCGCCGCCGCGATCCTGCTCGTCTCATCCGTCGTCCGCCTCTTCACCGCGCAGCGGAAAAAATAAGGCAAAGGGAAGACACGCGCTGCGTATCTTCCCTTATCCTTTCTCCGCCCGGTGGAATGAAAAGGGGGCCGGGCATTGCGCCCGACCCTGCCGGTATGGCGGAGCGTGACTCGCAAGCGGGCCGCTCAATCCAGAAAATACATATTTATCTGCGCGCAGGCGACGAGCGCGCCGGTGTCATCGGTGATATTGACTTCAAAAAAGCCAACGTGTCCGCCGACCTTGATCTCGCGCCCGACCGCCGTCAGCGTCTTGCTGTGCGTGGTGGGCCGCAGGTAATTCATCGAGCCGTTGAGCGTGACGTTGCGCCGCCCGTACCTGATGCGCGCAAAGGCTCCGGCGGCGGTGTCCGCCATCGTGTAGAGAAAGCCGCCGTGGACGCTGCCCCAAACGTTGCGGCTGTTGTCGGTGATCTCGGCCTCCAGCACACTCCTTTCCTCATCAACGGAAACGATGCGGATCCCGTTGTGCCGGATAAATCCATTGGATTCGTGCTTGATTTTTTCTGCATAATTCTCTATCATAGCTATCGTGCTCCTCTGCTCCTTGGCTGTGCTTCTGCCAAAGATCATAGCAGAAGTGCGCGCGGCCTGCAAGGCAAATTCAAAAGAAATCACTACCGGCAAAGAGAGGTCAGATCACCATGCGCTCCATTCCCGCTCAAATCAAAAGCTACGCGCCGGGCTTCGCGCTCGCGCTCGTCATCGCACTGCTCGCCAAGGGCATCGAGGCGCTGCTGCCGTTCGACGTCATCGGCGCGTCCGTCATCGCCATGTTCATCGGTATGCTCATCAACGGCTACCGCAAGCCCGGCAAGACCACCGCGCCCGGCGTGAAGTTCACGGCGAAGAAGATTTTGAAATTCGCCATCATTCTCCTCGGCGCGAGCCTGAACGTCACGACCATCCTGAACGTCGGCAGAATGTCGCTGACCGTCATGCTCTTTACGCTCCTTACCTGCTTCGGCGGCGGCTACTTCATCGGCCGCGCGCTGGGTCTGGACTGGAAGCTCTCGAACCTCATCTCCGCGGGCACCGGCATCTGCGGCGGCAGCGCCATCGCGGCGGTCGCACCCGTCATCGACGCCAAGGACAGCGACATCGCCTACGCCCTCTCCGCGACCTTCCTCTTTGATATGGCGATGATCGTGCTCTTCCCCATCATGGGCCGCGCGATGGGCCTTTCCGACATGGCCTACGGCCTGTGGGCGGGCACGGCAGTCAACGATACCTCCAGCGTCGTCGCCGCAGGCTATGCCTTCAGCGAGGGCGCGGGCGACTTCGCCACCATGGTCAAGCTCACGCGCACGCTCGCCATCATCCCGACGGTGGTGGTATTCTCGTTTGTGAGTATGCACCTGAGGAAAAAGGAAGCCGCCGCGTCCGGCGGCGCGGTGCAGATCAGGTGGAGGAGCGTCTTTCCGTGGTTCATTCTCGGCTTTCTCGCCATGGCGGTGCTCAGCAGCGTGGGCGTGATCCCCGCGGCAGCCGCGGCGGCGCTCAAGAAGGTCAGCAAGTTCCTCATGGTCACGGCGCTCGCCGCCGTTGGACTCAACACGAGCTTCGCCGAAATGAAGAAATCCGGCGCGGCGCCGATGGTGCACGGCTTCCTGATCTCCGCGCTCGTCGTCCTCGTGGCGCTGGCCGTGGAGTATTTCATGGGCATCCTGCCGTTCTGACATACCGCAGCGCCCGGGGAGATCGCCCCGTGAGCGGCGCTTACAAGGAAAGGAGAACCTCCAATGAAAAAACAGTTATGCTCTCTGCTGACAGCTCTCGCTCTGGCCGTCGGCCTTCTGCCGTCCGCGGCTCGCGCCGCGGAAAATGCGCCGTCCTTTGCCGACGTTCCCGCTGCCGCGTGGTACGCGGACGCGGTGCAGTACGTCTATGAAAACGGTCTTATGACCGGCGTTTCGGAGAGCGAGTTTGCGCCGGACGGCACAGCGACGCGCGGCCAGATCGTCACCATTCTCTGGCGTCTCGCGGGCAGTCCCGTCGTCAACTATGCCATGCGCTACGCCGATGCGGACGAGGGCGCGTGGTACGGCGAGGCCGTGCGCTGGGCGGCTTCGACCGGCGTCGTTACCGGCTATACCGAGAGCAGCTTCGGCCCGAACGACGCCATTACCCGCGAGCAGCTCGCCGCGATCCTCTACCGCTATATTAAAACGCAGGGGCAGGGCTTTACCGGTATGTGGTACTTCCCACTGCGCTATGACGATGCGGCCAGCATCAGCGATTGGGCGGACGAGGCGATGCACTGGTGCGTGATGAAGGGTGTCCTCAACGGCACGGGCGAAACGACGCTCAGCCCCCAGCTTACCGCGACGCGCGCGCAGCTGGCAGCCATCCTCCGGCGCTTCTGTGAGCTGCCCAAGGAAGCCGTAAGCGGGAGCACCGCGCAGACCGCCTATGACCGTGCGTCGGCCTACCTGACCGCTGCCGTGAGCGCGCCGCGCTACGGCAGTCTCGGCGGCGAGTGGACAGTGCTGGCCCTCGCCCGCGGCGGCGCGGACACGGAAACCGCGTATTTCACCGGCTATTACGCCGCGCTCGAGCAGACCGTGCGTGAAAATAAGGGCGTGCTCAGCGAGCGCAAGTACACTGAGTACAGCCGCGTCATCCTCGCGCTCTCCGCGCTCGGGAAGGACGCGCGGGACGTCGCGGGCTTTGATCTGACGCTTCCGCTCGGCGACTACGAAAAGACGGCGGCGCAGGGCGTGAACGGCGTGATCTACGCGCTCCTCGCGCTCGACAGCCGTGACTATCCCATGCCGCAGAACGCGGCGGCAAGCACGCAGGCGACGCGGCAGCTGTATGTGGATGCCATTCTCGCCGCGCAGCTGACAAACGGCGGCTGGAGCTTCATGGGCGAGGACGCCGATCCCGACCTGACCTCTATGGCCTTACAGGCGCTGGCGAGGTATCGGGAGCAGAGCAGCGTCCGGCCGGCAGTCGACCGCGCGCTCGTGTGCCTGAGCGCCATGCAGAATGCAGACGGCGGCTTCTCTTCCTGGGGGAGTGAGAATGCCGAGAGCTGCGCGCAGGTGCTCCTTGCGCTCAACGCGCTGGGCCTCGATGCGGATGACAGCCGCTTCGTAAAGAACGGCCACAGCGTGCTCGACGCGCTGCTGACCTATCAGAACGCGGACGGCGGCTTCTGCCACGAGCGCGGTGGGGAAACGAATCTCATGGCGAGCGAGCAGGCAGTCTGCGCCCTCGCGTCGCTCGTCCGCGCCGAGCGCGGCGAGAGCAGCTTCTACCGGATGGCGGCGCTGACGCAGCCTGCCGCCTGATGGCATAGCAGCACCGAAACGAAAGGAGGGAGACGGACATGAAAACGGCAAAGCGCCTTTGTGCGGCGCTGCTGGCGCTTGCACTGATATTCACTCTTGCGGGCTGCAATGCACAAACGACGGAGCCGACGCCGACACCCACGCCGGCGCAGAGCGAAACGCCCGCGCCCGATGCGGCGCAGGATGCGCCCGCCACGTCCGCTCCATCCGAGACTGAGCGGCAGGAGGCAGAGACTCCTGCCGAGCCGTCGAAGCAGGCTGAAGCACCGTCACAGACGGCCGACACATCTGCTTCGCCGGACGAGACGGACACACCGTCGGAGAACGCCGCGCCGACGTGTACGGTCTCCATCTCCTGCGCGGCGATCCTGGAAAATCCGGACCGGCTCAATGCGGAGAAGGCTGACCTGATCCCTGCGGACGGCGTTCTGCTGACCCCGGCTGCGGTGGAATTTGCCGAGGGCGAGAGCGTGTTTGACGTGCTCAAGCGCGTGTGCCGCGAGAACAAGATACACATGGAGTTTTCCGAAACGCCGGTCTATCAGTCCGCCTACATCGAAGGCATCGGCAACCTTTACGAGTTCGACTGCGGCGAGGGCTCGGGCTGGATGTACCGCGTGAACGGCGAATTTCCCAACTACGGCTGCTCGCGTTATACCCTCGCGGACGGCGACACCGTCGAGTGGGTCTACACCTGCGACTTCGGCGCGGATGTGGGCGGAGGACTCGGCGCATGAAGCATCACGCCTTTCTCGCCTGCCATCCGGCGGTGAATCTGCTCTATTTCGTGCTGGTACTGACGTTCTCCATGTTTTTCCTGCACCCGCTCTGCCTTGCCGTCTCGCTCTGCGCTGCGCTCTGGTGTGCCGCGCAGTTAAACGGCGGCACGACGGTGCGGCGCACCGCCCTGTGGCTGGCGCCGACGGCACTGCTCGCCGCGCTGGTGAACCTCGCCTTCAATCACGAGGGCGCGACCATTCTGGCCTATCTGCCCTCGGGCAACCCCCTGACGCTCGAATCCATCGCCTACGGCTTTGCCGCCGCGGCGATGCTCGCCGCCGTGGTGCTGTGGTTTTCCTGCTGGAACACGGTGATGACCTCAGACAAGCTCATGCACCTTTTCGGGCGCGTCGTACCCGCGCTCTCGCTGCTGCTCTCCATGACGCTGCGCTTTGTGCCGCGCTTTCAGGCAAAGCTCCGCGAGGTGACGGCGGCGCGGCGGGGCATGGGGCTGTACGCGGAAAAGGGCCGGCTCCAAAAGCTCAGGAGCGCCGTGACGGTCTTTTCCGTCATGGTGACGTGGAGCCTTGAGAATGCCGTGGAGACGGCGGACAGCATGAAAAGCCGCGGCTACGGGCTGCCGGGCCGCACGGCGTTTTCCCTCTATCGCTTCAGCCGCCGCGACAGGCTGCTGCTCTTGTGGCTGACACTCTGCGGCGCTTACGTCGCCGCGGGCTGGGCGCTCGGCGGCGTGAAGTGGCGCTACTATCCCACGGCGCGCGGCGTGCTGACGCCGTATTCCGCGAGCGTGCTGCTCGCGTATTTTCTGCTCTGCCTGACGCCGGTGCTGCTGCAAGGAAAGGAGGCGCGCACATGGAGCTCTATCGCGTCGAAAGCCTGACCTTTACCTACCCCGGGCAGTTCGCGCCCGCCCTGCGGGATGTGAGCCTGACGCTCTGCGCGGGCGAGTTTGTCACGCTCTGCGGACTTTCCGGCAGCGGTAAAAGCACGCTCCTCCGCCAGCTCAAGACCGCGCTTGCGCCCAACGGCGTTCGTTCGGGCGCGGTCCTTTTCGCCGGCCGCCTGCTCTCCGACGTTTCGCCGCGCGAGCAGGCGGAGCGCATCGGCTTTGTGCAGCAAAGCCCGGAAAACCAAATCGTCACCGACAAGGTCTGGCATGAGCTGGCCTTTGGGTTGGAGAGCCTCGGGTACGATACGCCCACCATCCGCCGCCGCGCCGCCGAGATGGCGGGCTTTTTCGGCATGGAGAGCTGGTTCCACAGGGAGGCGGCGTCGCTCTCCGGCGGGCAGAAGCAGCTTTTGAACCTGGCCGCCGTGCTGACGCTGCAGCCGGACGTGCTGATTTTAGACGAGCCGACCGCGCAGCTTGACCCCATCGCGGCGGCGGACTTTCTCGCCGCGCTCGCACGGGTCAACCGGGAGCTGGGCACAACGGTGCTGCTCTCCGAGCAGCGGCTGGAGGAGGCGCTGCCCCTCTCCGACCGCGCCGTTGTGCTGGACGGCGGGGCGGTCCTCGCGGACGGCGCGCCCCGCGCCGTGGGCGCGCCCGAAGACGTAGCCTGGGCGATAGC
>OHAQ01003362.1_pt1 | contig 10940 bp, 9 predicted proteins | sample 1577111 | NCBI WGS metagenome assembly OHAQ01 (sample SAMEA3541549, study PRJEB24748) | human gut metagenome | biome: human gut; feature: human-associated habitat; material: faeces | place: China | collected 2012 | reverse complement strand
GAGAAGTTATAAGTTAACAGAGAATAATTATTCATCGTTTATTACTTTCTTTTCATTGTTCATTATAAAGAAAGCTTCGGAGAAGCGACACAGGAGAAGCCCCTGACCGCGTTACACGAATTAATAATGAATGATGAATAATTAATAGTGAATAGTGAACAGGCGCGGTGGGGGTGCGGACAAGAACTTTTGTAAAAAATGATAAAACGCAAAAAAAGCGCTTGACAAATGGCCGAAACGGCCATGCCGTTTTTGCGATTGTATGGCTATCTCGACGGTCTGGTGCCGCGCAAAGTGGTGCCGATGCTGGATAAACTTTGGCCTCACAGCGAATCATATATCTTCGCCAAAGCGGCCCATGCGCCGTTTATTTCACATCCGGACGAGTTTTGTCATCTGCTGGTGGCGTTGAAGCAGAGGGTGTAGGTGGCTTTCGAAATGGCGGGACAGAACTTTACTGGCTCGCCGCAGCCAACTCTTCTTCTGACACCCCGGTAAAGCGCATGATGTCTGCAAGAGGGACTCCGGATTCAAGCATTATTTTTGCTATATGCAAGGCTTTGGATTGTTCCCCTTCCTGCCGCAATCTTTCCGCAATAGTCATTAAACTCTCCTTGTGTTTTGGTGAACGTTCGGCCACACCATCGATAAAATCGTTAAAACGTACCGCGTCGCCGGTTTGCAGTATGTAATTAAACAGCCCTTTGATTTGTCTGCCATTAGCGTATCCACTACTTAATAAGCAGGCCATTTGCTCTACCAGCCCCATCAGGTCGCGTTGACGAATATGTTTTTGAATTAACTCCAGTAGCGCCATACGTCGGTGCAGCATGATTTCATCATCAGGCATGAGGGTGACATCAATCAGCGGAAATGCAGAGGCATAAAGCTGCCTTGCCAGGTTGGGATCGGCGAAACAATCCAGCCAACACAGCGAATAGGGATAGGGGCTTTCAATACCGTGATAAAACAACAATGGCACCACCATCGGCAATGTTTTGTATCCGGCATCAAGGTGATTTTGCATTGCGGCAATGGCGTAACGCATCGTGTGGGGTGGAACTCTGCTTTTTGCTCATGGCGTTCCTTCACCTGTTATTTGAATGCCGCGACTCTACGCGCCACTCCACACCTGTGCATTAGCGAGTTTTCATCCCTGCGAGACGCTTTCAGAGGAACTTACGTCGCGCTGCAAGGGTTGCATTTTTATGGAAAGCCGCACGCAAAAAAGCCCGGATGCAAACGCATACCGGGCTTTCAAAACAGGCAGTGAAACAAGGTTAACGCAACGCCCACCATTCGTGCAGACAGGCTTTTCCTTCCGGGCAGCTTTTACAACTGCCGGAAAGACAGCCGTCAGGTTCTTCCTGAATCCGCACTGCTTTTCCCATACTTTCTAGCTGTTTCAGCATGGCGTTAATCATTGGCTGCGGAGTGTTCAGTGTCTGGCTAATCTGGGCCGCTTCCATACGGCCCCGTAATGCCAGTAAATCACGCACTTGAATGAGCGAAGCCATTGTCGTGTCCTTAGTGGCAATCGCCAGTGGTGCTGGCCGCACAGCAACTGCTTACCGATTTGCGCGTTGCCAGCAGTTCGACATCTACCCGGCTACGCGCGCGGCGCAGCAGACCGATAACCACGATGTTAAACAGGATAACTGCCAGAATGCACACCAGGCTGTAAGTTGGATGCTGGCTGTAGCTGGCGACCTGATAGAACAATGTTGCCAGTGAGTAAGCAATATTCAGCCCCCACAGGATGGAGAAGCCCATCCAGCCACGGCTTGATTCACGCGCGATAGCCCCCATCACCGAGATGCACGGTACGTACAGCAGGACGAAAATCAGGTAGCTGTATGCGGCAGCTGCGCTACCGAATTTCTGATCCATCACGCCCATCGCCCCGGTACCCATTTCGCCGTCGCCTTTGCTGGCTTCAATGGGGTTCATCAGTACGCTAAGGCTGAAGGTGTCTTTCAGGCTCTGCCAGGTTTCATCTACCGCACTGAACAGCTCTTCACCGAGGTTAAATTCCGCCGGATTGAACTCTTCGTCCTGAATATTTTCTGCGGTGTAGAGGGTGTTGAGCGTACCCACCACCACTTCTTTCGCCATGGCACCTGTAAACAGGCCAACCGTTGCCTGCCAGTTATCTTCATGTACGCCAATCGGCTTGAAGACCGGGGTGATCACCCGGCTGACGGAAGCCAGCGCCGAGTCGTTGATGTTATCGACGATTTTTCCGCTCAGCGAGAAGCTGTTGAAGGCGCTCAGGAAAATGCTGACAATGATAATCACTTTACCAGCACGCAGAACGAAGCCTTTCAGACGCTGCCAAGTCTGGATAACCAGGCTTTTAACGTGTGGTACATGGTAGACCGGCAGCTCCATGACAAACGGCGTCGCTTCACCGCGCATGATGGTGTACTTGAGCATCAGGCCCGTCAGCACCGCCATTACGATACCCAGCATATACAGCGAGAAGACCGCCAGCGCACCGTTCTGCCCGAAGAAGGCAGCCGCGAATACTGCGAAGATAGCCAGACGCGCGCCGCAGGACATAAACGGTGCCATCATGATGGTCATCAGACGTTCACGCGGTGCATCAAGCGTACGTGCGCCCATTACCGACGGTACGTTACAACCGAAACCAACGATCAGCGGTACAAAGGATTTCCCCGGCAAGCCCAGCGCCTGCATCAGACGGTCCATCACAAACGCCGCACGCGCCATATAGCCGGAGTCCTCAAGGAAGGAGAGGAACAGGTACATCATGCCGATCTGCGGCACCAGTGGCAGCACGGTGTTAATACCACCGCCCAGGCCTTGGGCGAGGAAGATAGTCAGCCAGTCCGGGAAGTGGAGCGTGTAGCCAATCCACTGAATACCATGCACAAATAGTGCTACGGAGCCGACGTCAAACAGCGGCTGTAACGCCCCGCCGATGTTGATAGCCAGCAAGAACATCAGGTACATCACAAAGAGGAAAATCGGCAGACCGAGGAAACGGTTGAGCACGATTTTATCTACCGCAGTGGTGAAACGGCTGGGTTCTGCCGTCAGGGTGTTGCTTACCACATCACAGATGGCAGCAATGCACTGGTAACGCGCATCGGCAATGTGCAGCGCCGGATCGTCCATCTCATTACGCAGACGGGCGAGGGCGGCATCCAGATGCTGCGACGCTTCACCGGCGTAGGCGCGGCTGTAGATATCGCCTTCCAGCATTTGCAGGCCCAGCCAGCGACGTTGTTTCAGCGGGATGTCGGAAGGCATCACTTTTGCCAGTGAATCTGCTTCGTTGAGCAGCGGCTGAGCGTAATGCACCAGTTCCACATTTTCGTTAGCTTTATAGCGATCAATCGCCAGCTTGAGCGCTTCAATACCGCGACCACGGGTTGAAACCAGCGGGATCACCGGGCAGCCAAGACGCGCCGACAGAGCATCAATTTCAATGCGAATATTTTGCTTCTCGGCAATGTCGAGCATGTTCAGCGCCACGATGCATGGAATGCCGAGTTCCAACAGTTGCAGCGTCAGGTACAGGTTACGCTCAAGGTTAGACGCATCCACCACGTTAATCAGCAGGTCTGCGTCGCCACTCAAAATGTAGTGACAGGCGATTTGCTCATCGAGCGAGGTCTGCGATGAGATGGTGGTCAGAGAATAGGTGCCGGGCAGGTCCACCAGCGTGACCTGATGATCGGTGGTGGAGAATTGCCCTTCTTTACGTTCGACGGTAACGCCAGCCCAGTTACCTACACGCTGACGTGAGCCAGTGAGCTGGTTAAATAACGTTGTCTTGCCAGAATTTGGATTACCAATTAAGCCAATGGTTAATTTTTTCATTGTTGTTATCACCGTATTAACAGGAAACCGCTTCCACTTCTAATAAGGCCAGATCTTTTTTGCGTAATACCAGGCTCACACGACGGGTTTCGATATGAATGGGGTCGCCGAGTGGAGCGACGCGTACCACATTAAAAGAGGAGCCAGGTAACATGCCAAGAGAAAGCAGTTTTTGGCGATATGCCGGGCTGATTTCACGGGAAAAGCCAGTAATTTTCCACGCAGTATCTGGAGTGTATTGCATAGGTGCCTACTTGTTTCTCATTAACTGGATAACTACCTCATGGGGCGTTTGACAGCGACATGAGACCAGATGATTTGCCAACGAAGGAGAGATTAAATAATCAACAGTACAATGATAATGAGAATGGTTTCTATCAGCAATACTTAAAATGTGTGTGAATGTTGGTTTGAATAATAATCTGACTCAATGTTGATATGGCTCAAGGTTATATCGCAGCGAAAATATAATTCGCATGACGAATTATTAGGGCTGGTTAATGTTTAATTAAGGTCTCAGTTGTTAATGAATTGATAAATATTAGGGAGTATATTGTGGGGTTGGCTGTGGAATAAAAATGCCGGAGATATACTCCGGCATTTTTATGTCAGGCAAGGCGTGTATTGCCAGATGCGGCGTGAACGCCTTATCTGGCCTACGATTTCGTGAAAATTTGAACCGTAGGCCAATCAGGGGGTTTAACGCTTTTTACCCATTGCCGCCGCCAGCGCATCCATCATCGCGCTGTTACCGGCAGGCTGCGCTTCACGCCCACGCGGTTTGGCTGCCGGGCGGTTGTTTTGCGGGCGTTCATTACCGCCACCGCGACGGGCGTTGGTTTCGCCAGGCTGCTCGTCCAGACGCATGGTCAGGGCGATACGTTTACGCTGAAGATCCACTTCCAGCACTTTCACCTTCACAATGTCGCCCGCTTTCACCACGGTATGCGGATCTTCCACAAACTTGTTCGACAATGAAGAGATGTGAACCAGGCCGTCCTGATGCACGCCAATATCGACAAACGCGCCAAAGTTGGTGACGTTGGTCACCGCACCTTCGAGGATCATACCCGGTTGCAGGTCGTTCATTGTCTCGACGCCATCGGCAAACTGAGCGGTTTTAAATTCCGGACGCGGATCGCGACCCGGTTTTTCCAGCTCTTTGATGATGTCGGTTACCGTCGGCACACCGAATTTCTCATCAGTAAAGTCAGACGCTTTCAGGTTACGCAGTTCGCTGCTGTTACCCATCAGATCTTTCAGTGCCTGCTGTGTTGCTGCCAGAATGCGTTCCACCACCGGATAGGCTTCCGGGTGAACGGTAGAAGCGTCCAGCGGGTTATCACCGTGGTTAATGCGCAAGAAGCCCGCGCACTGCTCGAAGGCTTTCGGCCCCAGACGGCTCACTTTTAACAGTTGCTGACGGTTCTGGAACTGGCCGTTCTCATCGCGCCAGGCCACGATGTTTTGCGCCATCATGCGCGTCAGGCCCGCCACGCGGGTTAACAGAGGAACAGAAGCGGTGTTGAGATCGACGCCAACGGCGTTTACGCAGTCTTCTACTACTGCATCCAGTTTGCGTGCCAGCTGCGTCTGGCTGACGTCATGCTGATACTGACCTACGCCGATAGATTTCGGATCGATTTTCACCAGCTCCGCCAGCGGATCCTGCAAACGACGGGCGATAGACACCGCGCCACGCAGCGAAACGTCGAGATCCGGGAATTCCTGTGCTGCCAGCTCGGAAGCCGAGTAAACCGACGCGCCAGCTTCGCTGACGATCACTTTCTGCGCGGTCACTTTCGGGAACTGCTTCTGCACGTCGAGATAGAAACGTTCGGTTTCGCGAGAAGCTGTACCGTTGCCGATCGCCACCAGTTCAACGTTATGCTTTTCACACAGCACAGCAACGGTCATCGCTGCTTTTGCGGCCTGCCCGGTATGCGGATAAATGGTATCGGTCGCCACCAGTTTACCTGTCGCATCGACTACCGCCACTTTTACCCCGGTACGCAGACCCGGATCGAGGCCCATCGTTGCACGCAGTCCGGCAGGGGCCGCCATCAGCAGATCGTGCAGGTTACGGGCAAAGACGTTGATTGCTTCATCTTCCGCGCGTTCGCGCACGGTGCCCATCAGTTCAGTTTCCAGATGCATCAACACCTTGATGCGCCACGTCCAGCTCACCACACCTTTGCGCCAGCTATCCGCCGGAGCATTGTTCAGGCGCAGGCCAAGGTGATCCATGATGATTTGCTCGCAATAGCTCTCTTTCGGCGGCTCTTCGAACTGCGGATCGGCATTCAGCGAAAGCTGAAGTATGCCTTCGTTACGACCACGTAACATCGCCAGTGCGCGGTGAGAAGGCACCGTTGACAGTGGTTCGTGATGATCGAAATAGTCGCGGAATTTTGCCCCTTCCTCTTCTTTACCGCTCACCACGGTTGAGACCAGATGCGCGTTCTTCCACAGATAATCACGCACTTTCGCCAGCAGCGCAGCATCTTCGGCAAAACGTTCCATCAGGATATAGCGCGCGCCGTCCAGCGCGGCTTTGGTATCTGCCACGCCTTTATCGGCATCAATATATTGTGCAGCGGCGACTTCTGGCGTGTGTGACGGATCGCTCCACAGCAGATCGGCCAACGGCTCAAGCCCTGCTTCAATGGCGATTTGCCCACGGGTGCGGCGTTTAGGTTTGTAGGGCAGGTAGAGGTCTTCGAGTTCGGTTTTGCTTAGGGTGGCGTTGATGGCATTCGCCAGATCATCGGTGAGTTTGCCTTGCTCGGAAATGGACTTGAGGATCGCCTGACGTCTCTCTTCCAGCTCGCGCAGATAGCTCAGACGCGTTTCCAGATTACGCAGCTGCGTGTCATCCAGACCGCCGGTGATTTCCTTACGATAACGTGCGATAAACGGCACGGTATTCCCTTCGTCAAGCAGGCGAACGGCAGCGTCAACCTGTTCCGGGCGCGCCTGAATTTCACCCGCAATAATGCGGCAGAACGAATCATTCATCATGGTTTGAGTTCATCTTTTCGGATCAAAAATCAGGGGATAGTTATACGGACTGGCTGGCAAAAATGCCAGCCATCGGCAGGAGGTTAAGACTCTTCCTTACGGTTTCACGTACTCGATAGCATTAACATACCAGCTCGCTTCCCCGGCAGGGGTATTCACCACCGCCAGATCGCCGACTTCTTTTTTCAGCAATGCGCGGGCCATCGGGGAATCGATAGAGATGTAATCTTTACGGCCAAAAATTTCATCGTAGCCGACAATACGGAAACGGTGAGTCACACCATCGTCGTTTTCAATCTCCACCCACGCGCCAAAAAAGACTTTGCCTTCCTGCTGCGGGGAGTAATCGACGATTTTGAGATTTTCCATGCATTTAGTGAGATAGCGCACGCGACGGTCGATTTCACGCAGGCGCTTTTTATTATACTGATAGTCAGCATTTTCGCTGCGGTCGCCCAGACTTGCGGCCCAGGTCACTTTCTTTGTGACCTCCGGGCGTTCTTCACGCCAGAGATAATTAAGCTCTTGTTTGAGTTTTTCATACCCTTCCCGGGTAACCAGGGGCGTTTTCATCTCGTTGATTCCCTTTGTCTGTTTGATAATGCGCACATTGGGTATAACGTGATCATATCAACAGAATCAATAATGTTTCGCCGAATAAATTGTATACTTAAGCTGCTGTTTAATATGCTTTGTAACAATTTAGGCTGAAATTCATACCAGATTTAGCTGGTGACGAACGTGAGCTTTTTTAAGAATACACGCTTACAAATTGTTGCGAACCTTTGGGAGTACAAACAATGCAAGAGAACTACAAGATTCTGGTGGTTGATGACGACATGCGCCTGCGCGCGCTGCTGGAACGTTATCTCACCGAACAAGGCTTCCAGGTTCGAAGCGTCGCTAATGCAGAACAGATGGATCGCCTGCTGACTCGTGAATCTTTCCATCTTATGGTACTGGATTTGATGTTACCTGGTGAAGATGGCTTGTCGATTTGCCGACGTCTTCGTAGCCAGAGCAATCCGATGCCGATCATTATGGTGACGGCGAAAGGGGAAGAAGTGGACCGTATCGTTGGCCTGGAGATTGGCGCTGACGATTACATTCCAAAACCGTTTAACCCGCGTGAACTGCTGGCCCGCATTCGTGCGGTGCTGCGTCGTCAGGCGAATGAACTGCCAGGCGCACCGTCACAGGAAGAGGCGGTAATTGCTTTCGGTAAGTTCAAACTTAACCTCGGTACGCGCGAAATGTTCCGCGAAGACGAGCCGATGCCGCTCACCAGTGGTGAGTTTGCGGTACTTAAGGCGCTGGTCAGCCATCCGCGTGAGCCGCTCTCCCGCGATAAGCTGATGAACCTTGCCCGTGGTCGTGAATATTCCGCAATGGAACGCTCCATCGACGTGCAGATTTCGCGTCTGCGCCGCATGGTGGAAGAAGATCCGGCGCATCCGCGTTACATTCAGACCGTCTGGGGTCTGGGCTACGTCTTTGTACCGGACGGTTCTAAAGCATGAGGCGATTGCGCTTCTCGCCACGAAGTTCATTTGCCCGTACGTTATTGCTCATCGTCACCTTGCTGTTCGTCAGCCTGGTGACGACTTATCTGGTGGTGCTGAACTTCGCGATTTTGCCGAGCCTCCAGCAGTTTAATAAAGTCCTCGCGTACGAAGTGCGTATGTTGATGACCGACAAACTGCAACTGGAGGACGGCACGCAGTTGGTTGTGCCTCCCGCTTTCCGTCGGGAGATCTACCGTGAGCTGGGGATCTCTCTCTATTCCAACGAAGCTGCCGAAGAGGCAGGTCTGCGTTGGGCGCAACACTATGAATTCTTAAGCCATCAGATGGCGCAGCAACTGGGCGGTCCGACGGAAGTTCGCGTCGAGGTCAACAAAAGTTCGCCTGTCGTCTGGCTGAAAACCTGGTTGTCGCCCAATATCTGGGTACGCGTGCCGCTAACCGAAATTCATCAGGGCGATTTCTCCCCGCTGTTCCGTTATACGTTGGCGATTATGCTATTGGCGATAGGCGGGGCGTGGCTGTTTATTCGTATCCAGAACCGACCGTTGGTCGATCTCGAACACGCAGCCTTGCAGGTGGGTAAAGGGATTATTCCGCCGCCGCTGCGTGAATATGGCGCTTCGGAGGTGCGTTCCGTTACCCGCGCCTTTAATCATATGGCGGCTGGTGTTAAGCAACTGGCGGATGACCGCACGCTGCTGATGGCGGGGGTAAGCCATGATCTGCGCACGCCGCTGACGCGTATTCGCCTGGCAACCGAGATGATGAGCGAGCAGGATGGCTACCTGGCAGAATCGATCAATAAAGATATCGAAGAGTGCAACGCCATCATTGAGCAGTTTATCGACTACCTGCGCACCGGGCAGGAGATGCCGATGGAAATGGCGGATCTCAACGCCGTGCTCGGTGAGGTGATTGCCGCCGAAAGTGGCTATGAGCGGGAAATTGAAACCGCGCTTTACCCCGGCAGCATTGAGGTGAAAATGCACCCGCTGTCGATCAAACGCGCGGTGGCGAATATGGTGGTCAACGCCGCCCGTTACGGCAATGGCTGGATCAAAGTCAGCAGCGGCACGGAGCCGAATCGCGCCTGGTTCCAGGTAGAAGATGACGGTCCGGGTATTGCGCCGGAACAACGTAAGCACCTGTTCCAGCCGTTTGTTCGTGGCGACAGTGCGCGCACTATTAGCGGCACGGGATTAGGGCTGGCGATTGTGCAGCGTATCGTGGATAACCATAACGGGATGCTGGAGCTTGGCACCAGCGAACGGGGCGGGCTTTCCATTCGCGCCTGGCTGCCAGTGCCGGTAACGCGGGCGCAGGGTGCGACAAAAGAAGGGTAAATAAAACGGGAGGCGAAGGTGCCTCCCGTTTTGCTTTCTATAAGATACTGGATAGATATTCTCCAGCTTCAAATCATTACAGCTTCGGACCAGCCGCTACCAGCGCGGCACCCGCTGGGGTGTCGGTGTATTTATCGAAGTTGTCGATAAACAGTTTTGCCAGCGTTTCGGCTTTTTCCTGCCACTGTTCCGGAGAAGCGTAGGTGTTACGCGGATCGAGAATCTTCGTGTCTACGCCCGGCAGTTCGGTTGGGATCGCCAGGTTAAACATCGGCAGAGTGAAGGTTTCTGCGTTATCCAGCGAACCGTTGAGGATGGCGTCGATAATGGCGCGGGTATCTTTAATGGAGATACGTTTGCCAGTGCCGTTCCAGCCGGTGTTAACCAGATACGCCTGCGCGCCTGCCGCCTGCATACGTTTCACCAGCACTTCTGCGTACTGAGTCGGGTGCAGCGACAGGAATGCCGCGCCGAAGCAGGCGGAGAAAGTTGGCGTCGGTTCGGTGATGCCGCGCTCTGTACCAGCCAGTTTGGCGGTGAAGCCAGAGAGGAAGTGGTACTGGGTTTGATCGGCAGTCAGACGAGAAACCGGCGGCAGCACACCAAAGGCGTCTGCGGTCAGGAAGATAACTTTAGTTGCGTGGCCCGCTTTGGACACCGGCTTAACGATGTTTTCGATGTGATAGATCGGATAAGAAACGCGGGTGTTCTCGGTTTTTGAACCATCATCAAAGTCGATAGTGCCATCTTCACGCACGGTGACGTTTTCCAGCAGCGCATCACGACGGATAGCGTTGTAGATTTCAGGTTCCGCTTCTTTCGACAGCTTGATAGTTTTTGCGTAGCAGCCGCCTTCAAAGTTAAACACGCCGTCATCGTCCCAGCCGTGCTCGTCATCGCCAATCAGGCGACGTTTCGGGTCGGTGGAAAGGGTGGTTTTACCGGTGCCGGAAAGGCCGAAGAACACCGCAACATCGCCTTTCTCGCCAACGTTGGCGGAGCAGTGCATAGAAGCGATACCTTTCAGCGGCAGCAGGTAGTTCATCATTGAGAACATACCTTTCTTCATTTCTCCGCCGTACCAGGTGTTGATGATAACCTGCTCGCGGCTTGTGATATTGAAGACAACAGCTGTCTCAGAGTTTAATCCAAGCTCTTTGTAGTTCTCAACTTTAGCCTTGGAAGCGTTGTATACAACGAA
>OHAQ01003345.1_pt1 | contig 10980 bp, 6 predicted proteins | sample 1577111 | NCBI WGS metagenome assembly OHAQ01 (sample SAMEA3541549, study PRJEB24748) | human gut metagenome | biome: human gut; feature: human-associated habitat; material: faeces | place: China | collected 2012 | reverse complement strand
TTATTCTATGCCGAAGAGTGTTTACAAAAAGGTTGCGTATTGTTTTGTGCCACGACAGGAGTTGTCAGGCAGATGATAGCAAGTAATTTAAAAAGTTTCTTCATTTGTTTTTGAATTATATAATTACTGATATTTTCCTAGTGATACGGGCATAAGAGTTGGAAAGGTCCAGCAGAAATGATGTGTGCGATAGATAATCGGGCGTCTGTCTTTTACATATTCTATATAAGAATTGTCATTGTAGATGCCTGCCATAGCTTCGAGCAGATTGTTGGGCCACACTTCATTCTTTCCCGTATTCGGGTTGTTATCCCATTTCCATTCTTTCGGATGTTTATTATAATAGGCCATATAATCCAATGCTTTCTTGATGGATGTCCCGTTTTGTTCCAGATTGAAAAGGTTTTCGCCCGTGAGGTTATAGACCATCCAGCATGCTGCCGTCATTGGAGCCAGAGAGAAGTACGTATACCATATCCCGTTATTTCCCCGTCTGGTTTCTTCGGGCATACTTCCGTCTGCGGCTATTTTATGGAATAAATCCGATTTAATTAAACGAACGTTCTCGGCTACTTCTTCTTTCTCGTTTAGAAATGAAGCTGCCAGCAACGAACCGAAGCGTCCCCAGTCCGCCCAATTATTTTGGTGTACGCGGATGGTATTTGTTGCATCCTGATAGATATGTTTCACCCATTTCCTGAAATCCTCTTTATCTTCTTTGTTCCATAATTTATCATCAGACATAATTTCGGCTGCCATCAGTAGCCCGGAGCCGGAGTATGCCATTACCAGTACACCGTCATGCTCTGAGTATTTCTTATTGGTAAAAGCCCATGCATTAAGAAAATAACAAGCCTTTTCGCCGTATTCTTTTTTACCGGATAAAATGTATGCCAATGCAGAACAATAAGCGGCAAAAGCATCTTGTTGCAAAGCCAGTGAATTGGCACGGTGCTCTTCCGGCTTAATGTAGAATCCCGGTACTGAAAAATCAACGAGTGCATGGTGTGTTGCCTTCAATATCGAGTCCGCATCATGAATTAATTGCAGGTAAGCTGAATAATACGGCTCTTGTTGTGCCTTGATTTGCTTTTTTACATAATTGATTTGCTTTAGCGGATGCATACTGTGATTGCTGCCATATCCGTAAGTGAAACACAGAAAAGTAAAAAGAATAATTGTTGTTATTTTCTTCATATTAAAAAAAGTTTATTCGTTTGTTGTCTGTATAAAGTCTTTGGGTAATTTGCCAAATTGGTCATAGAAACATTTGGAAAAATAGGATGGGGTGTTAAAGCCTACCAAGAAACATACCTCGTTTATCTTATATTTACCGGTAGACAGCATCCGTGCACTTTCATTCAGCCTTATTAGCTTGATGTAGTCATTTGGCGTCATGCCGGTTATGTTCTTAATCTTTTTATGAAGATTGGAACGGCTGATGGCAAATTGGTAAGAAAGGCTGTCGATGGAGAAATTCTCATCCGACATGTTTTCCAGAATAATGGAATTCAGCTTCTTTACAAACTCGGCGCTTTCGTTGTTTTCGCTATTATGCTTGAAGTATTGCAACGGAGATTTGATAAAGTTTTGCCGGATATTATTCCGGTTTTCTATGATACTGTTTACTTGTGCCTTTAATTGCTCTATGGAGAATGGCTTTTCCATATAGACATCGGCTCCTTTGCTCAAACCTTCCACCTTTGTCGAAACATCAGTTTTAGCCGATAACAGAATCAGTGGCAAGTGAGAGTACGCCGGATCGTTTTTCAGCTTGTTACATAGTTCCAATCCGTCCATTTCCGGCATCATTATATCGGAAATAATAATGTCGATATTCTCTTTCTCAATAATATCCAAAGCCTTTATACCGTTTTCCGCTTCAAAAACGATGTAATTATCCTTTAGACTTTCACATAAGAAAGTACGCATATCCGCATTATCTTCCACGATGAGGATTTTTGCATTACCGGGTTCGCCGGCTGTATGCTCTGCAATCGTGCTTTCTTTGTCGGCGGTTACGTCTTCCGTATCTTGTATTGTATCTCCGGCTACAATAGGAAGCGTTAATGTAAAATGGCAATTCTTACCATATTCCGATTCAATGGAAATTTCACCTCCATGTTTCAGTGCCAATGATTGTGATAATGATAAGCCTAAACCGGAACCGGTTCTCACGGCATTGTCCTTGTCTTGTATCTGGAAAAACGGTTCGAATATCTTTTCTTTAAATTTCTCCTCTATTCCGATACCGTCATCCTTCACGCAGATTTGTAAATTGCCGTCTACCTCTTTTACTGTTATTTTAATCTGGCTCTTTGCGTATTTTATGGCATTGGCAATGAGGTTACTGATAATCTTGTAGATAGCTTCAGCGTCTATATTACATTCTATATCTTCTTTTTCTACTTCCAAAGATATTTCTAATTTGTTGAATTTAGCGCTTTGATAATATTGCTGATATACTTTCTCTACGATTTTTATAATGTTCTGTTTCTTGAAATTGAAGCGGAACATATCTTCTTCTATCTTACGGAAATCCAATAACTGGTTGATAAGTTCAAGAAGTCGGTTTGCACTACGCTCTATGATACTCAGATTGTTTTTAGTCTGTTCATTCCCGTCGCCTGATAAAATGATTTTCTCCAATGGAGCTGCAATCAACGAGAGCGGTGTACGTATTTCGTGCGCTATATTGGTAAAGAAATTAATCTTAGACTCATATATTTCTTTTTCTTTAGCCGTCTTATATTTGAATAGTTTTTCTTGGTTCTTACGCTCGATAAACCGGTGGTATCTGCGGATGAAATATAAGATAAAGCCTATGGCAAGGATAATATACAGGCAAATCATAATATTGGATATCCAGAATGGCGGGTTTATTTTGATGACAATGCTGGCTACTTCATCGCTCCATATACCGTCATTATTCGTTCCTTTTACACGGAAAGTATATGTCCCTGCGGGAATATTCATGTATATGGCTTTATTGTTGTCGGTATGATGCCATTCTTTGTCAAAGCCTTCAAGTATATAGGCATATTTGTTTTGCTCCGGTGAAAGATAGCTTAAAGCAACAAAATCGAAACTGAAAGTGGATTGACTGTATGACAACGTTATTTTCTTAGTGATGTCGATACTTTCTCTCAACGGCGATGATGATTCGGATGGTACGATCTCTTTGCTGGCAATCTGAAAACCGGTAATTATGATCGCGGGCTTATTGAGGTTGTCCGTTATTTCTTTGGGGTTGAACGTAATAAAACCATTTGTCCCTCCAAAGTAAAGATGGTTGTCGGATGCTCTTAATGCACAATTAAGATTATATTGTATTCGTTGGATATCACCGATATAAGAGAATGTCTTGACACTTTTTAAATCAGATGATATTTTGACTAATCCTCCGCCTGTACTTACCCACAGATTCCCGTCGGAGTCATCCAATATAGAATATATAATGTTTGATGGTAATCCCGATTGGTCGTTTAAGATTGGCTCAAAGTTTTTTTCTTTGGTATTGAATAAAGCCAATCCTTCTCCTTCCGTACCTGCCCAGATATGGAACTTGGAATCTTGAAAGACACAATTGATATTATTCCCCGGTAATGATTTCGGATCATCAGGATTGTTTGTAAATACTTCCCATTTATTGTCGGCTGTAAGACGTATCAATCCTCTTGAGTGAGTAGCGAACCAAATAGAACCGTCATAGTCTTCTGTAATATCTTTTATCGGCGTATTTGCCAGATAGTCGAGTTTCTTCAATGTACCTGATGCATCCATAGACAGGACTCCGTCTTCGGAAGTAAAAAGAATTTGGCCTTTGGACGTTTTAAAGATAGAATTGATCGTTTGATTTATCTCCGAGATATTATTGGCCAGTGTATTGATCTGACCATTTTTTACATTTAAGACTTTAATGCCTCTACCGTAAAGGCTTGCATATAGTTTATCATGGTCCAGTAGTATGCTTTGCACATCGTGGTAACCTATATCATAAAGTTTTTTGAAGTTTAGGTTTTGAGGATTGAAGAGATAAAGCCCGTCATTGTGGGTTCCTATCCATATCTCGCCATTTTCATTCTCTGCAAAACTGCTTATAATGTTCTTTTTAGAGGAATTATTCGGTGAATTGTAGCAATATTGGAATCGGTTGATGGCAGGAGAGTAATAGTTGACGCCTCCAAAATAAGTACCGATCCAGAAAGAACCTTCTTTGTCACGCGCAATGGAAAAGATAGAATTATCGGTCATATTGTCGAAAGAAGAGTCGTCGTTTATCAGATTAAAGCTTTCCTGCGTACGGTCAAATTTGACGAGTCCTTTATCTGAACCCATAATAAGTTCATGGTCGGAATATTCAATGATGGATTTGATATTGAATACATTGTCTATATAATATGTTGCTTTCTCAGCTTTAGGATTATAACGGATTAGACCGCTGGTGGCCGTTCCTATCCATATATTATTGTCTATATCACAATAGAGACTGTATATTACGGGATCATTGATATTCAGTTCTTTATTCCCTGCTATTTGCGTGAATTGTTCTTTCTTTGGATCAAAACGTACAAGACCTTTTCCTACCGTGCCCAACCATATATAACCGTAATAATCTTGGGCGATACTCCAAATGTAATTGGAAGGCAATGAATAAGATTTGTTGTTGGATAAGTAATGCTTCTTTACGGTTAATTCCGGTGTCAAGACATATAAGCCGTATCCGTGGCACGCTAACCAAATATTTCCGGAAGGGTCTTCCATAATGGCATTGATGCTGGCATCATCTTTTTGGTCTCTGTTCAAGTCGATATGCTCGAACTTTTCTTGTCTCTCATCAAAGAGATAGAGTCCTTGTTTTGTTCCGATCAGAAATCTTCCGCGTGAATCTTCTTTCAGGCAGTGAATGAAATTATTCCCAATGGATAAGGAATCACCTTGTACTCTTCGGAATATCTTGAACTTTTTCCCGTCAAACCTATTTAATCCGTCGTTTGTTCCGAACCACATAAATCCCCGGCTGTCTTGCATGACTGCCCAAACGCTGTTGTGAGATAAACCGTCTTCCACTTGGTAACTTCTGAAGTGATAAGCATGAGCCGGAATTAAAGATAAGAACAGACCGATAAAGATTAAAAAGATGTGTCTCATAGTTTGTGAAATTAAGATGCTCAAATATATAGATTTTTGAGGTTTGAACAATGCAAATATCTTCTTAAATCCTATAAAAATATAACAATATCGCTATAAAACAGCCCTTTTATATCTTTGGAAAATATATTTATATTCTATTTGTTTTATCAATCCTACATTTGTATCATTCATATTGATTACTAAAATCTAATCCTTAGAAACATGAATAGAATAGTTAGTACATTTATAATTTCATCTTTTACATTTGTAGGAATGTCTTTTTCTGCTTTCGGTAAAAATATATATCAGGACCCAAGTCGGTCGGTCGAGGAACGGGTCAGTGACTTGATGTCTCGCATGACATTAGAGGAAAAGGTCGGACAGATGTGTCAATGGGTAGGACTGGAACATATGAGAACTGCTGCTCAGGATTTGACGGTAGATGACTTGAATAATAATACAGCAAGAGGTTTTTATCCCGGTATAACGGAAGAAGATGTCGAACAGATGACAATAGATGGAAAGATCGGTTCTTTTCTTCATGTTCTTACGGTAAAAGAAGCCAATCAGCTTCAGGAGTTGGCTCGGAAAAGCCGTTTAAAGATTCCATTGATAATTGGTATTGATGCTATTCATGGCAATGCACAGGTAGTGGGAACTACGGCGTACCCGACAAGTATTGGTCAGGCATCTATGTTTGATGTTGATTTAGTAGAAGAAATATGTAGGCAGACAGCTTTGGAAATGCGTGCCACCGGTTCACAATGGACATTCAATCCGAACGTGGAAGTAGCCCGCGACCCGCGTTGGGGACGTGTGGGTGAAACTTTTGGTGAAGATCCTTATCTTGTATCCTTGCTGGGAGCAGCTTCTGTACGTGGTTATCAGGGTAACGGATTCGGCAACGCTGAGAATGTGTTGGCATGTGCAAAACATTTTATCGGTGGCAGTCAGCCTATAAACGGAACAAATGGTTCGCCTACCGACATTTCCGAACGAACGCTTCGTGAGGTGTTTTTCCCTCCTTTCAAGGCTACGGTAGATGCCGGAGTTTATAGTTTTATGACAGCTCATAACGAATTGAATGGCATTCCCTGTCATGCAAACCCATGGCTGATGGAAGATATTCTTCGTAAAGAGTGGGGATTTAAAGGATTTGTGGTCAGTGACTGGATGGATATCGAACATATACATGACTTGCATCATACAGCGGTAGATAATAAAGACGCCTTTTATCAGTCGGTAGATGCCGGAATGGATATGCATATGCACGGGCCGGAATTTTATGAGAAAGTGATCGAACTGGTTCGGGAGGGAAAACTGACGGAGGAAAGAATCAATGAGTCTTGTCGAAAGATATTGTATGCAAAGTTCCAATTGGGACTGTTTGAAAAACCTTTTACGGATGAGAAGGATCACAAAGGCGTTCTTTTTAATGAGAAGCATAAAGCCACCGCTTTAGAAGCAGCCCGCAAATCAATAGTCTTACTGACTAATGACGGGATACTTCCATTGGACGGAACGAAATACAAGAATGTTTTCGTGACGGGGATGAATGCGGATAATCAGACAATCCTTGGCGATTGGGCTTTAACGCAGCCGGATGAAAACGTGACGACGATATTGGAAGGATTGAAGTCTGTTGCACCTGCAACCGAATTCTCATTCTTGGATATGGGATGGAATATTCGGAAGATGGATAAAGATAAGGTAAAACAGGCTGCTGATATGGCAGGCAAGGCGGATTTGGCTATCGTAGCGATAGGAGAGTATTCTTTGCGGGTTAATTGGTATGACAAGACTTGTGGTGAAGACTGTGACCGTTCGGATATTAATCTGGCTGGTTTGCAACAGGAACTGGTGGAGTCTATTATAGAAACAGGTGTTCCTACCATTGTGGTTTTGGTGAATGGTCGTCAATTGGGAGTGGAATGGATAGCCGATCATGCCAATGCTCTGGTTGAGGCTTGGGAACCGGGAAGTCTGGGTGGGCAGGCTGTTGCCGAAATATTATATGGAAAAGTGAATCCTTCGGGAAAGTTACCGGTGACGATTCCCCGCCATGTAGGTCAGATTCAAATGATTTACAATCACAAACCATCCATGTATTTCCATCCGTATGCCATCGGAGAGAGTACTCCTTTATTCCGTTTCGGATATGGTTTGAATTACACAAAGTATGAATATTCTGATTTGACGCTTTCATCGCCCGAAATGGCAAGAAATGGCGAAGTGAACGTTTCCGTTAAAGTGACTAATTCCGGCGGGATGGACGGTGAGGAGATTGTGCAATTATATATCCGTGATCTTTATTCCAGTGCAACACGCCCGGTAAAAGAGCTGAAAGACTTTAAACGTGTGCCTCTTCGGGCGGGTGAGACAAAAACTGTTTCTTTCATCTTGCCGGCGGAGAAACTGGCTTTCTATGATAAAAGAATGAATTACACGGTAGAAGCCGGTGAATATGAAATAATGGTAGGGGCTTCATCAGCAGACAAAAACTTAATGAAGAAGATCATAAACGTTAAATGACAGTTCGGATGAAAAGATTGGTAAGCTATATAGTTATTGGTGTCGGGGTTCTGCTTTTACTGTCGGGACTGAAAGATACTGATGCAATAGGGGTAAAAAAGCAATTATCTTATTGTGATATACAGGTTAAGAAGACATTGGGTAAGATTAAGGGCTCGGGATTATTGCCTCGTTGCATTGATACGAATGCTACGGATTGGTATAAAACCGATATTTATGATTGGACCAGTGGCTTTTGGCCCGGAATATTATGGTATGATTATGAGAATACGAAAGATGAGAAAGTAAAAGAAGAAGCGATTCGTTATACGGAGGCTCTTATCCCATTGCTTAAACCTGACCATCAGGGCGATCATGATTTAGGATTTCAGTTTTATTGTAGTTTTGGTAATGCTTATCGTCTGACCGGTAATGAGAAATATAAACAAATATTGCTGAAAGGTGCTGATAAACTCTCCGGATTCTATAATCCTAAAGTGGGAACTATGCTTTCCTGGCCGGGAATGGTGGCTGAAATGAATTGGCCGCATAATACGATAATGGATAATATGATGAACTTGGAACTGTTGTTTTGGGCGGCGAAGAACGGGGGTAATAAAAAATATTATGATATGGCGGTCAGCCATGCCAAAGTAACGATGGAGAACCAATTCCGTCCGGATGGTTCTTGCTATCATGTGGCTATTTATGATACTATTACGGGACGTTTTCTGAAAGGCGTGACAAATCAGGGATATGACGATAACTCCATGTGGGCACGCGGACAGGCATGGGCAATCTATGGATATACATTGGTTTATAGAGAAACCGGTAGTAAAAAGTATCTTCGTTTTGTGGAGAAAGTGACAGATCTATATCTGAAACGTTTACCGGAAGACTTTATTCCTTATTGGGATTTTGATGATCCGGCTATTCCGAATGCTCCTAAAGATGCGTCGTCTGCCGCTATTGTAGCTTCCGGGCTATTGGAATTGGTGCAACTGGAAGATAACAAGCAGAAAGCCAAACAGTATAAAGAGGCGGCAATTAATATGCTGTATAGTCTTTCATCAGACAAATATCAGAGCCGTGACAAAAATCCATCGTTTTTACTTCATTCCACAGGCAATTTGCCGGGTGGTTATGAGATAGATGCTTCCATCAATTATGCGGATTATTACTACATTGAAGCATTGACGCGTTACAAGAAAATGGAGAATAAATTTAATTAGAATTGCGCCCTATACGACTTAAAAGCAGGTAATTTGAATTATATATTTACTATCAAATAAAGTCGAGAATTGAGAGTTAAGAGTTCACTCTCGCTCTTTTAATAACTTTCAATTCTCAACTCTCAATTCTCAACTAAATAAACGTATAAGGCAAAATACTGTATTTACAAATAATCGACCGTATGATTAATTTCAAACATACGGTCGATTGTCTACAAACTCCTATCGTTTGTAAACAAAGGACCGTATGTTGATAAAGTTTCTTCCTATTCATGGTTGCAGAGTATAAAATCAGCTCATTTAACTATCTAAACAGGATTTTGGTAGTAATTGATAATATCGTTGCATTGATGAATCTGCTCTTTACCTACTTTTGGGCATACAAATTTGGTTAAACTTAAAATTTTATATTATGAAGAAAGTACTTCTTATGTTTTGCATGGCATTAGCCACTATTACTACTTTGTTTGGGCAGACGGAAAGGACGTTGATTGTGAAACCTATCTGGGTAACTAATAAAACTGCGGATACGGATTGGGGAGGTTCAGGTGCAGAAAGCAATGAAAGATACGTGATGACTAAGGTCGAAGGTCAAGATACTTTATATACTTGTAAAATGGCCTTGAATGTTTATTATAAGAACAATAAATGGAAAAATGATGTTCTGTTTGATCCTGAGAATCCCTTGAAAGAAGGATGGAATAATGAACATTGGTTTGTTGTGGTATATCAAGATAATTATGGTGATATAGAAAATAAAAATAATGGTGATGCTATTACCGGAGCACAAATGTTTAAGATTGAGGAAGATGATACGGAAGTAACGTTTTATGCAATTATTCATAAAGATGGTAAAATAAGATCTTATTGTGATGCACAGGAGGTGACACTTAATATTAGTAATAATAATGCAGGGAATGCAGTATTGCCTCCTGCTATAGGTAAGTTATCTACTAGTACAGTTGCTGAAATAAATGGAAACGGTAGTAGTAAGGTCGAGGCTACAATAAATAACAATTTTTTAAGTCCTAATGGCTCTTTGGCAGGTGGTAAATATGCTGTATATGAGAGAGGTAAATTTTTAATATCTCTTGATTTTAAAACTCTTCAATATAAAATTTTAGCTTATGAGGAATTATCGAATGCCGGTGGTACTCCCACAGATTTAGTCTTAACAGGAAGTTGGAGTCAAGATGCTTTCAATACAATAATAGGTGGAAATGCCGCAAGCATTACTACTGTGGACTTTACAGAAGTAACAGGTCTAACAGACCTTCCTATTATAGAAAGTTTGAATCCAAACTGTTTGTTTTATGTAAATCAAGATGTTACTATACCGGAAGGTACTGATAATGTGGTTGTTTTCGATGGTGAAACAGGTAGAGCTGCCAATATCGTACTTACGGAAAGTCATAATTTCAATAATGTAAAATCATTTACTGCCGATAAAGTGTCTTATTCACGTGACTTTATGGATACCGGATGGTTCACCATGTGTTTACCTTTCAGTGTAGATAAAGGAGATGTGGTTGTAGAAGAGTTTACGAATGTTGAGGGTAACGAGATTGTGTTTACAAAAGCGGAATCTATTGAAGCGAATGTTCCTTATCTGGCTAAAACAGAAAGCCCCGAGGTGAAAAACTTTGAAGCAGTGGGTGTAGAGATTCATTCTACGGAGAATCTTTCTCCTGTAACTCCGGTGGGTGGATATGCTTTTTATGCTAACTATCAGGTGATTGATGGCGAGAATGCTGTCGGACTTTATCTGATGAACAATGCAGGAACTGCTTTTGCCAAAGTTGCAGAGGGAAATCCTAAGAATTCCGGTGTTCCGGCTTTCCGTGCTTACTTTACTACTACTGCCAACAAACAGTTGGTGATAGGTCATGATGATGGCGGTGCTACTGATATTAGTTCAACTGAAAGTGCAGATAAATTAATTATAATTTCTAATGACGGTTCTATTGAAATCATTGCAGGTAGGGCGCAAATAATGAACTTATATGCTTTAGACGGTCGTTTGGTAAGAGCTCTTGAACTGAATGAAGGGAGTAACTTTATTAACGGATTGAATAAAGGGATCTATATTATCAATCATCAGAAA
>OHAQ01003343.1_pt1 | contig 10982 bp, 9 predicted proteins | sample 1577111 | NCBI WGS metagenome assembly OHAQ01 (sample SAMEA3541549, study PRJEB24748) | human gut metagenome | biome: human gut; feature: human-associated habitat; material: faeces | place: China | collected 2012 | reverse complement strand
AAAGTCGGTTTCCGCCAGCAAGAAATAATTCATGGTTCTGTCAATTTTGAAAATTCAGGGTCTCCCGCAGCATCGCGAGGACGCCGTCCAGCCGGCAGGCGGCGAGCAGCGGCGCGGGCAGCGCGGCGGCGAAGTCATAGAGCGCGCCGACGAGCGTCAGCACGGTCGTCCAGACAAAGACGGCGCGGTCGTAGGCGAAGAATTTCCCGAAAAGGGAGAGCGCGATCAGCGTGATGGCGAGGGGATAGAGGAACATCAGCACAGGGACGGAGTAGCCGATGATGGAGCTCAGACCGAAGTTGGCGAAGAGCAGGGAAACCAGACTGAAGATCACCGCCCAGACGCGGTAGGTGGGGCCCTTGGGGAAGAGGCCCGTGAAGGTCTCCGCGCAGCTGGTGATGAGGCCCACGGAGGTCTTGAGACAGGCGAGCGTCACGGTCGCGGCGAGGATCAGAAGGCCGACGGAGCCGAGGTAGTGCTGCGCGATCTGCGCGAGGGCGATGCCGCCGTTTTCCGAGGTCTCGAACAGTCCGCGGCTCTGCACGCCGACGATGGTGACGGCGACGTAGATGGCGGCCATCAGCAGACAGCTGAAAATACCCGCGCGGACAGTGCTGCCCGCCACGGCGTCCGGCTCGGTCACGCCGAGGCCACGGATGACCTGCACGACCACGATGCCGAAGGCAAGGCTTGCCAGCGCGTCCATGGTGTTGTAGCCCTCGAGGAAGCCGGTGAAGAAAGGCTGGGCGGCGTAAGCGCCCTCCGGTACGACCGCGCCGACGGCGGCGCCTGGGCGGAGCATCGCCACGATGACCAGAATGCCGAGGAACAGCAGGAAGCAGGGGTTGAGCACCTTGCCGACCCAGACGAGGATCTTGCCCGGGCGGAGCGAGAAGAACAGCGCCGCGGCGAAGAAGGCGGCGGAGAACGCCAGCAGGCAGAGCCGCGTATTGCCGCCCTGCGGCAGCACCTGCTCCAGTCCCACGGTGAAGGAGGTGGTGGCGCAGCGGGGGATGGCGAAGAACGGCCCGATGGTCAGGTAGAGCAGGCAGGTGAAAAACATCGAGTAGGGCTTTCCCACGCGGCTGCCGAGCTCAAAGAGCCCGCCGGAGCGGCTGATGCCGAGCGCCGCTACGCCGAGCAGCGGCAATCCGACGCCCGTTACGCAGAAGCCTATGACCGCGGGCCATACGTTTGCGCCGGCCATCTGACCCATGTGAACGGGGAAGATGAGGTTTCCGGCGCCGAAGAACATACCGAAGAGCATACTGGCAACGTAGGTGTAGTCGCGGCCGCTGAGCTTCTGTTTCATTTTCATTTCTCCTTTTTCATTTCCACCCGCCGGGTTCGATCCGCGCGGTGCAGAATGTTTGAAAATCAGTTTACCACAGCGGCGGAGAATGGGCAATCGGCATAAGCGATAAAAAACCATGCGGGGAGCTTGCCTTTCTTCAAAGAATGAATAGACCTTCCGTGGACGGGCGGCGGAACGGCGTGGAAAAAGATTTTTCAAAAAGTGTTGACATGTGTAACCAACTATGCTACATTGTGTTTACAACAGTAACCAAAATCCGGAAAAAGGAGGACGGCAAATGGAAAAATTTGATCTTGCGCCCGCCGAATGGAACATCATGGAATGTCTGTGGGAGCGCGCGCCGCAGACCGGCCGCGAGCTGACCGAGCAGCTGGAGGCCAGCATGGGCTGGAGCCGCAGCACGACGCTGACGCTGCTGCGGCGCATGGTCGGCAAGGGCGTTGTGACGTGCGACACGGAGGGGACGAAGAACACCTTTTCCCCCGCGGTGCGCCGCGAGGACGCGGCGCTTGCCGAAACAGAGACCTTTTTAGACCGCGTCTATCAGGGAAGCCTGAGCATGATGGTCAGCGCCATGACGCGCAGGCAGGCCATCTCCAAGGAAGAGATCGACGAGCTTTATGAGCTGCTGCGGCAGATGGAGGAGGGAACAAAATGATGCAGTGGATCGTTTCATCCAGCGTTTTGATCCTGGTGGTCATCGCGCTGCGCTATGTGCTGCGCGGGAAGCTCAGCCTGCGGATGCAGTACGCCCTGTGGCTGCTGGTGCTTGTGCGCCTGCTCGTTCCGGTGAGCTTCGGCGCGAGCGATCTGAGCGTGATGAACGCCGTGCCCGAGCGTGCGCCGACCGTGCAGCAGGGGACCGATCGGCAGGACATCGTCGGCGAGCGGAACGACGCGCCCGCGAACGCCGGTACCGTCGGCATTCCGGCGCAGAGCATGAACGAGGCGGCTCCGCCGGACCTCGTGCAGAACGTCACGACCGCGACGGTGACCGCGCCGACGGTCGAAAAGACCGACTGGGCGCGGATCGCAAAAACCGTCTGGCTCGCCGGCGCGGCGGCGCTGGGACTGGTGTTCCTCGCCGTGAACCTGCGCTTCGGCAAGAAGCTGCGCCGCTCGCGTGAGCGCGTGGAGGAGACCGACGCCTGCCTGCCGGTCTACGAGAGCGGTGAGACGGATACGCCGTGCCTGTTCGGCGTGGCGAAGCCGAGCATTTACGTCACACCCGACACGCGCACGGAGGCGGAGACGCTGCGCTACGCGCTCGCCCACGAGCAGACGCACTACCGCCACGGTGACAACCTTTGGGCGGTGCTGCGCGGCGTGTGTCTGGCGCTGCATTGGTACAACCCACTCGTGTGGTGGGCGGCGGAGCTTTCCCGCCGCGACGCGGAGCTGGCCTGCGACGAGGCGACCATCCGCCGCATCGGCGAGAGCGAGCGCGCCGCCTACGGCCGCACGCTGATCCGCATGACCTGTGAAAAGCGCCCCGCGCTGCTCGTCACCGCCACGATGATGACCGACAGCGGCAAGGGGCTCAAGGAGCGCATTTCCCTGTTGGTGAAGAAACCGAAGACCGCGGCGTATACGGCGGTCGCCGTGCTGCTCATCGCGGGGCTTTCGGTCGCCTGCACCTTCACCGGCGGCAGGGACAATGCGGAGCTGGCCGAGCCCTTCGGCAAGAACTACGAGGCGGCGGAGGTCGTGTATCAGCCGTCTGTATACAGCTTTGCTCTGACGACCGACACCGCGCCCTGGTTCCGCATCGCGGCGAACGGCGAGAGCCTTACGGTCGTTGACCTCAGCAACGACGGCGCGAACGCGGAGAGCGCCTACGGCGCACTGGAGGTCTACACGCTCACGAAGGAGAATTTCGACGAGCGCTTCCTCGACGATCAGCTCGGCTGGGAGAGCGGGAGCTCGCAGGCCGCGTCGCTGCGCCGCGAAAACGCGAGGGCGTGGCACTGCACGGCGGCGGAGGACCCCTCGTGGCCGGAGGAGATCTACCTTCTTCAGCAAAAGGACGGCTCGCTTTATCTCGTCATGGGCTATGATTGGGAGAGCTCGGAGAAATTTCCCGACGGGATGCGCTCCTTCCGCTGGCTGTTCCGCCTGAGTGAAAAGCCCGTGCCGACCTATGACAGCATGGAGGCCTACGCCCTCTCCGTCATCAACGCGCTCAAGCAGCCGAACGGCTACACCTACACGGTCATCGGCGCGGACGGTATGCCGCTTGAGGTCACCGAGGCGGCGGCCGATGTGCGCGTGACCGAGCTGGAGAAGCGCGGCGACTGCACGGATCTCGCGCCGGACGGCGTGCTGGAGCTGTGGAGCTTCAACTATCAAGTCAAGCCCGAGGACAAGGCGGGTGCGCTGCCCGACCGCTTCTTCTGGGTCGGCGGCAATTACATCAGCGACGACGGCTACATCTCCGACGGCTTCTGGTACTATCTCACCGTGCTCCGCACAAACGGCGAGCCGGGCGTCTACAAGCTGCTCGACAGCCACATGGCGAACGACGGACTGTGGTACAACGGCTGCACCTACACGAGCGCCTATGAATACCTCTACGACTTCTACGCCGACTACGCGAGCCTTGACGTGCCGCGCTGCCTGATCACCGACTTCCTGAACGCGGACGACCTGATCCGCGAGAACACGGTGACGAGCAGCGATGACTGCACGGCGCGGCGCTACGACGGCAATGGCTGGTATCTCTACGTTCCGACCGTGGCGGTGGAGAAAACGAACGGTCAGGACAGCTGGTACTCCGCTTACTGCGACGGCAGCACGCTGTGCGTGGACAAGAGCGCGGACAGCGTGGAAATGATGGAGGACTTCTACCGCGAGGGCGGCTTCACGCTTGAGCAGTACCGCGAGGGCGCGGCGCTCAGCGGCCCGTGGCTGCGCTACGACGCGGAGAGCGGCACGCAATTCGCCAACTACCTCGCGCCGAACCCCGATTACGGCGGCTGCTACATCATCTCGGCCTACTGGAAGCCGACCGACGATACCTCCGTGAACGAATGGGGCTACAGCACGCGAAACCGTATTCTGAACGAGGCGGTCAAGCTGCGCGCGATGGCGCAGAGCTTTGTGGTCAGCGGGAATGCCGGCTCCATGGTCTCAACCTTCCAAAACGATCTCGACCTCGCCACTGAGGGCAAAGCCGCGTGGCTGTATCTCGTTGAGAACGGCGAGACCGTCGGCAGCTATAATGTAAGCGGCGCGTGGAATGTCCCTACGCTCAACGCCTATCATTACAGTACATGCGATGCACCGGAAAATACCGGCAGACAGCTTATTCTCTGGCTCTCGGACAACGACAACTCGTATTTTAGTCTCAACAAGAATACAGGCACGCAACAGCCCGGTTTTACCCCGAACAATAAAACCTCGTATTTGGGGTTCTACGAGGGAACAAACATCGTGGCGTATCACCGCAGCATGACCGATCCGGTGTACTACTACGAGGCGCAGGGCGATTTCGGCATCATCGACAACGACGGACGCACGCTCTACGACCGTATGCTCCAGTGGTACGACGAAGCGGAATTCAGCACGCTGTGCGATGAGGTCGATGAGACCGCCATTCCGAACCGCGGCCAGTCGTGGGAGGAGGCCGCGCAGGAGTATCTCGACGCCTACGAGGGCGCGCATCTCAAGGCGCGCAGCGGCAGCCTGTTCAAGTATACATGGGTGAAGAACCTCGTTGAGCCGGCAGAGGAGACAACGCAGGCCTTCCGCGAGCGCGGCGAGCTGGACGAGAACGGCTACTGCTTTTATTCCACAACCGAATTTGTGCCGGAAAGCGAATGGGCGCTGGGATTTGCGATGGCGGGCAACACCGGAGACTGCGACGACCCCGACGCGCCGGAGGGCGCGTATGAATACAGCCGCTGTTGCATTATCACGCTCAAAGAGGACGGTTGGCACGGCGAGGTACGCGGCACCGGCTGGTAAGTCGAGCGAAAAGCGAACAGAGGAGCCGCGGGCATTTCTGCCCGCGGCTCTCTTTCTGCGCCGAAAAAAGAAAAGTTTTCAATTTACCCCCTATGCAAAACGGAAAAAATACGCTACAATGTAGCTGTTAAAATATGAACCGTTCGCAGGGAGGAACAGACAAACATGGAGAAACCGAAATATCGGCGCGTCCTGCTCAAGATCAGCGGCGAGGCGCTTGCGGGCGACAAGCACTTTGGCTTGGACTTCGGCGTCATCGGTCAGGTGACGGACGTCATCAAGGAGTGTGTGGAGGCCGGCGTACAGATGGGCATCGTCATCGGCGGCGGCAACTTCTGGCGCGGCGTGAAGAACGGCGAGGGCTACATCGAGCGCACCCGCGCCGACCACATGGGTATGCTGGCTACGGCGATGAACTGCATGGCGGTCGCCGACGTGCTGGAGCAGAAGGGCGTGGACGTGCGCATCCAGACCGCGCTGGAAATTAAGGAGGTCGCGGAGCCTTATATCCGCGCCCGCGCCATCCGGCACCTTGAGAAGGGCCGCGTGGTCATCTTCGGCTGCGGCATCGGCTCGCCGTTTTTCTCCACGGATACCGCGGCGGTGCTCCGCGCGGCGGAGATCAACGCGGACGTTACCCTGCTGGCGAAGAACATCGACGGCGTGTACAACGCCGACCCCGCCAAGGTCGCGGACGCGGTGAAGTACGACGCCATCTCCTACGAGGACGTGCTGGCCCAGCACCTCGCGGTGATGGATTCCACGGCGACCTCACTGTCGATGGACAATCACATTCCCGTGCTCGTTTTCGCGCTCAAGGACCCCAAGAACATCCTGCGCGCCGTGATGGGCGAGAAGATCGGTACGATCGTCGGCGAATGAGCCGGCGTCGCAAGATAAAATGCAAAAATCAAAATTTGAGGAGGCTATCCCCATGTTGAAGGATGAATACAAGGTTTACGAGGAAAAAATGAGAAAGAGCATCGACTCCGTCGCCGCCGACTTCGCCGCCGTGCGCGCGGGCCGCGCCAACGCCGCCGTGCTCGACCGCATCAGCGTGGACTATTACGGCACGCCGACGCCCATCCAGCAGATCGCGTCCATCGGCTCGCCCGACCCGCGCCAGCTGCTCATTCAGCCGTGGGACGCGAGCGCCGTGAAGCTCATTGAGAAGGCGATCCTGAACTCCGATCTCGGCATCAATCCGCAGAACGACGGCAAGGCCATTCGCCTGACCTTCCCGCAGCTGACCGAGGAGCGCCGTAAGGAGCTCGTCAAGCAGATCCGCAAGTACGCCGAGGGCGGCAAGGTCGCCATCCGCAACATCCGCCGCGACGCGATGGAGACCTTCAAGAAGAAGCAGAAGGCCAGCGAGCTGACCGAGGACGATCTGAAGATCGCCGAGAAGGACCTGCAGAAGCTCACCGACGATATGTGCAAGGAGCTGGACGCCCTGCTCGAGAAGAAGGAAAAGGAACTGATGGAGGTCTGATGGGACTTTTCACCAAAAGACAGCTCACGGGGCAGGTTGACAAAAACAGCCTGCCTCGTCATGTTGCCGTCATCATGGACGGCAACGGCCGCTGGGCGCAGAAGCGCGGGCTTCCGCGCTCGGCGGGCCACAAGGCGGGCGCGGAGAGCTTCCGCCGTCTCGGTACCTACTGCAAGAAGCTCGGCATCGACTACCTGACGGTCTATGCCTTTTCCACGGAAAACTGGAAGCGCCCGCCCGAGGAGATCGACGGCATCATGCAGCTTCTGCGCCGTTATCTCCACGAGTGCATCGACACGATGGAACGCGACGGCAACCGCCTGCGCTTTCTCGGCGACCTGAGCGTGCTGGACGACGACCTCAAGGAGCTGATCCGCGAGACGAACGAGATCTCCGCGCGCATCGAGGGCTTTCAGGCGAACGTCTGCCTCAATTACGGCGGGCGGGACGAGATCGTTCACGCCGCCCGCGCCTTCGCGCGCGACTGCGCGGCGGGGGAGAAGCGGAGCGACGCGCTGACGGAGGAGATGTTCTCGCAGTATCTCTATTCCAATGGCCTGCCCGACCCCGAGCTGCTCATTCGTCCGGGCGGGGAGAAGCGCATCAGCAACTATCTTCTCTGGCAGTGCGCGTACAGCGAGTTCTACTTCTGCGATACGCTCTGGCCCGACTTTGACGAGCGGGAGTTTGACAAGGCGCTTATCGCCTATCAGCACCGGGAGCGGCGCTTCGGCGGCGTGAAGCCGTAAGAGAAAAACAGCCCGAAAGGGGAAACACTATGAAACAAAGATGGCTTGTGGTGGCAATCGGATTGCCTTTACTGCTGCTGGTATTGCTGGCGTGTCCGGCGTGGGCGACCATGCTGCTCGTGTGCGCCATCGCGGGCATCGCGGCCTATGAGCTGCTGCACACGGCGGGGAAGAATGTGCCGACGAGCATATATCTGCTCACGGTCGCAGCGGCCGCGTCGTATGAGGTGCTTCTGTATCACAGCGAGTTGACGTTTTTCGGCGCGATCCAGACCGTGACGGTACTGCGTTGGGCGTTTTTGATGCTGCTGTTTTTCACCGCCGTGCATCGCTTCGGCGGAGAGAGGCCGTTTGCGTTTTCCACGCTCTGTGCCGCTGTCGTCGGCGGCATCGTGTTTCCGGCGATGTACAGCTGCATCTTTCTGCTGCGGAGCTATGCGGACTTCGGCAGAGTTTATGTCCTCGCACCGTTCTTCATCGCCTTCGCGGGCGACGCGCTGTCCATGTACTTCGGTATGTGGTTCGGCAAGCGAAAGATGGCGCCGCATGTCAGCCCGCACAAGACCTGGGCGGGCGGCTTCGGCGGTCCCATCGGCAGCGCACTTGCGATGCTGCTGCTCGGCTTGATCGCTCAGAAGTGGCTCGGCTATGCGCCGGACTATGCGCGGCTCGCGCTCGTCGGCGCGGTCGCCAATGTATTCGGTCAGCTCGGTGACCTCTCTATGTCGCTCATCAAGCGCGAGGCGGGCATCAAGGATTACAGCCATCTGTTCCTCACACACGGCGGGATGCTCGACCGCTTTGACTCCACCATGTTCATCGCGCCGGTCGTGTACTTCTTTGTGGCGGGTGGCATACTATGACAAGGAGTATTGCTTTACTCGGCTCGACCGGCTCCATCGGCCGCCAGACGCTGGAGGTCGCGCGGGAGCTGGGACTGACCGTCGCGGCGCTGACCGCCAATTCGAGCGTTGATCTCATCGAACAGCAGGCGCGGGAGTTTTGCCCGCGTCTTGCCGTGCTTTATGACGAAGCGGCGGCTGCCGAGCTGCGCGAGCGCCTGCGGGACACGAAGACGGAGGTCCTCTCCGGCATGGAGGGGCTTCTTGCCGCCGCGACGGCGGAGGACGCTGACACGGTGGTGACCGCCGTGGTCGGCGTGATCGGTCTGAAGCCCACGCTTGCCGCCATCGAACAGGGCAAGCGCATCGCGCTGGCCAACAAGGAGACGCTGGTGTGCGCGGGCACGCTCGTGATGGACGCGGCGGAGAAGTACGGCGCGGAGATCGTGCCGGTGGACAGCGAACACAGCGCAATTTTTCAGTGTGTGCAGGGCTGCCGTGACCGCGGCGAGATCAAACGATTGATTCTCACCTGCTCGGGCGGACCGTTCTATGGTCTTACCCGCGAACAGCTTGCGGGCAAGACGCGCGCCGACGCGCTCCGTCACCCCAACTGGACGATGGGCGCGAAGATCACCGTCGATTCCGCGACGCTGATGAACAAGGGCCTTGAGATCATCGAGGCCATGCGGCTCTACCGTCTGCCGCTGCGGCAGGTGGAAGCCATCATCCACCGCCAGAGCATCGTTCACTCGCTCGTCGAGTACCGCGACGGCGCAATGCTCGCGCAGCTCGGTACGCCCGACATGAAGCTGCCCATCCGCTATGCGATGACCTATCCCTATCGTGCGGAAACGCCGGACCGGACGCTCGACCTGCTCTCCTGTCCGCCGCTGACCTTTGCCGCGCCGGATGAGGAGACGTTCCGTTGCCTGAAGCTCGCGCGTCAATGCGCCGCGGTCGGCGGCACAGCCTGCGCCATCCTCAACGGTGCAAATGAGGAGGCAGTCGGTGCGTTTTTGCGGGACGCGGTGGGCTTCAACGATATTCCCGCGCTGGTGGAAGCGGCGCTGGGAGCGGTGGAGCAGGTCTCCGCGCCGACGCTGGAGGAAATCCTCGCGGCGGATCACGCGGCGCGCAAAGCGGTCCGCGCACACATCCAATAAGCAAGTTCCATAAGGAGTTATTTCATGTATATCATCGCTGCCATTTTGATCTTCGGCGTGCTCATTGCCGTGCATGAGCTCGGACATTTTCTTGCCGCAAAGGCCTGCGGCGTGCGCGTGAACGAGTTTTCCATCGGCATGGGCCCGGCCATCTTCCACACGACAAAGGGCGAAACGGAATATTCGCTGCGCCTTCTGCCCATCGGCGGCTTCTGCGCGATGGAGGGCGAGGACGAGGAAAGCGACGACCCGCGCGCGCTGGAGAGGCAGGGCTTTTGGAAGAAGCTGCTGATCTTCGTCGCAGGCGCGGCGATGAACTTTCTGACCGGCTTTGTCATCATGCTCTGCCTCTATGCGGGCGCGCAGGGCTTCTATACGGCGGAGATCGTCGAGCTTGACCCGGCATTTCCCCAGCAGGGCGAAAACGGCATCATGGTCGGCGACGTGATCTGGGCCATCAACGGCGAGCGCATCTATCTCAAAAGCGACGTTTCCACGGTGCTCGGCGTGGTCGATCTGGATGAAAACGGCACCATCGAAATGACGGTCAAGCGCGGCGGCGAGAAGCTCAAGCGCACGCTGACGCTGCAGACCTATACGGACGAAAACGGCGCGGAGGTGCGCCGCTACGGCTTCACCTATGGAGGCATCGTGGAAGCGACGCCGCTTGTTCGGCTGCAATACAGCTGGTACAATACGCTCGATTTTGTGCGCCTTGTACGCATGAGCCTGATGATGCTGGTGAGCGGCTCGGCAGGACTGGACGATCTCAGCGGGCCGGTCGGCATTGTCTCGACCATCAAGGACGTGGGCGAGGAGGCGCAGGAGGAGGCCGAGAAGAACAATCAGAACGGCTTTGCCGCGGCGGCGGAGAGCATTCTCTACTTCGGCGCGCTTATCGCGGTCAACCTTGCCGTGATGAACCTGCTGCCTCTGCCGGCGCTCGACGGTGGTAAGGTGTTCTTCCTCGTGATCAACACGCTGGCGCTGGCGCTCTTCAAGCGCCAGATCCCGCCGAAATATGAGAACTATATCCACATGGCGGGCTTTGCCCTGCTGATGGCGCTGATGCTCTTCATCACGTTCCACGATGTGATGAAGCTGCTGTGAGGAGGGAAGAAGCATGACGAAGCAGATCATGGTCGGCGGCGTGGCCGTCGGCGGCGGCGCGCCGGTCACCATCCAGTCGATGTGCAACACAAAGACCGAGGACGCAGGCGCGACCATCGAGCAGATCCTGCGCTTGGAGCAGGCGGGCTGCGAGATCGTGCGCGTGACCGTGCCGACGCCGGAGGCGGCGGAGGCAGTCGAGACCATCAAGAACAGCATTCATATTCCGCTCGTGGCGGACATTCACTTTGACTACCGCCTTGCCATCGCCGCGGCGGAGCACGGCGCGGACAAGATCCGCATCAACCCCGGCAACATCGGCGGGGAGGACCGCGTGAAGAC
>OHAQ01003336.1_pt1 | contig 10992 bp, 10 predicted proteins | sample 1577111 | NCBI WGS metagenome assembly OHAQ01 (sample SAMEA3541549, study PRJEB24748) | human gut metagenome | biome: human gut; feature: human-associated habitat; material: faeces | place: China | collected 2012 | reverse complement strand
TAGCCGGCAGTATTCCTTCAGCATACGGAAAAGAGTGTGACCGAACAGTTGGAAGAGGGAATCCGCTTCTTCTCCCGCAAATATCCGGAGATGAAATATCTCGCCTACTTCCAGGCTTACACCAATACATACGATGAACTCAGTTCGCTGAAAGCCAAATATGAAGAAGCGTTATCCTATCCCGGTGTAGTCGGGTTAATCGTCGGAACACGCCCGGACTGTATGCCGGATGCTTTGCTGGATTATTTCACAGAACTTTCCCAGGAAAAGTTCGTCATGATAGAATACGGACTGGAAAGCACACTCGATAAAACGTTGCTCCGCATCAACCGCGGACATACCTATGAAGAGTCGGAAAACGCTATCCGCCGGACAGCCGGACGAGGCATTTACACCGGTGCCCACTTGATTCTGGGTTTACCGGGAGAAAGCAGGGAAGAGATATTACACCATGCCGACCGGTTATCCGGATTGCCCGTAACCACTTTGAAACTGCATCAACTGCAACTGATTCGCAACACCCGCATGGCCAAAGAATATGCCGAACATCCTGAAGAGTTCCATCTTTATACGGCCGACGAATATATCGACCTGGTAATCGACTTCATAGAAAAATTAAACCCCTCTATTGTGGTAGAGAGGTTTGTATCGCAATCCCCGAAAGAGCTGTTGATCGCTCCCGACTGGGGACTTAAGAACTTCGAATTTACTGCGAAAGTAAATAAGCGTATTGCCGAAAGAAATGCACGGCAAGGACGATTATTTATTCCTTTTTCTTAGGAGCCAGTTCCCCATAGAATGTGATGTTCTGTTTGTTGACAGGCGTCACATTGATTGTCGCGGAGCCATTTGAGAACACCTGCACACTGAATGCAAAGGTATCGTCATCGCTTCGGGTACGAAACTGTATTTGAGCGGTTCCTTTCTTATTAAAAGAACATTGATAATCGGTAATTGATTCTTCGAAACGTAACCCGTCACCGCCACCATAAGGAGCCGAATAAGCCCTTCCGAAATAAGGAAGATAGGAAATAACCGAGTCACCGCGCATTTCCAAAGAGTAGGGAGACGTCAGATTGAGTGAACGTCCTCCCATGGGTATCGCACGATTTACATCTATTGTAAACCGTTTACTATCTATTAATTCTTTCACTTCATTTGCCTTCTGCTCCCGCTTTTCCTTTTTACTTTGAGCCGAAAGGGTAGGGATGCCCACTAGCAAGGCTAGTAACAGCATAAAGATTTGCTTCTTCGTTCTCATATCAGTTTGCATTTAGGTTGATGTATATATGTATAACAATCAAATATACTAAAAAGACAGGGATACTTCTGTTTCTTTTAATGAAAATTAAACAGAACCCCCTGTTATTTATGAGTTTAGCCCGATTTAGAACTGTTCCAGTATTTCGATTCGTTTTTCGATGGGAGGATGAGTGGCAAACAATCCGCTAAGTCCGCTGAATATACTTTTAGATGCCTTTTGGGGGTTCTGAATAAATAATTGTGCCACGTCTTTCCTTTCTACTGCTTCGATAGCGGGATCTGCTGATATTTTGCGGAGAGCGTTGGCCAGTGCCAACGGATTCTTCGTCATTTCTGCCGAACCTGCATCTGCCATATATTCGCGTTTGCGTGAGATGGCAAAACGCATCAGGCTTGCAAAAAGATAACCGATGGCGGCTATCACTAAAGCAATAAGAATAAAAAGAACCACACCGCCGCTACCTTTACTATTACTACGCACGCGTATGTGTGTAATGGCATAAAACGTGATTTCTGTCAACATGGAGAAGATACCGACAAAAACAATGGAAATAATCAGCAGGCGTACATCGCGGTTGCGGATGTGACTTAGCTCGTGCGCGATGACTGCTTCCAGTTCCTCATCATTTAGTTTCCGGATGATGCCCTCCGAGAGAGTAACGGTGTATGTGCGTTCGTTGATACCGCTGGCAAATGCATTCAGGGAACTGTCATAGATGATATTGATTTTCGGCATTTTCATGCCTTGAGACATACAGAGGTTTTCCACCAGATTATAAACTCGTTTATTCTCCTGACGGTTCAGCGGCTTGGAGCCGGTGGCGGAATTGATAATGCTTGTGTTAGCCCAATAGGCAATCAGAAACCAGATTAATACAATCCCCATGGTATATGGTAACGAAGAGAAGAAGAAATGATTGACTATTGGCATCATTTCGACTTCCATATCCTCTTTATATCCCATAAAAGTCAGCAGGTAGCAGGCCAAATAGAGGAGTGCTGCCACGAGACAGGGAAACAGGAATAGTAGAAACGCAGAGCGCAGATTATTCCGGCTCTGCTGTGTTTGGATTCCGACGTATTGCATGCGTGTTCGACTTTTGTAATTGGATGGACGGTGTATATAAAGGTTTTAGAAACTAATTTTGGGTGCCTGCTCCAAATTCGCACGTTCGTTTTTCCCCAAGTCGAACATTATCTCTCTTTGGAATCCGGTCATTCCTGCTACGATATTCGACGGGAATGTCTGCACGGCGTTATTGTATTCTTTAGTGGCCGAGTTGAAGTAGCGGCGAACAGCAGCCAGTTTATTCTCTACGTCAGAAATTTCTTCCTGTAATTGCAGGAAATTCTGATTAGCTTTCAGATCGGGATAAGCCTCGAGAGTAATCTTCAATCCAGCAAGAGCAGAGCTTAACTGGTTTTCGGCAGCTATCTTATCATCAATCGTTTTTGCGCCAACTGCACCGTTACGTGCCTGAATCACTCGATCGAGCGTTTCCTTTTCATGTGCGGCATATCCTTTCACGGTGTCTACCAGTTGGGGAATGAGATCATGGCGTTGTTTCAACTGTACATCGATGTCGGCAAACGCGTTTTCACGATTGTTTCTCAATTTCACTAATGAGTTGTACATGGAAGCAAAAATGATGCCCAGCAATACAATAATCCCTACAATAATAAGTATGGTCATAGCTTTTTGTTTTATTTAATAATATAAAATCAAAAGTAATCTATTTGGTTCTTTTAACCAAGTAGTAGGGGGTAAATTTCGCAAATACCACCTAAAAACTATCAGAAAGCACCTAAAATCTGTCATTTGATAGAATTAACCCCCAAGAAATGACAAATTTTCCCCTGCTTGATAAGCAAAATACCTTTAAACTTGCAAACATCGAGAAAAACGAAATATTAACCATAAAACCATTAAAGTATGAAAAGTTTAAGTTTCAGAAAAGATTTAATTGGAGTACAGGAAGAGTTGCTTCGTTTTGCTTATAAATTAACGGCCAACCGTGAAGAAGCAAATGATTTATTGCAGGAAACATCTTTAAAAGCATTAGACAATGAGGAGAAATATGTTCCGGACACAAATTTCAAAGGATGGATGTACACTATCATGCGCAACATCTTTATAAATAACTACCGTAAAATAGTACGCGATCAAACTTTTGTTGACACAACCGATAATTATTATCACTTAAATCTGCCACAAGATTCAGGATTTGAAAGTACGGAAGGTGCTTACGACCTGAAAGAAATGCACCGCATCGTCAATGCACTCCCCCGGGAGTATAAGATTCCTTTCTCTATGCACGTATCTGGTTTTAAATACCGCGAAATCGCAGAGAAATTAGGATTACCATTAGGCACAGTGAAGAGCCGCATATTCTTCACACGTCAACGTTTACAACAGGAATTGAAAGATTTTGTATAAATGAGGATAACGCATACAAACAAGCTTATTAGCAGAAGGAGCAAAGAGATAGATTCTCTTTGCTCCTTCCTTTTTTATAACCTATTTTATTTACGATTAGATGATTTACGATGTACGATTGAAGTTTGAATTGTGAATGAGGGAATACTCATGCAAAGATAAGTACTTATGATTCCAATAGTTATTTCAATCGTACATTGTAAATCGTCTAATCGTAAATTAAACTAGGTTATAAATTCTTTCTTGTTATTTGCTTTTCTTTTTTTTGCTTTTTTTCTTTTCAACGGCCTTCTCTTCCGGTGGGAATTTAGGAACTAGATTCATCAGCCGTAATATCTGACTTTGTCGTTTTAGTATGTATGACGAAGGTTTCGCCGAGTTAAATCGTATCGGGTTGGGTAGGGTGGCGGCGATGAGCGCGCATTGCCCCCGGGTCAGCTTGTCGGCTGTTGTTCCGAACTTATTTTTTGCGGTTGCTTGTGCGCCGTAGATGCCATTTCCCATTTCTATAGAGTTGAGATAGACTTCCATGATTCGCTCTTTCGACCAGAAGAGTTCGATGAGAAACGTAAAGTAGACTTCGAGCCCTTTGCGTACCCACGACGATTGCGGCCATAAGAACACATTCTTGGCTGTCTGCTGACTGATGGTGCTTGCTCCCCGTTTCCGTTTGCGTGTTTCGTTTTCTTTCATCGCTTTCTTGATTTCTACGAGGTCGAACCCGTTGTGTTCGGCAAAACGGTTGTCTTCGGAGGCTATGACCGCCATCGGCAGGTTGGGAGATATCTTATCAAAAGAAACCCACGTGTGCTTCCACGTGGGTTTATCTCCTGAAAAAACTTGCTGAACGCTTCGGATAACCATCAACGGAGTTACATAAACCGGCATGAAACGATAAATAATCACTGCCAGTAGTGTTGATGCAAAGAAGAAAATCAGCAGGTTGCGCGTATAGCGCAGTAATTTTTTAATTAGCGGCTGCTTGTGCATCTTTAATCATTTGCTCACTTGCGTACATGTATACTTCTACACGACGGTTTTGTTCGCGACCGGCAGCAGTGTCATTGCTTGCAACGGGATCGCTTTCACCCATTCCCAGTACACTCTTGATCTGATTGGTGGAAACACCGCAACTCAACAAGTAACTGGACACACTTTGCGCACGTTCTTGTGATAAGTTCAGGTTCTTTTGCTGGCTTTGTGCAGCAGTACTGTTCTTCCAGCCCTGGTTGTCGGTATATCCGTAGATAGACACGTCCATATCCCGGTTCTGGTTGAGCACATTGTTGGCAAACTTGCTTAAAGCAGATTTAGCAGCAGCACTTAGATTTGCATTACCGGTAGTGAAAAGAATACCCGAGTCGAATGTTACTTTCACGGCTTGCAATCCGTTGTTGTCTGTTATCTGTTCTACTTGTGCGCCTTCAATTTGTTTTGCTTCTGCTGCTGCTTTGTCCATCTTCTTACCGATAAGAGCACCTGTACCTGCACCTACTGCCGTACCAATAGCAGCACCGATAGCAGCACCTTTACCTTTACCGATAACACCTCCCAGGATCGCACCTAGTGCAGCACCCGAACCACCACCGATAGCAGCACCTTTACCAGTGTTGTTCATACTTCCACAGCTACCAAATATCATGGCAATACTCATGAAGAGAACCATAAATTTCATCTTGTTCATAATGTTGATGTTTTTTAATTGGTTTATAAAAAATGTTTTTATACGAATCACTTCGCATTATTAATAACAATGCAAAGATACATATTATTTGGCAAGCGTGTACTTTTTAAGTTAAAATAACTCGGAAGAGCCCCTTTGTTTGTTAATAAAGGGAAATGATAATTATCCTTTTATCGTTGAAGGAACACTCAAACACTTCTTTTTAATAATAATGAACCAACTCAAAAGAATTAACCCTTTGGCAACCGTGGTGACGCAGACTGCCCACCAGATTCCTTCCACTCCCATGCCCATCCGTACAAACAGGATGGCAAGCGGAATACGCATATAGTTGCAACTGATGCTGATAATGGCAGGAGGGATGGTGCGTCCGATGCCGTAGAATACTCCCTGCATGGTGATTTCGAGCATCATAAAAAGTTGCGAATATCCGTCGATACGGAGGAACACACCTCCGGCTTCGTAGGCCGCCTGTTCGGGGACGAATATGGCAAAAACTTCATTCCCGAAGAAAACGAATAGCAATGTACAGAATGTTCCGAAGATTCCCGTCATCCATAAAGTCGTATACCAGGCTCTAAGTACCCGTTCCACTCGTCCGGCGGCGTAGTTTTGGGCGATGAAGGCACTTAGTGCAGTGGAAAATCCCTGTGAGGTATTCCAGGTGATTGCTTCAATTTGCCCTCCGGTGGTGAAAGTCATCAGTCCGATGTGCCCTCCCTGTTCCGAGGCGGTGCGGCAAAGGAACATATTGACGAAAGCAAATAGCGTATTCAAAGTAGCTACGGGCAATCCCAGTTTAAAGATTCTCCGTGTATATTTTTTCTTTAGACGCGTGAAGAAAGGGAAACCGCCAAGCAGAGCATCCCGGCAACGCAACTGATAGACGAAAATCAGGAAAACACTTGCTTCCGCAATCCAGGTAGCGTATGCCGCACCGTTGGTTCCCAGCCCGAAACCGAATATAAAGAGCGGGTCCAGGATGATATTCAGTATCAATCCTGTGCCGCTGATAAAGAACGGGACTTTACTGCGCCCTGCCGCATTATAAATTCCGGTGAAGGCGGCGGAGAGGAAAACGAAAGGTAATCCGGTAGAAACAATCCGCAGGTATTGGATGGCATTGGCCGTAATATGATCCTCGAGTTCATAGATGCGTATGATAGGTTCTGCAAATATAAAAAGGAGTGTGCCCCAACAGATGGAAATAATCAAAGCAATCGTGATGTTGTGAGATGCGAAACTGCGGGCATCTTCCTGGCTTTGCGCACCGATGGATTGTCCGACACTCACTTCAGATCCCACCTTATTTAATAAGGAGATAGAACCGGACATCCAGGTCAGGATTCCGACAGAACCGATGGCGGCTACGGCTTCACTTCCCAGTCGTCCTACCCACGCCATATCTGTGAGGCTATATGCCATTTGGATAAACGACGTTGCCATGATCGGCATTGCCAGATTAAACAGTTGACGATTGATAGGGCCTTGTGTCAGATTCTTTATTCCTTGCATATAATTTTTCTAATCAAAATGGGCTGCAAAGATACGCAAAATTACTATCTTCGCGCATCTAATTATTCATTAATCAAAGTACATAGATACTATGAAACAGAAATTTTCTACTATTTTTATCTTGCTGCTTCTCTTTTTTGCTGGTTCACGAGTGGTAGCGCAAAATGCTCCGAAACCTTTTGATATTGAACAACCTTCACTTCGCGTATTTCTTCCTGCGCCGGAACTGGCTACAGGGCGTGCTGTGGTTGCGTGTCCGGGAGGTGGATATTCACATTTGGCATTCGAACACGAAGGCTGTGATTGGGCGCCCTATTTCAATAAACAAGGTATTGCATTGATTGTGCTAAAATACCGGATGCCGAACGGTGATCGTACATTACCCATTTCGGATGCTGAAGCAGCAATGAAATTGGTGCGTGACAGTGCCGATGTCTGGAATTTGAACCCGAATGACATTGGTATCATGGGCTCTTCTGCCGGTGGACATCTGGCTTCTACCATTGCCACTCATGCCAAGCCCGAACTTCGTCCAAACTTTCAGATTCTTTTCTATCCTGTGATTACGATGGATAAATCTTATACCCATAGGGGTTCTCACGACAACCTTTTGGGAAAAGATGCTTCTGCTGAATTGGAACTTGAATATTCTAATGAAAAGCAAGTGACGAAAGATACACCACGTGCTTTTATCGTATATAGTGATGATGATAAAGTCGTTCCGCCTGCTAACGGAGTTAATTATTATTTGGCGCTGAACAAGAACAATGTTCCTTCAGTGCTTCATATTTATCCTTCCGGTGGACATGGATGGGGAATTCGCGAGGGTTTCCTCTATAAGAATGAAATGTTGGACGAACTGACGTCTTGGCTCCGTAGTTTCAAAGTACCTCATAAAGATGCTATCCGTGTAGCTTGCATTGGAAATAGTATTACGTATGGAGCACGTATCAAGAATCGTGATCGTGACAGTTATCCGGCCGTGTTGAGCCGTATGTTGGGAGAGGCTTATTGGGTAAAGAACTTCGGAGTCAGTGCCCGCACTCTGCTGAACAAGGGCGATCATCCTTATATGAATGAAAAGGCTTATCAGGATGCGCTGGCTTTCAATCCTAATATCGTTGTTATCAAGTTGGGTACGAATGACAGTAAATCATTCAACTGGAAATATAAGGCCGACTTCACGAAAGATCTGCAAACAATGGTCGATGCTTTCAAAGCGTTGCCAGCTCAACCGAAGATTTATCTTTGTTATCCTTCTAAAGCCTATCAGACCGGTGATAATATCAACGATGATATCATCTCTAAACAAATCATTCCGATGATAAAGAAGGTTGCCAAGAAAAATAACTTGTCTGTCATCGATCTTCACGCAGCAATGGACGGAATGCCCCAATTGTTTCCGGATAAGATCCATCCGAATGAAGAAGGGGCTAAAGTGATGGCAAAAGCTGTTTATCAGTCCTTGAAAAAGTAAAATAAGGAACTTGACGATTGTAAAATTTCCGGTTGAAATAATCTCTTTTAGAGAAAGTTTTAACCGGAAATTTTTTAGTTTAATCACAAATAATCTTCTTATAATATGCTAAAAAAGTGTCTTTCTGAAAGTTAGATTTGTTACCAATCTGTATTTTTGCGCCCGAAAAATAATAAAATGATAAATAGCGTTATGAATAGACTACAAGATTTTACCTTTTTCTCGCAGTTGATGGCTAACGCTAATATGGGATGGTGGAAAGCCAATTTATCAACTGCGAATTATGAATGTTCTGACTTTATAGTAGAGTTATTAGGTCTGGATCAGACCGGAGTTATTAGTTTTGAAGATTTCAATAAACGTATTCAGAAAGAGGAACAACTTTCTACAACAGTTCATTCTTATGGTGTGTATCAACGGCCGGAGGTGGTGTATTTGCTTGATACGGTGAAAGGAGCTGTTTGGGTACGTAGCAAGGTATGCTTTCAAGAAACGGATGAAGACGGAAACGAAATCATTTATGGTATATCCGAAGTGCAAGATGGTCCTGATATGGCATCTGCTTACCAAGCTTTGCAATACAGTGAGCGTCTCTTATCTAACATTTTCAAGTATTTGCCTATTGGTATCGAATTATACGATATGGATGGGGTATTGGTGGATCTGAATGATAAGGAATTGGAGATGTTTCATATAGAGAAGAAAGAAGATGTATTGGGTATCAATATTTTTGATAATCCTATTTTTCCGAAAGAAATGAAAGAACGGCTGAAGAAAAATGAAGACGCCGACTTTACTTTCCGTTATGACTTCTCGAAGGTCGGATCGTATTATCAGAATACCCAAAAACAGGGTACGATTGATCTGATGACTAAAGTGACTACATTATATAATAGTGAGCATCAGCCAATAAACTATCTATTGATTAATGCGGATAAGACAGAAACAACGGTAGCCTATAATAAGATTCAGGAGTTTGAGGAGTTTTTTGAATTGGTCGGTGATTATGCCAAGGTCGGTTATGCTCATTTCAATATTTTGAGTGGACACGGCTATGCCCAAAAAAGCTGGTACAGAAATGTGGGTGAAGCGGATGAAGCTCCGTTGTCCGACATCTTTGGCACATACCGGCATTTCCACCCTGATGACCGTACCTTGTTGATTCGGTTTTTGGACGACGCACGAAAGGGACTTACTACCAAACTTAGCAAAGAGATGCGTGTCCTTAGGGAGGATGGTACATACACATGGACGCATGTCAATCTGTTAGTAAAGAAATATGCCCCGCAGGACCGGATTATCGAGATTATCAGCATCAATTATGATATCACAGAACTGAAAAGGACAGAAGAAATGCTTGTCAAGGCACGTGATAAAGCTGAAGCGTCCGACCGGTTAAAGTCTGCTTTCCTGGCTAATATGAGTCACGAAATCCGTACTCCTTTAAATGCTATTGTCGGCTTTTCAAGCCTGTTGACTAGTACGGAAAGTGCAGCGGAAAAGGAACTATATAATTCTCTGATTGGACATAACAACAAACTATTATTAAATCTGATTAATGATGTAATTGATCTTTCTAAAATAGAATCCGGTTATCTGGAATTGCGTCCGGACTGGGTTAACCTTACCGAGCTTCTTGACGAGAGTGTAGCGGAGTATGCTCATCAAGTACCATCCGGCGTTGAACTTCTGACTAACTATCCGGCACATGATTCTCTGGTAGAACTGGATAGCCTGCGTATCAAACAGATCTTGAGTAATTTTCTTTCGAATGCCTTAAAGAACACTACCACCGGACATGTGGAAGTCTTCTATGAGGTAGACCACCAATCTGTCAGAATCGGTGTTAAAGATACCGGTCGGGGCATCCCGCAGAATATGCTTGAAAAGATATTCGAAAGGTTTGAGAAATTGGATTCCTTTGCTCAAGGGGCCGGTCTGGGCTTACCTATCTGCAAACTGATCGTCGAGAAGATGAACGGGTCGATAGGCGTCGAATCTGCGGGTGAGGGCAAAGGCTCTACATTTTGGTTTAAAATTCCGTATCTGCCCGCCAAGATCGTAAAGGCGGAACAAGTCGTTGTGGAGACTCCGAAAGTTCCACTGGGGAGGAAGAACATCACGATCCTTGTTGCCGAGGACTGTGAAAGCAACTTCCTGCTGTTCCAATCCATCCTGAAAACGGAATACAAACTCATCCACGCTTGGAACGGACGCGAAGCGGTGGCACTCTGCCGGGAGCACAGTCCCCAGTTGATCATCATGGATATCAATATGCCGAACATGGACGGTTACGAAGCTACCCGGGAGATCCGTAAATTTTCCAAGACGGTTCCCATCATCGCCGTGACGGCTTATGCGTTCGCATCGGATAAGGAAAAAATCCTCAAAAACGGTTTCAACGGTTATGTCGCTAAGCCGATCAATCCGACAAAATTGGGGATTGAGATACGAACTATGCTCAACAAGAACTTTACGCTAATTTGACCACGGGAACATATCGACCGAACATTCGGGGTGCTTTAATAGCTACAACTGTAACATCCTATAAAAGAGAGAAAACATGAAGTATTGTTTACTATTACTGTTTCTATTCGCAACAACAGCACCGTTACG
>OHAQ01003332.1_pt1 | contig 10999 bp, 9 predicted proteins | sample 1577111 | NCBI WGS metagenome assembly OHAQ01 (sample SAMEA3541549, study PRJEB24748) | human gut metagenome | biome: human gut; feature: human-associated habitat; material: faeces | place: China | collected 2012 | reverse complement strand
GAGTTGTAGTGGGCTTTTCTTTCCCACTGTTTGAAAACCGCAATAAGGTGAAGATGGCCTTCAAAAGTCGCCTGATGGCCGAAAGCTGGTCTTGCGTATCGAGAATGGAAAACATCTGGGGCAATGCCGCATCCTGGTAATGCCTGCGCAAAAACCGGTTGCACAATCCGTGAAACGTACCGATCCACATGTTCTTCGCATTGACATGCGCCATCGCTGAAAGACGCGCCATCATCTCGCGCGCGGCCTTGTTGGTAAATGTGACCGCCATGACACCGGCTGCGGAAACCTGCCCTGTTTTCAGCAACCATGCAATCCGCGTCGTCAATACACGCGTTTTGCCGGATCCTGCTCCGGCCAGAATGAGGGCCGACTGGGGCGGCAATGTCACGGCCGCGAGCTGTTCCGGATTGAGATTTTCCAATAGTTTGTCCATTTCGACATTATCCCGTAAATAACAGGCGTATGCTTGCCAAACGCCCCCTTTTTCGCGGCATGCGCTGCCAGATACTGCATAACGATGGCACAATATCGCCATTTCTTATCCAGATCGCCATTTGAAGCGTATGATACTGACTCCGTTTTTCCGGTAACAACCGGTCAGGCGGTACGTTTACCTGTCTTCATCATGTTTCCATACAACGAACTGTTCAGTTTTTCATCAGGCACCTTCTTCGTGAAGTGGCTCGGAATCGCATGGCTTGTATACATCATTTGCCTGTCGCTCTGGATCATTCTGCAAAAACGCCCCCCGGTTTCCACGCTGAGCTGGATTCTCGCACTGGCGTTCATCCCGTATGCCGGATTTCTGATTTACCATTTTCTCGGCCCGCAAAAGCTCAAACGCCAGCAATTCAGACGATTGCCATCCAAGACTGCACTGAAGGAATATTCCGATTACCTCCAGCTGCGCAACCGCATTCTGGCATCCGGCGCGCACTCCGGCGAACTGATGCAACTGGCCAGTCTTATCCGGACGACGACCGGTTTTCCGTTGACGACTGCCAAATCACTGGATTTGCTGGTCGATGGCAAACAGACCTTCACCGCCATACTGGATGCCATTGCCAACGCAACCCATCATGTTCATCTTGAATATTACATTTTCGATCCCGATGAAATCGGAACGACATTGCGTGATTTGCTGATCGCCAAAGCCAAAACAGGCGTGAAAGTCAGACTGCTCGTCGATGGTATCGGTTCTTCGCGACTGAAAAACACCTTTTTGTCTCCCATGCTGCACTTCGTTTGGAATGGAAAAGTATGTTCGACTACTGTATATATTCTCCGAATAAAATCGTGAACTACCATTAAATATTCCTTGCTCTTGAAAAACTTTAAAGCTAATTTTACCTGCCGGAATATTTAATTGCAGTGTTGAAACCCCACAAAAAATTGAATTATAAGTATAACCAGGTTCCACATAATTGTTAAATTCAGTTAAAAAACTCTGTATATTGTTTTCTTTAAGATTCAGACGTACAAATATATCTACATCGGTTTTTGCATCATATTTTCGGTTGTTAAAACCTGAAAATACACACACCGTCGAAAACAACTTTGAATTCTTACAGTAACTCTCCTCTATGTTTTGAGGCAATATTATTGTTGTTTTATTAATTGTATCCACAACAGAAATAATATCTTTAAGGTGTTCTGAAAGGAAAACTACCACCATGTCCTCAGGTCCCAAAGATCTAAAAAGCTTAAATTCAATTGTATTTTTATTATTACATTCATGTTTAATAAGTTCATATACTTTATTACGAATAGCCTTTTTATTAAACATTCTTTCGTGATCAATTAATCTTTGTATTATTTCAGAAAATCTCATTGCATAAATACAGAGAAAATTATATTTTTTTGTTTCAGTATCAAAAATATACTCTGCTTTGTTTGGACTAATCTTCCATTCATAATTTGAGTGATCATTTTCTTCTTCAATAAGATGCATACACTGTTTTATTCCATTCCACTTTGTAGGATTACCATTCTCATAGCCAGAATCAATTCCATTTAAACCCGAAGAATTGGTAGAATAATTATCTGAACATAAATGTTCAAAGGATTCAACTGTTTTAAAAGTAATTCTATCATACGGAGACCATGTTATGTCTTTAAATACATCTCGATTTTCATTTCCGTCCTGATAGTGATCAGAATAAAGTGTAATCAACAAATTCACTTATAACACACCGCCTTTATCTTTTTGGAATTAATTATATATTATTAGCAATAAATAAAACATTTGTGTATACATGTAAATATTTTTATCTAATTAATACTATTACGATTATCTTCAAGCACTCATTTTTTGTGAGATGTTTGTATTATTTGATTAAATATAAATTAAGTTTTATGATTATATACTTTTACAAGCAAAAAATTAACATCTATTCACTAATCTTAAAGCTTGGCATAATTACGTATAATCATCACAAAGAATATGTAAAAGCGTAATATGTCAATATAGCATATTACAAATGAAACATTGAAAAATTTGTACCATCATTGAATGTTTTATGCTGATTGCAAAACATTTCTTATATACAGACTGCTTTTGGCTAATCGGCTTTTTTAGGAAACTTTGTGGATTTAGGACTCACTAATTAAGGATAATATACAATCATCATTCCTTGAAAATCTCTCAAAAATTATACAATCACTCAATCCCACTCAACTCCTGATAAAGCCTTTTAGCATAACTATCAGTCATGCCGCAGACGAAATCAGTTACCAGAAGCAGTCTGAGATACAGCTTTTCTTTATCGCTCTTACCATCAGAATATATCGTGTAAATCTGACGATAGTTCTCGGAGATCATACACATCAGCCTGTCCTCCATAGGTGAAGGCTTTGTCCCAGTATCATAATGGACTGCCGCAGGAATGAAATTGTCGAGCAGGAAGTTGATTATTTTTCCCGCTGAGATCTCCATTTTAAGTATCGGCTTAGAACGGAAAACATACTCGTATGCTATATCTCCTAAAGCCTTTGACAGAGCATTTCCATAGGATACAGCAAGTACCTCTTTAGTGAATGTGCCGTCCATTATACTTTTATAATTTCTTGTAAACCCATATGAAGCACAGTATATAAGATTTCCCTGTATGCTTATAACCCAGTTCTGAACAGCATTAAGCTCGGGATCTGCTATTTTCTTAGCTTTTGCATTCTGGTACTTTGTTTCAAGCAAACCGATCATATTGGTATAATTTTTTCTCTCATCTTCATCGGCGCATTTACTTATGTATTTCTCACTTCTTAACTCTTCAAGAAGCTGATTATAACTCAAGAATCCTTTCTTAACTGCGTCCTCTATGTCAGCTGTCAGATAAGCTATATCATCGGCAGCTTCAAGCAGATATGTAAGCGGATAGCGACAATCGACTGCTCCGGTTGATAATGTAATATCGTCAAAAAGCTCTTTTTCGGCAAGATAATATCCCATCTTCTTAGTCTTGATATTACCGCTGTGCTTATCTATTTCACAAGATGAAACCGGATATTTTATCAGCGTATTGAGCAAAGCATAAGTCAGATGCATACCGTTTTCATCAACAAGATAGTGCAGCTTTGTCAGCAAGCGAAGAGCCTGGGCATTGCCCTCAAAATAAAGCAGATCGTTTTTCATATGCTCGTCCAAATACTCGCAAAGCGCAGTATCGTCAAACTTGATTTTTGGCAAATTCAATTTAAACCAATTACGGATAGAATCCTCGCCAAAGTGTCCGAACGGGGGATTTCCTATATCATGCAGCAGCCCTGCACATTCAAGTATACTGCATACCTTGTCCTTAGTTTCCGCTGTTATATCTTCATTAAAATTATTGTCGATCAGATACTGAAAAGCGGTCTGCCCTAATGATTTGGCAAATGAGGAAACTTCAAGAGAATGGGTCAGCCTTGTACGCACAAAATCGCTTTTATCCAACGGAAATACCTGAGTTTTGTCCTGCAAACGTCTGAATGAGGCGCTGCATATTATTCTGTGATAATCCTTTTGAAACTCATTGCGAAGATCTTTTTTGCTTTGATATTTAGATTTGGTCTGACGTTTTTCACATAAAAGCTGTTCCCATTTCATTTTAATTCCTCGTTTCTTTTTGGGTTTTAGAAATTAATTGATATCAGAAAATTATTTTCCAGACGGATTTGGACGGTAATCAAAATATTTGTAGAATGTATTATGAAAGCTTTCCCACTATTTTCATCATGTAATTCTTCAAACATTAGGTTTTTAAGGATATCAATAACTGATTTTATAATCGATATACTCTCCGATTTCATATAATTTTGTCCATTCATAAGGGTCGTTTGGATCAATTTCCAAAATTTTTATAACAGAAAATCCTTCGTATTCAGGCTTTTCTAAACATATTTCTTGATTTTGAATCACTATTTCATATATCTTACCAGTACTCGTAGTTATACCACAGATTTTTGGACAACTGTGCTTTTCAACAACTTTACCGTCTCTGATTTTTTCTCCGTCAGTACCAATATCAAATCTTTCATAAGATATAATATCACCGTCTATGGTTTCAAAGGATCCTTGTATCTCTTTTTCGAGGTCATGAGTCTTTTTTGTTGTTTCACAAAACAATTTTTTGATGCTTTCTATATCTTTATAGCAAAAACCCTCATATACAATCTCGCAGTAGTCATAGTCTTTTTCACTCTGAGATTCATAACCGCAAGATGAGAAAAGCAGGCTAAAAAACGCAATAAATATGGCAAATACTTTTTTACTCATACCACATCACCCATACCGTATCTGTGTCTTCGTCAAATATCATGTATTCTGAAAGATCATCATTTTTAGAGATATTTGATTCAAGCGAATCAAACATATCATTCTCCCCGTCGCTGTCCTCAAACTGCGACATATCAATCTTCCCGACCATGACCTGTTTATGCACATCAACATTTCCGGCATACTCGGGATTGAAGCCTGTTATCCGCCAATGTAAATTGTTGATTTAATAAACATCAACGCTTTGTCCTATTTCTACAAAATCGTCCAAATCCACTTTCTTAGTATCATCTTTTACATGGTATATTTTGAGAGTGGTTATTCCCACATAATCCTCGTTTTCATCATAAATCAAAGCGTCTGTAGCGTGAATATAATAATATTCATTTGTATCTGTTTGAATATCATTAATCACAATGCCGGAAGCTAACCTTTCCACCTTTCCATCACGGGAACTTGCACTTGAACCGGTAGAACCACAACTGCCATATGAAACAATGTTTCCGTCAATATAGTTAAAAGCCTCGTCAATCTGACTGTCAATTTCAGAGTTCATTTTACTGTTTTCACAAAACAATTCAAGCAGAGCGTCTTTATCTTTGGCTATAAAGGCTTCTGCTATTTTTTCGCAATCTTTCGTGAATAAAATCGATTGATTTGCATTTATCCACAAAGAATCAACACTTCCCCCGCAGCTTGAGGTGCTCAAAGTAATAAAAACCATAAAAATAATCAGAAGATATCTGGAATATTCTTTCATATTAAAATTCATTCACCCCACATTATCCAAATTTTTCGACTCTCATCATCAAACAACAAATACTTATATTTGCTGTTTGAATCAGCTGATAATTCTTTTTCTGCAGTTGCTTTCATCGTCTTATACATATTCTCATCCTCACTAAAGTCTACCGTTCCGATCATAATCATTTTTTATAATCAGGATTCTTGAAATCGGGATTGAATCCAGTTATCCACCACTGTGGGTTTTCGGGATTCCAGTTGAAGATGGTATCATATGGATTATCTTTATCGTCTTTATTATAGTTATAAAGGCTGAGTGTCATAGGAAGTTCAAAATCAACTGAAAACCAGTGACCGTTGTCAGACAAAAATCGCTTTGCTCCTTCTCCGACCATTGCTATATTGTCCGGAATATCCTGTTCTTCGTATTTTTGATATATGCCCATTTCTGCGCCCGACCCCAAATTTAGATAATTTCCTCTCCAGATCCAAAGTACATATTTTGCAGTATTTTCGTCTACTGCTGTGTTGGTATCTTCGTTGGTAAAGTAGAACTTATCGTTATCCATATTGTTGTTTGTTCCAAACTTAAATACGCTATCATAAAAATCATTGTATCCAAAAAACTTCTGCCACGTGTCTATATCCAACATAATATCAGTGTATTTGCTGAAGAATTCCGATAAGTCTGCCGAAGTCTGAGAATGATAAGCTATGCCCTTATTATCCTTTCTCATCATAAGTAGTGTTGAACCTATAGGTGTAAATAAATCATTGCTTACTATATCTATGAAAGTTTCTTTTATGCCGAATTTTTTTAATTTATCATATAGGAGATATTCACGATAAGCCTTCGCTGGCAACGGAGCGGTAAGCTGAAATGCAATCTGTTCTACTGCAAATGAAAAATCTGCTGCTTGTATCGTTTCATCAACCATATCCACAAGGCTCCAATCTCCCAATGATGTAGCGGCTCTGTTATTTTTCATCTCGGAAATATATCTTTTCCAAAGTCCTTCAGTTCCGGTATATTTCAGCGGATCTAGATCGATCGGAGCTATGATATCACTGCCATTCATAATAACCTTTCCATCCAACAGCCCATCCCCATCCGTATCCTCAACCGTAGGATCGCTGTTACAAGGGACAATCTCAATTAAATTAAGATATTCCTCCAGACCCGGCAGTGAATTCTCAAGACGTTTCCAACCAAGTATATCGTATCCCATCTTCACAAAATCTACCAATTTTAGAAAATGCACTCTGCCATTTTCATCTACAGCAGCATATTCCGACTTCACTTCCGCCCAATCGAGCAGCCCGTCTTTGTCTGTATCTGCCGAATTATTTGGCGACAGGGAATCATTAAGATATACTTTTTTCAGTGTATGTCCAAATATGAGAATATACTCTGTTATATGCGGGTTTTCCCATTCGCAGATGAAACCAAAATTCTCTAATCCAAATAAACTCTCGCCTTTGCACGTTCTGGAATTGTTCAAATCATTCCAATAACCAAATCTGCCGGAGGTGCAAAGAGGATTTGTATTCCTGTACATCATCAGTTTATCTTCCTGACCCAAACAATTATCAGGCTGCCCCGACGTCCATTTTGTATATGCGCTAAAATCTTCGCCAGTCTGCCATTTCCAACCATTTGTTGTAAGTTGCCCACCTATCCAGTAAGAATTTTTCGTTCCTTCTTTCAACAAATTCTTTTCAATAAAGACTTGTTCATCTTCGTTCGTTATTGTTACCAGATGTCCGCCAAGAGATTCACATATTTCCTCAGCACTGTCCCAATTGTATTCCATATTACCTGAGTATATGCCGTAAGTGTGACCATTATACTCCACTTTTGTCATATTGGCATTGATAAATTCGTTTGTTGTCGGTCTATCAGTGTACAGACTCATAATCATGTTTTGAGGTTCTTCAACCACAAACCCAATGCTCTCAAGCCAAAGCTCCATATCCAAAAGACAGTACGTTCCGGGCAAATCAGCATTGCAGATCACGGTATCTTTTTCAACATCATATTCCGTCTCGACAGGCAGGAGAACGTTCATATCCTCATAAAATCTGAACACCTGCAAACGCTTAATTCCGTCAAGTTCATTTGTATACGCTGCATACTCGCCGCTGACATTTTCGGTATAATTATCCTTTATTTTATAGTATAGCACACATTCCTCAATTTTGCAAGTACTTTCGTAAGAAATTTCCACACATTTTCCAAGAACCGCATCGCTTTGAATGGCATTCGCATACCCGCTCTCGCCTGCACTAAGATTACCCTCAGCATAGCCTGTGCCTGTGTACTTTATTGTCAGCTCGTATGGATTTTCAGCCGTGTTTATTTCCGCCAACACCTCGCTGTCCGCAGAGATAGTCTGCTCTGTGACATACTCTTCATCGGGAGTTCCGAACGTCTGCGGATTTGTCGGATCAAGTCCTATGTGCGGTTCATCGCCGTCGTGCAAAGTGTCCCCGTCCGTATCCGGATTCAGCGGATCGGTACCGTAAACATTCACTTCTTCGCCGTCGTTCAGACCGTCGCTGTCGCTGTCGGGAGCCATGGGATCTGTACCAAGTTCAAGCTCAGTTCCGTTGCTGAGACCATCGCTGTCATTGTCTGCATCGGAATCGGAAACGCCCTCTGTTACAGAATCGTATTTTGTAGGATCTGTTCCTGTAATGTATACCTCCTGATAATCGGTCAGTCCGTCACCGTCCGTATCAAGGCTGTTTATGTCTGTTCCGATAATATCCTCGTAAATATCCGCAAGTCCATCGCCGTCGCTGTCTAAGAAATCAACGCTGTAACCGTCGTCTGTTCTGTTTACTGCAAACGGAACGCTCTCAGCGGTCTTATCGGAGCTTGTAACTTTTACTTTGAAATATTTTGTATCAAAATCCTCGTCAATATGATAGCGGTATGTCGTAAAATCCGATACCTCAATAACGCTCGTGTACTCAATGTTATCTACTGATTCAGAAACCTCATATTCACACCCGTCATCTGCGTTTGAATACCACTCGATATCAATAGCATTTTCGTCCTCGTTATACTCTCCGAAAGCGTAAACAAAGATATCTTCCTCTTCATCACCGGGGATATCCACTGTAGTAAAATCTCCGTTTATCGTAATTTCGGACATAGCAAAATCTGAAATTGCCGGTACAACTCCCGATTGTTTGCTCGCTGTAAATCCGAAGGCTTTTCTTTCACCTATCCCGATAGGCGTAGTCGTAACGTCGTTTACAAAAGTATAGCGGTTTCCCTCTGAGGATACTATCTGCGCATTCCAGATATTATCTATCGTAAAATTTGTATCGAACGACAGCCGCCATGCCTCAAGCGGCTCTTCGCCAGTATTTTCAACGGTTACAGTTCCTGAGAATCCGGTATCCCAATCGTCGGTTATGTCCATCGTAACATTGTATCCGCCGCTTCTTTCCGTTCTCTGAGAACAAAGCTCTATCGTTTCGGGAAAATCCAGCTCCTCGCCTGAAAGAGTATAGCCGAAAGTAACCGTCTGTTCCGGCTGTATCTCATAGTTATATCCTGCGTTTTTTACAATATATTTTGTGGAATCAGAATCGTAAACAGTTCCGTTCCAAAGTCCGCCGATCTCGCCGTGAGCGTCGTATTTCAGCGCCCAGTTTAACAGTGATTCGCTGCCTGTGTTTGTAAGGGAAACTTCAATATTCTGATTACCGTCCCACGAGCCTTTTACACTGTAGCTCACTTCGTATCCGTCGCCGGAATATATTCGGAGCGTATTTTCTTCGGCTGTTACAGGGAAAACGGTTGTCATGCTTGCCGACATTGCTAAAGCGAGCGTGACAGACAACATTCGTTTTAACGATGTTTTTGTTTTAAACATTTTTTCTACCTCTATAATTCTATATTTGATAAAAGCAGCTTATGCATACAACGCAGCAGCCGCTAAACCATTCCCCTAATAAAGCCTATTGAATCAACTAAAAAACGCTTGGTCAAAAGGTGTTGTTATGAACATTGCAAAATACTCAAATTTATTGTACTTACAGTATATTTCTTTGTCAAGGATTTTGTCACAACGTGCATAAAATCGACACCAAATTATCTAATCTGCCTATTTTAACCGAATTTATCGCTTTATACATTTTCCCTTACATTATACTTCATATTACTACACATTTTTTTCAAATGGTACGAACAGTATGGTATTCTGGTATGAAATCAATGTATTTTCTTACTTCGTATTCCCTCACACTCAACATAATCCTTCGCAAACTGCTCCGCCTCAGCCAAACTGTTCTCCAGTATCTCAAACCCCACAGCCGCAGAAAAGTTGTCGAGCTCGACACGCTCGGTTTCGTCTTCAAAAACCTGTATCATAAACCCCTCGCAGAGAACATCTCTGCCCTTCTTGTCGACTCTTTTTATTCCACTGTCAGGAACAATCTTAATGTATAATCCTTTGTATTTCATCAAACAACTCTCCTTAAAACGTCATTTGAAAATATTCATTTTCATCAAAATCCTCATCTTCTTCAAAATCCTCTTTTTCATATAATTCATTGTCCGGCTCATCATTAAAATGCTGTCTACAAACCGACTTTTCAAGCGCCGCCCTCAGATAGCTTGTATCCATACCGTTCGCCTCGTAGCCCTGCTTTATAACGTTGTAGTAATAACTGGTGGGCGGCGATATCTGTCCTTTGTTCATCAGATATGCCATACACTCTTTCTTTTCGCCATTGACTTCTATCTCGAAAAGTTCTTTGCGGTAAAGATTCGGAAAACCTTCATACCTGTCAAGGCTGTGTTCGTCACGTCCGTCTATCTCCCATATGAGTACGGGAACTTCCGATTTATCATTCGGCACGATTGTCGCAACACCTCTGAATTCAAGCTCGTAGCCTTTAAGCATCTCCTTGCTTACGATCTTCGAATTTGGACAGCGGTATGCCATTTGTTCAAGATTGATGTTGCTGCCATAAGCGATGTATAATCTTTTGTATTTCATGTTTTCCTCCTATCACATTGACATTTCCATGCCCATTTCTTCATCTTCTTCAAAGCCCTCACATTCGCTTTCTGACGGCTCAATGTTTTCGATGGGCGTTATCCCGTTTTCATCTCGAACCGCCGACACAGGCTCGGCACGCCGCTCACGAGCCGCTTGTTTTTCAAGCTCTCGTTTTTCTTTTAGCTTTGCCCTTGCTGCAATTCCGTCCTCCGGATGTCGCCAGGCTATGTCACCCTCAAGATGTTTCAGAAGATGTGTCCTGCAATTTTTGAATTCATCTCCTATCAGCCCCAGATTTAAAAGCCAGACCCTAAAGCTGTACCGCATATTATCACTTTGCGAAACGTGAGGAGAGCAGTATTTCTTTGTCATAGCTGCATTGCTTATGGCTAATGCAAGCACGATCTGACTTCTTACCTCACCTGCGTGAAGTGAACCATTATACGCACGGATCTCGTAATGCCCGTGCTGAAAAAAG
>OHAQ01003328.1_pt1 | contig 11011 bp, 11 predicted proteins | sample 1577111 | NCBI WGS metagenome assembly OHAQ01 (sample SAMEA3541549, study PRJEB24748) | human gut metagenome | biome: human gut; feature: human-associated habitat; material: faeces | place: China | collected 2012 | reverse complement strand
GCTTCGAGGAAGAAAAATCTGTCGTTTTAGTCATTGGTGTAAACGGAGTCGGAAAGACAACCTCTGTTGGCAAGCTGGCAGGTAAATTAAAGAGTCAGGGTAAACGCGTGGTTTTAGCTGCGGCAGATACCTTCCGTGCAGCGGCAGGAGACCAGTTAAAGGAATGGGCGAACCGTGCCGGAGTAGACATGATTGGCGGCCAGGAGGGTGCTGACCCGGGCTCTGTGGTATACGATGCAGTAGCAGCTGCGAAAGCAAGAAAGGCAGATGTTCTTTTGTGTGATACTGCCGGACGGCTTCATAACAAGAAAAACCTGATGGAAGAACTTCGCAAAATCAACCGTATTCTGGAAAAAGAGTATTCTGATGCATACCGTGAGACCTTGGTAGTATTGGATGCCACAACCGGACAGAATGCACTGGCACAGGCAAGACAGTTTGCAGAGGTGGCAGACATTACCGGAATTATTTTAACGAAAATGGACGGAACCGCAAAAGGTGGTATCGCAGTTGCCATTCAGTCAGAGCTTGGCATTCCTGTAAAATATATCGGTGTCGGTGAAACCATAGATGATTTACAGAAATTTGATTCCGGGCAGTTTGTAAATGCATTGTTTGATGTAAAGGAAGATTCGGGAGAAGAAGGAGAGGCAGAATGTTAACATTAGATAAGTTTGAAGAAGCAAGTGAAAAAGTAAAAGAAGTAACTTTGGAGACCAAATTAATTTACAGCAATTATTTGAGTGAGCAGACCGGTAACAAAGTATATCTGAAACCAGAAAATATGCAGTTTACCGGAGCATATAAGGTACGTGGTGCCTATTATAAAATCAGCACTTTATCCGAAGAAGAAAGAGAGAGGGGACTGATTACCGCTTCCGCAGGAAACCATGCCCAGGGTGTTGCCTATGCAGCAAAATGCTATGGCTGTAAAGCAACCATCGTTATGCCAACCACAACACCACTGATTAAAGTAAACCGTACCAAGAGCTATGGTGCTGATGTAGTACTTTATGGAGATGTTTATGATGAAGCATGTGCACATGCTTATGAACTGGCTGAGAAGCATGGATATACCTTTATCCATCCTTTTGATGATTTGACGGTTGCAACCGGTCAGGGAACCATTGCCATGGAAATCTTTAAAGAACTTCCGCTTGTGGAATATATCTTAGTTCCGATCGGTGGAGGCGGACTTGCAACAGGTGTATCTACACTTGCAAAACTGTTAAATCCAAAGATCAAGGTGATCGGTGTGGAACCGGCAGGTGCAAACTGTATGCAGGCTTCTTTTAAAGCAGGAAAAGTAACGACACTGCCAAGTGTCAACACGATCGCAGACGGTACTGCAGTAAAGACACCGGGCAGCAAGATATTCCCATATATCAAAAAGAACTTAGACGATATCATTACGGTTGAGGATGATGAGCTTGTTGTTGCATTCCTCGATATGGTGGAAAACCATAAAATGGTTGTGGAAAACTCGGGCCTTCTTACGGTAGCAGCGTTGAAACATCTTGGTGTAAAAGATAAACGTGTCGTATCAATCTTAAGTGGTGGTAACATGGATGTGATCACAATGTCTTCCGTGGTACAGCAGGGACTTATCTTCCGTGACCGTATCTTTACGGTATCTGTACTTCTTCCGGATAAGCCGGGCGAATTGTCAAAAGTAGCCGCAACGATTGCAGCAGAGCAGGGAAATGTGATTAAGTTAGAGCATAATCAGTTTATCAGCACAAACCGCAATGCAGCCGTGGAGCTTCGTATCACTTTAGAGTGCTTTGGTACCGATCACAAAAATCAGATCATCAAAGCATTAGAGAAAAATGGTTATAAACCGAAATTAGTCAGAGCAAGTCTGTAAGATTCTAAAAAAATAAGGAATTTCGTTAAAAGAAAACGAAATTCCTTATTTTGATCTATGCAATAAATCTGCTTCTGATATTACATGAGAGCATATGCAGTTAAATCTGCTATGATACCGTGTAAGACTGACCTGTCATTGTAAGACTGTCAATACTTGCACCGGAGTGGTTTAAATGGATACCGAGTGTGAGATCAGAACCGGAATTCGGATCAAAAATCAGTTTCACGGAATTGCCGGAGATTGAGGTGGATGCTGTATATCCTGCAACCTCAACCTGGTCGATCGAGTTATTGAAAGAAAGCGTCAGGGTAACACTGCCGGTCACATTGCTCCAATTTACGGCAACCAGACCTTTTCCGCCACCGTCCCATCTGTCCCATACACCTATGTAGGTCGCAGTTACGGAACCGGCTGCGGCATTTGAACCACTTGCAAGGTAAATGCCTTCTGTATGTTCTGGTGTCAGATAAATTGCAGGTTTCTGATATTTATTTTTCATTGGAACCTCCATTCCTGCGCAGTTTTGCGCAAGTACAAAACAGGTTTATTTCATGTGGTACTTTAGTCCGCAATGCTTATTGCTTACGCATATTATAAACAGCAGAAAAAAGAATTGTCAAGATTGATATAGGAAAAAAGTCTTGTTTTAAGAAAAAATAAATACTGGTGTCAAGAAAAAATGCTTGACACCTATTCGTTTTTATGATAATCTATGCAAGGTGCTGATGTGAGAGTACAGATTGGGATATAAAATGGAAGAAAAGATTGAACAGGCGTATCTCTATGATTTCTATGGAGAGCTTTTAAACGAACATCAGAGAAAGATATACGAGGATTTTGTGTTCAATGATCTCTCACTCGGTGAGATCGCAGATGAAGAGGGAATCAGCCGTCAGGGTGTACATGATATGGTAAAGAGATGTACGAAAACTCTGGAAGGATATGAGAGTAAACTTCATCTGATCGAGAAGTTCCAGACCGCAAGAGGTATGGTAACAAAGATTCATGCATTGACAAAAGAGTTCTATAAGAATCATGACGAGGCAGTATTAGAAGAGATCGAGCAGATCTCCAACCAGATATTAGAGGAGCTATAGATGGCATTTGACAGTTTATCCGAAAAACTCCAGAATGTATTTAAGAACCTGAGAAGCAAAGGTCGTTTGACAGAAGATGATGTGAAGGCTGCTTTAAAGGAAGTTAAGATGGCTCTTTTAGAGGCCGATGTCAATTTCAAAGTGGTCAAACAATTTGTAAAAGACGTGCAGGAGCGAGCAATCGGGCAGGACGTGATGAACGGACTGAATCCGGGACAGATGGTCATTAAGATCGTAAACGAAGAGATGGTTCGCCTGATGGGGTCTGAGACAACAGAAATCGCACTTCGTCCGGGCAAAGAACTGACGATCATTATGATGGCAGGTCTTCAGGGTGCCGGTAAAACGACCACAACAGCAAAGATTGCCGGAAAGTTAAAAGCCAAAGGCAAGAAGGTGCTGCTTGCCGCCTGTGATGTTTATCGCCCGGCAGCAATCGAACAGCTGCAGATCAATGGTGAAAAACAGGGTGTGGAAGTATTCTCCATGGGAGATAAGAATACTCCTGTAAATATTGCAAAGGCTGCGGTAGAGCATGCCACAAAGAATGATTTTAATGTGCTGATCATCGATACAGCAGGACGTCTTCATGTAGATGAAGACATGATGGCTGAATTGATTCAGATAAAAGAAAATGTTGCGGTATCACAGACAATATTAGTTGTTGATGCCATGACAGGACAGGATGCCGTTAATGTTGCGAAGACCTTCGATGAGAAGATCAGAATTGACGGTGTGGTACTTACCAAACTTGATGGTGACACCAGAGGTGGTGCGGCGCTTTCCATAAGGGCAGTGACCGGAAAACCGATTCTTTACGCAGGTATGGGAGAAAAACTTTCTGATTTAGAGCAGTTTTATCCTGACCGTATGGCATCAAGGATTCTTGGAATGGGTGATGTGCTGACTCTCATTGAGAAAGCACAGAGTGAAATCGACGAGGAAAAAGCCAAAAAGCTCGAAGAAAAGATGCGCAAGAATGAGTTTGACTTTGAGATGTATTTAGAATCTATGAGTCAGATGAAAAAAATGGGCGGTCTTTCCAGTATTCTTGGTATGATGCCGGGACTTGGCGGTGGCAAGATGCCTGAGATTGACGAGGGAGCGGCTGAAAAGAATATGGCGCGTACCGAGGCGATCATCTTTTCGATGACAGTCGAGGAGAGACAGAACCCTTCATTGCTCAATCCGAGCAGAAAGCGCAGGATCGCACAGGGAGCAGGCGTTGATATTGCGGAAGTAAACCGTCTTGTAAAGCAGTTTGACCAGGCAAAGAAAATGATGAAACAGATGCCTGGCATGATGAAAAAAGGTAAAAAGGGAATGTTTAAAGGACTTCCTTTTTAATAAATGAACAGCAAAAATTTAAGGAGGTGAAAGTAATGGCAGTAAAGATCAGATTAAGAAGAATGGGACAGAAGAAAGCTCCTTTCTATAGAATCGTAGTTGCAGATTCCCGTTCCCCAAGAGATGGAAAATGCATCGAAGAGATTGGAACTTATGACCCAACTAAGGATCCTAGTGAGTACCATGTAAATGAAGAACTGGCTAAGAAATGGTTAGCAAACGGCGCACAGCCAACAGAAACCGTAAACCGTATCTTCAAAGCAACCGGTATCGTAAAATAGTGAGGTGTACCTATGAAGGAATTAGTAGAAGTAATTGCAAAATCACTTGTAGATTACCCGGATGAGGTCAATGTCACAGAGACAGAGAACGAGAAAGCCATCGTATTGGAACTGCGCGTAGCTCAGTCCGACATGGGTAAGGTAATCGGAAAACAGGGACGCATTGCAAAGGCAATTCGCGTAATCATGCGTTCCGGTGCTGCGAAAAACAATCAGAAGATCGCAGTGGAAATCGATTGAGTTTACAACACCTATGCAGGTATGCAGGCGGACAGAAATGTTCGCCTGTTCTTGTATACGGAGAAAGGACAACCCATGAAACAATACTTGGAAATCGGAAAGATCGTAAACGTCCACGGGCTCCGCGGCGACGTGAAAGTAGTGCCGTGGTGCGATGAGCCGGAATTCCTGTGCGAATTCGACACCCTGTATCTGGGCAAGGCACAGAAGCCGGTGAACGTGACGGCTGCCCGTCTGCAAAAGGGCAACGTATTGCTGCATCTGGAGGGTGTGGACACCGTGGATGCCCCGCGAGGACGGTCTGGCCGACGAGCCGAAGATTCTCTCCCTCGGCGCTTACGGCGATGGGATGGACTTCTTCACGCTCAAGGGCGGCATCGAGGCCATTCTCCGCGCCTGCCGCATCAAGGACGTCCGCTTTGAGGCCTGCACGGACAACGCCTCCTATCACCCCGGCCGCTGCGCGAAGGTCTATGCCGGCGATGTCGAGCTGGGTGTGTTCGGTCAGATCCACCCGCTCGTCGCGGCCACCTACGGCGTGGACGCGGAGATCTACGCCGCCGAGCTGCGCTTTGATGCGCTCTACTCCGTGCGCGGCGGCATCCCCGTCTACCGGCCGCTGCCGAAGTTCCCCGCCGTCACGCGAGACATCGCCGTGGTGTGTGCCGAGAGCGTCACCGTCGGCGCGCTGGAGGACTGCATTCGCCGCGGCGCGAAGGGCCTTTTGAAGAAGGTCGAGCTGTTCGACATTTACCGCGGCATCGGCGTCACGTCGGGTAGCAAGTCCGTCGCATTCAGCCTGACGCTGCGCGCGGACGACCGCAGCCTCACCGGCGAGGAGGCCGACGAGGATGTGAAGAGCATCCTTGCGCTGCTCGAAGCCGAGCTGGGCGCGAAGCTGCGCTGACAAAAGAGCATTTTTATCAGGGACCGCATGGCACGAGAATTGCCGTGCGGTCTCTTCCCATTGCCCAAATTTCTTTCGTTTTTCGGCAAAAAGGCATGGACAAGCGCGGGAAATCGTAGTATACTCCATGCAACAGATATCACGGATGTTTAAGCCTAACATTAGAAATAATTATGATAAAGCAAGAACAGGAGGATCGTGACGATGGCATACAAGGAAAGCTACGCGGGCAGGATCAACCGCAAGCTCAACAAAAAGCTCCATGTGGTAGAGGTCGCGGCGGGACGGCAGAAGGCCGACCTCGTTTTGAAGAACGCGACCTATGTAAATGTGTTCTGCAACCAGCTCAGCCGCGGCGACATCGCGGTAGCCGAGGGGCTGATCGCCGGCATGGGCGGCCACTACGAGGGTGAGGTCGAGGTCGACATGAGCGGCAAGCTCGTGCTGCCCGGCTTTGTGGACGCGCACATCCATCTGGAAAGCTCGCTCGTCAGCCCGAAGGAGTTCGCCAAGGCCGTTCTTCCGCACGGTACCACGACTGTTATCACCGACCCGCACGAGATCGCCAACGTCATGGGCACCGACGGTATCGAGTATATGCTGCAGGCCACCGAGGACCTGCCGCTCGACGTGCGCTTCATGCTGCCGAGCTGCGTGCCCGCCACCCCGCTCGACGAGAGCGGTGCGAACCTTGATTACCGCGCCATCGACAGCTTCTACGAGCACAACCGCGTCGAGGGACTTGCCGAGATGATGAACTATGTCGGCGTCGCCAACGCCGACGAGCAGGTGCTCGAGAAGATCGTTGCGGCGCAGGCGCATCACAAGAAGATCGACGGCCACGCTCCCGGCCTTTCCGGCAACGACCTCAACGCCTACGTTGCCGCCGGCGTCTACTCCGACCACGAGTGCTCCGACATGGGCGACGCGCTCGCCAAGCTCGAGCGCGGCCAGTACATCATGATCCGCGAGGGTACCGCCGCGCGCAACCTTGACGCGCTGCTGCCGCTGCTCACGCCGCAGTATTACACCTACTGTATGTTCTGCACGGACGACAAGCACCCCAACGATCTGCTGGAAAAGGGGCACATCGACTACATCATCAAGAAGGCCATCGCCGCGGGCGTGGACCCCATCATCGCCGTCAAGTGCGCGAGCCATCATGCTGCCCGCTACTTCCTGCTCAACAACCGCGGCGCCATCGCGCCCGGCTTCCTTGCCGACTTCGTTATCATCGATAACTTCCGCGACTTCAATATTCTTGAGGTCTACAAGAAGGGCAAGCTCATGTTCGACGGCAAAGAGGTCGCGCCCTTTGAGGCTCCCGAGATCGACCCGCATCTCATCAAGCGCTCCCACGAGACCTTCCACGTCGCGCACCTCACCGCCGACGATTTCACCGAGACCCGCCCGCGCGCCGTGCTCGGCATGGTCCCGGGCGAGATCGTGACGACCGACGCCGGCTACGCCGACAGGATCGACCTGGAAAACGACATCCTCAAGATCGCGGTCATCGAGCGCCATAAGAACACGCACCACATCGGCATCGGCTACATCAAGGGCTACGGCCTCAAGTCCGGCGCGGTGGCGACCTCCATCTCGCACGACAGCCACAACATCATCGTTGTCGGCACGAACGAGGAGGACATCGCGGCGGCAGCCAACCGCGTCGTCGAGCTCGGCGGCGGCATCGTCGTGCTCGACCACGGCGAGGTGCTCGGCGAGGTCCGGCTCCAGATCGCGGGCATCATGAGCGAGGAGCCGCTCGTGGACGTCAACCGCGAGCTGGAAAACGCCAAGGAAAAGGCGTTCGCCCTCGGCGTGAGCCGTGGCGTCGATCCGTTCATGACGCTCTCGTTCATGGCGCTGCCGGTCATTCCGACGCTGCGCCTGACCACCCGCGGCGTGTTCGACACCGTGACGCAGAAGTACGTCTGAAAAAGGCCGCGCCGGACGGCGGCGCAGCCGCCCGGCGGAAACGAATCAAAAAAGCGGGAGACACAGGGTTTGCGCCGTGTGTCTCCCGTTCGTTATGCAAACGCAGGACAAAAAATGCGCCGTTTCCTCGTCTCCGCAGCCTTCAAAAAGCGGACTGCAATTTTCTGCTTGCTCCCTGCGCGGGGCTGTGGTAGAATAGCATTGCTATGCGGGCATGATGAAATTGGCAGACATGCGAGATTTAGGTTCTCGTGCCGCAAGGCGTTGGGGTTCAAGTCCCCATGCCCGCACCATTTCCCAAATTTCAGAGCGCATCGCTCCGCGATGCGCTCGTTTTGGTATTCCGGCACTTTGGTCTAACATTTTTAGTTTTAAATCAGCTCTTCACAAAGGAGGTGCGCCATGCAGAAGGTCACGCTCGGCATTCTCGCCCACGTCGACTCGGGAAAAACGACCCTGTCCGAGGGGCTTTTATACGCCTCCGGCGCACTGCGGAAGCTCGGCCGCGTCGACCACGGCGACGCCTTCCTCGACACCGACGCGCTCGAGCGCGAGCGCGGCATCACGATCTTTTCCAAGCAGGCAATGCTGTTTGCGGGCGATAAGGAGTTCACGCTGCTTGACACGCCGGGCCACGTCGATTTCTCCGCCGAGATGGAGCGCACGCTGTCGGTGCTCGACTACGCAGTGCTCGTCATCAGCGGCAGCGACGGCGTGCAGAGCCACACGCGAACGCTCTGGCGCCTGCTCACGCGCTACGAGGTGCCGACGTTTCTTTTCATCAACAAGATGGACTTGGCGGGCGCGGACAAGGACGCGCTTCTGCGCCAGCTCACGGCGACACTGAGCGCGGAATGCGTCGATTTCTCCGCATCGCAGGAAACGCGCGACGAAGCGCTCGCCCTCTGCGACGAGGCGGCGCTCGAGCAGCTTTTGGAGCGTGGAAAAATCGACGACGCTCTGATTGCTGAGTGTATGCGTTGATGTATGGCTGCACCGGAAACATTGCAAGCTCTCGCCACTTCCAGGAAAGGAATACGGGCATTATCTGCAATCAATTTCAGTATTTGCTCGTCTAAAGTATCCAATTGATGATGTCCCATTTCTAATTTTATGATTAATAAATAACGATTGCTTCACCGTATTCTCATACGATAATGTGCAAAGTTAGCGAAATTTTTCCCAATAAAAATACGATTTATTACTTTTCTTGCTAAAAAATGAATAAACCCACAGTTACGATAAACAGGGTGAAAAGAAGATAAGCTACATCTCGGCATAACTTTTTCATGCGAGCATGAAAGATCTGCGCTCAATTTGCATTATCTTTGCCTATAACTACAAAATTAGATTGTTATGAAAAAATATCTTGTACTTACATTGTGCTTACTGATGGTTACAATAGGCCATGCGCAAAACTACACTGAGTATTTTGCCGATAAAACATTGCGTATTGATTATATCTTTACAGGAAATGCCGCCCGCCAGAATGTATGTCTGGATGAACTGTCCGTACTTCCATCATGGGCCGGAAGGCGTCATCATTTAGCTGAATTACCTTTGCAAGGTAATGGACAAATCATCATGAAAGACTTGGAAAGTGGAAAGACAATCTATACTACTTCTTTCTCTTCTCTCTTTCAAGAGTGGCTGGAAACGGACGAAGCCAAGGCTGTCACCAAAGGATTTGAAAATACCTTCTTACTGCCCTACCCGCTCCATCCTGTGGAAATAGAGATCACCCTGTTAAGCCCGAGAAAAGAAGTGCGTACACATCTGACGCACACTGTACGCCCCGATGATATACTTATTCATCAGAAAGGAACTGCACACATCACTCCACATAAATATCTGCTAAAGAATGGTGAAACTGACAAGTGCATCGACGTGGCCATTCTTGCCGAAGGATATACTCCTGCAGAAATGAACGTATTCTATCAGGATGCGGAAATCGCCTGTGAAAGCCTATTCTCACACGAACCGTTCAAGAGTATGAAAGATCGCTTCAATATTGTAGCTGTTGCCAGCCCATCTGATGACACAGGGGTAAGTGTTCCCCGTTTGGGAGAATGGAAACATACAGCCTTTAGTTCCCATTTCAGTACATTCTATTCTGACCGTTATCTGACTACCCGTCGTGTCAAATCCATACACGATGCTTTGGCCGGAATACCATATGAACACATTATTATTCTTGCCAATACTGAAGAGTATGGAGGTGGTGGCATCTATAATGCTTATACCCTGACTACAGCTCATCACCCAATGTTCCGTCCGGTAGTTGTACACGAGTTCGGACACAGTTTCGGAGGGTTGGCCGATGAATATTTCTACGACGATGATGTCATGACAGATACCTACCCATTGGATATAGAACCTTGGGAACAAAATATAAGTACCCGTATCGATTTCGCTTCTAAATGGGAAGATATGCTCATTAAAGGTACTCCTATTCCTACCCCTGTCAACGAACAGGCAAAGTATCCGGTAGGAGTATATGAAGGAGGTGGATATTCAGCCAAAAGCATATTCCGTCCCGCTGATAACTGCCGCATGCGCACCAATGAATATCCAACATTCTGCCCGGTATGCCAACGATCACTGCAAAGACTCATTGATTTTTATACCAAATAATAAGAGAAACTAAACTTTAAAGACCAACATTATGATCAGACTTCAACGTATCAGCACCGCTGATGGATTTTTGTATGAGTACATGGAACAGTTAATAACCGCTGCCTTCCCGCCTGAAGAATACCGACCGTTAGAAGAACTGCGCCTGTACACTGATAGCAAACCTCATTTCTATAACAATATTATTTTCCACCATGATACTCCTGTAGGATTCATTACCTATTGGGATTTCGGCAAATTCTATTACGTAGAACACTTTGCTGTTGATCCGGCCCAGCGTAATGGGGGACATGGAAAGAACGTTTTAAATCATTTATGCGAGTTGCTTCAACATCCTATTGTTCTGGAAGTGGAAATGCCGGAAGAAGAAATGGCCCAAAGACGTATTAATTTCTACAAGCGCCAAGGATTTGCTCTTTGGGAGAAACCATATCTTCAGCCTCCATACAGACCCGGGGATGATTATTTACCCATGCTACTTATGGCACACGGAAATTTAGAGTGTGAAAGGGATTTTGAAACAGTAAAAAACTCTATATATCGGGAAGTATATAATGTATAAGAATAAAAAAATAAAGGGTGCCTATTCGAAATAAGCGCCCTTTATTTATATAGTTTGATTTAACTTCTTACTGACGCGGCTGCGCAGAATAGTTAAGTTTCAATGCATAAGCTTTACGAAGAGCTTCTTTGATAT
>OHAQ01003327.1_pt1 | contig 11014 bp, 9 predicted proteins | sample 1577111 | NCBI WGS metagenome assembly OHAQ01 (sample SAMEA3541549, study PRJEB24748) | human gut metagenome | biome: human gut; feature: human-associated habitat; material: faeces | place: China | collected 2012 | reverse complement strand
ATCGGATATACTAGTACGATGGTATTGCATGTAATATTGTATACTATTTATTTTTTATATGAATATTCAAAATTAGTAAAAAGTGAAGATTAGGAGAAATTATGGAAAAAGTAAAGGCATTTTGTAAACGGAAAAACATTGAGATATCCGTCAAGCGCTACCTGATTGATGCACTTGGCGCGATGGCACAGGGATTATTTGCATCCCTTTTGATCGGAACAATCATAAGCACACTTGGAACGCAGCTTCATATTCCGATTCTTGAGACAGTCGGAACTTACGCAAAAGCAGCAGTCGGACCAGCGATGGCGATCGCGATCGGATATGCCCTGCAGGCAGCTCCATTGGTATTATTTTCATTAGCGGCAGTCGGTGCGGCGGCAAATGAACTGGGTGGTGCGGGCGGACCACTTGCAGTACTTGTGGTTGCGATATTTGCAGCCGAATTTGGAAAAGCCGTTTCAAAAGAAACAAAAATAGATATTATCGTGACACCGTTTGTGACGATTTTTGTTGGCGTAGTACTTTCCATCTGGTGGGCACCGGCGATCGGCGCAGCAGCGAGTGCAGTTGGCAATGCGATCATGTGGGCAACGGAACTGCAGCCGTTTTTCATGGGAATCATTGTATCTGTGATCGTCGGGATTGCACTGACACTGCCGATCAGCAGTGCTGCGATCTGTGCTGCACTTGGACTTACCGGTCTTGCAGGAGGGGCAGCACTTGCAGGATGCTGTGCACAGATGGTTGGATTTGCAGTGGCAAGTTTCCGCGAAAATAAATGGGGCGGACTGTTTGCGCAGGGAATCGGTACATCGATGCTTCAGATGGGAAATATCGTAAAAAATCCACGTATCTGGCTGCCGGCAACTTTAGCATCCGCGATCACCGGACCAATTGCAACATGCCTGTTTCACTTACAGATGAACGGTGCAGCAGTTTCATCCGGCATGGGAACCTGTGGATTAGTCGGACAGATCGGTGTTTATACCGGATGGATCGCAGATATTGAGGCGGGAAGCAAGGCTGCCGTAACACCGATGGACTGGATTGGACTTGTTTTGATCAGTTTTATTCTGCCGGGAGTTTTATCGTGGCTCTTTAGCGTATTGTTCCGTAAGATTGGATGGATCAAAGACGGTGATATGAAGCTGGACTTATAAATCAATAAAAGTTTAGAAATAAATCCCACATAATGAGAAAAATGTGTTATACTAAAAATGGCAGTCATTACAAAATGATATGTATAAAAAAGGCTCAGGAATGGAGGATTTTTATGGATAAGCCATTCACCTTAAGTGAGGGCGTTGACAGTTGGAACACGATTATTTTTTTATACAATTCCGCATTGAAGGAGGTACGTACCAAAGTTGAAATCTTAAACGATGAGTTTCAGCAGGTACATCAGTACAACCCAATAGAATATATTAAGTCAAGGATCAAGACGCCTGAGAGTATTGTGAAAAAGTTAAAGCGTTACGGATATGAGTCGTCGATCGACAATATGGTTAATTATGTCAATGACATTGCAGGTATCCGTATTGTCTGCTCTTTTACTTCTGATATTTATAAACTGGCTGAGATGATCGGGAAACAGAACGATCTGACCGTTATTTCTATCAAGGATTACATTAAAAATCCGAAGGAGAGCGGTTATAAAAGTTATCATATGCTTGTAACTGTTCCGATATTTTTATCGGACCGCGTGATCGATACCAAGGTGGAGATACAGATCCGGACGATGGCGATGGATTTCTGGGCAAGCTTAGAGCATAAGATCTATTACAAATTTGAGGGAAATGCGCCCGGCTATATCAGCAGGGATCTAAGAGAATGTTCCGATATTGTTTCTATGCTGGATGCAAAGATGCTCCAGCTAAATGAAGCAATTATACAGGCGAAAGAAGCACAGGAGGAGCAGACGGGTGCAGTATAATTATGACTTCGAGATTATGTCGCTCGTCATTTTTGTGGTTATCAGCGGTCATTTCCTGTTGATCAGACAGTTCCCAACGGTTAAGTCGAAAGTATTTGGCAGACTGCTTTGGGTGTGTCTTGGCGAGTGTATCGCAAATATTTTATCATGTATTGGACTGGCAAATGCAGCAATCGTTCCGCTAATCTGGAACGAATTGTTTGCGTTTGCTTTTTTTGCGTTGGAAGGAGCGGCTTCCTATCTGATGTTCCGCTATATGGAAGAGGTATGCAGCTTTTCCGGAGTAGCAGGTCGAATGATAAAATACATGGGAAAAGTCCCGTTTTTCTTTTTCGAGATCATGCTTTTAGCGACACCGTGGATGGGCTTTTTCTTTTATTTTAAAGATGGCAGCTATTATCAGGGAAATTTTGCATGGTTTGGCTATGTGTATATTGGATACTATTTTTTTATGAACCTGCTTCTTGTGTTTTTGGGGAGAGCGCGTATTGAGACGCGGATCAAGGTAATCGTTATCTTATACAGTATTGTGGCAGTTCTTATGGTGGTGCTTCAGTATGAGAGAAAAGAAATGCTGCTTACCAGTGCGGCAAATATGCTGTTTATTCTGATGATCTATATGGCAATGCAGAATCCGTCTGCTTATATTGACAGTGAAACCGGAACCAGTGATGAGCAGGCATTTCTGATCCAGATGAAAAATGTAACGGAGCAATCCGGCAAAAAAGTATTTCTTGTGGTACATATCAGACAGATGCATCATATCGAAATGCTTTTAGGATATGAAAACAGCAGGCGGCTGTTTGCCGAAGTGGGACATTATCTTACCGCACTGTGTGGAAAGTTCTGTGTGTTTCGCAATGCGGAGGATACATTTACCATTCTGCTGGATGAGGGAAAAGAAGAACACATAAAGGGGCAGATCAAAAAAAGATTTGAACAGGATTTTCATGTGTCTGGCAATTCGATTTCTTTAAATGAGATCATGATCACCCTGCATTATCCAAGAGATTTTTGTTCTCTGGCAGAGTACAGGGCACTGTATGGATATTTGCTGGAAGCGGCACAAAATTCAGGGAAACAGATCTTTTTTGAGGTGGATGAAGCCGTAAAAAAAGACTATTACCGAAGAAATAAGGTAGAGCAGGCGGTGGATCGTGCAATTACGGAAAACAGATTTGAAGTATATTATCAGCCGATCTATTCCCTAAAAGAAAAATGTGTTGTATCATTAGAGGCGCTGGTGCGTCTGAAGGATGAAAAACTTGGAGCCATTCCACCGGATGAGTTTATTCCGTTGGCGGAGCAAAACGGAACGATCACACAGATCAGTGAGATCGTACTTGAAGAGTGCTGCCGTTTTCTGGCAAAACATGTACTTCCAAATCCATCGCTTGGGATACGGACGATTCATGTAAATATTGCTGCAGCGCAGTGCCTGAACCGGAATCTGAAAGAAAGCATACTGCCAGTGTTAGAGCGTTATCATGTGCCGACACATATGATCACGCTGGAACTGACGGAGCGGACAGCGATTGAAGCACCAAAGCTGATGCTATGGCACATGCAGGAGTTTGGTAAAATCGGCATGGGGTTTGCGATGGATGACTATGGAAGCGGCAATTCAAACTGTTCCTATCTGATCCGTTTTCCATTTCGGGAAATCAAGATTGATAAGGACATGACATGGTCCTATTTTGAAAATCCAACCGCAAAAATCGTGATTGAAAATGAGATAAAGACGATACAAAAACTTGGTCTTCCGCTGATCATGGAGGGCGTGGAAAAGAAAGAACAGAGTGATGCCCTAGAGACGCTTGGTGTGGATATGATCCAGGGATATTATTACGGGAAACCGATGCCGGAGACGGAGTGTCTGCGCTATATCAGAAGAATGCATTTTGCCAAAGAGGATTACGGAAAGAGTTGATGGAAAGTTTATGCTGAAAATAGCATTTTGTGATGATGATTTAGAAATATTAAAAGAACTTGGTATCTTATTGGACAAATATAAAAAAGAAAGAGACGAAGACCTTACCTGTACGGTATTTCAGAGTCCCTTAGAGTTACTGGCCGCGATTGAGAAAGGGTTTTCTTTCGATATTTCATTTTTGGACATTTTAATGCCGGGGGAAAACGGAATTGAGACTGCAAAAGAAATCAGACAGTATGATAATAATATGAAAATTATTTTTCTTACCTCATCTCCGGAGTTTGCAGTACAGTCTTATACGGTCGGGGCATATTTTTATCAGTTAAAGCCAGTCTGGGAGGAAAGCTTTTTCCGGCTGATGGATTCCGTGCTTGCAGAGTGCACAAAGACACAGGAAAACAGTCTGATTCTGCGGAGCAAAGAAGGAATTACAAGAATTGACCTTGAAAAGTTAGAATATTGTGAAGTGATAGGACGGACGCTCTTTTTTCATCTCGGAAATGGAAAAGTATTTGAGAGTGTTGGCAGTTTAGACGATTTATTTTTGCAGTTAAAGCCTTATGGCAATTTTTTACGGCCACATCGGTCATTTCTGGTAAATATGGATTATATACAGAATATTTCTTACCGTGCAATTAAACTGATAAGTCTTGCAGAAATACCAATCCCGCATGGGAAATGCTCGGAGATAAAGAATAAATATCTCGAGTATGCGTTTAACAGAAAGCAGGTATTTTTATCATGAATCTTCTTTATGTAACAAATGGTGCAGCAGTCGGGATATTCGGCATGGTTTTGTCCGGGGCTTTTTGTGATATTCACTGGACGAAAGAAAAACGGGAATTTCTTGTTGGAAGTATTTTTGTGCTGCTTGCCATACAGGGCGTGATGTATCTGTTGGCCGGGGCAGCGACGATCCGTTATCTTTATCCTGTGATCACACATGTCCCGATGTGTATTGCCCTTTACATTTTAACGAAAAAACGTCTGTGGACAGTGATTTCCGTGCTGACTGCTTATCTCTGCTGTCAGCTTCGCAGGTGGGTGGCACTTTTTATAATGGCTGTGTTTGTGAACAGTGAAACGGTGCAAAATGTGACGGAACTGATTGTTACACTGCCGTTATTATTTCTTTTACTGCGCTTTGTGGCACCTTCGGTGCGGGCAATATCAAATTATCCCGTGTCAATACAGCTTCAGTTCGGGTTGATTCCGGCATTGGGCTACGGTTTTGATTACCTGACGAGAGTTTATACGGATTTACTTTCAGAAGGTATACCGGCGGCAGTGGAATTTATGCCGTTCGTCTGCTGTATTGCTTATCTGGTGTTTGTGCTTCGTACTTCAGAGGAGGAGCGGAAGAAAAATGAACTTGAGCAGATGCAGAGCTGTCTGAATCTCCAGATTTCCCAGGCGGTCCGCGAGATTGAGGCTTTGAGGGAGTCGCAGAAAGATGCCAGTACCTACCGGCATGATTTAAGACATCATATGCAGCATCTGTTATCATGTATCGAGAATGGAAAAATTGAACAGGCAGAAGGCTACATTCATGAAGTATGTGTGCAGATTGAGGCAGGCAGGGTAAAAAATTACTGTGAGAATGAGACGGTCAATCTTATTTTTTCCTCTTTTGCAGGAAGGGCGGAAAGTGCTGGTGCCACAATGAACATAAAAGCGGTGGTGCCATATATTCTTCCGGTTTCGGAGACAGATTTGTGTGTGCTTTTATCAAATGCGTTAGAAAATGCACTCCATGCGTGTACCGCACAGGAGCAGAAGGGAACGATAGATATTTTAGCGTATGAGAAGAACGGGAGGTTCTTTTTTCAGGTCACGAATCCATGCAGAAAAGAAGTAGCATTTGAAAACGGTGTTCCGGTTACCGACCGGCCGGGGCATGGAATCGGCGTACGCAGTATTTGCGCAATTGTTGACCGGTATGGTGGTATGTACAGCTTTCTGGTAGAAGATAATAAATTTATTTTACGCGTTTCTTTATAAGGTGCAGCTTTATGCTGCACTTTAAAAGAGATAACAAAACTACATATGAAAAATAAAAAATGTCGATTGAGTGCACATTATAGTCGATTCAGAACAAGTTAATCCACTGCAGCACAAAATACGGTACATTAATGTCAACAGAGAGAAATGAAAAACAAATGACAAAGGAGAGAAAGATTATGAAAAGAAAAATTTTAGCAATTATGTTGAGTTCAATGCTGGCATTCTCTTTTACCGCCTGCGGGAATACCGAGGAGACTGCTGATGGCACAGTGACAAACGCAGAGGCAGATGTAGATGTGGCAGATACTGGCACTGATGTGGAGACCGATGCGGCAGAGAACGATGCAGCAGATATTGTTGTGGACACAGAGACAGCAGATGCACAAAGCGAAGATGTGGAAACAGATTCTACCGAAGACTTATTCTGCCTGCTTGATGTGCCGATTTTAGAGATGCCGGACTTAGCAGGAACAACCTGGAGTTTCTGTGGGGGTAACATTGGCGGTGTGCAAATGACACAGGACGATTATGATGCTGCATTAGAGCAGTATGGCGGAAAATTGGAGATCGTGTTTAGCGATGATGGTTCCACTGTACAGATGGTACAGGGAGGTGGAACGTTAGACGGTGTCTGTGAATATCATTATGAGGATGAAGGTGTGCGTTTAACATTTGACAATAACGGTACAGATCTGGTATACGCCTGCGTGTTTGCAGATTTTGATGGACTGACAATGGTAGCATTGTCCGATACTTCCGGATACAATGCAGTATATTTTGTACAGTAAAGGAGTATTTGAATGGAAATCTCTGTAATTGTTTGTTTGCTTGTGATTTTGCTTGCCATATGGATTGTTTCTGTACGGAAAAAATTAGCGATCATGGATGAAAATATCAATCATTCCATGAATCAGATCGGAGTGCAGCTTTCGTCACGGTTTGATGCGTTACTTTCCCTGCTTGATTTTACAAAAAAATATGCAGGATACGAGGCACAGACACTTACAGATGAAGTAAATGAAAAACGGTGTATCATTATGGAAACTTCCACACCGGAGGAGGTTTTGCGCCAGGAAGGTGTGATAAACGAGGTGCTTTTCCGGACACAGACGGTTTTAGAAGAATATCCGGGTTCGACTGATGAAAATGAATACATCAAATGTATGGACGCGGTAGAGTGTTATGAAAAAATGGTGCAGACCAGCCGGCTGATTTATAATGATTCGGTGACAAAATTAAACAGAGAGCTTCACATTTTCCCAACCAGTGTACTTGCACATATGCTCGGATTTGAAAAACGGGATTATCTGGTAGAAAATTAGCAGAAAAGGAGATGCAAAGGATGAATAAGTTACACAGAAGCAGGTACATAAATGTAGTTGTATCAATGATGATGGCATTTTTGATGCTTGCTGCAATGGGAACGACACAGGTACATGCAGCACAATATACAACGGGAACGATTGATCCTGCCGAATTGAAAGCTGGAGATGTGGTTTACAGGGGGGTTCAGTTAACGGTAGACAGACAGATTGTGGTTTGTAAAAAGTGCAATATGATATGGATTACGACGGGCACGGATTACGGTACTGGAGATATGAAACGCTCTGAGGTGGTGGCTACGGAAGCCCATAAGGATCATCCGGATAAGGTGGGGTATAGCGAGTTTAACTGGTATTTTAATCTTGACAGCTCCGGCCCATTGTTAAAAAATACGCCATATACGATCGTAGAAAATGCTAACATTAAATACAAGATTACCTATAATACAAACGGTGGCAGTCAGATAGCAGAGGGAAATCAGACGAACCTGCCAGATCCGCTGCCAGCTGCGACGAAAGATGGATATGATTTTGTCGGCTGGTATACAGATGCAGATTTTACGACGATTGCGCGGCCGGGACAGGTACTTACTGCCGACACGACTCTTTATGCAAAATGGGTAGAACACAGGCACACATTTAGGGATGAGTGGAGCAGCAATGATACTTCCCATTGGCATGCTGCCACGTGTGAACACACCACAGAAAAAAAAGATGAAGCAGCTCATGTTTATGGAACAGCAGGTGCGGAAAGATATACCTGTAGTGTCTGCAAATATGTAAGTGAAACAAGAAAAAGAGAAGCTGAGGCAGCAGATAAAAAGAATACGGAAAGTAAACCGGTAAAAGTAAAAAGGACAGAGGCAAAAGACGCAGCATTAAATTCGAAATTTAATGTGAAAGCAGGAAAGACGGTCAAGGTAACTTGGGGAAAAGTTAAAGATGCAGATGGTTATGATGTTTATATGGCATACTGCGGAAAAGATAAGGAAAAGGTTGTAAAGTCCGTAAAGGCAGCGGATAGTTTATCTGTTGAGATCAGCAAATTGAAAAAGAAAGGAATCAATCAGAAAAAAAATATAAAATGTCATGTTCTTGCATATAAGATGGTTGATGGCAAAAAAGTAACAGTTGCGAAATCGATCACGATACATGCAGCAGGAAAGAAGAATAAATCAGTAACAGATGCAAAAAGCATTAAACTGAAAAAGACTTCTTATGTATTGGCAAAAGGGAAAAAAGCTGTCGTAAAAGCTTCGATTGTCAAGAAGGATAAGAAACGTCCGATCATTAATCATATATCGGAATTCCGATATGCTACATCAGACAGTAAAGTGGCAGTGGTATCTAAAAATGGTAAGATCACCGCGAAAGGAAAAGGATCCTGTTCTATATATGTATATGCAACAAACGGATGTGCACAAAAAATAAAAGTTGTGGTCAAATAAGAGAGACAGGTATAAAGTGAAAATGAATGTGTAGGAGAAAAGCTGCCAATGATAGTGATAATATCATTAGGCAGCTTTTTATAATGAACAAAGGAAAAAGAAAACGTGTATTTTGACTGGATTATATAGTATAATATATTCCGTGTCTGAGAGAGAAATAAAACATAAGAGGATAGTGCGTGTGAAAAATAAGATTTTTCACACGCAAGAATGGGGATTAAGATGAGAATAGGATTTGATAATGACAAATATTTAAAAATTCAGTCGGAGCATATCAAAGAACGCATCAGCCAGTTCGGTGATAAGCTGTATCTGGAATTTGGTGGAAAATTATTTGATGATTACCATGCGTCGAGAGTATTGCCGGGATTTGCACCGGACAGTAAGCTTCAGATGCTGATGCAGCTTTCGGATGTTGCAGAAATCGTAATTGTGATCAGTGCGGCGGATATTGAGAAAAACAAGGTGCGTGGAGACCTTGGCATTACTTATGATGTGGACGTTGTCCGTCTGATCGGAGAGTTTGAGAAAAAAGGACTCTATGTCGGAAGTGTGGTCATCACACAGTTTGCCGGACAAAATGGTGCAGTGCAGTTTCGGGAAAAACTCGAAAAACGTGGAATCAAAGTATATCAGCATTATAAGATCGAGGGGTATCCGTCGAATATTCCACTGATCGTCAGCGAGAATGGTTTTGGAAAAAATGATTATATTGAGACGACAAGACCGCTTGTGGTTATTACTGCGCCGGGACCTGGAAGCGGAAAAATGGCAACCTGCCTGTCTCAGCTCTACCACGAGCACAAGCGGGGCGTCAAGGCCGGTTATGCCAAGTTTGAGACCTTCCCCATCTGGAACCTGCCCCTCAAGCACCCGGTCAACCTCGCCTACGAGGCCGCGACAGCCGATCTGGCCGACGTCAACATGATCGACCCCTTCCACCTTGAGGCCTACGGCGAAACAACGGTCAATTATAACCGCGACATCGAGATCTTCCCGGTGCTCGAAACGATCTTCCGCTCTATCTTCGGCGAGTGCCCGTATAAAAGCCCGACGGATATGGGCGTCAACATGGCGGGCTTTGCCATCTGCGACGATGATGCCTGCCGCGAAGCGTCGTATCAGGAGATCATCCGGCGTTATTTCGCCTCCGCCTGCGCCGTCAAAAAGGGCGTCGCCATGCCCGAGGAGCTGCGCAAGCAGGAAATGCTCATGAATTCGCTGCATCTGGACGTGTCCATGCGCAGAACCGTCCCCGCCGCGCGGGCCAAGGCTGCCGAAACGGGCGCGCCTGCCGCAGCAATCGAGCTGCCGGACGGGCGGCTCGTCACCGGCAAGACCTCCGGTCTGATGGGTGCGTCGTGCGCCGCGCTTCTGAACGCGATCAAGCTTTCCGCCGGGATCGACGATCGCGTGTACAAGCCCTGCACCTATACGTGCCGCCGCTCTTGAACTTAATACTGCTGCACCTCCATAAAGCCTTGAACCAGCTATTACAAGTGCCTTTCCAAATGTTCCTTTATTGCCATCAGGCTTTCTTAGCGGAAGCATATCAGATATATCACTATAATCATATGTGAAAATATCCCTTGTCATATCCGGATATTGTGCAAAACCTATATCTTTTCTTATAATCTTCCCACAATATGAAGCTGCTGGATATAATATATGTCCGATTTTTTCAAATCCGAAGGTAACTGTTATATCAGCATTAACCGCAGATCCCATAACCACACCTGTCGATGCACTTATACCTGATGGTATGTCAACAGCCACAACAAGCCTGTTTCCATTATTGTCGCTATTCTGTGTATACTGTGAACGCACTGATGTACTGCATTTATTAATTGTATCTACTACTATTCTGGCCTCTCCTGCCAGTTCTCTTGATAAGCCATTGCCAAATAAGGCATCTACAATAACCCCATATTTAGAAAAATCCGGGCTATTAATACATTCTATGCCCAGATTCTTTATTATGTTCAATTGTATATCGAATTCTTTGGTAGAAGCGTGTGAGTTAATTATATACACATCCACATTGTAGCCCTTAAGATAAAGCTGTCTTGCCACCGCAAGTCCATCTGCCCCATTATTGCCACGTCCACATACGCATATAATGTCTGTATGTATATTTCCTTTAACCTTGCTTTCAATAGCTTCTGTCACTGAGAGTGCGGCTCTTTCCATAAGCACAACTGATGGTATACCAAGAGTATTAATTGAATAAGAATCCACATTCTTCATAGAAGCCGCATCTAATACATATCTCATTCCTGCTTATCTCCTACATTGCCTTCATTAATTCTGTCAACTGCACTACAATTCTCAACTTCGGAGCATCCCAATCTGTACGAACTGCTGATGACGG
>OHAQ01003325.1_pt1 | contig 11018 bp, 8 predicted proteins | sample 1577111 | NCBI WGS metagenome assembly OHAQ01 (sample SAMEA3541549, study PRJEB24748) | human gut metagenome | biome: human gut; feature: human-associated habitat; material: faeces | place: China | collected 2012 | reverse complement strand
GCTATGTTCCTATTCTTCAATATATTATATTTATTCTTATATCGAACTCACGTTAGTTTATCATTTAGTAAGGTAAGAGTTTGGTCATTTTCTACCAGGAAATTAAAGGTTTGCTTTTGGTCATTTGTTATAAGTTGCCATACGGTAGCATTTTCATTTCCGGCCATACCACGTAAAGTGAAGCGTTTCCCCTCATAAGTAAATGTCTTATCTTTCCCGTTTTCAGCTTCTTTGTAAGTCAAAGCCAACGAAAATGTTCCGTCTCCGCTATGCTTTTTACTTTTGATGGTTAACGAATAGAATATCCCGGGACCGGAGGCGGCAGGAAGCAATCCTTCGTAAGTAAAGGTTTGCATTGGACCTAGTTCATCTTTACTCTGAGTATAGATAAGTTTATTCCTTTGGCTGATAGTCCATACACCATCAATGAAACGCACATTTTTTGTATCATCATCTTCGATATTCCAAGCATATTTGCCTGTAGGTAATGTACGTCTTTCCAAGATTTCCTTAGGCTGTTCGTCAGAAAAGAATAGCTCTGCTAATGTCGAATCGGGGCTGAAAACAATAAAGGCCGATCGTTCACTTCCATCAGCCGCATCGACTCGTATTCCCTTCTCAAAAAGACGGATACAATCTTTCTGTACTTCGCTCCACGTATATCCGGCTGAAGCAAGACAACCATGCTCATCTCGGTCGTTTCCTACTGCTTGTGGGATATTCTTTAAAGAGTCACTATTGTTATCTGTTTCTTGCTTTTTTTGAGTATTGCAAGCAGCCAGCAATATAGCTAGACATATTGTAATTGTTGGTTTCATATTTTTTCTATTAATCATTAAAACTTTGTTCTTATATATAATTTATTCCCTGCGTTGTACGATGCGTGAACCAGCTGGTACACTATCCGTTACCCAAATGTTACCACCAATTGTTGCACCTTTACCAATGGTGATACGTCCTAAAATAGTTGCATTAGAATATACGATGACGTCATCTTCCAGAATGGGGTGGCGGGCAATACCCTTTATTGGATTTCCGTTTTCATCGAGTGGGAAACTCTTGGCTCCCAATGTAACTCCTTGGTAGAGCTTTACATTATTACCAATGATACACGTGGCACCGATTACTACACCAGTACCGTGGTCGATAGTAAAATGATGCCCGATCTGTGCTCCGGGATGAATATCAATTCCGGTTTCCGAATGAGCCATTTCGGTAATGATGCGGGGAATAAGCGGAACATTCAGCATATACAGTTCGTGTGCAATGCGATAATTGGTAATTGCACGGATAATAGGATAACAACAGATGATTTCTCCAAAACAGGTAGCTGCTGGATCTCCGTAATATGCTGCTTCTACATCGGTAGCAAGAATACGTCGTATTTCAGGGAGTTTGCTGATAAAACGTGCTGCTATGGACGCAGCCGTATCTCGGTCAGGAATTTTCTTGATAACATTATCCGAAGGAGTATTCTCTAGTCCGAAACATAATCCTGCCTGTATTTGCTCTGTCAGCAAGCCAAAAAGTTCTTCTACATTTACTCCGATGTGGTAGTTGATAGTTCTTCGGTGGACGGTAGAGTTTCCGAAATAGCCAGGGAAAAGAATTTCTCGGGAGAGTTCTACAATTCGGCGCAGTGATTTCCCTGATGGAAGCGGATCGCCATCTTTATATTGATGAAACAAACCTTCGTACGAATGCTTGTCAGAAAGTTCGCTTACAGCTTGTGTCAGTGTATGTGTGTAATCGGATAGACTCATAGCTTTCTGTATTTGGTTGAAAACAAAATTAGTCATTTTCATTAAGTCAATGAGGGAGAAGGTATGTTTTCGTCTTTATTTATGGATTATAATTGTATTTTTGCAAAAAAATACAGATAATATGGTAGTCAATAAGAAGAATCCTTTTGCTTGGAAAGCAAAGCAGACGGGGAAAAAGAAATCCAGCGGTAAGCGAGTAGGAAAATCAAAACCCGAAAAAGCAAATAATCAGTTGAACAGGAGGGTCAAGTGATAATCTTGTTATAATGACGAACAAATAATGCCTCCACCCAATACGACGTCATCGCGATAAAAAGCAGCGGCTTGTCCGGCTGCGATGGAAGTCAATGGCTCGTGTAGTTTGATATGCAGTTGTCCGTCGGGGGTAGGGATAACGGTACAACGGTTGGCCTGCTTGCGGTAACGGATTTTTACGATGATTTCATCAGTTGTTTCAAATAGGGCAGAAGGATTCGTTACATGCCAGTCGGTGAGATACATTTCTGTTTGTCCCAGTGAGCAGAGCTGGTCACTGAGAATAATACTGTTGGTCTGCGGGATGATTTGTTTTACAAACAATGCTTTATTCAGATAGATTCCTAATCCCCTGCGTTGTCCGATGGTATAGAAAGGGTAGCCTTCGTGCTTTCCTAAGCAATTACCGGATTCATCATAAAAATTACCGGGCATGATAAGCTCTTTTTTTACATGCTCTTTTAAAAAACTGCGGTAGTCCATAGGGCAAAAGCATACTCCCAGACTGTCGCGCTTGTGAGCAGCTTTCAGGAAACCACGTTCGGCTGCAATTTCGCGTACCTTATTTTTGGTCAGTTTTCCCATGGGCAATAGCATACGTTGCAGTATGTCTTGAGGCAATCCCCACAAGAAAAATGACTGGTCTTTATCTACATCTGTTCCGGTTGTGATATGCCAATATCCGTCAATATTCCGTTTTTGTACATAATGTCCAGTAGCAAAATGATAGATGCCTTTTTCATCGGCTAGTTTCTTCAGTAACGGCCATTTCAGATAATTGTTGCAAAGGGTACAGGGAACAGGAGTACGTCCTGTCATATATTCATTGATGAAATAGGAAATGATTCGTTCGCGGAACTCATTGCGTGCGTCATAGGTTATATGAGAAATATGCAGACGTTCACATAATTCGCGTGCATCATCCAGGTATTCGGTATTGTTGTCTTTTTCATAGAAACGAAAAGTCACACCGGTTACTTCGTAGCCGGCATCTTGCAGGAGCAGGGCAGCTACTGAGCTATCTGTTCCTCCGCTCATACCTAACAGGACTTTGTTGTTTTCTTGCATATATTTTACGTATGGGCATAAAAAAAGGAGTACCGCTGTACTCCAACCTTTGTTAACCTTAAATCTAATACTATGAAAAACACAGTGCAAAGGTACGGACTTTCAGGATATCTGCAAATATTTGGACCGAAAAACTATGTTTTATAACATGATTTAAGAAATCGCTCACCTCTTCTATGTTTGTTAACTAAATCTCTTGCCTTAGTTTTTGACGAATATATATAGCTTTCCGTATTTGGTAAGGCATATAGGAAGCCTGTTTGTGAAAAAAAATATCCTCTGTTTCCTTATTATTTCTTTTTTCCGTACTTTTGTGACTTAACTAAAAGAGATTATTTATGGAAAATAAGCTGACTATTTATAATACGCTTACCCGTCGTAAGGAACTTTTTGTTCCGTTGCATGCTCCTCATGTGGGTATGTATGTGTGCGGGCCTACTGTTTACGGTGATGCTCATTTGGGACACGCTCGTCCGGCTATTACATTCGATATTCTTTTCCGTTACCTGACACATCTGGGTTACAAGGTACGTTATGTCCGTAATATTACTGATGTCGGACATTTGGAACATGATGCAGACGATGGTGAAGATAAGATTGCAAAGAAGGCACGTCTGGAACAGTTAGAGCCGATGGAAGTTGTTCAGTATTATCTGAACCGCTATCATAAGGCTATGGAAGCTTTGAATGTACTTCCTCCAAGCATTGAACCACATGCTTCAGGACATATCATCGAACAGATTCAGTTGGTAGAGGAGATTCTGAAGAATGGATACGCTTACGAAAGCCAGGTCATCGGACTGAAATATTCGGCCATCATCGCCGCCGGTTCGTTCCTGATCTGGCTGCTCGTCGTTCCGGTGGTCGGTTCGACCGCCACGGGCGCAGGCATGTCCCCCGAAGAGCTGTACCAGACCTTCGGTCGTCCGCTGGGTATCGGCGGAATCGCCATGGCCGGGCTTATCGGCATCATCCGTCAGAGCGGCATCATCAAACAGGCGATGGGGCTCGCCGTCAGCGAGTTTTCGGGCAAGAAAAAAGCCGAAACGAACGTACCGCGCACCCAGCGCGACCTGACCATGCGCACGATTCTCACTACGTTGATCGCGGCGCTCGCCACCACCTTCTTCTTTTTCCAGTTCGGCATTCTGGGCAACTGGGGGCAGACGGCCGTGGCGCTGCTAATCGTCTTCGTCATCTCGTTCCTTTTCACGACGGTCGCAGCCAACGCCATCGCCATCGTCGGCAGCAACCCCGTTTCGGGTATGACCCTCATGACGCTGATCCTCGCGTCGCTGGTACTCGTAAGCATCGGCCTGAACGGTACGGCCGGCATGACCGCCGCACTGATCATCGGCGGCGTGGTCTGCACGGCCCTCTCGACCGCCGGCGGCTTCATCACCGACCTGAAGATCGGCTACTGGATCGGCACCACGCCGAAAAAACAGGAGAGCTGGAAATTCCTCGGCGTCTTCGTTTCGGCCGCTACCGTCGCAGGCGTGATGATTATTCTGAACAAAACCTACGGCTTCGGCCCCGGCAGCCCGCTGGAAGCTCCGCAGGCCAATGCCATGGCCGCCGTGATCCAACCCCTGATGCAGGGCGGAACGGCTCCCTGGGTACTCTATTTCTGCGGCGCAGTCCTCGCGCTGGTACTCACCGGCATCGGTATTCCGGCCCTTCCATTCGCACTGGGCATGTTCCTGCCCCTGCAGCTCAATCTTCCGCTGCTGATCGGCGGTCTGATCGCCTGGTTCGTATCGACCCGATCGAAAGATCAGGCGCTCAACAAGGCACGTATGAGCCAGGGTACGCTCATCGCGTCGGGCTTCATCGCAGGCGGCGCCCTGATGGGCGTAGTGGGAGCGATCCTGAAATTCGCCGACGTGGACTGGAAACTCACGCAGTGGAACAGTTCGAACGCAGCCTCGTGGGTAGGTCTGGGCATGTATCTGGCGCTTATCATCTATTTCGCCGTACATTCGCTCCGCGCTAAAAAGGAAGAATAAAAAATCAACGATATATACTATGGAACTCAAAGACAGATTTCTGAAATACGTTTCGTTCGACACCCAGAGCGACGAGTCGAGCGAAACTTTCCCCTCGACCGCGAAACAGCGGGTGCTGCTCGATTATCTGGCCGAAGAGATGAAGGCCCTGGGCCTCACCGAGGTCACGGTGGACAAGTACGGCTACGCCATGGGTACGATCCCCGCGACGCCCGGCTGCGAAAAAGCCCCCGTCATCGGATTCATCGCCCACGTGGACACCGCACCCGATATGAGCGGCGCCGACGTGAAACCGCACGTCATAGAGAATTACGACGGCAAGGACATCCGGCTGAACGCCGGCGTGACGATGAAAGTCGCGGACTTTCCGGAGCTGAGCTTCTTCAAGGGACATACGCTGATCCACACGGACGGCACGACGCTGCTGGGCGCCGACGACAAGGCGGGCGTGGCGGAGATCATGACCGCTGCGGAATATCTGCTCGCACATCCGGAGCTCCGGCACGGTAAGATCCGCATCGGCTTCACCCCCGACGAAGAGATCGGCCGGGGCGTGGACTTCTTCGACGTCAAGGCCTTCGGCGCCGACTTCGCCTACACGATGGACGGCGGCTTCGAGGGGGAACTCGAATACGAGAACTTCAACGCCGCGAGCGCCAAGATCGAGATCCAGGGCCGCAACGTCCACCCGGGCTACGCCAAAGACAAGATGATCAACGCCATTCAGGTAGCATGCGAGCTGAACGCCCTACTGCCGGCCTGGGAGCGACCCGAACACACCGAAGGCTACGACGGCTTCTACCACTGTATCGCCCTCAACGGTACGGTCGATCAGGCGCAGATCAGCTACATCGTCCGCGACCACGACAGCGCCCGTTTCGAAGCCCGCAAGAACTACATGCAGGAGTGCGTCGATCTGCTCGTCCGCAAATACGGCGAAGGGGTGCTGACCCTCACGCTCAAGGATTCGTACTACAACATGCGCAAGATGGTCGAACCGCACCCGCAGGTGATCGACAAGGCGATCGAGGCGATGAAAATGGCGGGGGTCGAACCGCTCGTGAAGCCCATCCGAGGCGGCACGGACGGCGCACGGCTCTCCTTCATGGGACTCCCCTGCCCCAACATCTTCACCGGCGGCATGAATTTCCACGGCCGTTACGAATATTGCTCGCTGACGACCATGCACAAAGCCATGCAGGTAATCCTGAACCTGGCCCAGCTCTGGACAAAATAAAAATATTGCACAACAAGCGTTTTCGACAGGCGGACACGAAGCCGAATCCGTTCGGATCATGCCGAGCGAAAAAAACGCAAAAAAACAAACCGAGAGTTTTTCCGATACCCGGACCGTACGAAGATGTTCGATACGCTTCGGGACAGAAAACGAAAAAAATAAACCGGCAAAAATCGTATGAACAGATTTGGTTTTCTGAAAGTAGCGGCGGCAGTTCCCCATGTACGGATCGCCGATTGCGACTATAACGCCCAACATATCACCGAATTGATCCGCAAGGGCGCCGACCGGGGAGCGAGCATCATCCTCTTCCCGGAACTCTGCATCACCTCCTATACCTGCGGCGATCTGATCCAGCAACCCGCCTTGCTCCATGCGGCGGAACAGGCCTTGGGCTATATCCTCGCCCAGACCCGCGAACTGCCCATCGTCGCCATCGTCGGTATGCCCGTCACTTACGGCAATGCCCTCTACAACTGCGCGGTAGTTTTCGCTCAGGGACGTATTCACGGCGTGGTCCCCAAGACATATATTCCCAATTACTCGGAATTTTACGAGGCCCGCTGCTTCATGTCGGGCGAAGAGATCGGCCTGGCCACGATCCGGATGTGCGGCCAGGATACCGACTTCGGCCGCAACATGCTTTTCAACATCGGAGGCGTGAAGTTCGGCGTGGAAATCTGCGAGGATATGTGGGTTCCGGCCGCCCCGTCGCTGCATCAGGCAGTGGACGGCGCCCAGATACTTTTCAACCTCTCGGCATCGCCCGAAGTGCTGGGCAAGCACAACTACCTGCTCACGCTGGTCAAATCGCAATCGGCCCGGACCCAGTCGGCCTACATCTACTGTTCAGCCGGCTACGGAGAATCTTCGACCGACCTGGTATTCGGCGGCAACGGCCTGATCGTCGAGAGCGGCCGGATGCTGCGGCGCACCGAACGGTTTTCGACCGAGGAACAGTTGATCGTCGCGGACATAGACACCGAAAAGCTCCTCAACTCGCGCCGCCGTACCACGACTTTCGCGCCGCACCGTCCCGCCGAGCGCATCATCGTCGAAATTCCCCTGCCGGAAAACCCCGCGAACGTCACCCTCGACCGGGAGTTCAATTCCCATCCTTTCGTGCCGCAAACGCCCGAAGAGATGGACGAATCGGGTCGTGAAATCATCAACATTCAGACGATGGGGCTGGCCCAGCGCCTGCAGCATACCGATTGCAAAAAGGTCGTCATCGGGGTTTCCGGCGGCTTGGACTCCACACTGGCCCTACTGATCGCCGTGCGGACTTTCGATCGCCTCGGGCTCGACCGCAAAGGCATCATCGGCGTCACAATGCCCGGATTCGGCACCAGCAACCGCACCTACCGCAACTCGATCGCCCTGATGCGCTGCCTGGGCATCACTTCCCGCGAAATTTCCATCCGCAAAGCCTGCGAACAACACTTCGCCGATATCGGACTCAACCCCGAAGAACAATCTTCCGCCTACGAAAACGCCCAGGCCCGGGAGCGGACACAAATCCTGATGGACATCGCCAACATGGAGCACGGCATGGTCCTCGGCACGGGCGACCTGAGCGAACTGGCACTGGGCTGGGCGACCTACAATGGTGACCAGATGTCGATGTACGGTCTGAACGCCTCGCTGCCCAAAACCCTGATCCAGGTGCTTCTACGATGGATGGCCCAGGTATGTCAGGACGATGCGATCCGCGAGATCCTGCTCGACGTGGTCGCCACGCCGATCAGCCCCGAGCTGCTGCCGTCCGGCGAAGAGGGAGGAATCGCCCAGCACACCGAGAAGTTGGTAGGGCCTTACGAGTTGCACGACTTTTTCCTCTACCACTTCATCCAGAACGGTTACTCCCCGGCAAAAATCCTCTTCGCTGCGGAAACAGCGTTCGACGGACGCTACGACCGGGCGACGATCCTGCGCTGGATGCGGGTATTCTTCCAGCGATTCTTCTCGCAGCAGTTCAAACGCTCGGCCATGCCCGACGGTCCGAAAGTTGGCATCATCTCCCTCTCGCCGCGCGGCGACTGGCGCATGCCTTCGGACGCTACGGCAACCCTGTGGTTGCGGGAAATCGATCTTCTGATTCAGGAAAAATAAAAACCATTCGGATATGAAACGTACATTATGTCTGTCCGCCCTGTTCGTCGTATGCGCGACAATCGCTGTTTCGGGACAATCGATGAATGAAAAACTCCAGCAACTTTTAGGAGGTAGTCACTCCGCGAAACAGGAAGAGGCCACACCGCCGACCTATCCGTCGGAAGAAGCGCTCCTCGGAGTCTGGACCTACCAGGCTCCCAGCATCGAATACAAGGGCGACGATATGTTCGCCTCGATCGCCGTAGCCGGATTGCAAGACCAGTTGGCGACCCATTACGTCAAGGCAGGCCTCGTGCCGGGACAGGGGACCGTTTCCTTCAAAAAACGCAACCGGCTCCACGCCTCTATGGGCGGACATGAGATCGACGGGACGTATAGCTACGATCCCGCCACCGGAACAGCCGCCATCACGCTGATCCAAGACGGGAAACAAGCCACCTTTCAAGGCTATCTCTCCCTGCGCGGCGAGGTGCTGACGCTCCAGTTCGATGCAGGCGATGCGCTCGAAGCCGTGCGGCACTCCTCTCCGGAATACGCTGCGAACGAGAAAATGCAGCAAATCGCCTCCGTCATGCAAAATTATCCCGGCATCATGCTGGGCGGACAGTTGAAAAAATAGCAACCCGTAATATTAAAACGGGGCTGTGTCGAAATGAAAATTTCAGGCACAACCCCTGAATAAGGAATGTCAGAATGGATGCAAGACAAGGCATTTGCGGGTAAGAGCGACAGGAATTTACTATCGTAAATGACTTTGCCGCATCCCGATAATAAAACAGCAGTGTGTCATAAAGACACACTGCCTTATTTTTCATAGATATTACCAGTTGAACAAACCGACGCCTGCGGCGACGATAAAACCAGTTGCGAATCCCACCGCCACTTGCGACAGCGTATGATACCCCAGTTTCAGCCGGGCGGAGCCGAGCGCACCGGCAGCGAGCAGGGCTGCGATAAACGCAGCGAAGAGTCCCCCGCCGCTGGCGATATTGATCAGAACGATAAAAGCCACGGCAGCACCCAACGCCGTCATATGCAGGCTGATCTTCCAATAAAAGCTGACAAAAAGACACACGGCGACACAACAGGCTCCCGCAAACATAAAACGGCTCAACATCTGCGCCGAAGGAATCCTCGCAATGGCGACGGCGCACAACGTATAGCAGGCGATCATAGCGAGCAGCGGGATGAAGCGTTCCTTGCGGTCGCTCAAATCCGCATCGCCGATCTTACGATACGACTTGAGCAGTGCGATCACCAAAACCGGAATGATCGTCGTAAAAAGCAGCGTCACCCAAATAAGGTATATCTTGACCTTGAGCGGATAAAGCGAATAGACCGTACCGGCCAGCAATAGCAGCGACACCATATAGAGCGGCACCAGGAACGGATGCAGCACAACGGAAACAGCCTTCGACAAACGCAAATACATCTTCTACGCGATTAAATCTGTTTACGGAGCCGTGCCACCGGAATACTCAACATCTCCCGATACTTGGCCACCGTACGACGTGCGATGCGGTACCCCTTCGAATTGAGGATATCCATCAATGTTTCATCGGTCAGAGGCTTGCGTTTATCCTCCTCGTCGATGCACTGCTGGAGGATATTCTTGATTTCATAGCTCGACACTTCCTCGCCGCTGTCGGTCTGCATCGCCTCCGAGAAGAGCGACTTGAGCAAAATGATGCCGAACTGGGTCTGTACATATTTGCTGTTCACCACGCGCGAAATGGTCGATACGTCCAACCCCGTGCGATCGGCGATATCCTTGAGGATCATCGGCCGCAACTTACTTTTGTTACCGTCCTTGAAATATTCCTGCTGGTAATCGAGAATCTCCTGCATCGTCCGCATCAGCGTATCGTGCCGCTGCTTGATCGCCGAAATGAACCACTTGGCCGAATCGATCTTGCTCTTGACGAACTGAATCGCCTCGCGGTCCTTCTCCTTGACCCGACCGTCGGAATCCACCATGCCCCGCATCATTTCGATATAACGATGATTGATTCTCGCTTCGGGAAGATTACCCGAATTGAGCGTCAGGTCGAAATGCCCTTCGTGGTAATCGAGGATGAAATCCGGCGTCACGTAAGGCGTCGTATCGGCCCCGCCTTCGGAGTAAAGGTTGCCCGGTTTGGGCGAAAGGCGGGTAATCTCTTCGATCGCCTCGCGGAATTCGTCCTCGGAAACCTGAAGCCGGGCCATCAGTTTTTCGTAATGCTTTTTGACAAACTCGTCGAAATAGCACTCCACGATCTTGCGGGCCAGCCGGCGGGAGCGGGTATTAAGATTCTCCTGATCCAATTGCAACAACAAACACTCCTGCAGGTTACGGGCACCTACACCGGTCGGTTCGAGTTCGTGGATAATCGACAGCAATCGTTCCAAGTGCTCGACCGAAACATCTACGCCCTGCGTGAAGGCGATGTCGTCGGCGATAGCCTCCAAACTCCGGCGCAGATAGCCGTCCTCCTCGATACTGCCGACCAGATAAACGGCCAGACGCATATCCTGCTCCGAGAGATTGCGGTATCCCAACTGTTCGACCAGGTACTCCTGCAACGAACG
>OHAQ01003319.1_pt1 | contig 11044 bp, 3 predicted proteins | sample 1577111 | NCBI WGS metagenome assembly OHAQ01 (sample SAMEA3541549, study PRJEB24748) | human gut metagenome | biome: human gut; feature: human-associated habitat; material: faeces | place: China | collected 2012 | reverse complement strand
TTCTATCCGGCAAAGGCAGAAGTTTTCAATAATTCGCAGATAAAGGTAACTTGCGTGATTCAGCGGATCATAATCTGTCACAATCGTTACATCTTTGATGTAATATTGGCGATGCAGGGTATCGACAACAGAACCGTCCGGCTTTAATTTACGGTAAGGTTTAAGAACCATATCCAAATCCACAATATTCCTATTGTAGGAACTATCTGCCAGATAAGCCAGGTAATCACGGTTAAATGCATAATATCCTCTTCTACGGAGCAATGTCGTGATGCGTTGCCGCTCCTTATCCAGTATATCCCTGTCAAACAGGGAACTGTCTTTCACCAAAGAGGTATAGTCTTCCGGATATACCCGAAAAGCCGAAGAGGCAGCCGAACGCTTGGGGGCTTTCAAATGGGCAATACTGTCAATCTTCGAATCATCCAGTTCCATCGTATAATTATGTATCCGGTAAGGCTCATTCGAATTAATCTTATAAATGACAACCGCCTTCTTCTGCCGCGAAGTATCTATCTCGGCCGAGACCTCCGCATTCACGTATCCTTTATTGATAAAGAACCGCCTCAACTCATCCGTCGATTGCTCTACCAATGTAGTATCCAGAATGACAGGCGGCTCCCCGATCCGGCGAAGCTGCTTACTGAGCCAACGTTTTTCATTCCGGCCCGACCAGTCATAAACAAAAAGTTGCCATTTCATCAATCCGAACACTTTAAAGTTCGGTTGCTGTCTAAGATATGGCTTCAGCTCATTTGTTTTATAAGATTTATTATCGGAGACAATCTCTACTTTATCCAGCAGATATTCACCGTCACCGACATATTTCGTCGTACTACAGGCGGCCAGCATCCAAACAAGGCATATGAAATATAGTATATGGAGGATTCCCTTCATTATTCGAGCTTTTACGCACGCAAATGTAGCTGAAATTATTCAGAAAGGCAACTAGTCGATACAAGATACAATAAAGGGAATGCCTTTTTGAATAAAAAAATGGCGGCCATTAATAATATGACCGCCATTCAGTTACAAATATCTATGAAGATTTATATTGTATCCACAATTACTTAACCTCCATTTTTTCCGAACATACCTGTGTTACACTTTCAGCTTTAACGATATAAATACCGGGAGCCAAGTCTTTGACATAGACCGTCTGCATATTCAGATTATCCAAATAGCGCAAACGCTGTCCGGAGACGCTATAGACGGAGATCCGGGTAAGCGGATCAACCGATGAAACCACAATCTGACCGTTTCCATTGGCATAACATACAATCTCGTTGCGAGCGATCACCTCGTTCGACGTAGCGATCGAGCCATTCAGGAAGTAGCGTCCGGAAGTATTGCCGGAGACAGTCAGGGTCAAACCGTCAGTCACCGGATAAACCTTGCCACTCTGCTTGTCTACTAATGTAACATTCTGCATATCTCCCGACAACTTGAAACTCAGCTCTACCGGAGAAGCATCTTTACCATAGATACCGACCGGAATATCTTTCAGTTCCGGCGTCACGTTGATAGCCGTCATCTGATTACCGGCAAGTGTATACACTTGCGGAGCGGCGACTTCCTCATTGATCAGCAAGGCTGCATCTTCACCTTCTATATAGCTGTCTGATGCTGTAACAAGACCTGCCACAAGCGCAGTGTTATGTACACCACCACGGCTGGCAGTGATACGCAATTGAGGCAATGTCTTTTCTGATGCCGCAGCAGTAGCGGAACGCAAGCCGACTTTCTTTCCTGAGGTGGGGGCCTTGGCTATCATAGCAGTAGTAAATACAGCATTTTTCAAATCATTTTTAATAAATGATTGAAGAGGAGCTACATAGTTTGGATCGTAATCGCTATCCGTAGATAAGTTATACTCGGCACCAGCGATATTAGTTATCGTAGTATTGCCATTTAAAATATAATATGTACTACCCGATCCGTTCTCAGCTATGAATTTTGACATATCCAAATGTGACATAAACGGATTTCCGAACATACCGGTTGTTTGAACAGTCAAAGATTCTTTCTCATCCGGACTAAAATAGAAACGACCCTTCCCTGTCCGATTTTTAGAGATATCTATATAGTAGTCTTTAATATTACCATCATTACTATAATAATAATACTTTGAATCTTCTTTCGGCAAACGGAATAACACTTTTTCCTTTCTATTCAGGAACTCAGTCGAAACTTTTGTCCCAATAGAGAAACCGTGCCCTGGAGCAAACGAGACATTCACATCGTTATACAGATTCGACCAATTACCTTTAACAGCATATTCAACCGGTTTATCTTTAGGATAAACAACTGTTACAGAAGAATTATTCCAACCGCGCATATAGACAGCAGGATTCCAACGGGTATAATCCGTATTGTTTAGATATTCAATCTCATTAAACGCCGGAGTCTCCTGTCGTGCATATTTACCGATACTTTTACCTGCCGGCAAATACATATCTCCCGAAACAACACCTTTCAAAGGTGAAGCAAGCATATACCAACGGTTCGGATCCATTTCGTAGTCTACATGAGCTTTATTGTAGGTCAGGTATTCCGTATGCAGGATTTCCGATTCAGGCTTGATGTAAATTTCGTCGCAAGCGTTGCCGTAGAAACGGACACAGGCGTAAGAATGTTCGGATAGTGTATTAACCGGTTTTTGTTTTAATTCCACTTCAAACTCAGGATCAGCCAACAAGTCATATTCGATGTTTTTAGTGGCGGCACCGATTTCATCCGATAAGTTACCCGGATCCATATTCAGCAAGACATTGTTAGGATCTTTTTTCTGAGCACCTGTATTCTTTTTCAGCATATACAGATGAGGGTAAGCAGCATAAGCAGCGCCCACCTTTTCATCTAACGTAGCTTTCCCATGAATCGTCACTTTCGTAAAACGCATCGGGGTATAGGCTTCATTATGTGTGCCATTAGCCTCGGCTTCTTTCTCACCCGAAATATAAAGTTCTGCATTTGTAGAACGTCTCCAATGGTTCAGATCATCGTTATTCCAGTTATGATATATTTCTGTTCCATCTGTCTTACCTATCCATGTCACATATTCAGGTACGATTTTGAAGGTAAGTTTGAAAGAATTTTCATAAACTATTTTCTTGTCTTTATCTATCACAGCATAAGGTATATCAACCATATACCAGAAACCTTCACGGAAACTTTTGACTGTATTTTCATTAAATTGAATTTTGAAAAAATGCTTATCCCATTGCGGTTTAGCTCCATTTTCCGCTATATTCACATATTCATCTCCAAAATCAACCAATGTTGCCACCTGTTGATTCATTAAATCATCTTTTCTATCTTTATCTGAAGTACTACGCACTGTTATTTTTGTATTCTCAGTGTTTACAGCAAATACCTCATCCTTCTTTGACTTCCGGAAATGAATGGGAATACGCAATGTGCCTTGATTCTCTTTCATTTTCTGTATTTGAATCAAACCGACACGGACTGAACGGACATGCGAACCTGTATCCGGATCTTTATCCGGTTGAGGATCGGGATTTTCCGGATCGGTCGGGTCAGGATCAGGTACCTCCGGATCACCAGGTGTAACAGTCGGAGGAGTTCCACCTAAATCAAATTGAACAGGATTTGAACAATACAGTGTTTCTTTTATCGGCTGACCATCAACCTTCTGATTCTCTTGTGCCCGAATAATAACAGATTGATATCCCAAATTCATTGTATATTCAAAACTAGACTTACCTAATATAAGCCTCCATTCTTTCTCCTCATTGTTATCATCCTTTATTCCATACTTTTCATCCAACAAACGCCTAATTTCGTCTTTATTTGCAATACCGTCATCTTTCGTAAGTTCGCTCAATGCTTTTTCAACAGAATAAGAGCCTCCATTAGGTAACTTAATCATATTCTCAGCTTCAAACTCCTCAAGTGTCCCTAAGAACCAATCGAATTTAGCCTCCTTCAACTCCAAAAATTCCTCTGCATCTATACTCTTTTTATACCAAAATTTCCCAGCTATAGTATAAGTTTCACCAACTACAGCATCCTCTGGTTTAATAACCTTCGTTTCTCCATTCGTTATCTCATAATTATCATTTGATACAATCAATTGAAACGGATTACCAATCAGGGCACACTGATTATCTGTAATATCTAAATCACTTTCTGTCAAAGGATTTGTTGACAATCGAGCGATATAATCAACTCCGGGTTCAAGTTCTCGATTTTCTATATCAAGATAAACCGGAGCTGATGCTATCTTAGGATTTGGGAGATCTTTGTTTAACTCATAATCAAATGTTTGAGTCCACACCATGTCTTCCAATTTAGTTGAAACATACGAAGTACGATAGTTCTGTTTACCACTAGATCTTAAATTGGTATAGTTTATTTGTATTGGTTTACTTTTATCACTTTCCTTATAAACCGAATAATAAATACTTGTAAAATACTCAATAGCATCTTCTGGTTTACCTTTAAGGTAATCTTGTAATAACTGTGGCAAATCCTCCTTTTTCACACGTTGACTTTCTGGTACTTTTTCCCCCTTTTTTAATCCCAACACATCCAATGCACGATTATAATCCGTAACAAATCTTAGTGTATTAATATCGGTTTCACACAAATCGCCAGCCTTGACAAGATCTACCTGCGGTTTCGTCCTGAAGACACGAATATCATCAATGGCGTAGTCGGCTCCATCGGTGTGGGGTTCGTTGTTTTGGACTTCAAGGTAATATTTATACCCCTGTACATCTTCTTCTATAACAAAAGAATAGTACAGTTGTTGCCATTTCATTAAGTAATTATTTATACCTTCCTGATAATTAACCAAGGCATCTCCTGTTGTAAATTGATGAAATATTTTTTCATTTCCTTCATTATCGATTCCTTTAAAAAGAATATTAAGATTAGGAGCTAAAGGATATTCATCAGCCAAAGCTCCGCCACGAGTCATATCTGCCAACCAAGCTGTCACTGTAATTTCCGTATTAGAACAAAGTACTCCATCTATAGGAATTTTGACCAAAATACCAGCTTCATTAGAAGCATCTACATAATAAAAATGCCCATACTTTACAGATTTTTTCAAATCAGTATCTGTCTTACCTGCATTTTCCGGTTCATTTTCATCTTGAGAAATATAATATGTACGATCAAATAAAGGAAGATCCTTTCCCGATATCCATAAATACTCATACTCCCAATTACCAAAACTATCTGACTTTTTTACCCTGGTGTCACCACTTATTGAAATATCTTTTTTATTTGCACTTCTAAATAGCCCATATATATTCTGGTTACTCGTAGCAAAATAAGGAGCTTTATTACCCCAACTAGGTTTTCTAGATAACGGGTAAATATTCTTATTCCAAAAACCGTATGTTGTTCTATTCTCACTAAAATAGCCAAACGGTTTATCCGCTATATTATCTTCTTCTCTAGTTAGATCATTTATAGGTTCTCCCTGATCAAAACTGACACTCCCTATTAGCTCATACTTACTTTTATTCCTCCTCGGATAACGACTATTATCATTCTTTATCTCACTCTCCAACGCGAATCCTACGTTTTGCAAAGGATGAAATGTGAACTTTGCCAAAGGACCACTTGCTTTCTTTTCTTCGTTTATCGCTTGTACATAAACGATAATGTCCTTCTCGTTGTTTTCTGAATAAGCGTCAAGAGGTAGTTTCTGATTCTGTTGAAAAGGAATTGTTTTTCCAGGACGTGTAATCAAATAGAATGGCTTGTAAGTTCCTTCTTCACCTACTTTGAATTGAAACTCCTTTCCTTGAACAATGTTTCCACTTTCATCTTTCCAAAAATAATTATTCGGCATAGATGACATCGAAAAATTTAACGACTTATTAACATTATCTTGCCTTCCATCAGAATTCATAGCTTTTCTTACTGCAGGAAAATCAAAATAAAACTCTTCAACTGTTTCTTCTGCTATTTTCTGTATACATTCTTCTGCATTTTTAATAATATATTTAGTTCGTTTGGTCAATGTTGGTTCTGTATAGACTTTTTCATCTGTACTTATTCCTCCGTCTTGATAAACACTAACATCACAATAAACAGTATCACCATCTTGATAGGGATTGTCTATTTTATATGAAATTGTAGAAGCATCCATTCCAAATCCACTAACATCATTAAAAGTGTCTCTTAAACGTTTTGACCAAACCAGCCCCCCATCGGCATTATTGATGACATTTACAAAATTATTTTCAGTCGTATAATCTTTTGAATTTTGTAACCCCCATTCTCCCCCTTGATTGATTGCCTCCGCTTCGGTAGTATAAAATTTTAAAAAGTCAATCTTTCCCTTACCTTTAACATACCAATGAACATACCAATCATATCTATAATTATCAGTTCGATCTGATATACTAATCCTTAACTCCGGAATAAATAATTCTCGTGATTGTCCCGGCACAACATAAATAACTTTTGTTTCGACAAATACACTATCATGCTTGCTTTCATCATATTTAAGTGTTATTGATGGTCGCTGCCCCCACGCAGCCATCCCTCCGACCATCAGCAAGGCGAATGACAAAGCCAGCGTTCGAAGCCACCTGTCATATTTTATTTTATTTCGTTTCATCGTATTCTAATTTTGTTATTACATCTGTTGTTTTTTATATTTTAATCTACTTATCAAGTAAACCTTTGCTTACTCGGTAAGCAAGCGAACGATTACTCGATAAGCAGACGGACGCCTGTTCGATAACCAGCAAATTACCGGTTTTATAACTACAACTATTGCTTGTTGAATATTTCCTCAAATTTCAGCGTAACTGGAAAAACAGATACCACCTGACCGTTACTTGTTGCTTTCAACTTAAAGCTAAGGCTCTTTCCATTATCAGCATATCCAACCATACAACCCTTTATCGTCTTACCTGTTAATTCTAACTGTTCTATTAACAAATCAGAATTTTCAACATCTATGATTGACCATTGGATATCATTCGGTACAGTCAATTGATTTTCCGGCGATTTCAACATTCCGATTTCAAGAGTAAACGGACCGCCACCATACAACGTACCGCTCAAACCTTCCATCACATTCGACGTTATCACTGGATAACCACCGATCGGCGGATTTTCACCTTCTAACTTCAAAGTCAACGTGTAACCACAAACCCACAGATTCAGATTCCAGATATGATTACGTTTAACTTCCGTGTTTTTAGTATTTCTTGTTCCACTATGCATATCGACAGCATGAAATAGCGTTGTCCCCTTACTTGTCGTGTTAAAATCAAGCAGGAAACCTTTTGCCTGAGCAGTCTCAAAAACATACATCCAGTCGGAGGTATATTCTTCCGGCTCATTTCCCATCGGTTGCAGTGTTTTTGTCTCCGCAGGTAAAAAATTCACATCACTTTTTTCATACCAATCCTTAATAGCCCCACCAAACAAAAGCGTTCTATTATTAAAAGAACCAAATGTAAGGCCATCCAACTGCAACTCGTGACTTGTGGCATTAGCCACCTTCACCTGCAAACGACTCACTAAACGGGTAAGTTCGATTCTTTTCTTTACCGAAGAAGAAACCTCCCACGTTTCAGCGTAACTCATCGGAAGATAAACTCCATTCCCCGGGTTAAAACCACCTTCAGGCCAGGAGACATCTTCCGGTAGCTTCGGCATCTCGTCACCCTCTTTTGCCTCGATAGCAGCTTTCAGCGTCTCATTCTTCAGCGACTCCCAATTGGCTAAGGCATAGATTCGTTTCGTACCTTTGGGCAACCGGAACTCTTCGGAACTCCAACTTGTCAGTTCACCCTCTTTAGCCTTTTCATCATTCGTTAAATCGGGCAAAAACTTCTTCTCAATCTTTTGGGTAGAATTATTGACAATCAGCACGACCAGTGAATGAATCTGTTCACCCGGCAAAGCATTCTTGTCTTCTCTTTCTACCTCCTCACCTTCGTCAGCTTTCGTTTGCAACGAGGGCGCAACATCCGCTATGCCCACTTGCAAATCCACCTCCACTATTTCGGGAAGGTCCAGGTCGCCGGAGCCACCCTTCTCGCCACTCACACAACCGAAGGCGAGAAAAGCAAGCAGGCAGACAACCGCTGACAGGTTCCTATATGGATTCAATCGACCTTTCATAATGTCATCTCCTCATTTCCAAGTGTCAAGTCTTCCAAACGAACAATCCAGTCATCAACGATCACTTCAAGACAATGTGCCCGTCCGCCGACGATGTCGACGTATGCGGTGATCACATATTCGTCTTGCCGATCCAAATACTCCTGTCCCGGTAGTTTATGAGATGCTATCTGTGTCAATTTCAGGAGCTCCGTGAGACTGACGTTGATAAACGGCGTCTTCTCACTCGCATAACGGATACGAAGCGTACCGGTAGTGTTGTCGATCAAACGAAGTGTATTCAATTCCGTACAAACAGCCTCATACTTAATCGTTTCGTTACCGGAGGCTTTCACTTCCTCTACCTGTTGCAAATAAGGCAACCAGGTGATTCGTGTAGGAGAGACCGGTTCATTGTGCGCATCAAGATCGCCGTTTGTGGTAGTAACAGCAAAGTCGAATGCATCCGACGTCAGTTTCGTTCCCCGGTTGGCATCGATCAGTATGAAACGTATCTTATTGGTATTCTTTACCAATGGGAACTCGGTATCGGTAGTACCTCCGATAGGTATCGTATATTCCAATTCCCCTTGAAAAAGACCGGACAATTCGCGATCGACACGATTTTCCACCATTTGTACCGACATACGGAAGTCATCGATAGAAGAACCGGGGGCCGGTTCCGTCCACGTATAATCCTGAGCATTCAAACCGGCCCAAGCCAACAGGTGGTAATCGCCCGGGACAAGTTCGCTCAGATCCACTTCGTTCTTTTTTAACTCTTCCCCCTCAATCAGGCGAGATGAAAGAAACTTGCCATCAGCACTATAAATATACAAACGAACATTTTTTGCTGCCTCCTGATTCTCCATTTCATAGGCAAATGCATCGGCATGTTTGATATTATGCCGGTAAACAAAACGGAGTGTATGCCGGCAAAGAGGTAGTTCGTCATGGATATAATCGCATGAAGCCAACCCGGCCAGGCACAACAGTACCAGTACCGGGAAAAAGATATATTTTGTTGTTATTGATTTCATCGTTTTTTTATTTTAACGGTTAGAAATAAAACGTTTCAGGGTCGATTATCAACCAAGGTTTCACAACCACCTCGATCTGGATAAGCGGATCGATATCGGGATCATCCGGATCATCGGGACCGGGTGGCGTTGGTGGATTATCCGGATCATCAGGCCCTGGAGGCGTCGGTGGGTTATCCGGATCGTCCGGGCCGGGAGGTGTAGGAGGATTGTCCGGGTCATCCGGACCGGGAGGTGTCGGATCGACAGGGTCCGGATCGAACGGCGGTTCGTATGGGATATCACGTCCCAGGCCATAAATGTCACTAAGACGCAATTTGTAAACATTATTACGCACAATCGCATATTCCATAATCCCTTTTGATGGATCATTGTTGTTAGAATGACGAATCCAGTGAGTATAATAGCAAACTCCGTCAGCATACGTATGTAGTCCGTAACGTGCCAATAATCGGCGAGTATCCTTGCCATTCAGATTAATAATGGATGTACCGTTCGAACCCAACGAGTACCCAAAGGTGACATACATATAATTATTCCAGGACAACTGGTAGGCTTCTGCTTCGGTCAAACGGTCGGTTGTCGTCTTGCCTTTTGCCTTCTGAGTAAGAAAACGACGGTAACCCACCGGATCGTTATCCTTTAACACCTTCGTCAACTTCTCGACATCGCCCCAAGTCTTACCTGCAAAATCATAGCCGACCACATTCGTGCCGTTACCTGTAAATGCGGCCATAACAGCTTCCGCCGAGTTGTATATAACGCCTTTGTATGCAAAGAACGTGAATGGTGTTCCATCCAAGCCCGTCCGTTCGATCGCTTTACCGGAAACCGGATCATAAACAATGCATTTCTTAGGTCCATAAGAAGCTTTAAATACGACTCCCGTATTGATGTAAGGCGATTGTTCCGCCTTTGCCACCGTATTTTCTTTCGTGTAACCCACACGGTACCAGTCCCCCACACGTTCACCCAAACCGGGAGCAAACTTCCAGTTGGATACCGATGTACCGTAGCTCGTAAAATAGTTTTCATAAAGCGAAGCAAGCGGTTGTCCGGAACCGGAAGGCTGTTCCGGATTAAAAACGCGACGATTCACATTGGCCAGCGTCTTCTTGCGACTCCACGGATCCAGCACGTAGTTGGTCTGGTGATCGCCCCATTCAGGTAATTCCAAGCCGAGGTATTTAAGCGTACTTTCCGCACCGTACGAACCGTCCGATGCCGCACCTATCACTCGTTTGAGCATATAGGAACCGGCATCCAGCTTGTTCACGATCAAGGCTCCGGTAATGGAAACCTGGGCCTCGCCGGCTGTCTTGTCCGTCACATCATAATATTTGTGTACCAATTGATAATCGATGCGTGCCGCATGACGTTCCACCTCAACTGTGGCCGAAGCCGGATTATCGATCGTATTCTCACCACAGATATACACTTGTGTGTCCAAATGACCATCCGAAGCCATCACAAAACGAGAATATTTTCCTCCATTCTCCGTCCAGGCACGCTTTTGCAAATAGTCACGCACACCGCCGAGCGTCATTCCCTGAAGCTGCGAACGTATGTTGCCGGTGTTGGTAATGACCAACAAGTCATACCAACCACCAGGAAGCCCCACAAGTACTGGTTCGGTGCGATTATCACCCTCCATGGCATTACGGTCCAGATACATAACCTTATCTATCGGGGTCGAGGCAGGAGAATTCACACCATCTGTCCCTTGATAAAAGAGCAGCATCAAATCGTCGATGCGCGTCTCGTAGTCCTGCCCCGGCTCGTAGCCGTCGCCGTTCTCGCCTCCTGTAGGATTCGAGCGGGTGAGCGGTGCCTTGGCATCCGGACAACGGAGCGTCAGTCGGAGATAGTTCTCCTCCACCGGCTTGTCGCCGCCGTCGTCC
>OHAQ01003313.1_pt1 | contig 11055 bp, 11 predicted proteins | sample 1577111 | NCBI WGS metagenome assembly OHAQ01 (sample SAMEA3541549, study PRJEB24748) | human gut metagenome | biome: human gut; feature: human-associated habitat; material: faeces | place: China | collected 2012 | reverse complement strand
AACCTGACGGCGGATGGCATTGCAGGCAAAGAGACGCTCAAAAAGCTGGACAGTGTCTACAAGAACGCGGACAGCGACAAGGACGATGATTCGCTCCGCATGGGCGACAGCGGCAGCACCGTCAAGGACTTGCAGACGAAGCTGAAGAAGCTGGGCTATTACAACGGCACGATCGACAGCACGTTTGGTTCGGGCACATACGCGGCGGTTCGTGCGTTCCAGAAGAAGTATAACCTGACGGCGGATGGCGTGGCGGGCAGCGAAACGCTCAAAAAGCTCGACACCGCCTACAAGAACGCGGACAGCAATACCAGCACCGATGACGATTCGCTCCGCAAGGGCGCAACCGGCACGGCAGTCAAGACGCTGCAGACCAACCTGAAGAAGCTGGGTTTCTACACGGCATATGTCGACGGTTCGTTCGGCTCGACGACCGAGAGCGCCGTCAAGGCATTCCAGAAAAAATACGGTCTGACGGCGGACGGCGTGGCAGGCAGCGCGACGCTCAAGAAGATTGAATCTGCCGTGGCAAGCGCCAGCAGCGGCAAGATCACCACTGAGCAACTGGACTGGTTCAATGGCGGCAAGAACGTCATCCCGAACGGCGCTGTATTCCAGATTAAGGACGTCAGCACGGGGCTGATGTTCTCCGCGCGCCGGCAGAGCGGCGGCAACCACATGGACGCCGAGCCGCTGACGGCGGAAGATACCGCGATTCTCAAGAAAATCAACGGCGGCACGTTCAGCTGGCGCCGCCGCGCAGTGCTGGTGAAGTACAACGGGCATGTGTATGCCGCGTCGATTTACTCCGAACCCCACGGCACAAACACAATTCTGGACAACAACTTCGATGGGCAGTTCTGCCTGCACTTCTACGGCAGCAAGACCCACGGTACAGACCGCGTGGATGCGGATCACCAGAAGTGCGTGGAACAGGCCATGAAGGCGACTTGGTAAAAATCCCAGTCAAAGGGCAAAGCAATGGGCACTGCTGCAGCGCGGCAGTGCCTTTTTGCGCACATCCGAAATCATCCGCCGATGCCCTATTGACAAATCGCCCAAAATCCTTACAATAAAATTGCGGCTGAAATCATTCATTTTTCATTCATTCCGATTGGCAGCCGAGGACAAGAGAGAGAGGAAAATACCATGTTCGGATTCCGACCCGACGGACGGCGCGTGTCGTCCATTGACCCCATCGTCGGCATTACGCCGTACCTGATGCCCATGCGCTGCGACGCGCAGGTTTTCCTGCAGCACCGCGTGGACTATGAGCTGCTGACGCGCTACATTGCGGCGCAGGCGGCGAAGGGCGAGAAAATCACGTTCATGCAGATTATTACCGCCGCGTTCGTCCGCACTGTGTCCCAGCACCCGGAAATCAACCGCTTCATCCTCAATAAGCAGTTCTTCGCGCGGAACATGTGCGCCGTGTCCTTCACGATGCTCAAGAACCCGCAGAACGCCGAAATGGGCGAGACGGCGGTGAAGGTGAAGTACGACCTGACCGACACCATCTACGACGTGCGCGACCGCATGGAAAATGTCATCAACGCCAACCGCGGCGAGGACAAGAAGAACTTCGCGGATAAGCTGGCGAAGGGCGTGCTGGCTGTCCCCGGCTTGGCGACGTGCATCGTCGCGCTGGTTCGCCTGCTTGATCGCTACGGGCTATGCCCCGGTGCGCTGCTGGACGAGCTGCCCTTCCATACCAGCATGTACATCACCAACAATGCCTCCATCGGCCTGCATCACGTCAACCACCACATCTACAACTTCGGTTCGGTTACGCTGTTCTTCGGCATGGGTACCGTGGAGAAGGTTGCCGTGGTGGAGAAGGGCGAGGCGCGCATGAAGCGCTTCCTGCCCATCGGCATCACGGCGGATGAGCGCGTCTGCTCCGGCGCGCACTACGCGGCGTTCTTCGGCACGATGTCGTATCTGCTCAATCATCCAGAAGAACTGGAGAAGCCGCCGGAATCCGTCCGCTTTGACGAAAAGTGCGAATACCACGTCCCGAAAGTTGGCGAGCAGCCGGCGAAGAAGCAGAAAAAGCAGCAGAAAGCCACGGTTCAGGCGTAAATCAGCAGGAAAAAACGCATGATACGTCGAAATCCTCCGTTGCAGCGCATTCCTTGAAACGGGAGTGCAGAAGAACGGAGGATTTTTTCATGCAGAATGTAGGTATTGTCGGCTTGGGACTGATTGGCGGCTCACTCGCGAAAACCATCAAACTCCACACGCCGTACACGGTTTATGGCACGGACAAGAATGCGGACACGATGCGCCGCGCGTTCCTGATGGAGGCGATTGACGGCGAACTGACGGCGGAGACGCTGCCGCAGTGCGATGTTGTGCTGATCTGCCTGTACCCGCAGGGGATTATCGACTATGTGACCACGCACGCGGCGGACTTTAAGCCCGATAGCCTTGTGATTGACTGCGGCGGCGTGAAGCAGGTGATTTGCGACGCACTGTTTCCCGTATCACAGCGGTATGCATGGCATTTCATCGGCGGACACCCGATGGCGGGGCGCGAGTACAGCGGCTTCAAGTACGCCCGCGACGATCTGTTCGACCATGCGTCGATGATTCTGTGCGGTCACGGCGACGACGACCCGGCGGTTTTGCAGCGTGCCCGCGACTTTTTCATGAAACTGGGCTTCCTGCGCGTGCAGTTCACGACGCCGAAGACGCATGACGAGATGATTGCGTATACGTCGCAGCTGGCGCATGTCGTGTCGAGCGCGTATGTGAAGTGCCCGCTGGCGGATAAGCACCGCGGGTTCTCGGCAGGGAGTTTCGCGGATATGACCCGCGTGGCACGGCTGAACGAGGATATGTGGACGGAGCTGTTTTTTGATAATCGGGAGGCGCTGCTGCCGGTGGTGGAGGACTTGGTGCAGCGGGTGACGGAGTATCGGGACGCGCTGCGGGATGAAAATCGGGAGGAAATGCGCAAGCTATTGCGTGAAGGAAGAGAAACCAAGGAACGCCTGACGGAGTAACACGCGGAAGAAGCAAGGCAATGATCTGAATGATAGAAAAATCAACCTTGGTTGTCCGAAAAAAGTCAACACCACAAAAAACGCGGTACGCCCCCATTACGGGGAAAACGTACCGCGCTTTTCATTTACACCAGCGTCTTCGTCTGCCACTTGCCGCTGTGCCAGCGAATCAGGAAACAGATGATGCGGAACACCCAGTCAATCTGCATGGCAATCCATACGCCGATGACGCCCATGCTCATCGTCGTCGCGAGGAAAACGCCGAAGCCGATGCGGAACACCGCCATCGAGAAGACCGCGACCGTCATCGTGTACTTCGCGTCGCCCGCCGCACGGAGCGCGTTCGGCATCGTGAAGGACATCGGCCAGAAAATCACGCAGCCCGCGCCGTGCAGCGCCACAATCTGCCGCGCAAGCACCGTCGCTTCCGGCGAGAGGTTGAACGGCAGGGTAATAATCGGGTTGCAGAGCAGCATCAGGATGTTCAGCGTGCCCATGCAGAGATAGACAATCTGCATGAGTTTCTTGGTGTAGAATTTCGCCTGATCGTAGGCGTGCGCGCCGCAGCATTGCCCGACGACCGCAATCATCGCCAGACCAATGGCGTTTCCGGGCAGGCACTGGAATGAACCGAGCGTGTTGCCGACGGCGTTCGCGGCGGTGCTGGCGGTGCCGAAGGTGGCAATCATGCTCAGCAGCAGCAGCTTGCCGAGCTGGAACAGCCCGTTCTCAAAGCCGCTGGGAATGCCGACGCTCAGAATCTTCTTGACCTCGCTCGGATGCCACTCGAAGGGGAACATGCCCGGATACGGAATCCGGCAGTGTGGGTCGCGGAGGGCGCGCTGCGTGATGTACGCGCCCACGGAGCGCGAAATCAGCGTCGCCAGCCCCGCACCCATCACGCCCCAGCCCAGCCAGAAGATAGTCACGCTGTTGCCGATGAGGTTGACGATGTTCATGATGAAGGAGGAGAACATCGTTGCGCGCGGATTGCCAATGCAGCGCAGGAGCGCGCAGTAGGCATTGTAAATCGCCATGACGGGATAGGAGAGCGCCGACATGAGGAAGTAAATCTGGCTTGCTGTCATGACGTCCTCTTCGACATTGCCGAAGATGGCGAACAGCAGCGGTTTGCGGAAAATCAGGCAAACCGCCATAATCGCCAGCGAAACGAGCAAAACGACGTAGAACAGCATCTTTGCGGCAGTTTTCGCGGCATCCGGGCGCTTCTGCCCCAGATACTGGCTGACCAGCACCGCGCCGCCCGTCGCTAAGGCGGAAAACACGCCAATCAGCAGCACGTTGATGCTGTCCACCAGCGAAACGCCGCTCATCGCCGATTCGCCGCTCATTGCCGATTCGCCGCAGTAGGACACCATGATGGTATCCATCATGCCAATCAGCACAACGAGAAACTGCTCCGCCAAGAGCGGCAAAAGCAGCTGCTTCAAGTCCTGTTTGGAGAAAATCATCTCGGATTCAGCCGCCGGGAGTTTTTCAGGGGAAGTACGGAAGAAACGCATGGAAACCTCCTGAAAGAAATTCGGAATGCGGAATTCGGAATGCGGAGTAATTCGCGCGCGAACTGCGTCTGATACTATTTCCAAATGAGAATGCGCCAAGATGCGCCGCGAATTTTTCACGTTGGCTAACGCGAATGAAACGCAGCGTAGCAGCGCTACGCTAAGTGGAATGAGCGGACGCCAACGGGGAAAAGGCGCAAGCAGATGGCGCAGGTGAATTTGGAAATAGTATGAAATCCTCTAACAGAAAACGCCCGACCGACGCATCACTGCGGCGATCAGGCGTTTCAAAGCGGATGGGAAAGCGATTATTCCGCCACAGGATAGACGGAAACCTGCTTCTTGTCGCGGCCCAGACGCTCGAAGCGGACAACGCCGCTCACCAGCGCGAACAGGGTGTCGTCCTTGCCGATGCCCACGTTCTGACCGGGATGAATCTTGGTGCCGCGCTGACGAACGAGAATGTTGCCAGCCTGAGAGAACTGACCATCGGCACGCTTCGGGCCAAGGCGCTTGGATTCGCTGTCGCGGCCGTTACGGGTAGAACCCATACCTTTCTTATGAGCGAACAGCTGAAGATTCAACTTCATCATGGTAATACCCTCCAATTTATCTATCAAGGTCGTGGCTCAATGAACCTTGCGGATCGTGAGCCGAAAATACGCGGGGTACTGCTCCGCAATGTCGGAAAAGCCGATGCGAAGCGCCCCAAACAGCAGCTGCGCCTGTTCCATCTGCTTATCGGTGATTCCTGGCGGCAGCAGCACCTCCGCGAAGCCATCTTCACCGCCGTGTTCGATGGGGGAAAGCCCCACCAGGCCGCAAAGCGCTTGGTCGATGGTGATGAGCAGCGTGGAAATGCCCGCGCAGACGATGTCGCTGCCTTCCTCCGCATAGCCGGAATGTCCCTTGACGGAAACACCCGTGATGCGTCCGGCAGCGTCCTCAAAAAGCACAGCGCGCGTCATTAGGCGTTGATGGCGGTGATTTCCACCTTCGTGTAGGGCTGACGATGGCCGGCACGACGATGGTAGTTCTTCTTGGACTTGTACTTGTAGATCTTAATCTTCTCGCCCTTGACCTGACCGACGATCTTGCCTTCAACCGTCACACCCGCGACAGTGGGCGTGCCGACCTTGACATCGCCTTCATTGACGACCATGATGGCGTCGAAGGAGATAGCAGAGCCATCTGCCTGATTCACCTTGTCGATGTAGATGGTTTCACCCTGAGAAACCTTGTACTGCTTGTTGCCAGCGCTGATGATTGCGTACATGACAATAAGCACCTCCTATTATATACTCGCCGGAATCTGAGGTTGCGCAGATGCGCATTGTGACAGACCTCTCCCGTGCGGCTCAACGGTAATGATACCACGTTCGCAAGGGGATGTCAAGAGGAAAATGCGGAAAATTCAAGGCTTTGCGTTATTCCAAGCCGAAAAATTCCGTCAGCTTGCCGGGATGCGACACACACAGCGACTGCCAGCCGCAGAAGAGCGCACCCTCGACGTTCCCCGGCGTGTCATCCAGAAACAGCACGCGCGACGGCTCGTGCCCCGTGGCGGAAATGACGTACTGGAAAATCTGCTCGCTGGGCTTCATCAGCTTCAAGCGACCGGAGACGAATTTCGCGTCGAAGAGGTTAAAAAAGTCGTACTTGTGCTCGACAACCGCAAAGGCATCGTCGGCATAATTCGAGAGGACGTAGACCTTCTTGCCATGCGCCTTGCAGCTTTGCAGCGTTTTCAGCCCCTCCGGCAGCACTTCCTTCAAGTCCACCCAGTTGTGCATCACGCGCGTGATGTACGGGCGGAGCGGCTCGTCGCGCCCGATCATGGCCTCAATGGCCTCGTCGCGGGTCATCAGCCCGTGGTCGCGCATGAGCCAGTAGGGGGAACGGAAAATCTTTTCCAGCAAAATCGGGTGCAGGTCGGGGCGATCCGGCACATGCTCATCCAAAATTTCCTGTGGGTTATAGGACAGCAGTACCTGTCCAACGTCGAAGACAACGGCATCCACCGCGTCCCACGGCATGGTTTCGTAAATATCATCAAAAGTGCGGAGCATATGATTCACCTCATCTGCCATGATACACGATTTTTCGCCCAAAAACAAGCCTTTTCAAAGCGGAATTTCTGGTGTATAATAGCGATAGGGAATCCTAAGGTAACACCGCACAAATGAGGCGGTCGGCTGGCGAATGGATTTTTCGTCAGATGCAAATGCAAATTCCGAAGGTTTACTGACGGTAAATCGAGGAATTTGCATGCCGCAGATGGCGGAAAAGACATCGTCAGACGCGCCGCCGAATTGTGCGGTGGTGCCCTAATCCGCCTTCCCCTGCCCCTCTGCTTTTGTCGGCGGAGGGGCGTTTTTTGTGCTTCCGCGAAATTCGAGATTGACAACTTCCCCCGACGGTGGTAAACTGGAAAAAACGGAAGTTTTCCGCCCATTTTCGTCGTTTGTTAGGAGGATTGCTATGAGTCCCATTGCCGCCCGGAAAAAGACCATCATCTGGATGATTGCCGCCATCGTGCTGGCAGTTTCCTCCATCGCACTTGGCGCCGGTCTCATCGTCAGCCACAATTCGCTGACGGACACCCGGAATCAGCTGACGGACACGCAGAGCGCGCTGTCCTCCACCCAATCCTCCTTAGCGGACACCGAAAACAGCCTGTCCGCCGCGAAGGACACCCTCGCATCCACCGAAGCCGCCCTCGCCGAAACGCAGGGCACGCTTGCTGACCGCGAAACTGAACTGTCCGCGGCAAAGGACACCCTCGCGTCCACCGAAGCCACCCTCGCCGAAACGCAGGGCACGCTTGCTGACCGCGAAACCGAACTGTCCGCCACAAAGGACACCCTCGCGTCCACCGAAGCCACCCTCGCCGAAACGCAGACTGCCCTGAACAGCCGCGACACCACGCTGGCATCCACGAAGGACACGCTGATGATCACCCAGACCGAACTGGCGGCAGTGAAGGACACGCTGTCCACCACGCAGAACGAACTGGACACCTTGAAGGCATCCCTGCCGGCGAAGGAATATGAACTGGAGAACACGAAGGAAGCGCTCGCCGCGACGGAAGCCGAACTGGCGGTGACGCAGAACACGCTGACTGCCGCGCAGACGGAGCTGTCCGACACAAAAACCAGCCTGTCCGCCACCGAAAACGAGCTGACCGCGACGAAGGACACCCTCGCCGCCGCCACGACGGAATTGTCCGGCACCAAGACGGCGCTGACCGCCACCGAAGCCGAACTCACGACAACGAAAGACACCCTGACCGCAAAGGAAGCCGAACTCACGACGACGAAGGACACCCTGACCGCAAAGGAAGCCGAACTCACCGCGACGAAGGACAGTCTGACCGCCGCGGAAAACGAACTCACCGCGACGAAGGACAGTCTGACCGCGAAGGAAGCCGAACTCACCGCGACGAAGGACAGCCTGACCACCGCGGAAAATGAACTCGCCGCGACGAAGGACAGCCTGACCACCGCCACGACGGAGCTGGAAGTCACAAAGGCAACCCTGGCCGCGACAGAGGCGGAATTGACGACGACGCAGGAAACCCTCGCCGACGCGCAGGCGATTCTGGCGGCATCGAACGAATCGCTGAGCTTCGCGAAGCTGAACCCGGCGACGCGCGGCACTGACCCCGGCATTGCGCCCTCCCCGATGGCAAGCGCGGTTCGCGACCCGTCGGAAGCCGTCGCGTTCCTGCTTGTGACAGTCGGCACAAAGACATACGAGCCGATTCCGCTGCTGGAGGACGGGTACTACCGGCTGATCCACGGCGTGTGCGTGAACATCATTCACGTCACGGAGACGAGCATCGAGATGACCGACGCCAGCTGCGCCGACCACGACTGCATCGCGCAGGGCATCGTGACGCTGGAGAACAAGGACACGCGTGAAGGCGGCAGCTACATCATCTGCCAGCAGAACTATGTGACGCTGCGGCTCTGCACCCGCGCGGAGCTGGAAGCGGAAGGCATTGTGCTGCAATAATCGAGGATTTGACCGGGGGCGGCGCAGGCTGCCTCCGGTTTTTTGCATAATCAGAAATATCCCCAAGGAGGAAAACGCCCATGCTGACGTATCATCCGACCACCGAAGCCGAGAAGGAAGCCATCTGCGCGTGGCAGCACCCCGGCGAATACGCGATGTACAACAATCCGCCGTATGCCGAGCAGAAGAAGCACGGATACGGTTTCGCGAATCCGGCAAACAATTTCTATTCCTTTTACGATGGCGAAACGCTGGTGGGCTTCGTGAACCTGTCGGACGAGGGCAGCGAGGTGTTTTTCGGCATCGGGGCGCATCCCGACCACTGCGGACAGGGGTACGGCACGCAGATGACGGCGCTGGCGTGGGATTTATACTATTTCCAGATAAAAATGCACCAAGATGCGCCGCGAATTTTTCATTCTGGCTAACGTGAATGAAACGCAGCGTAGCAGCGCTACGCTAAGTGGAATGAGCGGACGCCAGAATGGAAAAGGCGCAAGCAGATGGTGCAGTTGAATCTGGAAATAGTATTATCCCAGCGGCTGTATCCGGGCAAGCCGATGTATCTGGAAGTGCGGACGTGGAACACGCGCGCCGTTCGCTGCTACGAGAAGGCGGGATTCCGGGTGGTGGGCGAGCCGGTGAAGCGGGTGACACTCAGCGGAGAAGGGACGTTTTACCATATGGTGCGTCAGGCGCAGGGATCATTCCACGCAAGATGTTGATTTGCCAAGCGGCATCCGCTGCGAATTTGACATTCGCCGCCTTTCGGGGCGGCTTTTTTCGTGCGCGGGGTGGGGACGGAGGGGTTGTCCCCCGCTGAAATCTCCGTGAATCTGTAAAATTCAGTTGAAAACGAGCGCAAAGTGTGGTAAAGTAAATACGTATGCGATTTTTCCCCGCACAGGCGGAATTCTGCTGCATTGCGGCACGCTCGGAGGAAACGAACCATCATGACGATTATGAATGTCTTATCCCTGTTCGGCGGACTGGGGCTGTTCCTGTTCGGAATGCAGCTGATGGGCGAAGCGCTGGAAAAAGCGGCGGGTACACGGCTGAAAAAGCTGCTGGGCATGGTCACGGGTAACCGCTTCCTCGCCATGCTCGCGGGCATCACCATCACGGCGGTGGTGCAGTCCTCCTCCGCGACGACGGTCATGGTCGTCGGTTTCGTCAACGCGGGGCTGATGTCCCTGACGCAGGCGGTCGGCGTGATTATGGGCGCAAACATCGGCACGACGGTCACGTCGCTGCTGCTGTCCGTGCAGATTGATTTCGCCGCCATCTTCACGTTTCTGGGGCTGATTCTCTCGAATCTTCCCGACAAGTACAGAACCGCCAAGCAGTTCGGCACCATCACGATGGGCTTGGGCATCCTGTTCATCGGCATGAACACCATGTCCGGCGCGATGGAGCCGCTGCGGACGTGGGAGGGCTTCCAGACGGCGATGGCGTCCATCAACAACCCGATTCTGGGCGTGCTGATTGGCGCTACGTTGCGGAAGTGCTGGAGAAATCCCGTTCCCTGCTTCAGGATGGAAAGCAGAAAGAGTCTGAAGATTATGCTTCCCTGGCGATGGTGCTGATGGGCCTTCTTCCCGATCAGTCCGGAGTAATGGCGGATGCCAATTATTCCCTGGATCGTCTGGGCCGTGCCAACGGGGCAGTGCCTGGCGTGACGGATTTTTCCCATACGCTGGACAGAGCGAAGGTGACAGCCCTGATCGACCAGTTCAACAAGATGAAGGAGGAAGGAAAGGTCATGGACGCCTTCACGTTCAGCTTCATGGGCAACCAGGCCCTGGTGCATGGTTCCCAAAGGGTTGCCCGCGCCGCCTACCAGCTTATCAATGAATCCTACCCGGATGCTCCGGGCAGGGAGGATAACCTGTATTATCTGGCGATGACCACCTGGCAGCTGGGAGAAGCGGACAAGGGAGGCGAGCTTGTGGCGCAGCACCTGAAGGAATTCCCCAATTCCAAGTATGCCCCCATGCTTAATACGCTGTCTTTGGAAGGGCTTCTGAAGGAAAAGAAATTCGATCTCTGCGTTCAGCAGGCGGACAAGGTCATGGAGCTGCATAAGGATGACCCCACCCATAAGTTCTATGAACTGGCCCTGTACTGCAAAGGAGCCTCCCTGTTCAACCTGGGGGCTGCCGACGCTTCCCGTTATAAGGAAGCGGTGCCGGTGCTGGAACGCTTCGTGAAGGAATACCGTGAAAGCACTTATCTGAAAACGGCCATGTACCTTCTTGGTGAAACCTACACGAACCTGGGCAATACGGATGAAGCCATCCGGTCCTTTACCAATTACATTGCCCGTTTCCCGGACAAGGGGGAGGCCAATATGGCCGCCGTATTGTATGACCGGGCCTTCAACTACCTGAACCGCAAGAACCCCGGAGACGAAGAGCTTGCCGCGAAAGATGCGAAGGAAATTGTGGACAATTTCAAGGACCACCGCCTGTTCCCGTATGCCAACAATCTGCTGGCTAATCTGTATG
>OHAQ01003310.1_pt1 | contig 11064 bp, 10 predicted proteins | sample 1577111 | NCBI WGS metagenome assembly OHAQ01 (sample SAMEA3541549, study PRJEB24748) | human gut metagenome | biome: human gut; feature: human-associated habitat; material: faeces | place: China | collected 2012 | reverse complement strand
GCGGATCAACGCCACCTGCTCCGGTACCGTGCGTGAAGCCACCGGCACCTCCGGCATGGATAATGCAACCGGCCCCCGACTGGCAGACACCGCTGAACGGGATTATTTCACCCTCAGAGAGCGGTTGATGATGATGCAGAAGCAGCTGGAAGGGGCACAGGAATATATCCGCACTCAGTGCCTGAAATAAGTTTTGCTGATGCGCCGTATCGTCGCAGTATTCCCGCATTAACAGAGACCTCAGCCAGACACTGGACCTCCTGCGCGAGTGTGTGGGGATAATCAAAAACGATGCACACCGGGCTTTCCACGTTTTCAGGTAACGTGAGCGTTTTCCCGCATGGCCGCCTGTCCGGTGCGGTGGTGGAAGAAACCGGATAAAACAACCATATTGTGTAAATATCAATCAAACAAGACGCTGCTGTGTGAATTCTGAAAAATCACAGCGGTCATTATGCGTCAGTTTTTAACAGAGGACGTCAGAAAGTGACATGGCAAAGCTGGACTGGAAAAAACTGGAGCAGGCATTCCGACGCGAACATGCCGAAACGGGAATAACATTACTGGAGTGGTGCCGTAAGAAAAAGATTAATTACAACACCGCCAGAACCCGTATAAAAATGGGCAAAATCGATCATGAAATCGATCATAAAACCGATCATGAAATCGATCATGACATCTCAGATGAAGAACCCAGCAATGACGCGGGTTCCGACGATGAAAAATGCGCAAAAAATTCTGAAAAAAACTGCGCAAATTCGGCAGAAACGAAACGCAACAGCAGATCGGGTAATCCTCACCCCGTTGCCCGGTTTAGCGACCGTAACACCCACGCCGTGAGACACCGTGGATATGCGAAGTATCTTGAGGCAGATAACCTCATGGATGATGCGTCCGATATGGTGCTGTTCGATGAACTGGTGTTCACCCGTGCCCGCGCACTTTCAGTAACAGGAACACTGAAAAAAATGTTCGCCGACCTGAAAGAGGCGGCTGACGTGGAAACCCGTGTTGCCCTGTACGACAAAATACTCAAAGCAGAACAGGCCCTTGACCGGAATATTGCCCGTATCGAGTCAATTGAACGCTCATTGCTGACGCTGGACGTTCTGGCGGAAACAGCACCAAAACTTCGTGCTGACCGGGAAAGAATCAACGCTGCCAGAGATAAACTCAGAGCGGAAACCGATATTCTGACCAGCCAGCGTCGGGGCGTTGTTACGCCTGTCAGTGACATCGTGTCATCGCTGCATGAAATGAGTAATTCGGGGAGACTGGATGACATTCCGGAAGAATGAACCGCGATGTGATGAACCGTCAGAAATGACCGGGACCGAACAACGTCTGTTCATCATGACTAAACTGAGCAATCCCTGGTGGCGGCTCAATCATCTCTACAAGATACAGAACGAAAAAGGTGAGCTGGTCACCTTCAGAATGCGACCGGCGCAGCGCCAGTTGTTTCGTAACATGCATAATAAAAACATTATCCTGAAAGCGCGCCAGCTGGGATTTTCCACAGCCATTGATATTTATCTTCTCGACCAGGCATTATTCATACCGCATCTCAAATGCGGGATTGTCGCTCAGGATAAACAGGCTGCCAGTGAAATTTTCCGCACAAAAATTGCTGTACCGTTTGATCATCTCCCTGACTGGCTGAGAGCCTCATTCACCATCGTTGAACGTCGTAGCGGTGCCAGCGGTGGCTATATCCTGTTTGGTCACGGATCGAGTATTCAGGTGGCAACCTCATTTCGCTCAGGTACGGTGCAGCGCCTGCATATCTCAGAACACGGCAAAATTTGCGCGAAATATCCGGCTAAGGCGAAAGAGCTGCGAACCGGTACGCTTAATGCCGTCTCTGATGAATGCATTATTTTTGATGAATCCACTGCTGAAGGTGTGGGTGGCGATTTTTACGAGATGAGTAACCGGGCACAGGAAATCACTGCATCAGGGCTGGCGCTGACGCCACAGGATTATAAATTCCATTTTTACGCCTGGTGGCAGGATCTCAAATACAGCGCCAGAGTGCCGGAAAGCGGACTTAAGCTGTCACGGGAAAAAACAGCGTATTTTTCTGCGGTTGAAAAAGCAATGAACATCACGCTTACCGATGAGCAGAAACACTGGTACATCTGCAAGGAAACTGAACAGCGTGAGGAAATGAAGCAGGAATTTCCCTCAACGCCACAGGAGGCGTTTCTGACGTCAGGACGACGGGTGTTCAGTGCGGAAAGCACGCTGCAGGCAGAGTCATTCTGTTCGCCACCGCTGATTGTTTATGACATTGAACCGGTTACAGGAACGAAGACCAAAGCGCAGTCTCTGCGTGACGGGAATAAAGCCGAACAGCACCGGACGCTGATGAATTATCTGCTGGTCTGGGAGCTGCCGGATCCGGATGAAGAGTATGTATGCGGAGCGGATACCGCTGAGGGGCTGGAGCACGGAGACCGCTCATCGCTGGATATCATCAGATGCAGTAATGGTGAGCAGGTGGCTCACTGGTTTGGTCATCTCGATGCGGAGCTTTTCGCTCATCTCATTGCGCAGGTCTGCCGTATGTACAACAATGCGTTTGTGGGGCCGGAGCGTAACAATCACGGACATGCCGTTATCCTGAAACTCAGGGAACTCTATCCGACGCGTTATATCTACAACGAACAGCACCTTGACCAGGCATATGACGACGATACGCCCCGTCTTGGCTGGCTGACAACCCGCCAGAGTAAACCGGTCCTGACAGAGGGAATGAAAACGCTGCTGAATAACGGCCTGTCGGGGATCCGCTGGTCGGGCACATTATCAGAAATGAACACCTACGTTTATGACGCGAAAGGCTCCATGAATGCACAGGAAGGCTGTTTTGATGATCAGCTTATGAGCTACATGATTGCCCAGGAGATGCGCGCCAGAATGCCGGTGAGGGTAAAACAGAAAACGGATAAACGCAGAACCACACACTGGATGGCTCACTGATGAAAAATGAAACTAATACCATGGCGACGAAAAACGACAACGGAGCCACGCCGCGTTTTTCTCAGCGCCAGTTACAGGCGCTTTGTTCTGATATTGACAGTCAGCCTAAATGGCGCGATGCCGCAAACAAGGCCTGTGCGTATTACGATGGTGACCAGTTGCCACCGGAAGTTCTCCAGGTGTTGAAAGATCGCGGTCAGCCGATGACCATCCATAACCTCATCGCGCCTACCGTTGATGGTGTTCTGGGTATGGAGGCCAAAACGCGGACTGATCTGTTGGTGATATCAGATGATCCTGATGATGAAACAGAAAAACTGGCTGAAGCTATTAATGCTGAATTTGCCGATGCTTGCCGCCTTGGAAATATGAATAAAGCCCGTTCTGATGCCTATGCGGAACAAATCAAAGCGGGGCTCAGCTGGGTGGAGGTCAGACGGAACAGCGATCCGTTCGGGCCTGAGTTTAAGGTGTCTACTGTCAGCCGGAATGAAGTGTTCTGGGACTGGCTCAGCCGGGAGGCTGATTTAAGTGACTGCCGCTGGCTGATGCGCCGCCGCTGGATGGATACCGATGAGGCAAAAGCCACATTTCCGGGAATGGCTCAGGTTATCGATTATGCCATTGATGACTGGCGTGGTTTTGTCGATACCATGGTTACTGAAGGCCAGCCCAGTCCGTTGATGAGTGCATGGGAAGAGTATCAGTCATGGGATCGACAGCAGAACGAATGGCTTCAGCGTGAACGCCGTCGTGTGCTGCTTCAGGTGGTTTATTACCGTACATTCGAGCGTCTTCCGGTGATTGAACTCAGTAATGGACGGGTGGTGGCCTTTGATAAAAATAATCTGATGCATGCGGTGGCTGTGGCATCCGGGCGGGTGCAGGTGAGAGTCGGGCGGGTAAGTCGTATTCGTGAAGCCTGGTTTGTGGGACCGCACTTTATTGTGGATCGCCCCTGCAGTGCGCCGCAGGGGATGTTCCCGCTGGTTCCCTTCTGGGGATACCGGAAGGATAAAACCGGGGAGCCTTACGGGCTGATTTCCCGGGCCATTCCGGCACAGGATGAGGTGAATTTTCGTCGTATAAAACTGACGTGGTTGCTTCAGGCCAAACGCGTGATTATGGACGAGGATGCCACCCAGTTGTCAGACAACGAGCTGATGGAGCAGATCGAGCGTCCGGATGGCATTATTAAACTGAATCCGGCCCGAAAAAATCAGAAAAGCGTTGCTGATGTTTTCCGGGTTGAACAGGATTTTCAGGTTGCCAGCCAGCAGTTTCAGGTCATGCAGGAGTCGGAAAAACTTATCCAGGACACGATGGGGGTTTATTCCGCATTTCTCGGGCAGGATTCAAATGCATCGTCCGGTGTGGCGATCAGCAACCTGGTGGAGCAGGGAGCCACAACCCTTGCCGAAATCAACGATAACTACCAGTTTGCCTGCCAGCAGGTGGGAAGGCTGTTGCTCGCTTATCTTCTTGATGACCTGAAAAAGCGGCGTAATCATGCGGTGGTGATTAATCGCGATGATCGTCAGCGTCGCCAGACCATTGTCCTCAATGCTGAAGGTGATAATGGTGAACTGACCAATGATATTTCAAGGTTAAATACACATATTGCGCTGGCTCCTGTTCAGCAGACACCGGCGTTTAAGGCACAGCTTGCACAGAGAATGTCAGAGGTTATTCAGGGGCTGCCGCCTCAGGTGCAGGCTGTTGTGCTCGATCTGTGGGTTAATCTTCTGGATGTGCCGCAGAAACAGGAATTTGTCGAACGTATTCGTGCGGCGCTGGGGACGCCAAAATCACCGGATGAGATGACTCCGGAAGAGCAGGAAGCGGCAGCACAACAGCAGGCGCTGGAGCAACAGCAGGCAGAACTTCAGATGCGCGAAATGACAGGCCGGGTGGCTAAACTGGAAGCAGAAGCTGCCAGGGCACGCGCGGCTGCGCAACGGGATAATGCTGGCGCACAACGGGATGTCGCCGCGGCACAGGGACAGCGTTATGTGGATGCGCTTAACCAGGCACATACGGCAGAAATCATTACCGGCATACAGAATATGGAACAGGAGCAGGAAGTTCTTCAGCAACAGATGCTGCATACACTACAACAGCGGATGCATGAAATGCCGCTCTGAAAATCCTGAACTTAACGGAACCCCGTCATCGTACGGGGTTTTTTGTTTCCGGAGATAAGCGTTCCGGGAGCGGTGCGCTTATTCGCGGGGGCAGCGATAAGCCTTATTTACTCAACCATTCGGATCTGTCCGATAAACAGACCATGCGGAGTTATTTATGGATTTTGAATTTACGGGTGAAGAAACCCCGGAACAACTGGAAAAAATGCTGGAAGGGCTTGGGGATGTGGATATTGACGGTCACGAACAGGACGGCGTGACAGAGGCCGCCACAGAAAATCATGCGGATGAGGCAGCACAGACACAGACGGGCGATAACACTGCGGCACCGACGCCGGATGCCAGTGCTGAGCAGACGCAGGACGTGAAGGAGCCGGAGGCGAAGGGTGTGCTCACCCGCGATGGTAAACACGTCATTCCCTATGAAGTCCTTGAGGCTGAACGTTCCGGTAAGCAGCGGGCCGAACAGGAAGCCGCACTTCTTCGGGGACAGATAGCCGAAGAAAAACGCCTGGTTGAACTGCTGACGTCTCAGATCCACCAGGCCGGTATGAAACCCGCACCGTTACCGGAAAACGAAAAAATCTCTGATGAGAAGATTGCCCGTATCAGGGATATGTATCCGGAAATTGGTGACGCGGTGGCTTCGCTCATCCGTAAAAATAACTATCTCCAGTCCCGTGTTCAGCAATCAGCACAGCAGGCAGAAGGTCATGGTGGTGAGGATTTATCACCGGTTCTTGATGCGATGAATGCCGTGCCGGTGCTGAAAACGTGGCAGAACTCCGATCCGGATCGCTTCTCGGTTGCCGTGTCCATCGACGGGAAGCTCCAGAATGACCCCGCATGGAAAGACAAACCGCTCACTGAACGTTTCGCCGAAGTGGCCCGCCGTACGCAGCTCGCTTTTGGTGAAGCCAGTGAGCCGCCTTCTGATGACAAGGCAGACAACACGGATATCCGGAAAACGGCGGAAGAAAAAGTGAAAGCCGCTGAACGGGAGATGGCAGTGCCTGCTTCCCCGTCAGAGCTTGGCAACACGGCTTCCGTCGGAACCGGTGATAATTTTGAACGGTTACTTGGTGCTTCCCATACCGAAATTGAAGCAGCCATGCGAGGCATGACGGACGCTGAAATTGACGCGATTCTGGAAAAACTCGGGTAACCACTGAAGGAGTACTGACGTAATGACCACAGTAAACAACAGCCCAGGCGAATAAGCTGTATCAGGTGGCGCTTTTCACGGCTGCCAACCGCAACCGCTCAATGGTGAATATACTCACTGAACAGCAGGATGCACCAAAAGCAGTTTCGCCTGACAAGAAAAGCACGAAGCAGACCAGTGCCGGTGCACCGGTTGTGCGAATCACGGACCTCAACAAACAGGCCGGTGATGAAGTGACATTCAGCATCATGCACAAACTCTCTAAACGTCCGACGATGGGGGATGAGCGCGTTGAAGGCCGTGGTGAAGACCTCAGCCATGCTGATTTTTCCCTGAAAATTAATCAGGGCCGTCACCTGGTGGATGCGGGCGGACGTATGAGCCAGCAGCGTACGAAGTTCAACCTGGCATCCTCTGCCAGAACGCTGCTGGGTACGTACTTTAACGACCTGCAGGACCAGTGTGCGATAGTGCATCTTGCCGGTGCCCGCGGTGATTTTGTTGCTGATGACACCATTCTGCCAACGGCAGATCACCCTGAATTCAAAAAAATCATGATCAACGACGTACTGCCGCCGACGCATGATCGTCATTTTTTCGGTGGGGATGCGACGAGTTTTGAGAGTATTGACCAGTCTGACCTGTTCACTCTTGCGCTGGTCGATAATCTCTCACTGTTTATTGACGAGATGGCTCATCCGTTACAACCGGTACGCCTGTCCGGTGATGAGCTGTATGGCGAAGATCCGTATTACGTCCTCTACGTCACGCCGCGTCAGTGGAATGACTGGTACACCTCCACGTCCGGCAAGGACTGGAACCAGATGATGACGCGTGCCGTAAACCGCTCAAAAGGTTTTAACCATCCGCTGTTTAAAGGCGAATGTGCGATGTGGCGCAATATCCTGGTCCGCAAGTATGCGGGGATGCCGATCCGTTTCTATCAGGGGTCAAAGGTTCTGGTATCGAAAAACGACCTGACGGCAACCACAGAAGAGAAGCAGGCCGCAACCAACATTGACCGCGCCATGCTGCTGGGTGCTCAGGCACTGGCGAATGCGTACGGTCAGAAGGGCGGCGGTCACTTCAACATGGTTGAGAAGAAAACGGATATGGATAACCGTACTGAGATAGCAATCAGCTGGATCAACGGTCTGAAAAAAATCCGTTTCCCCGAGAAGAGCGGCAAGATGCAGGATCACGGCGTTATTGCCGTTGATACCGCAGTGAAGCTCTGATTTTTCCTTTCCCCATGCCGGGTTATCGCCCGGCTTTTTCAGGAGTCATTAATTATGGCAAAGACTATCCTTGCTCCATCACTGAGTGAGCGGATTTATTCAGGTACGCATGGTAATGAGTCGGTGGCAGAAGGTGTGTTTACAGTGAACGCTGCGGAAGCGGACAGTGTTATTCATCTTCTTTCACTGCCAGTTGGTATCCGTATCAACTCACTGCAACTGGTTTCAACGGGCGGTCTGGGTACTGCAACCGTCAGCATTAAGTCCGGTGAGCATGTTCTCATCGATAACAGCGAAGCTGTTTCTGCAAAATTTGCCAGATATGTGCCCGTGGAGCCGTACACCACACTGCGTGACGGGGAGCTGGTTACGGTCACCATTAAGACAGCTGCTGCGACCGGTACCCTGAATGTTCTGCTGCGTTATACCGTGGTGGGATACTGATATAAACCTTCCGGCCCGCGTCATGCGGGCTTTTTTATCCGGGGAATTATATGAGCGAGAAAATTGCCGTTGTCTATATCGGCCCCAAACCCGTGAAAAAGGATACCCTTACCGGGAGTCGTACACTGTTCCCGCGTCTTGAGCCGGTGCATGTTGACAGCGCGCTTGCCTGGCAGTTGCTGGCCTTTCCGGATGTCTGGGTTCGTCATGAAGAGCTTGATGGTGTGCTCAAAAAGCAACAACAGGATGAGCAGTTGCGGCAGGCACAGCAGGCGCAGGAAAGAGAACAGGTTGCTCTTGCAGAAGCGGAGAACAGTTTTGTGGTTAGCGTTGGTGGTCAGGATGTGGATTTGAGCAAACTCACGTCCGCACGGCTGGCAACGTTGTGTGAGGCAGAAGAGCTGAATATTCACAAAGACCCGAAAGAAACGGCTGATGCATTTCGTGTCCGTGTGCGTGAGGCATTTCGCCGTCGTGTTGCGGAGACTGAACAGCATGGCGGAACTGACTGATTTTTTACCGTATGTCCGTCGCCATATCAGTGGTCCGCTGAACATTATGATGACGGATGCGTTATCCATGTCGGCAGTGGCATTCTGCCGTCAGTCCCTGTTGTGCCGCCGTGAAGCCACGCTGTCACCGTCAGCCGGAGAGGACTGTGTGCTGCCATATGACGCGGAGAATGAAGAGTGCGTACATATTATTCGTATCCTCGCTGACGGGCGTGAGCTTTTTGCCGGTCATGATGTGGAAATCCGCCCGGGGCGGGTAATGCATTTTGCCTGTTCGCCCGGAGAGGTGAGTGTGCTTTATGCCGTTGCTCCGAAAGCAGGGAGCCGTCAGGTGCAGGATGAACTGCGGGCATGGTCTGAAGAAGTGGCTGCAGGGGCGCTTGAACGGTTGTTCATGCAGACCGGGGTTTCATGGTCAGACCCGTCGCGCGCACAGTATTTCTCTGTGCTGTTTTCTGAGGGTATCCGTCGGGCATATCGCGACACACTGGCGACAAGTCCGTACTCCTCATACCGCAATCCTGTCCGCAGACAAAGGTTTTACTGATGACGACGATTACTGAAATCATCGGACGAGTGAACACGCAACTGGTTGACCCGATGATGGTGCGCTGGCCTCTGGCTGAGCTGTGTGATTATTACAATGATGCTGTGCGGGCGGTGATTCTGGCAAGGCCGGATGCAGGCGCAAGTCTGGAGACGCTGAATTGTGTTCCTGGTGCACGTCAGACTTTGCCTGATGGCGCAATACAGCTTCTTGACGTGATATGCCTCAGCGATGGCAGTGCTGTAAAACCGCAATCCCGTGAGGTGCTTGATGCACAGTATCCCGACTGGCACATGCTGAGGGGGAAACCGGAATGCTTTATCAGCAGTGATCTTGCCCCGCGCGTGTTCTGGCTGTTTCCGGCACCGGAGGAGGCTGTGAGTGTTGATGCTGTGGTCAGCCGCATTCCGGAGGCGGTGTATGTTCTGACGCAGGATGATGACACGCCTGTACCGCTGGAAGAGGCTTATGTTAACCCGCTGGTTGACTGGATGTTGTTTCGTGCATTCAGCAAGGATGCAGCCGGTGGTGCAGAGTCAGGACTGGCAGCACAACATTATCAGAGTTTTGTTGAGCAGCTCGGGATTAAACAGGGTGCAGACAGTGCATTGTCTGCCCGCAAGAAGGTGTTTAACGGAGGTGGAATGTGAGTGTTGTTGTTTCGGGGACGCTGAAATCGCCTGATGGTCAGGTTGTATCAGATGCGAACATTACGCTGACGGCGCTGACTGTTTCACCGGATGCACTCAGTGGCACCAGCGCGTCGGCAGTCACCACGTCAACAGGCTATTACGGAATGACGCTGGAGCCGGGGGAGTATGCGGTTTCTGTGACGGTGAAAGGGAAGACTGCTGTCTACGGACGTGTGCGTATTGAGGGGACTGAAAGTACGGTGACGCTCAATATGCTGTTACGCCGCAGTCTTGTTGAGGTGAGCATACCCGGAGAACTGCTGACAGATTTCCGGCAGATACAGAACAATGTGGCGGATGACCTTGCCACGATTCGTCGTCTGAACGAAGACACGGCGGTGAAAAATAATCAGGCTTCACAGTCGAAGGAAAGCGCTGCTGCCAGTGCGAAGACTGCATCAGAAAGCGCGAAGGCTGCGACCAGCAAAGCGACGGAGTCTGCACAAAAAGCCAGTGAGGCTGCAGAGGCGGCGACCCGGGCAGGTGAGTCTGAAAAGGCAGCGGCAGCTGACGCTAAAGAGGCCAGACGACATGCTGAAACCGCCAGAGTGGCTCAGGAGGCCGCCGGAGACGTTCTTAAACGTGCTGAGGCTGCTACGGTTAGTGCTGAAGAAGCCAGACGTATGGCTGAGAATGCACGAGGACCTAAAGGCGATACAGGGCCGAAAGGTGATGCTGGTCCTCGTGGTGAAACAGGTCCAGCGGGTCCGCGTGGGGAGAAAGGTGAGCTGGGAGAGCGCGGACCTCAGGGCATACCGGGCCAGAAAGGTGATACAGGAGAACGGGGACCTCAGGGAGTACAGGGGCCAGCTGGCGCAACAGGGCCATCTGGCCCACGTGGTGCGACCGGGCCACAGGGAGCAATGGGGCCGCGTGGTGAAACCGGGGCCAGAGGCGAAAAAGGAGACCCGGGGGGGCCTCAGGGACCAAAGGGGGATACTGGTCCGAGAGGTGAGCCGGGGCCGGCAGGAGCAAAGGGAGAGCGCGGTGAGACCGGACCTGCGGGGCCGAAAGGGGAACCCGGGGAACGTGGTCCGCAAGGATTACAGGGCCCCGCCGGAGAGAGAGGTGAACCGGGTCCGGCAGGTCCGAAAGGTGAACGAGGCGAAGCCGGACCTCAGTCCTCGATCGTGATCACCCGCTCACCGGATGGGATAAACTCTGAGAGTGCATTTAAGAGGGTCGTTTTTCCCGCTCCGGTTCCGCCGCTGACAAAAATGTTGTACCGCGCAGCTACAAGTGTTTTTAAGAGGTCCGCGGCTTCCGGGGAAATACTTCCATAATCCAAAAGGCGCTCCATCGTCATTGGCTCCGGGAATTTCCGGATCGTCAAAATC
>OHAQ01003309.1_pt1 | contig 11067 bp, 14 predicted proteins | sample 1577111 | NCBI WGS metagenome assembly OHAQ01 (sample SAMEA3541549, study PRJEB24748) | human gut metagenome | biome: human gut; feature: human-associated habitat; material: faeces | place: China | collected 2012 | reverse complement strand
TTTTGACGTTCAAGTGAAAAAGTGGCTAGAGATCGGATGCCGGTGTAGATTTTTTCCAAATTACGGAGGGAAAAGTCGTGGGTTTTTCTGCCGGTTCGTGTATAATGGGGTAGAAAGAAAAAATGAGAGGGGGAGAGGGCTTGGAACAGGAGATGATCCGGCGGCTGCTGGCGCGGGAGGAGGCAGGAATGGCCGATCTGCTGCTGCACTATGGGCCGCTGATGCGCTACATCATCGCGCCTATTCTGCCGAACCCCCAGGACCGGGAGGACTGCCTCTCCGAGGTGACGCTGCGGGTGTGGGAGAAAATTGAGCAGTATGACCGAAAGCGCGGCAGCTGGAACGCCTGGCTGACGGCCATCACCCGCAACACGGCTCTGAACCACACCCGGAAGGCCCTGGGCAGCAGCGCAGAGGAGCTGCCGGAGGACACCCCGGCGGCGGGACATACCCCCGAGGAGGCGGTGCTGCAAAGGGAGCGGCAGGAGGCCGTGCGGGATGCTCTGGAGCGCCTTCCCTACCGGGACCGGATCCTGTTTTACCGAAAATACTATTACATGCAGCCCACGGCGCAGATCGCCGCCGAGCTGGGCATGACAGAGCGGGCCGTGGAGGGGAAGCTTTACCGGCTGAAAAAGCAGCTGCGCAAAATGCTGGGAGGTGAAGGCCATGCGCAATGAGGGTTGGCGCCACGCAGACGATATTGACCTCAGAACCGTTTTCTCCGAGAGCTTTTCCGCCCTGCCGCCGGAGGAGATGGTGAGAGACGTGACCCCCTGGAAGCGGGCCATGAACCGGGTGCTCATCGGCATGGTGCTGTGTACCATCACTCTGAACTTTTGGTATCTGAATTACATTCTGCCTGCCGTGGGCATGGTGCTGTGGCTGCTGGGCCTGCGGGCCCTGCGGCGGGAAAACGGGTATTTCACCGCTTGCTTTGTGCTGGTCCTCCTGCGGTGCGCGTGCTTCTTCCCGACACTGATCCTGAACACATTCGCCTGCCGGGACGATTTCATTCCCGAGCGTGTCACCACCTCTCTGACTCCGGTCTCCGTTGCGCTGCAGCTGTTGGGCCTATTTTGCCTGTGGCTGGGGCTGCGGGCGGTGCAGCAGAAGGCGGGCCTGCCGCCCCGGGCGGGAGGCGTTCTGGCGCTGATGGTGTGGTATGGCGTGGTGTATTTTCTGGCCCTGATACAGTACCCCGGGATGATCCTGCCGCTGCTCCTGCTGGTCGCTTTCATTTTCATCCTGCGCAGTATCTGCAAAACTACTAAGGCCCTGAGCGAGGCCGGGTACACCATGCACCCGGCGCCGGTGAAGGTGCCGGACCTGTGGCTGGTGCTGATTTTGGCCGCGGCGCTGGTGCTGGGCTGCGCCGCCGGGTATCTGTTCGGCGCCCAGCACTCCATGGACTGGCAGCCACTGGAGGAGGCTGAGACGGCGGAAACGGCGGAGATCAAGGCCCACCTTTTGGAGCTGGGCTTCCCGGAGGTTATCCTAAACGACCTGGCAGAGGAGGATCTGGCCGCCTGCGCCGGGGCCCTGCGGGTGGATGTGGAGAGCAAGGTTTACAGCCCGACCCTGAGACACGAGAAAACCTCCAACAAGCGTCTGCGTATCACCGGCATTGCCGTGCAGGTGCCCGGAGAGGCGGAGACTTGGGTCATCCTCCACCATTTCCTCTGGGAGACAGGCCCCGAATTCTTCGGCACGGATGCCCTGGAGGTCTGGCCCGCGTACCAAATCGAAGCCCGCGGCTGGGCCAAGGGCAGCGATGTCACCGGGCGGCTGCTCTATGATCGGGACGGCCAGACCTACACCGCTCCCTACTACTTCTTAGGGGAGGCCACCGCCGTGGATGCCGGAGCCCTGTCCATGCTCTTGGGCACAACGCAGCAGACCAACCTTTACGCCGGGTTCTCCCTGCCCCGGGAGGGCGAAAACCGGCGCGGGTATCTGGCCTATACCATATTTGATGCGGGCGATGCGTTCTCCATCAACAGCCACTTCAGCTATATGCACCAGCACACCTGGTTCCAGTACCCCGCCACCACGGCTTTGCAAGCGGAGCTTTCGTCCCCCGGCACCATCTTCATTGGCCCCTTTGCCAAGGAGATGACCTGGCTGGACTTTGCCCCCTCGATAGACCGCTTACAGTTGTCGGATTGAGAAAATGCACGCAAAAAGCCAAGCCCCCGGGCTTGGCTTTTTTCTTAGCTCCACCGGCACCCGGGCCGGGCGCAGGGATAGTGGGCTTGACAACCGCGCGGCTTTACTCTACAATACAGCCAAGCTCCTGACGCCAAAAGTCCTTCTTGCGGCGGAAGATGCGCCATAGAGAGAATTGCCCGCCTCCGGCGGGTCTTGTGGCCGTGTCGCAGAGCGATGCGGCTTTTTTGCCGCGAAAATCCATCCGGGAGGTATCACATGGAAACCAGAGTCGCCCTTATCGGCATCATCGTAACGCAGGAGTCGTCGGTAGCGGCCCTTAACGAGCTGCTGCACCAGTACGGCCGCTACATCATCGGCCGCATGGGCCTGCCCTACCGGGAAAAGGGCGTGAACATCATCTCCGTGGTGCTGGACGCGCCCCAGGACGCTATTTCCGCCCTCAGCGGCAAGATCGGCCGGCTGGAGGGAGTCAGCGCCAAGACCCAGTATTCCCATGTCATCACCCCCGCAGAAAACTGAAACAAAGGAAAGGAGTCCCACTATGAAAAAGATCACTTCTCTGCTCCTGGCCCTGGTCATGGCATTGAGCCTGGCCGCCTGCGCCGTGCAGCCCCGCCAGGAAGACTATCAATCTGTGAACATCCGCTTAGGCGGCCTGAAGGGCCCCACCTCCATGGGTATGGCCAAGCTGCTGGATGACGCCGAAAACGGCCTCACCGCCAACACCTATGAGTTCACCATGGCCGCCTCCGCCAACGAGCTGACCCCGAAGCTCATCCAGGGCGAGCTGGACATCCTGGCCGTGCCCGCCAATGTGGGGGCCATTCTCTATAACCAGACCCAAGGCCAGGTGGAGCTTATTGCCGCCAGCACCCTTGGCGTGCTGTACATTGTGGAAAAGGGCAGCCAGACCGTGACGGATGTGAAGTCCCTGGCCGGCAAGACCATTTATGCCACCGGCAAGGGCGCCACCCCTGAATACGCCTTGACCTATCTGCTGGCGCAGAACGGCCTGACCCTGGGGAAGGACGTCACCGTGGAGTGGAAGAGTGAGCCCACGGAGATCGTAGCCCTTATGGCCCAGGAGGATCATGCCATTGCCATGCTGCCCCAGCCCTTCGTCACCGTGGCCCAGGGCCAGCTGGAGGGCCTGCAGGTGGCTATGGACCTGTCCGCCCAGTGGGATAAGCTGGGCGTTGACAGCCGCCTGGTCACAGCGGGCCTGCTGGTGCGCAAGGCCTTTGCCGACGAGCATCCCGAGGCTGTAGCTAAGTTCCTGGAGGAGTACGCCGCCAGCACCGACTACGCCAACACCCACGCCGCCGAGACCGCCGTTTTAGTGGAGAAGCTGGGCATCGTGAAGGCCGCTGTGGCAGAGAAGGCCCTGCCCGGGTGCAACCTGGTGTGCATCACCGGCCAGGAGATGAAAACCGCGGTAAGCGGCTACCTGCAGACCCTGTATGACCTGAAGCCCGAGGCCGTAGGCGGCGCCATGCCCACGGACGGCTTCTATTGGCTGGGCGCATGAATCGGGAACGCTGGCAGCAGCTCTTAGCTGCGGCGCTGGCCCTGGCCGTATGGCAGGGGGCGGCCATGCTGGTCCACGCCCCCATTCTGCTGCCCTCACCCCTCCGGGTGGCGGACCGGCTGGGCGCGCTGCTGGTCACGTTGGATTTTTGGAGCACCGTCGGCTTTAGCCTGCTGCGTATTGCCGGGGGCTTTCTGCTGGCGTTGGCGGCGGCCACGGTGCTGGCCTTCGGGGCAGGCCGATTTTCCCTGTTGGAAATTTTGCTGCGGCCCTATGTGCTGGCCATTAAGTCCGTGCCGGTGGCGTCGTTCATTATTCTGGCGCTCATATGGCTGCGAACCTCTCAGCTGTCGCTGTTTATCTCATTTCTTATGGTGTTCCCGGTGCTGTACACCAATGTGCTGACAGGTATCCGCGGCGCAGACGGGCAGCTATTGGAGATGGCGCGGGTATTCCGAGTCCCCTGGAAACGACGTGTGCGGATGATCTACCTGCCGGCGGTGGAGCCGTTTTTGCTGGCAGGCTGCGCCACATCCCTGGGCATGAGTTGGAAGGCCGGGGTGGCGGCGGAGGTTATCGGCGTGGTGAGCGGCTCCCTGGGGGAGCGGCTGTATGATGCGAAAATCTACCTGATGACCGCGGACCTGCTGGCCTGGACAGTGGTTATTGTGGCCCTGAGTGCCGGGTTTGAAAAGCTGGTTTTGTGGCTGCTGCGGCATATTCTTCGCCGGATAGGAGGTGTGCCGACATGAAAATTCAGCAGCTGTGCAAATCCTTTGACGACAGGGTGGTTTTGGATCATGTGTCTCTGACCTTGGAGAGCGGTGGGACGGCCTGCCTTATGGCCCCCTCGGGCCGGGGCAAGACCACCCTGCTGCGATGCATCGCCGGATTGGAGCGGCCCGACAGCGGCCAAATTACGGACCTTCCGGAGCGGATAGGCTATGTGTTTCAGGAGGACCGTCTGTGCGACGGATTTTCCGCAGTGGACAATATCCGCCTGGTCACGGGCCGGGCCATGGATGAGGGCGAGATTTGCCGACACTTGAAAGAGCTGGGCCTGGCGGACAGCCTGGGTCAGCCGGTCCGGGAGCTCTCCGGCGGCATGCGGCGGCGAGTGTCCATCGGCAGGGCGGTGTGCTTTGGCGCTGGGCTTCTGCTGCTGGACGAGCCCTTCAATGGCCTAGATGACGCAACTCGACAGCAGACGGCGGACTACATCCTGCGGCATCGGAGCGGAGCCGCCATTCTATGCGTGACCCACGACCGTGAGGATGCCGCCGCCCTGGGCGGCGCGGAGATCATGGCATTTTGATCTGTAGCTTTTAGCGATAAAGAGCCCTCCGGGAGCGCATTTTGCACTCTCCCGGAGGGCTCTTCATTTTTGCATAGCATGAGGCTGTTTAATAGGTGCGTGGGAGCAGCGCAATGTGGGTGCCCACATTGTATAGAAAATTGTTTTGCAGCTTTACTCCAGCGGCTCGCCCAGGGATTCCAGGCGGTCAATAATCTCGTCAGCCAAATCCTCCAGGGCTTCATGCTCCTCGGCCCAATCCACAAATTCCTCGCTGGTCTCATCCTCCGGCTCGTCCTCGTTCAGGGTCTCCAGCTCGCAGCGGACGTCACTCAAATATGCCCGGAGCTCCTCCGGATCCATGGTGGCCGGGTCCCGATACAGATCCATATCCATCCCCTCCTTGTGTTTCTTTCCCCCGATTTTGCCATATTCGCAGCAAAAATGCAAGCCCTCTGTATTGCCGTAGGCATCGCAGCCGGCATGCAGCCTATTCTCGGCTATAACTATGGCGGCGGACAATTTATACGAGTCAGGAAGGCATGGGCGAGCTTATGGACGCCCTAAAAATCGTCAATGAGAAAGCCTATAGCAGCGACCTAAAAAACTAACCTAATGTGCTACTACTAACACGTTACTAACAACGTCATTTTTGGCAAAAATAAAAAAGTCCGGAAACCCTTGGCTTAACAGTTATAAGGAAGTAAATCTAATATCAACTGTTAGCCAATGGATTTCGGTGTGCTTATTAGAAATCCGACTGATTTCTAACGGAGATATGGATGGGCTATTATATGGAGCTTATTATGGACAAGCGTCTCTGTAACTGTCAAATCTAAGAGTATTCAAAATACAGGCTATAAGGGATAATCAGGAAGATTTCTTTGTGCCAACCGCAGCATTTTTACTTTGTGCATGAAGGGCTGTCAAGCGTTATACTTGACAGCCCTTCGTGATTTACTTTGTGAGGAAGTGATGCATAATTGCCGAGGCCTGCACTTTTGTCGAATCATCCTGCGGATTAAGATAGCCCTTGTTGCCTTGTATCAGATCTTCGTCAACCGCCTGATTTATGCCGGAGATGGCGTAGCTGTTGGCTGTGTCACTATCTATAAAGCCCATAAGGGGTTGTTACAGTTGTTACAAGCGTCACAGCAACCATGCCCTTTGTTTTTAATTATTCTTTTCAGCGACGACATCTGCATACACGTCAATGGTTTTCATTAGATTGTTGTATTCGCTTTGCGAAATAAAGCCATTTGCAAGATTGCGTTTTTGATTCTCGATATACTCATTTCTGAAATATTGTTTATCGACCGGATACTCGCAGGCTCTATTTTTGATATGCTCATATGCCATCTCGTAGCCTTCTTGCGAGATATACACATCCGTATTTTTTGCGCTAACAGTATTTTTTGTTTTTTGGAAAACGCCCTGAGTTAGTCCAAGAATGCAATAATAGTCACCTTTTGTATTAAAAGAACCACCTCGTGCAGGCTGATAAAGAAATAGCAAATAATCCTCACCAATCTTCAATTCTGGGGATGGCGTGTATACCTCGGTGACTCCACCAGCAGTTCCTCCATTAATACGAACTATGAGTTCATTTTTCTCATGTTCACCTCTTAACACGGTATCAATTGCGAGGGTATAATCAGTAAAATTGCACAAGTCACCAGCACTGCTTTTGACCTGAAATGCATTACCGGCATCTTGCACCGTACCTATTACAACCAAAGAAGATTGCTCGAACAACTGATCCTCTGTCTTTTCTTCCAATATTCCATGAATTGTTAAGACGGCACTATCTTCTTGAGGGTGTTCACCAAAATTGGAGGCACTATCAATTCTACTGTTTTGAGCAGAATTGCAGCCGGTAAACAGCATTAAAATCGATATTAACACGCATAACAGCGACATCAGAGTTAGTTTTTTTTTAAACATCATGATTGCCTCCTTTAGTTATAGATTGCATCAATGCCGTCCCGGTCATCTGCCTTTAGACTTCTTTTGGTCGAGTTGGGCTTAGCAGAATACCACATCACAGCTGTGTCATAGCTGTACAAGTCAGCATCATCTAAATCCGCCAACCCTAATGGATGCCCAAATTCATGTAGTATAATTGAATACACATCATAGCAGCCAGATTGTGCGCTATTGGCCCATGAATAATACATATTTAGGTTAATATCGCACTCTGACACTACGCCACTTGAAGCCCATGTTGCAGCAATACCCACATATCCAGAACCAACGCGAGCTTTTAACCAAATACGCACAGGATCATGGCTACACAAACCTGAAAATTCTGGTGGACGACGGTTATACCGGCACGAACTTTCAGCGCCCCGGCGTACAGGAGGGCTTTGAACTCGTCAAGCAGGGATTAGTGGGCTGCTGGCTGGTAAAAGACCTATCTCGCTTTGGTCGTGATTATCTGACAGTAGGCCAGTACACCGACATCATCTTCCCCAGCTACGATGTGCGCTTCATTGCCGTCAATGACGGCGTGGACAGTCAGCGTGGGGACGGAGAAGGATTTGCCGCAATCCGCAACCTGTTCAACGAGTGGTATCCGAGAGATACTTCCAAGAAAGTCCGCATCAGCCTGCATCAGCGCGGCACCAGCGGCAAGCATCTGGGCAAGCCGCCCTATGGCTACCGCTGTGATCCGAATGACAAGGACAAGTGGATTCTGGATGAGGACGCCGCACCGGTGGTCAAGCGCATCTTCGACCTCTGCATTGACGGCAAAGGCCCGGAGCAGATTTCACGGATTCTTGAAAGGGATCAGGTTCTCACGACCAGGGCGCTGTACGCCAGCCGCAAGGGAAAGCCACTGCCCAAGAACCCTTATGGATGGAAGGATCAATCCATCGTCGGGATTCTGGAACGGCAGGAATACACCGGATGCACCTGCAATTTCAAGACCTACTCCAAGTCCTACAAGCTGAAAAAGCGGATTCCAAACGAGGCGGAGAATATGTTCATCGTGCCAGACACGCAGGAGGCTATCGTTTCTCAGGCGCAATGGGATAGAGTACAGGAGCTGCGCAAAAACAAACGCCGTCCCGTGAAAGCGGAACGGCAGGGATTATTCGCAGGACTGGTCTACTGTGCAGACTGCGGCAGCAAGCTTCATTTCGCCACCTGCAAGGGCTTTGAGGGCAAGCAGGATCACTATCGCTGCTCCAAGTACAAGAGCGGACGGGGCGAATGCAGCGCACACTATATCCGGGAAGATGTACTGCGGGAACTGGTACAGGAACGGATTCAGGCGGTCAATGCGTATATCCGCAGCGATGTGGAGGGCTTTCAGGAGGAATGGCTGCACTACCACCGCGCCGATCAGGAACGGGACATCCGGGAAGATCAGAAGCGCATGGAGCAGGCAAAAAAGCGCCTTGCCACCCTCGATGTGGTCATGTCCCGGCTCTATGAGGACTACGCCCTCGGCGAGATCAGCAAGGAAAAGTACAAGAAAATGACTTCTGATTATGAAGCGGAGCAGGAACGGTTAAAGCTCGAAATTGAAACAACGGAAGAATGGGTCGAGCAGCGGCAGGCAATGGGCGACGATCTGGACGCTTTCATTGCGCTGACGAAAAAGTATGTGGATGTCACGGAGCTGACGCAGACGATTGTCAACGAGTATATCAAGAAGATCATCATTCACGCACCGGATAAGTCTGGCGGCAAGCGCAGACAGAAGGTGGAGATCATCTTCAACTTCGTGGACGAGGTGGAAATCCCCGTGCTGGCAGAACCCATGATCGCAGAATCTTCCCTTGGACGCAGAAAAACGGCGTGACCTACACGGTCACACCGTTCTCTGCCCAAACCGCAAGACTTATAGTTCCTTACGACTGTTAAGCCTTGAGATTCCTGGACTTTTTTGGTGGAGACTGCTGGACTCGAACCAGTGACCTCCTGCGTGTGAAGATACGATGAGCGCCGGAAAGCGTTGTGCCGCAACGCTTTCCGGCACTTTTGCGTGTTTTCGGCTCGGTGGGCGATCCGCTGTGTCCGCCTAATACTCTCCAGTCGTTTCCGCGTTTGGGTCACGGTTTGGGTCAAGCCCCGCGACGGCGCAGAAATGACCACGCTGTAATTAAAGAATAGGCGTGCCGCCTATCGACTTCCTTCAAAACAGTCAAATCCTGTGGTCGCGCACCCATTGGAGAAGTGAGTCGTAGTCCATTGTGCCGGAGGCGACGGATAATCCGGCCTCCACAACCTCCTCGTTGGTACACTCCATGTGTATCCCGTTCACTTCCAGAAACGTCAGCATAACGTACATACCGATGCGCTTGTTGCCGTCCACAAAAGCGTGGTTGGAGATGAGCGTATAGCCGAGCCGTGCGCCCTTTTCCTCCTTGGTCGGATAGAACTCCTGCTCGCCGAAGCCGGCAAAGGCGTTCTCCAATGCGGAATCCAACAGGGCTTCATCCCGGACACCGATACTGCCGCCTGTTTCTTCGGCGATGAGCCTGTGAAGCAGCAGCACCTTATCTTTCGAAAACTTGATCATTTGGCAAGCTCCATAAATGCGGGCTTATACTTTTTCAGGATGCGCGCCGCCACGACATCGATCTTCTCATCATCGGTCATATCGATCATAGGGGACACATCCAGATCCACCAGCATATATTTGGGCTTATTGTTTTTGAAAATCACCGCTTGCCCGTTTTTCTCGGCAATGCGCGTAACACGCGAGAAGTTCTGATTCGCTTCGGTGACCGAAACGATTGTCTTTGTATCAATGGTCATCGTGAACACCTCCTATGCTTATTATACCCGTATATAGGTAAAAATCAACCTATAATTTACACGTTGTTTGGCGTTCGTAACCAACCGCAGGATGTAGGTGAGCCGGTTGCAACGGCGCAGAAATGACCACGCTGTAATTAAAGAACAGGCGTCAGACCTTCGGGAGGTCATCGCAGGACAGCAGCTTTTGTTTTGCCTCGCGGAACCAGCGGTTTTCCGGCTCGATCTGCAGCACATACTGGACTCGTCCCAATAGCTGCTGCCGGTAGCGCTCCGTATCAGGAACGCCGTCTGTGCGAAGCGCTGCGTGGCCGCCCCGCAGGATACTGTCCGCCAGACCAAAGCGCAGGGCGTAATAGACCTCTTGTCGAAGTGATCGCTTATAGCCGGCCGGCACGGATACCTTCTCATTGACGGTCAGACCGGTCACGCTCTGCCGTCCGGCGTTGGTGATAAAATGGGTCTTGGCCTCATTCAGGTCAAAGCCCATCTCCGCCAGCATATTTTTCGCCTTCGAATAGACGGCGAACAGCGGACCATCGGCGGAAAAGGTCAGGTCATCACAGTACCGCGTGTATACGATGGCGCGCCGCTGGCACCAGCGTGCCATGTTCGTATCAAAATTCCGCATGACCAGATTGGAAAGCGCGGGAGAGGTGGGCGCGCCCTGCGGCAAGACACCGTCTTTGCAGCAAAGAGAGGTCAGCAGAAAACCCACCTGCCGGGAGAAGTACCGGGTGTGAAAGGCGGTGGAGTGGACCTGCTCAAAGCAAATGCTGCCGAAAAAGTCGGAGATATCCAGCTTCAGGAGATACCGCTTGCCCACATGGGGCGCGGCGTTGCCGCTGAGAGTGCCGCCCTTCCGATAGGCGGTGGCCTGCGGTGCGACAGGCAGATAGGCGAGGAGATCCCGGCAGATCTTCCGCTGCCAGCGACGCAGCGTGTCGTCCGGCACGGACAGTATGCGCACATCGCCGTTACGCTTGGGGATGGTGTGCATCTTTCACATTACCAGTAATAGTTATCTTCTTTTGCTGCTGAACTTCAGCAGCAAAACTAACAGATCTGTTAGTTTTTTCATTGCGGCGAATGATAATCTGACGATCGTTGATGATATACTCGATGTCTGTTCCTTCGAACATATTCTTCAGTATCATTTCAACCGTCTGGTTGTGAACGTCCACACTTACTTTCCTGTTCAAATTGATATTTGAACCGTGATACACAAAAATAAATTCACTGTTCTTTTCGATGTAATTAAATACATCTTTTACGGTCCGGTTGTTCATACGAACGGTCAATG
>OHAQ01003284.1_pt1 | contig 11110 bp, 10 predicted proteins | sample 1577111 | NCBI WGS metagenome assembly OHAQ01 (sample SAMEA3541549, study PRJEB24748) | human gut metagenome | biome: human gut; feature: human-associated habitat; material: faeces | place: China | collected 2012 | reverse complement strand
AGTCGCCCTTTGTTCTCGCCCGATTTGAGTTTTCGACTAAAAGGAGAAAATCTCAAAAGGCTAGCGATTATAGCTTTTATATACTAGGAAGTTCAAAGAACTTTCATAGTATATAAAAATAGAGTGGCACTTTCCTGTGAAGGATAAGTGCCACTTTGTGCTATTGGTTAGTTAATTTTAACAAGTCTAAATTTGGAAAAAATATTAATAAATATTTGTTGAGATTTTTATTTTCATATGTTAAAATTAGAATGACTTACAAAAGGAGGAAAATAAAAGATGGAGAAAAAGAAATATGAAAAAATAATTATATCAATAATATTAATAATACAGACGATAATATTTATAATAGTAGGAGCAAATAAATCATATATTCATATGGACGAAGCATATTCATTAGGTCTTGCAAGTTATGATAAAGTTGAAATACAAGATAATGAAAACTTTTATAATATATGGCATGATGGAAAATATTATGAAGATTATCTATGTGTAAATGATGATGAAATTGGTCAATATAAACAAGTATATGAAAATCAAAAAAATGATGTTCATCCACCTTTATATTATTTAATATTAAGATTTGCAATGGGATTCCATAAAAATAGTTATTCAAAATGGCCAGGAATAATAATAAATATGATAATATATGCATTTGTAACAATATTTATGTATTTGATACTAACCAAAATATTAAAAGACAAATACAAATATAAAGAAAAATCTGCAATTATAGCTATGGTATCATCACTTGTATTATCATCAATAACAAATGTAATATATATAAGAATGTATGCATTATCAACACTAAATGTATTGATTACAACATATTTACACTTAATGCTATTAGAGAAGAAAGAAATAGATTATAAGTTATTAATATTTATAGGAGTTTCAGCGCTTGCGGGTTCATTAACACATTATTATTATTTATTTTATTTAGCAATGATGTTTATAATGTTTGCAATAAAATATATAAAAGAAAAAAGATATAAAGAATTAATTGCATATATAGTAACAATGTGTATAGCAGGTGTAACATCTTTAATAATTTTCCCATATTCAATAAAACATTTATTTTTTGGATATAGAGGACAAGGAGCCTTAAGCAAATTAACGCAAATTTCAGAGTTTTTAAAAAGCATAAAGATGTATATAAAGAAATTTAATAGACACGCATTTAATGGATTGTTATTTATTTTACTAGCATTGATAGTTGGATTAGGAATTTATAAAAAAGTAAATAAAAAGAAAATATTTGAGAACAAAAATCAGTATATAAAATATATAGCAATTCCAACAGCATTTTATACTTTATTAGTTTCATTATCAGCCCCTTGGATTGAATTAAGATATATAATGCCAGTATGTGGATTAGTATTTATATTAATTATATATTTATTAGAAAATGTTTTGGAAAATATTTTTAATGAAAAAAATGTATTTAGAGTTTTGGCAGTATGTTTAACAATTATATTGATAACACCTATAATATTTAAGATGGAGCCAGAAGAAGAATTTTTAGATAAAAGGGATATTGTAGAAGAGGTTCAAAATGAATTAAATGTTCCAACAATTTATATGTTTAATTCTAATGAAAATAGATTTTTAGATGATATATTGTTATTTTCAAAGTTAGATAATTCATATATAGCTAAAGATGTAGAATGTACAGATGAAAATATAAATAAAATTTTGAATGGTAAAGATTTATCAAATGGAATTTTAGTATTTATAAATGGTGGGCAAAATAATGATGAAATGATGGAAAAAATAAAAAATGCAACAGGATTAAATGAATGGAAATGGATTAAAGGATTAAATGCTTGTAATATATATTTAGTTAAATAATAGTAAAAAACACTTCGGTTGAAGTGTTTTTTGATATATAATGTCAAATTATGTATGACGAATTTTGTTGACAAAATCTGGGGGTGAGTATATATTAAATATGCCTTTCGCCAAAAGGTAGAAGGGAGGTGTTATTATTTTGCACGATTTAATGGACTTGCTAAAACTTATATTGATTTACTACATAGTAAAGCTTTTGAGTAAATAGCAAAAAGAAAAGACTAAGAATTGGAGGTTCTTAGTCTTTTTTGTGTTATTATTGCACGATTTGTTTTGCAATTGCTATAATTATATTAGCATAATTATAAAAAAATGTCAATGGTAAGAAAATTGTTTTAAAATACTAAATTGTACTGACCTCCCAGTATAATCAAAAAACATCAAAAAAATGGTATAAATATATAAGGTTTACAAACGAAACCAAAATTAAGAAAATAAGGAAAAAGAATGGAAAGATTATATAAATATATAGAAATAACAGATTTAAAAGATATGCTAAAAAAATCAGGAGAAAAATATGGTGAAAAAATAGCATATAAAATAAGACAAGAAAATGGATATAAAGAAATCACACATAATGAAGTAAGAAAAATGGTTGATGGACTTGGAACAAAATTGATAGATATGGGGTTAAAAGATAAAAGAATAGCTGTAATAGGTGAAAATAGATATGAATGGGAAATAGCGTATTTATCAATAGTTTGTGGGACAGGAACAGTAGTACCATTAGACAAATCATTACCAGAAAATGAATTAGAAAGTTTAATTGAAAGATCAAAAGCAGAAGCAATAATATGTTCACAAAAATATGTCGAAATATTAAAAAAGACAAAATTAAAATATATCATTTCAATGGATTTAGAAAATGATAATGATGGAATCATATCACAAAAAAGACTTATATCAGAAGGAATACAACTAGTAAAATTTGGAGATAGAAGTTTTACAAATGCAAAAATTGATAATGAAAAAATGAGTATAATGTTATTTACATCTGGAACAACATCAATATCAAAAGCAGTAGCACTTTCACATAAAAATATATGTTCAAATTTAATGGATATATCATCAATATTAGATGTAAATTCATCAGATGTGTTTTTATCATTTTTACCATTACATCATGTATTTGAATGTACAGTTGGATTTTTATTTTCACTATATGTTGGAGCTGAAACAGTATTTTGTGATGGAATTAGACATATTCCAGAAAACTTAGCTGAATATAAGGTTTCTGTAATGGCATCTGTTCCAGCAATATATGAAAGATTATTCAAAATAATAAAAAAGCACTTGGAAAAACAAGGAAAAGTTGAACAAATACTTAAAGATGAAGAAAAATATAAAGATTCAAGTATGGAAAAGAAAAAAGAAGTATTTAAAGAAATACATGATTTACTTGGGGGAAATATAAAACTATTTATAAGTGGTGCTGCAAGTTTAGAACCAAGTATTGAAGAAAAATTTAGAAGGCTTGGATTTAATATGGTTCAAGGATATGGATTAACAGAGACATCACCAGTTGTTGCAATAGGAAATAAAAAATATCATAAAACAGGCTCTATTGGAAAATGTGTTCCAAGTGATGAAGTAAAATTATTAGATATAAATAAAGATGGAATTGGAGAATTAGCAGTAAAAGGACCTAATGTAATGCTTGAATATTATGAAAACAAAGAAGCAACAGAAAAAGTATTAAAAGATGGATGGTTTCAAACTGGTGATTTAGCAAGAATTGATGAAGATGGTTATATATTTATTTGTGGAAGAAAGAAAAGTGTAATTGTATTAAAAAATGGTAAAAATATTTTCCCAGAAGAAATGGAAACATTAATTAATAAAGAAGATGGTGTAGAAGAATCATTTATTTTTGGAAAGCCAATTTCAAAAGATCCAAATGATATAAAGATTTTTGTAAAAATTGTTTATAACAAAGAAAGTTTTGAAGGAAAAACAGAAACTGAAATAAAAGAATATTTTAATGAAAAAATAAAATCAATAAATAAAACGATGCCACATTATAAAGCAATTAGAGGAATTATTATTTCAGACAAACCATTAATAAAAACTACAACAAATAAAATTAAAAGAGAAAAAAATTTAGAACAAATAATTAAGGAGTTATAATGACAACACAAATTTTAGGTAATGTATTTGAAAATTATGAAGAAATTGACTCTACACAAACAGAAATACATAGAAGAATAGAAAAATGTAAAATACAAAATGGAACAATTATAATGGCAAATAGACAAACAAATGGAAAAGGAACACATGGTAGAGTTTGGCATACAGGTAATGAAAATAATATTGCATTTTCATTTTATATTGAAACAGAATGTGAACCACAAAAACTTGAAGGGATAACAATAGAAATTGCACAAATATTAATACAAATTTTTGAAGAAAAATATGGAATAAATCTTCAAATAAAAGCTCCAAATGATATTTATTATAATGGAAAAAAAGTTGGTGGAATATTAACAGAATCTAAAATTGTTGGACAAAAAACGAAATATATAGTTGTAGGAATAGGCATAAATACTAATGGGAAGAACTTTAGTGATGATATAAGAAATATTGCAACATCAATTAAAAAAGAATTTAACATAGATGTTGATAATTTATTTATTGTAAATGAATTTTGCAAAATATTTGAAAAAAGATTAATGAAAAGGATAGAAGAATAATATGAAAATAGGATTTTTGTTCCCAGGTCAAGGTTCACAATATGATGGAATGGGAAAAGATTTATATGAGAAATATGAGGAAGTTAGAAATATATATGATAGAGTAGAAAATTTGACAGGAGTAAATGTGAAAAAGATATCATTTGAAGGCCCTGAAGAAGAGTTAAATCAAACTAAAAATACTCAAATTTGTATTTTAACAATGAGTTTAGCAATATTAGAAATACTTAATAAAAATGGAATTAAAGCAGAAATATCAGCAGGTTTAAGTCTTGGTGAATATTCTGCACTAATATATAGTGGAATATTAAATTTTGAAGATGGAGTAAAATTAGTTCAAAAACGTGGAGAATATATGCAAAATTTAGTTCCTGATGGTGAATGGCTAATGTCAGCTATACTTGGAATGGGAGAAAATGAAGTTGAAGAAGTATGTTCAAAAGTTCAAAATGGATTTGCAGTACCAGTAAATTTTAATTGCCCAGGTCAAATTGTAATTTCAGGTGATAAAGATGGAATAAAAGAAGCAGAAAATATAGCTAAACAATATGGTGCTAGAAGAGTTATTGAATTAAAAACATCAGGTCCTTTTCATACTATAAAATTACAAAAAGCATCTGATGAATTAAGAAAAGAATTAGATAAAATAAAATTTAATAATGGAGATTCAAAAGTTATTAAAAATATAGATGCTGAAGTTTATACAGAAAATGATGATATGAAAGATATTTTAGCAAAACATATAATAAGTCCAGTAAGATTTTCAAAGAGTTTAGAAAATATGATTAAACTTGGTGTTGATACTTTCATTGAAATAGGCCCAGGTAAGACATTGTCTGGATTTGCTAAAAAGATTAAAACAGATAAAGAGATTAGGATTTTTAATGTGACAGATGTGGAAACATTGAAAAACATTTTATATCAAGTTCTGGAAAAAAATTAATTATTTTTCAATAAGAAAGGTGGAAGAAAATGGATAAGTGTGCATTAATAACAGGTGCAACAAGAGGAATAGGCAAACAAATAGCAATAACATTAGCAAAACAAGGTTATAATATTGCATTAAATTATAGAAAAGAAAATGAAGAACTAGAAAATACCAAAAAAGAAATTGAAAAAATTGGAGTTCAAATTCTAGCAGTAAAAGGTGATGTTGCAAATTTTGAAGATTGTGAAAACTTTGTAAAACAAGTAATAGAAAGATTTGGACAAATAGATGTATTAGTAAATAATGCAGGAATTACAAAAGATATGTTACTTATGAGAATGAAGAAAGAAGATTTTGAACAAGTAATAGATACTAATTTAGTTGGAACATTTAATGTTACAAAAAATGTAGTGCCATATATGATGAAAGCTCGTTCTGGAAGAATAATTAATATTTCATCTGTTGTTGGAATTTCAGGTAATGCAGGTCAAACAAATTATTCTGCATCAAAAGCAGGAATTATCGGATTTACAAAGAGTTTGGCTAAAGAGATTGCTTCAAGAAATATTTTAGTAAATGCTGTTGCTCCTGGTTTTATTGAAACAAATATGACTGATGTTTTAAAAGATGATGTTAAACAGGAAATTGCCAAAAATATTCCTTTGAAGAGAATGGGAACTGCTCAAGATGTTGCTAATGTTGTTAAGTTTTTAGCTTCTGATGATAGTTCTTATATTACTGGGCAAGTTATCAATGTTGATGGTGGTATGCTTATGTAATTTGAATAATAATTACAATTTTCAGTTAACACATACTGAGGCTGTAACAAGCAAGCCTTAACAGCCTCAGTGTTCGTCAAAATTTAATTCTTATTCAAATAAAATAAGTAAAAAATAGGAGAGAAAGATATGGAAAGAAGAGTAGTAATTACAGGACTTGGAGCAATAACTCCAATAGGAAAAGATGTAAATGAATCATGGAATAGTATATTAAATAAAAAATGTGGAATTGATAATATTTCTTTATTTGATAATTCTACATTTAAAACAAAAGTAGATGCAGAAGTTAAAAATTATGAATCACAAGAATATTTTGATTTGAAACAATCAAAAAGATTAGATAGAAGTTCACAATTTGCAATTATAGCTTCAAGAGAAGCTTTTAAAGATAGTGGAATTACAAAAGAAAATACAGATTTTGAAAGAGTAGGAGTATTTGTAAGTTCAGGAATTGCAGGGCTAAGCACAATTCAAGAACAATGTACAATAAATTGTACAAAAGGACATAATAGAATTTCACCAATGTTTATTCCAATGTCAATTGCAAATATGCCAGCAGGAAATGTTGCAATTGAATTAGGAGCAAAAGGGGAATCAATTTCAATACTTTCAGCTTGTGCATCATCAACACATGCAATAGGAGAAGCATATAAAACAATAAAATATGGTTCAGAAGATGTAATAATAGCAGGTGGTTCAGAAGCATCAATATGTGAAATTGGAATTGCAGGATTTGAAAATATGAAAGCATTATCAAGTGCAACAGATATAACAAGAGCAAGTATTCCATTTGATAAAGAAAGAAGTGGATTTGTAATGGGAGAAGGTGCAGGTGTTTTAGTTTTAGAAGAACTAGAACATGCACAAAAAAGAGGTGCAAAAATATATGCTGAAATAATTGGATATGGTGCAACATCAGATGCTTATCATATAACATCACCAGCTCCTGATGGAGAAGGTGCAGCAAGGGCTATGACAAGAGCAATAGAAGATGCAAAAATAAAACCAGAAGATATAAATTATATAAATGCACATGGAACTTCAACACATTTAAATGATTCTTGCGAAACAATGGCAATAAAAAAAGCATTAGGAAAATATAGTTCAAAAGTAATGATAAGTTCAACAAAAGGAAATACAGGTCATTTATTAGGAGCTGCAGGTGGAGTAGAAGCAATTTTCTGTACAAAAGCAATTGAGCAAGGAAAAGTTCCACCAACTATTAATTATAAAGAAAAAGATGAAGAATGTGATTTAGATATAGTTCCAAATGAAGTAAGAAATGAAAAGATAAATATTGCAATGTCAAACTCCTTAGGATTTGGAGGACATAATGCAAGTATTATTTTAAAAAAATATGAGTAATATTGCTGACAGAAAGGAATATAAAAATGAATTATGAAGATATAAAAAAATTAATTGATGATATGGGGAATTCTAAATTAACAGAGATTTCAATAGATTTTCCAGATGGAACTAAAATTGGAATGAAAAAAGAAGTAAAAGTAGTTGAAAAAGTACAAGAAAAAAATATACAACATATTGAACAAAAAGAAGTAAATGAAATTGTAGAAACTGAAACACAAGAAGATAATTGCAAAATTGTGAAATCACCAATGGTTGGAACATTTTATTTAAAACCAGATCCTAATTCAAATCCTTATGTAGAGATTGGAAAAAAAGTAAAAAAAGGTGATATTTTATGTATTATAGAAGCAATGAAATTAATGAATGAAATAGAATGTGAATTTGATGGTGAAATTGCAGAAATACTTGTTAAAGATGGAGAGATGGTTGAATATGGAAAGCCATTATTTAAGATAAAATAAAAGGAAGGAAAATAAAGATGTTAAATAAAGAGCAAATAAAGGAAATAATACCACAAAGAGAACCATTTTTAATGATAGATGAGGTAGAAGAATATATACCAGGAGAAAGTGCAGTAGCATATAAATATGTAAATGAAGAAGAATGGTATTTTAAAGGACATTTTCCTGGAAATCCAATAATGCCAGGTGTATTAATAACAGAAAGTCTAGCACAAGCAGGAGCAATTGCAATATTAAGTATGGAAGAAAATAAAGGAAAAAATGCTTTATTTGGTGGAATAGACAAAATGAAATTCAAAAAAATGGTTGTTCCAGGAGATAAGTTAAAATTAGAAGTAAAAATTATAAAAAGAAAAGGTCCAATTGGAATTGGAGAAGCAATAGCCACAGTTGATGGTAAAATTGTAGCAAAAGGTGAATTAACATTTGCAGTAGTTGATAACAAATAAAAAATTGTTAATATGTGTGAACTTGAAACAATAGAGAAAAGGATGGGAATATAAATGAACAAGATATTAATTGCAAATAGAGGAGAAATAGCAGTCAGAATAATAAGAGCATGTAAAGAAATGAACATAAAAACAGTAGCAGTATATTCAGAAATAGATAAAGATGCAATGCATACAAAACTTGCAGATGAAGCAATTTGTATAGGCCCAGCAAGCTCAAATAAAAGTTATTTGAATTTCAAAAACATAATAGAGGCAGCACATATTACAGGGGCAGATGGAATACATCCAGGTTTTGGTTTTTTATCAGAAAACAGTCAATTTGCAAAAATATGTGAAGAATCAAATATAAAATTCATAGGACCTAAATCTCAAGTAATAGAATTATTAGGAAATAAATCAAATGCAAAAAAATTAATGGAATCTGCAGGAGTTCCAGTAATACCAGGTTCAAAAGGAAGTGTTACAGGGCTTACAGATGCAATAAAAACAGCTGAAAAAATAGGATATCCTGTTATGCTAAAAGCAGCAGCTGGTGGTGGTGGAAAGGGAATACGAATTGCAAATAATTCTGAAGAACTAGAAAAAAATTATAATATAGTAAAACAAGAAGCCAAAATATCTTTTAATGATGATGAAATATATATGGAAAAATTCATAAAAAATCCTCGTCATGTAGAAATTCAAATATTAGCAGACGAACATGGAAATGTAATACATTTAGGAGAAAGAGATTGTTCAATTCAAAGAAGAAATCAAAAAGTATTAGAAGAAACACCATCAACAGCAATAGATGATAAATTAAGAAATAAAATGGGAGAAGCAGCAGTAAAAGCAGCTAAAGTTGCAGGATATACAAGTTGTGGAACAATAGAATTTTTAGTGGATAGTGATAAAAACTTTTATTTTATGGAAATGAATACAAGAATTCAAGTAGAACATCCAATAACAGAAGAAAGAACAGGTATAGACATAGTAAAAGAACAAATAAAAATAGCAGCAGGTGAAACATTAAAATTAAAACAAAAAGATGTTGAATTTAGAGGATATAGTATGGAATGTAGAATAAATGCAGAAAATCCTAGTAAGAATTTTATGCCATGTCCAGGAACAATTACAGGATTAAATTTACCAGGAGGTAATGGTGTAAGAATAGATACAGCAATATATGAAGGATATACAATTCCACCAACATATGATTCAATGATAGCCAAAATAATAACACATGGAGATAGTAGAAATGAAGCAATTAGCAAAATGAAAAGAGCATTGGAAGAAACTGTGATTGAAGGTGTTGATACAAATATAGATTTTTTATTTAAAATAATTAAAAATCCAAATTTTATTAGGGGAAATTTTGATACTTCTTTTATTGAAAAAGAAATATTGAAGAAATAATTTTATTGAAAGAGGTTAAATATGATAGTAGACAAAATAAAAAAAAGAGAACCTACTGCCAAAAGAAAAGAAAACAAAGTTGATATACCTGTTGGAAAATGGGTAAAATGTGATAAATGTAAAGAAATAATTTATAAAGAAACAATCAGAGAAAATATGAATATTTGTCCTAATTGTGGTGGATATTTTAGAATGCATATAAATAGAAGGCTTGAAAGCATAATAGATGAAGGAACATATCAAAAATTTGACTTGAATATAGATACAACAAATCCATTAAACTTAGAAGATTACACTAAAAAGATAAAAGCTTTAAGAGAAAAAACAGGATTGCAGGAAGCAGTAAGTGCAGGAAAAGGAAAAATAAATGGTGAAGATGTTGTAATATGTGTAATGGATAGTGGATTTTTGATGGGAAGTATGGGAGTAGTTGTTGGTGAAAAGATTACATATTCAATAGAAAAAGCAATAGAACTAAAACTTCCAATAATAATATTTTGCGTTTCTGGTGGTGCAAGAATGCAAGAAGGAATAATGTCATTAATGCAAATGGCAAAAACAACATCAGCTATATCTAAATTAAATGAAGCAGGATTATTATATATATCTGTTTTAACAGATCCAACTTATGGAGGTGTAACAGCATCTTTTGCAAGTATAGCAGATATAATTTTAGCAGAACCAGGTGCAATGATAGGATTTGCTGGTCAAAGAGTTATTGAACAAACTATTGGAGAGAAATTACCAGAAGGATTTCAAACAGCAGAATTTTTATTAGAACATGGATTTATAGATAAAATTGTTGAAAGAAAAGATTTGAAAAATACATTATCAAATCTAATACAATTAAATAAATAATATATATAATAAAAGTTAGAATTTTTTATTGATGACAGATAGTTAGAATTGTGTGAGAATAAATCAGATTTTAAGGAAGGAAAGATAAAATGGATGCTTATGAAAAAGTAGAAATTGCAAGAAATCCTAAAAGAAAAACATCATTAGATTATATAGAAAAAATATTTGATGAATTTATTGAATTACATGGAGATAGACAATTTAAAGATGATAAAGCAATAGTTTGTGGACTTGCAAGAATTGGTAATCAAAATTTTACAATTATAGCAGAACAAAAAGGAAGAACAACAAAAGAAAATATTGAAAGAAATTTTGGAATGCCAAATCC
>OHAQ01003281.1_pt1 | contig 11111 bp, 8 predicted proteins | sample 1577111 | NCBI WGS metagenome assembly OHAQ01 (sample SAMEA3541549, study PRJEB24748) | human gut metagenome | biome: human gut; feature: human-associated habitat; material: faeces | place: China | collected 2012 | reverse complement strand
GCGTGCTTATGCAAAAAGTTTTAAAATTCAGATTTCAAATGACGGAAAAACATGGACTAATTATCGGACTGTTACAGACTGGACAGAGCCGGGAGATGCTAATGAAATTCAAAAAGATGTCTATTATGCAAATCTTGAATTAGGAAACAGCATTCATATGAATAATGTAAAAACAAGATACGTTAGATTATATACAGATGAAAAAGTAAGAGGTGGAAGCTGGGGATTATCCCTTTATGAATTTGAAGTGTGGGGAAAAGAAACAGATAAGACAGATTATTGGACTAATCAGTCTAAGAAAAATTATGGAATTTATCCCATATCAGCACTACAGGATACGGAAAAAGCCGGAATGATTGACAGCAGTCTTGTACAGGATGATGTAATAGGTACAGGGGATACATATGACGTTGTATATGAAGCAAATAAGGATTTGCATTTTTATGTAAACCCGAGAGAATTGTATTATAACGCATCAAAGCATACAATTTACTGGTCATCATGCTCTTCCACCATGTGGCTGATCTTGCTGTCAACGTCGGCAGAGTCGGCGGAGTCAATGTCCTGATGGTGGCTTGCGAGGTACTTTTCGTGCTCGATGCGGTACTGCTCCTCGTACTTCGCCTGCGCCGAAACAACTTCGTCGTCCTTTACTGAGGCGATGGGCTCGTAGCTCTGGGCAGGCTTGTTCTTCTGCTCCTCCAGCTCACGCTCCAGCGCTTCCATTTTCTTCTTGATGGTTTCGGGGTCTATTGAAACAGGCTCTGCGAGCGCTTCGGTAGTTTCGTCTGCAAATTTTGATTCTTTTACTTTAGCAGTTTTTTTAGGCGTATTCCAGATCTCATTCGGGTCTAGCGCGGCGACGGGCTTTTGCGCGGGCTTCGGTGCGGCTGGCTGAGCAGATTTTCTTCTGCTGAATAGTCCCATAAAAAACTCCCCTTTCATAAATTTTTATATTATACATCTTAAATAGCGCAGTGTAATGAAGTGCCGCCGTGAGCTTTCTGCATATAGGCGCACTTACTTATTACTATTATACACGATTTTTACGTCAATTGCAATGATTTTCGGCGCATTTAACAAAAAATTAAATTTTAACAGATGATAGACTTGTGATAAGTTCATTATATGTTCATTAGTTGTTAAATATATATTGATAAATAGCACTGGGAAATTTGCTATAATCTATATAGAGTGTTTTTCTGCTGAAAATAAATTAAATATTTGAACTATATTTCAGTTTGCGCTGAATAAACAATATCGTAACAATAAATTTCTTAAAATTCCAAACAGGGGGCTGATCGCAATATGTCAAATATTTCAATAGGCATCACCGCTATGGAGCTTTTCGCCTATAACCCTTTCAGAATACTTGGTGTGGCTGTAAATACGCCAATGCAGGAGATAGAACGCAGCTATCAGAAAATGCTTGATATGTCGGAAAATGGCGAAATATCTAATTACAAGACCGACTTTGATTTCGATTCGCTGCCGCCGTTCTCGCGCTCGGCACAAACGCTAAAGACTGCTTACGCTAAACTTTCTTCAAACGGCTACCGCTGTTTTGCATACTCCGACCCCGAGTTTTCGGTGTCGCTCAATATCGACGATATAGCGCTCAACCTGCGCGACATTACCTGCTACGACTGCTTCCTGCGCTGCTATATGTGGCTCATTATAAATGACCGCGAGATGCAGGAGCGCGACCTCTGGATACAGCTCGCGAAGCATATCGACAGCATGATACTCTCTTCGCCCGACCAGTGGTCGAAATTTTTTGACAGCCGCTTCCCGCAGGAGATGATAGACCCCGGCATGGCGGTGTACAAATCATTTTACAGCACATTCTGCCAGATAATCCTGCTGCCCATCAAGGAAATGGTGCGCGGCTCGATGAAGTGCACTACCGCTACCGAGATACTGGAGTGCGCCAAGATCGACGTGAACGAGGAGTTTGAGTACATAGACATTCCGCAGGGCAATCTGCCTAAAGATGGCGAGCCTGCGCCTAAGCTGAAAATAGCGCTGAAAGACGGCGAGGAATATTTCGACATCAAGACGGGCAAGATGATGCACTACTCCACCGATACCGAAGAGGCGGAGAGCAACTCTTTTGCCGAGGCTTCAAATGCGCCGCTCGACGTGGAAGTGCTCAATGCCGAAGAGCCTGCTGAGGAAGCGCCCGAAGAGGTCTGCGAGGAGGACCAGCCCGCTTACGAAGAGCCTGCGCCCGCTCCCGAGCCTGTATACGAAGAACCCGCGCCGCAGCCCGCTTATGAAGAGCCGCAGCCTGAGCCGGCATATGAAGAGCCTGCGCCCGCAGAGGTGCAGCCCGAAAAGCCTGCCGAGCCGGAGCCGGCTCCCGCACCTGCGGAGGAGCCGAAGCCCGTGCAGCGTCCCGCTCCGCGCAGACGTATGGAACGCCGCTCCGCTGAGCCTGCCGAGGAGAAAAAAGCTCCGCCAAAGCCTACTCAGCCCGTAGCGCCCAAGCCCGAGCCGCTCAAGCTGGATAACGAGAGCGCCGCTCAGCCGCAGCCCTCTGCCCCGAGAAGATCTTTCCGCAGCATGAGGTCGCAGGCGGCCGCCGAAGAGCCGCAGGAGCAGACAGCTCAGACTCAGAGCGATTTCAACAGCATAAATCCTTTTGCGAAAAATAAGTCGGAAGCCGCCGCGCAGAAGCACGAGCGCCGCTCGCCGAACGGCTTTACCAAGCTCGTAAAGGAAGCTGAGAAGAAGGAAGAGGAGCGCGCCGCCGCCATTATGGAGGAGGAAAGCGAGGAAGAGGACGAGAACCTCTACACCAACGCGCTTATCGAAATGCTGCGCTCGAATCAGAGCCGCGGCGAAACGATGAAGAGCGTAGATACCCGCCACGCTATAAAAAATGGCGATTCGCTCGAAGCGCCCGCGAAGAACAACGTTTCTATGGACGCTATTAACATGGATAAGTACAACGATAAGCTGCTCGCCGCGCCTTACGAAATGACGCCGAGAAAGCTCACCCGCGAGGAGAGATACCGCAACGTAAAGATCGACGATATGCTCAATCCCGGCGGCGCGGGCAAGAACTACGCTTTCAGCGCGATAGAGCAGTTCAAGAAAAACAAGGAAAAGGAAAAGCAGAACCGCAGGACTATCTTCGCGCTGCTCGGCGTGCTGGCAGTCTGCCTGGCGGTGTTTGCAGTAATGTTCCTTTACGGTCTGTTATAAGCCAACAAGCATTGATTTTTTATAGATATGAATAGGGGAAGAAAGATCGCCGAAAATGCGGTCTTTCTTTTTTTGCTTATATTGTCGATATGTTAAAAAAAGCTGAATTTAAAGCGCGGCGCTTGCATACGACTGATTTTTGTGGTATAATAATCTAATATAATAAAGAACAGAAAATATGAAAAAAGAAGTGATAGAAATATGCCTATTCAGATACCCGATAATCTTCCCGCGTTCGCTACGCTGGAGGACGAAAACATATTCGTAATACCGGAAAACCGCGCCGAGCATCAGGATATTCGCGCGCTGAAGATTGCGATACTAAACCTCATGCCCGATAAGATAGTTACCGAAACGCAGCTTCTGCGACTGCTTTCAAACACCCCTTTGCACGTTGACATCGACCTGGTGCAGACAAGCCATGTGCCGAAAAATACCCCGCAGGAGCATATGCTGAAATTCTATAAATCTTTCGACGAGGTAAAGGATAACCGCTACGACGGCTTCATCATCACGGGCGCGCCCGTAGAGCAGATGGAGTTTGAGGAAGTTGACTACTGGGATGAGCTTTGCCGCGTTTTTGAATGGACGAAAACGCACGTTTACTCCACTATACACATTTGCTGGGGCGCGCAGGCGGGGCTTTATTACCACTACGGCGTGCCGAAATATCTGCTTGAAAACAAGATCTCTGGCGTTTTTCTGCATAAGGCTCTCGATAAGAACCACCCTTTGCTCAAAGGCTTTGGCGATACATTTTTCTGCCCCCATTCGCGCCATACCGAGATACGCAAGGAAGACGTGCAGAAAGTGGAAGAGCTGGAGATACTTTGCGAGTCCGAAGAAGCGGGCGTGCACATAATCTCCGACCTCTCTCAGCGGCAGATATTTATTTTGGGTCACTGCGAGTACGACCGCGACACCCTCGCGAAAGAGTATCAGCGCGATATACAGCGCGGGCTGAACCCGAAAAAGCCGCGCCACTATTTTCCCTACGGCGATGTAAACGCCGTGCCGCGCTTCAACTGGTGCTGTTCGGCGAACCTGCTTTACGCAAACTGGCTAAACCACTGCGTTTATCAGAAAACGCCGTATGATCTGGACAAGCTTGAGCCTATCAGCATCTGACAGAAATTTAACATCAAAAAGATCAGCCGCACAGGTTTTCACGCCCGTGCGGCTGTTGTTGTATTTGCTTGATATTTAATCTGCTATTTCGGCAAGACCGTCCTCGTCAAAGCCGTCGTCGGTAAATGCGCCGTCATAGTATGTGATAGTTCCGTACACTACAAATTCTTTCGTAGAGCTGTTTTGTATCACAACGTAGTATTCAGCGCTGCCCAGTACCTTGATGTCGAAGCTGATGTCGGTATTGCTGGTCTGCTCGCCGTTTTTCATCACAAATCCGTTCTGCGTTTTCACCTCGTAAGCGGGCTTGTCGCTGTTCGGGTCGATGTCGTCTTCATAGTATGTATTTGCGTCAAAGAGCATTATCCTGTAATTGCCGTTTTTTAGATATTGGCTCTCGGGCAGGGTATAGGTCTTAGTTTCCGCTTTGCCCGCCGCGATGGTCAGCGTTACGGCAGAGCCTTCTCTTACTCTCTCGCCGCCCGAAGGGTCTTGCGAAAGCACGCCCTTGCTCTTATCTACGGTGTAGTCGTAGTTGATGTCGGGGTCAAGCTCCAGTTTCAGCAGCTTTTCCGTAGCCTTTTCCTCGCTCAGACCGATAACGTTTGGCACGGTGACGAATTTGTACTGCGAACCCTTGCTGACGTAGATGGTTACGGTAGAGCCTGCTTCCACCTTAGTGCCCTCTTTCGGGTCGGTGCGGGTGGCAGTGCCCTTGTCGTAAGCTTCGTCGTAAACGTCCTTGCGCTTTACTTTCAGCCCCACTTTGGTAAGGCGGCTCTTTGCGGTGTTGTAGTCCGCGCCCTCTACCGAGGGGATAGTCACCTTAGTGTTTTTCTTGCCCTTGCTGACGGTTATGGTAACGCTCTTGCCCGCCGTGAGCGCAGTGCCCGCTTTCGGGTCGGTGCTTATTACCTTGCCCTTAGCGACGGAATTGCTGTATTTCTCTTTCTTGTTGACTTTGTAGCCCGCCGCCTTTACGGCTTTCTCCGCTTCTGAGTAGCTTTTGCCTATAACGTTCGGCACGGCGGCTGATGTAGTGCCGCCCTTTGGCCCAAGGCTCACGGTAACTTCTATCGTTGTGCCCTGCGCGACTGTTTCGCCAACGCGCGCATTATAGATTATTATTCCCTTGCTCACGCTGTCAGAGTAGATGGATTTTTTCACGAAGCTCAGTTTGTCGCCGTATTTGCCGACAGCGTTGTTGTAATCCCAGCCCTTGAGGTCTGGAACTATCACGTTTGTAGCGGTGGGCGCTTCGCTGTCATCGTCATCATCATCGTCCTCGCTGTCTGCGGGCGGGGCTTCCGTCTGCGCAGTAGTTGTCGGGGTGGTCTGCGTCTGCGAGATAGTTATCTCGCCGCCCTTGTCCTTTTTGCTGTTGTCCTCAGTTTTGCGCGGCGCGGCAAGCAGGAATATCAGGCATACCGCCGTAGCGCATATCATGCAGATGACCAGCACTATTATAGGTATAGGGCTGCGCGCCTGACGCATCTCGCCGCTGTTGTCGTAGTAGCCCTGAGGCTCGTCCTGCGGAGCACCGTAAGGCTGACCGTATCCGCCCTGCTGATAATCATTTTGCTGATAGCTGTCCTGCTGGTAATCGTTCTGATATTGCTGATCCTGCTGATACTGCGTATCGTTAAAGCTTTCGCCGCCCGCGTACATGGTGCTGTAATCGTCGGCGGGGCGGTATTGGTCGTACTGACCGTAATTCTCCTGCTCCTGCTGAGTGAACTGCTCGGGTACTTTTTCGCCGCAGGCTCGGCAGAAGCGCGCGCCGTCTTCCAATTTCGCGCCGCATTTCCTGCAATATAATGCCATATCTGCCGCCTCCCTTACCAGTACATTATTACGGGCGTGTTAAGCTCTACGTTATCGTAAACGAACTTCGCGGCGTCGTAAGGCATATTTATACAGCCGTGCGAGCCGTAGTTGACGTATCTCGAGCCGCCGAACGAGGTGTGCCATGTGGCGTCGTGCAGACCCACGCCGAATGTCGAGATGTTGTTCCAGAATGTTACAGGCGTAGACCATGTTTCGCCCGCCGAGGTCGAGCCGCTGAGAACTTTGTTCAGCTCTTTGTACCATAGCTTGTAAACTCCGCCCGGCGTGTTGCGCTCGGGGGTTGGCTTGCCCGAAACTATGTCGCACTCGTACTCCAGCTTGCCTTTTTTGTAGTACCAGAAATGCTGTTTCTTGAGGTCTACCTCGCAGTATGTGTCGCCGATGTCGTCGTCAGCGGTGCGTACTTTAGGGTTGCAGGTGTATGTGTACTGCGAATCGGGGTTGGTGTAGTAGTAAGGCTCGGTGGTAACGCTTACGCCGTCCTCTATCAGGTCTACCAGCAGATTGCAGGTCTTTTTTTGGTCTATCCACCAGCCGTAATCGCCCTCGCCCTGCTCGATGGTCATTTTTCCGCGCGAGGTAGAGTTGAAAGTGCGGTCTTTGCCGTAGGTGTCGTACTTGTCCGCAAGCTCTTCCACATACGCCATAGCTTTCTTTTTGTCAACGGTGTATCCGTCGAGCGGGTTGTCGTTCTCAAAAGTTATCCAGTCGATAACTTGGCTGCCCGAAAGCGTTTCAGTGGTGTATATGAAGTCGAAAGTAAACTCGGTATCGTAAAGCGAATTGAGCTGATTTAGCTGTTCTTTAAGGTCTGAGCTTCTAACGTTAGGCGTATCGTAGCAGTTGCAGTTTGAAAGATTTATCGAGTACTCGCCGCGCTCTAAGAAGCCGTCGATGTAATCGTAAAGCACCTGCACCTTGTCTTCGTCGATGCCGTTGCCCACTACCTCTGGCACTATCTCGAAGCCGTCGCCCGTGCGCTGTATATACGCGTCCTCAGGCTCTACGCTCGCCTGACCCTCTACTATCCTGCGGTTTATCTCTTTATCCAGCTTCTTTTCATCGTAGCTGAAATCTAGCTTGAAGCTGTACTCGCTCTTCTGCGATTTTGCGGTGAACCACTGCGAATGGTTCTGCTCCTTGTAGAAATTATCCACCGAGCTTTGCAGATTGTCTTTCAGACCGATGTCGCTGAGCGGTATGCGCACGTCGCTTCCGTCGGGGCGGGTAAGGGTTATCACATCGGGCATATCCGAGTCCTGCTTTACCAGCTCGGCAGCCTCTTTCGGCGTTTTCCTGCTTACCTCAGTGCCGTTTATAAATGTGTTGTCAAGAAACACGCCATCATATTTCGCCTTGCCGTGGGTGTACCAAAAAGCTCCGCCGCCGCCAACAGCCGCGAGCATCACGGTAAGGGTTATCACCGCCGATAGTACGCGGCGCTGCTTGTTTTTCTTTTTCTTCTTTTTGCGCGCGTTTTTAGAGCCGCCCTTGGCGGAAGAGCTTTTCTTCCTGCTGCCCGCCGACTTGCCCGACTTTGAAGATTTTCCCGACTTTGAAGATCTTCCGCCCGCGGGTCTGCCTGACGAAGAGCCTTGCCTGCGCTCATTTGAAAAATTGAGATACGGATTGTTCACCGGCGCGCACTCGCCCGCAAATTCAGTGTGCACCGCCGCGCGCCGTCTGGCGTCCTCACGGTACTGCACATCGTCGGCGGAATATGAAGAAAGGTTTCCCGCTATCTTTCTGGCCATTTCTTCCTTGCTCATGCCGCCCTTTACACCGTGCTGTGCGTTTTGTATATTATCGTTTCTTTCGCTCATTTTTATATATCACACTCCTGTGGTAATCGTTCGCGCCGAAGCGGCGCATTTTGCTGTCATACCTTATTATAACACAAGGCTTTAAAAAAAGCAACAATTTCCGAATTTATTTCATTTAAAAAACGGTAACAATGTTTGACTTGCGGCGCGATATGTGTTATAATGGTTACGATATAAATACAAATAAAAACGAAAGGTGTCCGCGCTTATGCAGAACGGTCAGTTCAACCAATATAATCAATTCAACCAAAATGGACAGTTCGATCAGTATAACCAATACAATAACGGCTTTGATTTTTCCCGTCGGCAGACCCCGCGCTATGATAATTCGCGCGTGTGGTTCGCGGTGGCTGTGCCTATCATCGCGCTGTTTATCGAGGCTTTCTCGGCTACTTCTTTCAAGCTGGGCGTTATCGTCTGGGTTACGGCCGTAGCGGCGCTTTACCTAGCCTGCATAGCCGATAGGCGCTATCTCAAAAAGGCGGGCGCGGGCGATATGCGCTTAGGCGCCTCGCTGATACTTCCGCACCTATACATTTATAAACGCGGCAAAAATACGGGTATGGGCGCAGCGCCGTTTGTGATACTTGTTATCCTCACCATCTACGCCGCCGTCAATAACGGATTTGTGCAGGTGCGTATGATGGATGACGATGATAAGCTCGCGTATGTGCAGGACAGCAGCGTGGCGGCGGTAAGCGGGCTTGAGGACATAGGCGGCTCGGCGGCGCTGGAAAACATAAAAGACAGACTTGAAGCTTACGCGGACGGCAACGAGATAAAGTGGAGCGAGAGCGAAAGCTCCGGCAGGATAACCGTGGTGGCGGAGTGCAAGAAATTCCGTCTGGTGTTCGCGGTATCGCTTGACGGCTTCGCGCTCAGCGACCTGAAAGTTACCGAGTGCACGGTGGACGGCAAAAGCTATACGGGCGAAGATATGACGGCTGAGTTGAAAAATATCTTCGGCGGCGAGAGCAGTTCTTCAGCTGAAAGCGGGCAGGAAAGCGCCGCGGGAAGCTCTTCCTCAGAAAACGATAATGTAAAAACTGCCTGATATTTCCGTTCATATTGACGAAATATTAAGAAAAATTAGACAAGATCAATTTTATATAAAACGGGTTAGGATATTCTAACCCGTTTTTGTTTAATGTTACGAAAATGAAAAACGTGCGAAAAAAGGGGTTGACAAATTCCGAGTGCGGTTGTATGATATGTCTCGGTTAGCGAGAGCTAATTATTTTTAGACGAATCAAGTTAGCAAGAGCTAATTTTTTGAACAGAAAGTTAGCAAAAGCTAATTTAAAATTCGTGTTATTGAGCAAGGAGTAATGATATGATGCCGTTAATGTTGGCCGGAATCGGCGAGGAGAACACGATAAAGAAGATCGGCGGCAGTCCGGAGATTAAAAAACATCTTGAGGATCTCGGCTTTGTTGTCGGCGGAAGCGTTACTGTCGTGAATGCGCTCGGCGGAAACGTTATTGTGAACGTCAAGGAGTCGCGTGTTGCTATAAGTGAAGAAATGGCACGCCGCATAATGGTCTGATGCGGAAAAACCGCAACCTTTTGCGGTCCGCAAATTTTTGCGGTTTGCAAACGGCGATGCTGCGAATGTGAATGAAAAATTAAAGATAAATTATAAAAATAAAGTCGGGAGGAATAATCATGAATACACTCAGACAGGCAAAAATCGGAGACACCGTAAATGTTGTAAAGCTGCACGGTGAGGGAGCCGTAAAACGCCGCATCATGGACATGGGCATCACCAAGGGGGTTGAGGTCTATGTTCGCAAGGTTGCACCGCTGGGCGACCCCATTGAGTAATTACTGCTAAAATTAATAAGGAAGTGATTCCGGTACAGTCTTTATCTGGTGATAAGTTAGAAAAATTAGCCGTACATTCGGTTGCAGATGCCATACGCTATTTTTCGGGAGTGCAAATAAAGGATTACGGTGGAATAGGAGGATTGAAGACCGTAAATATCCGAAGTATGGGGACGAATCATGTCGGAGTGTTCTATGATGGCATTGAATTGGGGAATGCACAGAATGGAGTGATTGATTTGGGACGCTTTTCTTTGGATAATATGGAGGCCGTTACTTTATATAATGGGCAGAAAAGTGCTATTTTCCAGCCGGCGAAAGATTTCGGTTCTGCCGGTTCTATTTATCTTCAGTCGAGAACGCCTGTTTTTCAGGCGAATAAGGCTTATCATGTAAAAGCTGCTTTTAAAACAGGTTCCTTTGGCGTTGTCAATCCATCTCTACTTTGGGAACAGAAACTAAGTGAGAATGTAAGTGCGTCACTTAGTACTGAATATATGTATACAACCGGAAAGTATAAATTTACTTATGCGGTGGATGGAGGATATGATACTACGGCAGTACGCCGTAATGGGGATGTCAATGCATTGCGTGCTGAGGGCGGCTTATATGGCAAGATAAAAAGTGGTTACTGGCGTACGAAAGCTTATTTTTATAATTCAGAACGTGGATATCCCGGTGCTGTTGTGCGGAATCGTTTCTCACATGAGGATCGCCAATGGGATACAAATTTCTTTTTCCAATCTTCTTTCAAAAAAGATTTCGGTGATGTGTACAGTCTGTTGTTGAATGCCAAATACGCGTATGATTATCTGCATTATCTGGCAGATCCCCAAAAGGAGGAGGCTACCATGTATGTAAATAATACATATCACCAACAGGAAGTTTACCTGTCAATGGCTAACAGGGTTACTCTTTTTCCTTTTTGGGATATAAATATTTCAGCGGACTACCAATGGAATAAGCTGAACGCTAATTTGACAGATTTTCCTTATCCCCGGAGAAATACGGCGTTGGTAGCGGCAGCTACCTCTTTACATTTTGAGCGTTTTAAGTTGCAGGCCAGTGTCTTGGGAACTTTTGTAAATGAGAACGTAGCTTCAGATACTACTTCGGCCGGGAATAAAATGGAATTTACTCCTACCGTTATCACTTCCTATAAACCTTTCAAGAATATTGATTTAAGTCTGCGTGCTTTTTACAAACGGATATTTCGTATGCCGACTTTGAACGATTTGTATTATACATTTATACCATTCTTCGATGTAGAAGCCATTG
>OHAQ01003279.1_pt1 | contig 11116 bp, 12 predicted proteins | sample 1577111 | NCBI WGS metagenome assembly OHAQ01 (sample SAMEA3541549, study PRJEB24748) | human gut metagenome | biome: human gut; feature: human-associated habitat; material: faeces | place: China | collected 2012 | reverse complement strand
GGAACTTGCGCATCGGAGACAGGCCGCATTTTTCAACTTTGCTGGAAAATTTCATGTTGTGCTCCTCCTTTTTTATTATGATGACCGCCGGTCATCCGCCGGTCATATTCAATACACGTATGATATCTGTCCAATGCTGGTTATATAGTATAACGGCTGCACTTTTCAAAGACAACTAAAATTTTGTCGGTAAACTGCATAAAATATCAGGCCATATCGTCAGCGTTTACAGCTTCTCCACATCGCTCTCGCCATATATAGTGATACCGTGTGCCTTGAGCGCCTCCGCTGTCACGCCGTCGCCCTCGGTCAGGCGGTGGGAAAAAGTTCCGTCGTAAATCTGCCCGCAGCCGCAGCTCGGGCTCTTTTCCTTGAGCACGGCAGCCTCGCAGCCGTTTTGCTGGCACAGCGCGAGAGCTGCCTCCGCACCGCGGCGGTACGCCTCTGTCACATCGCGGCCACCCGCTGTGACGACACGCTCGCCCCGCCGTTCACTGGGCACACGCGGCGTCGTGAGACCGCCGAGCTGTTCGGGGCAGACAGGAACAATTTCATATTTTCCCACCAACGCCTGCACGCGCGCGTCCGCTTTACTTTTTCCGTCGTAGCGGCAGGGCGTGCCGAGAAGGCAGGCCGACACGAGCAGCTTATCCATGCCGCACCTCCAACGCTTTCCCGTTGAGCTTCGCCTCCGCGAGCGTTTCACCCTCGTAACGCAGCTTGAGCGAGAAAAACGGTACGTTTTCGTCGAGCAGGCGCAAAAAGATCTTGTCGCCCTCCCACGCGGGCAGCGCCAGCAGATCTTTCTTTTTGATCCACGCAAGCTCACCCTCATCGCAGTCCTTGAGCGTTCCCTCAAAGCCGTCGGCAGTGAAAAGGTGCATGTACTCGCTCTCCCACTTGTCCGACACGAATGTCACGATGCCGCGATAGCGGTAAGAGGTCAGGGCGAGGCCGGTCTCCTCCTTCGTTTCGCGCAGAGCGCACTCCTCCGGGCTCTCGCCCTCTTCAAACTTGCCGCCGATGCCGATCCACTTGTCGCGATTGCAGTCGTTCTCCTTTTTCGTGCGGTGCAGCATCAGGTATTCGCCGCCGCATTCGATATAAATGAGCGTCGTGTTCACGGCGCGATAGATGCTACTGCTCATGATACTCCCTCCCCAAAGGGTCTTTTTGTCAGTATAAAAGATGGCGGCAAAAATTGCAAGTGAAGGCGCCGTTCAGAAAATCGCGCATTTTTCGAATTTGTGCTTGACTTTGCTGTGATTTTTGGTATAATCATTTTTGCTGTCGAGCGCACCGATACGCAGCAGTATCGAAGCGGTCATAACGAGCACGACTGGAAATCGTGTGTACGCCAAAAGCGTACCGAGAGTTCGAATCTCTCCTGCTGCGCCAAATAAAACCACCATCTTTCGATGGTGGTTTTATTTTTTACTCAGCGCTCTCAGCGAACTGGGCTTTTCTCCCTTTACTCCCCCAGCATCTCTCCTGCGGCGAGGACGGCGTTGCGAACGCACTGCGCGCAGGGACAGAGGACCTTGCCGGTCTCCACGCCCTTTAAGTCCTTGCAGATCGTCGCGCCGCTCTTTTCCTGAAAGCTCGTAAGGATGCTGCGGGCCGTGCGCGGCGTGCCCTTGCCGTCCGTCACGCTGCCCGCGGCCATCACCGCGCCGATCAGCGCGCCGCAGGTGGCCTGCATGCAGCCCATGCCCGCGCCGTAACCCGCGCCGAGCTTCATCAACGTATCGTGGTCGACGGGAATTTTATCCTCCCACGCGCACAGCACCGACTGGGTGCAGTTGCCCCTTCCCGCGGCAAATGTTTCCACCGCCAGCTCGGCGCGCTCTTCAATCGTCATTGTTTCTATCTCCTTTGCTTTTTGATCCATTCCGACTTGCCGGTCGTTTCCCCTATCGTACGCACAACGGCGCGCAAAGTCAACCGCCGCGCGTGCTGGATTTTTGCTCGCAGCCGTGCTATGATGGAGAAAATCACCACAGGAGGATTCCCAATGAAGAAGCAACTGACCGCATGGCTGCTCGCGCTCGTGATGCTCTTCTCGCTCGTCGGCTGTGGCGCGGATGCGCCGGTGCAGGACGATTCCAGCCTGCCGCAGCAGGAGCAGCAGGATGCGCAGAACGCACCGTCTGAAGACGCCGGCATGCCGGACGAAACAGCGCAGATCGACGAGGACGGCTCCTACACGACCAAGGACGACGTCGCGCTCTATATCCACACCTACGGACATTTACCGGACAACTTCATCACCAAGAAAGATGCCCAGGCCCTCGGCTGGCCGGGCGAGTCGCTCGATCCCTACGCGCCGGGCAAGTGCATTGGCGGCAGCCGGTTCGGCAACTACGAAGGTCTCTTGCCCGAGGCGGACGGACGCACCTACACCGAATGCGACATCGACACGCTGGGCGCGGATTCGCGCGGGGCCAAACGCATCGTCTTCTCAAACGACGGCCTCATTTACTACACCGAAGACCACTACAAGTCCTTTGAACTGCTGTACGGGGAGGAGTGAGCACCATGCGCTTTGTATTAGACGTCTCCGCCTGTGAAAGTGTCGAAGACCTACACCGCGCGCTCGCGGAGGGGCTGCGTTTTCCCGCGTGGTACAGCGGCAATCTCGATGCCCTGCACGACTGCCTGACGGACTTGCATGAGCCGACGGAGCTGATCGTCCGCGGCACTTCGGCGCTTGACGAGCTGCTCGGTCGCCGCGCCAACGCCTTCCGCCGCGTGCTCGATGACAGCGCGGAGGAAAATCCGAATCTCACCGTGCGGTTTGAAGAAGCGGTCCAGGACAGCATAAACTGAATTGAAAAGGAGGACGATAAGGGCGACTCCTCATAAGGACATCTTGAAAACACCAGATTAAACCGATTGAGAGAATCTCTTGGTGTCGACCAAACGGGAATAGCCATCAACCATTTCATCGTGGTTGGTGGCTATTCCTGTTTAAAGGTATATTCATGTTGAAATCCGAACCGGAATCTTTGTAAAATTCCCTACCGCTCTTTAACCAGAAACAATGGGTAACCGCATGCCTAACCGGGAGAGCAGTTCGTTGGTAATCGTCCCACAGCATGCAGCCAGTTCCTCTGCCCGAATCACCTGACCGCCATCCCGGCCGATAATAGTCACTGTATCGTCAGGAGCGACCTCCGAAAGATCGCTGACGTCCACCAGCAACTGGTCCATGCACATCCGCCCCACCATAGGACAACGCCGGCCCTGAATCAGCACCTGGCCGCCCCGCTGAGGCAGATCCCGGGGCAGACCGTCCGCGTAGCCGATGGTGACCACCGCCAGTTTGGTTTCTTGCTCTGCCTGAAAGACCCGCCCGTACCCGGCGCTCTCTCCGGCTTGCACAGTGCGGATACTGGCCACTCTGGCCCGGAGAGACAGAACCGGCCGCAGGTCAAGGCTTCGCTGAACAGGCGCATCATCGCTTCGAACTCCATAGAGTGCGATTCCAGCCCGGACATAGTCACAGGGCTGAGCTGGGAGGTTCCAAAGTCCATAGCTGGACTGGATATGAACTTTGCCGGGATCATATCCGGCAGTTCGGAGCCAGGCCACCGTATCATAGAACAAGGTCAGCTGCTCCTGGGTGTAGGCAACATCTTCGGCTTCCAGGCTGTCCGAGACATATAGATGAGAAAAGACACCGTCCACTACCAGGTTTGGAAGCCGGAATGCCTCCAGGATCTCCTTCCGGTTTTCCGCCAGGATGCCCAGCCGGTGCATCCCCGTGTCCAGGGCCAGATGGACATGGACACGCCGCCCTCTGGCTGCCAAGGCCCGCCCGTGGTCAATATCCGCCACCGTCTGGGTCAGATGCCATCGTGTCAAGAGCGGAGCTTCCTCCGGGGAGGTATAACCTAAGATCAAGATCGTCCCCCGGATGCCCGCCTTTCGCAGAGCAATCCCCTCGGCCAGGCAGGCCACGGCAAAGGCCCGGACGCCCGCTCGCTGTAAGGTGCGGGCGGTCACTGCCCCGCCGTGACCGTAGGCCTCCGCCTTTACCACCGCCATCAGCTCTGTCCCCGGGGCCAATGTGTTCCGCAGCACCTGGGCGTTGTGCCCAAGGGCCGCCAGATCCACCTCCCGCCAGGCCCGAGCGGTGGGGCTGGGCTTCTTTTGAAGCCTCAGCAGGCAAGGGGCGGAGAGCAGCGCACTGAGCGCCAGCACCACAATAAAATGGAGAACACTGTTTTCAATGAGCATTTCTCCCAGTCCCAGTAGCTTTGCCGCTCCCCGGACCAGTACGATGCAGAGGGGATGGAGCACATACATGGCTGTGGAAAATTCCCGGACTTTCCTGGACTCGCCCTTGTTTCCGCCCAGCAGCAGAGAAAAAAGGCATACTATGCACAGGGGGAGGGCGAGGTACATGCTGTCGTGGCGCTGGACATCCATGCGATGGAGCCACAGCCCCTCGGCGCTCATGGCTGCCAGAGAGAGGAAGAAGCCCGCCAGAGACAGCTTTTGGTTCCACCGCCTTCCGGCGGCCCCAAGCAGAAGGAACAGTGGCGCGAAGAACAGGCCATTGCGGGTATAGCCGCACAGTGTAAAAATGCCGTCGTAAAGGGTCCGAAGCAGCGGGATCTGGGAAACCAGTCCATAGTAACTGTCCCCGCCCAGACCGATGAGATAGAGTAGCGCCGCCACAGGCAGAGCCACCCGCAGGCCCAGCCGGCTGAGCCACCGGGCGATGACGATGCCCAGAATGGTCGCCGGGAAATACCACAGGTGGTAGAAGGTGCCGTCCACCAGCAGTTTCCGCAAAACATCCGCCGGACCGGTGAAGCTGCCGGCATAGAGATTCACTGGCAGATACAAAAGGATGCAGACGCCGTAGAGCAGGCAGAGCTTTTTCAGCTGCCGCCCCACACCAGCCCAGTGATTCCGGCTCAGAAAGTACCCAGTGGTCATCAGAAAGAATGGGACTGCCACCCGGGCCAGTACCCGGGTAAGCCAGAAATCAGCCATGGCAGACACATCCGCCAGGGGCGAGGTGTGGTTCATCACCACCAGCAGGACTGCCGCCAGACGAAAGAGGTCCAAAGTCGGGACGGTTTTCTTAGCCGTTCTCATGGGTATCCCCCCACCATGTCAGGATAAATCCCTCCACATTGTCGCCGGATATCTGGCAGCAGCCCTCCGGCACTTCCACCTCTGTGACGGCTCCGGCGGCGGGCACATAGAACACCTGGGCCATGCGGCCGTTTTCCAGAGCGACGCTCCGGGGACCCTGCCGCAAAAAGTCCCGGTACTCCTCCAGACACAGCCCGTTGGTTTCCATCAGCTGGGCGTGGGGCGCCCCCACATAGCGGAAGTGCCACGGCTCAGCCGAGATCCCGGTGACTTCCTCCTTGCCCCGCTGGTAGCGTTCGATAAAGCCGTACCGGGCCGCCAGACGCCTAAATCTTCCGCAGACGCCGTCATAGGGAAAGGCAGGCCGGATGAAGTCGATGTATCCGGCAGCCTTTCCCAGGTCGATGGCGAGGCCGGTCTGATGCTCACTGCATCCTGGAAGGGCCACATACTGGCGGGTAAATGTCTCCCCATGCTCCGCCATGGAGTCGTCCCAGATCCGCTGCTGTTCCTGCTGGCTCCGCCAGCCGGACACCGGCACGATCTCCCGCTGTCCCCCCGCCTTTTGGATACAGGCAGACAGTAGCTGCCGTGCCCGGCTTTCAAGAAGAATGTCGGGGTGGTGCGGGTCCACCGAGGTCAGCGCAGATCGCTCTTTTTCATGCAGGGGATGCGCCCGGTTGACCAGGACCAGCGGCCCCTGAAAAATCTGCTCCCGGGGAATCGACACGGTTCTCATCCCGCCACCCCCAACTCGATCAGGCGGGTCACCAGCTCCCCAAAGGAAATGCCGATGCCCTGCATCATGCTGGGGTAGCGGCTGTGGGCGGTGAAGCCGGGGATGGTGTTGACCTCATTGAAGACGATCTCCCCATCCGGGGTGAGGAACAGATCCACCCGGGCGAATACCCGGCAGTCCAGGGCACGGTAAATGGTTTTTGCCGCTGCCTGGATCTCTGCCGCCTTCTCCGGCGGGATGCGGGCGGGACAGTGGATGGCGGAGGGCTTTAAGGGGTACTTCTCCTCATAGTTGAAAAAGCCCTCCGACAGCGCAATCTCGTCCACCAGACCCACGGTCAGTTCCTCGTTGCCCATGACCGCGCAGCCCACCTCAAAGCCGGGGATCGTCTCCTCCAGGATCACGGCGCTGTCGTGGCGGAAGGCCTCCTCCATGGCGGCGGGCAGCTCTTCCGGCCCGGAGACTTTGGTGATACCGAAGGAGGAACCGGCCCGGACCGGCTTGACAAACACCGGGTATCCCAGTTCCTCCGCTGCCTGGGCGATCCGGCTGAAATCATCGCTGGAATGAAAGACGTGGCTCCGGGGGACCCGGATGCCGGCCAGGGCCGCCAGCTGGTGGGCCCGGTCCTTGTCCATGCACAAGGCGCTGGACAATGTCCCGCAGCCGATGACCGGGACCCCGGCCAGTTCAAAGAGTCCCTGTACCGTACCGTCCTCGCCGTTCTTGCCGTGGAGGACTGGGAATACCGCGTCAAAAAGGAGACGGCGGCCGGAGCCGTCCAGCAGTAGTAAAGCGTGGGCCTCCCGTTCCACCAGTGGGGTGCAGGGGATACAGTCTGCCGCCTGCTGCCAAGTACCGTCCTCCAGCCGGGAGAGGTCGCCGGTATAGCAGAGCCACTTCCCCTCCCGTGTGATGCCCACAGCCAAAGGAGTATAGCGGGCGGGGTCCATGTGGGACAGCACCGCATAGGCGGAATGGAGAGAAACTTCGTACTCCGTGGAGCATCCGCCGAAGAGAACGAGAATGGTTTTCATGGGATAAGACCTCCTAATCAAAATAAAGCGCCTGGTTCTGATACTGAAATGGTACCAGAACCAGGCGTTTCATACTTGTCTATCTACCAACGGATGCCTTGCAAGTTTTCTGCGAAATTCTTGTGATTTTCTTACGGCGCTTCTGAATGGTCTGACGGAAGACAGATGGTGAAGGTGATCCGATCCTCGGTGCTGTCCGCCCGAATGGTCCCGCCGTGGAGCTCCACGATCTCCTTGGCGATGGCTAAGCCAAGGCCCGCACCACCTGTCCGGGTGGCGCGGGAGCTGTCCAGACGGAAGAACTGTTCAAAGATCCGGTCCAATTTCTCCTGGGGGATGTTCTTTCCCGCATTGGAGAAGGTGAGTACGATTTTCCCGGCCTCTATCCGTCCGGCAATTTCCACCGTGCTGTCCGGCAGGCTATAATAAGACGCGTTGCGCAGGAGATTATCAAAGACCCTTGCCAGCTTATCCGGGTCACAGGAATAGTGCAGCTTGGGCGGCAGATCCAGGCTGCATGACAGCCCCGATTCTGCGAAAATGGGGCGGAATTCGCTGGCGACCTGCTCCAGCATCCGCGTCAGGTCCACGCTCTGCCGCTCCAGCTCCAGGCGAGAGAGGTTGAAGCGGGTGATGTCGAAGAACTCGTTGATGAGGTCCTCCAGCCGCTCCGCCTTCTCCAGGGCGATGCCGGTGTACCTGGCCCGGATCTCCGGGGAGATCTGAGGCTCATCCCGCAGGAGGGTCAGGTAGCCGATGACGCTGGTCAGGGGCGTTTTCAGGTCGTGGGCCAGATAGACGATTAGGTCGTTTTTCCGCTGTTCTGCCTCCCGGGCTGCCCGGGCGTCCCGGAGAGCCTGCTCCCGGGCCAGATTCAGCTGGATGGAGATGTCCTCCAGGGAATCCGGCAGCTGGATGGGCTCCTCACTGGGGCGGGATAATTGCTCTGCCGCATTGGCCACCACGTCCAGCTGCTTGATGGGCTTGGAGATAAAATAGAAGCTGATGACCACCCAGCCCGCCAGCACTGTGACGATGCAGACCAGAACGATGTAGTCTCGAACCCAATTCAGGAAGTCGTAGAGCGGCGAGGGCTGCCAGGTGATGCTGGCGCAGATGATGAAGCCCAGGAATGCCAAGGCCATCACTGCGACCACCCAAGCCATGAGGACCAGCAGGTAGCCGCCCCAGATGCGCAAAGATCTCCGGCGGCTGCGGGTATTTCCTTTCTTACTCAATGGTGTACCCCACCCCCCAAACGGTCTTGATGAATTTGGGCTTTCGGCTGGGCTCGTGCATCTTTTCCCGTAGCCGGGCGATGTGACTCATGACGGTGTTGTTGCTGTCCATAAACGCCTCGCCCCAAACATGTTCAAACAGTTCCTCGCTGGGCACCACATTCCCCCGGTGCTCACATAGATACCAGAGAATGGAGAATTCCAAGGGCGTCAGGGCCAGTTCCTCGCCGAACAGGACGCACTTGTGAGTGGCCTTGGAGATCTGAAGGCCTCGAAAGTCGTATTCGGTGACATCCTGGACTGTCCCCTCCCTGGGGTTGTACCGGGTGTAGCGGCGCAGCTGAGTCTTGACCCGGGCCACCAGTTCCAGAGGATTGAAGGGCTTGGTGATGTAGTCGTCCGCTCCCAAGGTCAGCCCCGTGATCTTGTCCATATCCTCCACTTTTGCGGTGAGCATGATGATGGGGAACAGGTGGTCCTCCCGGATGCGCTGGCAGAGGGTAAAGCCGTCCATGTCCGGCAGCATCACATCCAGCACCGCCAGATTCAAGCGTGTCGTCCGCACACAAGCCAGGGCGTCGGAGGCATTATAGAATTTGTGGATGGTGAAGCCTTCGTTTTTCAGATAGACCTCCACCAGATCTGCGATCGCAGTCTCGTCATCGACGACTAAAATATGTGTAGCCATAGTTGCCGGCCTTTCGTGTTTTTCTGCATTATAGCACGGAACGTATAAAAAAGCGAGTATGACTCTTGATTTTTCCTAAACATGTCCTAAAGGGGACTGTTGCGGTCTCCTGTCTGCGCAAAATTCTCACCAGACTGTATCGAAACTACGATCTTCCAGACTCCTGATTTCGTAGGGTCGAAGTCGTGAAGCTGCGCCGCAGTGCTCTGTCATCCTTCGCTGGCAGGATCGGTCTGCGTACAGGTAGGTGGCAAGCACAGCACGGCTCTCATCGTATTCTCTGCTCTGGACCCGTGTCAGAAATTCCAACGCACCCTCGCCGCAAAGATCCTCCAGAATCGTTTTCGTATAGCCGGACAACTCTCCCGGTCTTTCCCTGTCCATATGCAGACAGTTGAACTCTCTGGCAGTCTCCCGGGCGATGCGCCGGATCAGCCCGAGATTCCTGCGGTACAACTCCTCCAGCGCGCGCTCATCACCGCCGTAATATCGGCGGACCAATTCCTCATTGGTCATGGGTCCCACCCGCCTTTGCTTTCGGTGGACGCCCTCGGGGCTTGCTCACTCTGGTGATGCGGCAATATTCATACACTTGCGCAGTAGATATTTGTTCAGAAAACTCCTCAACAGAGATATCCGGGCTGCGCAGCGCATCGTATCTTCCGAACCTGAGATCACACACAGACCTGACAGCGGTGCAGAACAGCATGGCGAAGATCCAGAAATCGTTGACGGAGATGACCACTCTGCTGGAACAGGCTGGGAAGAAGAAAGAAAAGCATTCCTGCAAATGGCTGGACTGGCTTCCGGACTTCGACCTGATCGTAGTGGTCAAATGGATCGTACTGGTACTGCTCATCGTGGCGGCACTGCTGGGGATGGGGTATGGCACAGCGACAGTGGTCAGCAACATCCGCAACCTGTTTCTATGAAGCCGATCCACGCTGGACTGTATGGTCTGGCGGTAACTGGAGCGTTACTGGATGATGGTAACGAAGATGTCGAGGAACGTTACCGCCGTATCCAGGCAGAACAGGAAGCCAAAAATATCGGCGCTGTCATCGGACTGGTGGCCGGCGTAGCCATGGTGCTCACACAGGATGAGCAATCATCTACAGAACAGCAGTGGACCGAAGATCAGCAGGCAGAACAAACACAGCAGCAGACCATGTAACGGTCTGCTATTTTTGTTGCCTGACTGTAGCGTCAGGGGAAAGGAACGATATGGCGTATAAATTCAAATACAATGAGCGTCCCCGCTCCTACAGTGAAGAAAAGCATGGAGATGAGGATATTCCCTCTGCCAAGGCAGTGCGGGATACCGCAGTGGAAGAAAGGGACGACAAGATTATATGAGTATAAAGCCAAGCTCACGATCCTCAAGGAAGCGGCACGGACGCTCAACTATCTCACGGAAAACAACTTGCTCCAATACGCCGATCTTGAGAAGAAGGTCGAGGACGTTCACAGCTCCTATGACCGCACCGGCAAGGAACTGAAAGCGGTCGAAGCACGTCTGCGGACGGTGCAGCCGCTCATCAAGAATATTGAAAACTACCGGAAGCTCAAGCCGGTCTGGGATGCCTACACGAAGGAGAATGACAAGTCCTCTTTCCGCGCAAAGCACGAAGCTGAGCTTGTGATTTTCGAGGCGGCAAAGAGTACGCTGCTTGCCATGCATGGTGACGAGAAACTGCCGAGCTTGAAGTCCCTTCAATCCGAACAGCAGCGTCTTCTCGAAGATCAGCAGAGGCTCTACGATGAGAGAGCAAAGCTCAAAAAGGAGGTGCGGATCATCGACACCATGAAGGCAAATGTGGACGCATTTCTCAAGCCTACTCCCTATCCAGAACACAGCAAAGAAAAGAATAATCAGCTTGAATAAGGAGCAATGCTCACCGATTTTATCAAGATTTCGGTGAGCATTTTCTTGTGTATGAAGTATTGTTAAACGAGAGAAGCCGAAAATATTACAAGTCGAGTTCTTGGAACTTTTCTGTGAATAATGGTGCCAATCTGTTGAAATAATCGACCTTTTATGCTATAATAGTTCATGTGCAATTTTATTTGCGAGACTTTTGGAAAAAACAAGGAGTGCTGTCATGAAGATTAGTTACAAAAAGCTCTGGGTTATGCTCATTCAAAGAGATATAACCAAGGTTCAACTGCGCACGGATGTCGGCATTTCTGCCGGTACAATGAGTAAGCTCAACAAGGGTGAGGATGTTGCGCTGTCTGTTCTGCTGCGCATTTGCGATTATCTGGATTGTGACATCGGAGATATTTGCCAAGCTGTTCGTTG
>OHAQ01003274.1_pt1 | contig 11142 bp, 10 predicted proteins | sample 1577111 | NCBI WGS metagenome assembly OHAQ01 (sample SAMEA3541549, study PRJEB24748) | human gut metagenome | biome: human gut; feature: human-associated habitat; material: faeces | place: China | collected 2012 | reverse complement strand
GTTCAGCAGGATGTTGTCGATTACGGTGCACAGCTTATCCCGATTGCTTTCTCTGGGTGGATAAAGGGTGCGCTTCTGCCGCTCCCGGTATGGCTTGATTTCAATGACGGAGAGCTGATGCTCCAGACAAATCAAATCGCTCAGTCGCTGCACCGCAAGCCCAGATAACAAAAAATCCCGGAATTTCCGGGTACTGTCCAGTGCGGTGGAGTTGTAGATGATGTGATTGTGAATATGTTCCCGGTCGGTATGGGTCGCAACGATAAAGGCATACTTGCCCTTGGTAAACCGCATGGCAAGTTCATAACCGACCTTGTTGGCTTCCTCGGCGGTGATTTCTCCGGGCTTGAACGATTGCCGAATCTGATAGGCAATCACATCGTTTTTCTGCCTGCGCCCAGTCATCAGTTCATACTGGCGTTTGGAGAGCATGAATTCTTCATCAACCGTCAAGGGACTGCATTCGTAACTGCTGACCAGTTCGCCCTGCTGTGTCTTGTCCGGGTTCTGGGCGTAATCCGTGCGGCTTTTCAGACAGGCCGCAACGGATTTTCCCTTGTTTTTGTGCAGTGCAATCAATCGGGTTGCTGCCATCGGCACTCTCCCCTTCCTTTTTTCTCAAAATCAAGTTGGATTTGCAGCTGAAATCTGATATGCTAATATAAAATTGGCGGCGAAAGGAATGCTCATATGAAAAAACATGGATACTATTGTAAGGTCTGCGGTGAGTATAAGGCGAATGAAAAGTTTTCGGGCAAAGGTCATGCGGCACATATTTGCAAAAAATGCGCCGCATTGCCACCTGATGTGCGTTCAACGCAGATGATTGAAAACAAACTGCTTTCTCTGCCATGGAGACTTTCTAAAGAACAAGTCAAATGGTTGCATAACAAAGCTCATGACAAGCGGCCAGAGATTCGAGAGCTAGCACAAGAACAGCTTAACGCGCGTTTTCATCCAGAGCAGTTTGTGCCGAATGATTTGGGTGACTTTGAAGATTTTCTGCTTGATGAGGACGAAAGTGAGTGGTAAATCTATGTAACCCGCAGCATCTAACTGCGGGTATTGTTATAGTTCGGTCAGTTTTGCGAGAGTCTGCTTGCCAATGGAGATCAACTCATCGAGCCGAATGCGCAAGTCCTCCAGATCAGCGGCGTAGACCTGACCGCTTTCGTTGGCACATTTGGCATACTGGTTGAGGTTGTTGCTGCACATCTGGAGCAGATACGCCATGCGGCGCAGCTCTTTCAAGTCCAAATGCAGACAATACCCATCCAGAGCCATCTTACGGATATAGGCACTCAGACTACGGATGCCCATGCCCAGCATCTTTTCATAGATACGATTTTTCTCAGCTTTTGTGGTTCTCAGGATGATGATCTCATCCCGTTTTTCTCTCACCGGGCATCACCGTCCTTGTCGAGATAGGATTTGAAAGGCTTGACGGGTTCCGCTTTCTCTGCCTTTTCTTCCAGTACAGCCAGCACAGAGCGGCGGGGAGCATCCTCCTTTTCTTCCTCGTCCTGCTCCGGCTCATGGTGCTTTTCGTCTACATCAAGCTGTGCATTCAGTTCAGCAAGCCGCGCGGACTTCTGCGCCAATTCTTCCTCCTGCGGGAACGGCTTTGCCACCTCGACCTGTGCCGCTGCCTGCTGCTGTCTCAGGGTGTCCAGTTCGTTTTCTGCTGCGGTGCTGCGGTCGGCAAAATTGCTCAGGGCGTTGTCCAGACGGACAATGTTTCCGTGCGGGTCTGAACCGAGAGGAACCGGGTATTTCAGAGTTCCTTTCAGCAACGCCTGATGCTCATTGTGGAAGGTGTCGAACCGCAAGGAAAGTTCAAAGCCGCGATAGCTGCCCACCACCTGTTCCTCGGTGTTCGGAAGTTCCATGCAGGCGAGAATCAGCCGTTCGCCAGCGGTCTTTTTCTCGTCGTAAGTCATGCCTTTAATGACCATGCCGCAGAAGTTTTCCTTGTCCTGCGGATGCGCCGCAGCGATTTCGGCATCCGATTTCAGGGCTGCGATTTTTGCAGTCTGCTCCTGAATCTCTGCCGGAAATTTTGTCAACAGCTTATCCTCTAAGCGGAACTTCTGGCTCTGGTGGTCGGCTTTCAGGACCTTGAGTTTTGCAACCTGCACATCCAAGTCCATCTTCTCTTTGATAAGAGGGTTTCCGACGCACAGTGCCTTGATCTCCGCATAGGACAACGCCTGTTCATCCACATCGTCGCAGGAGCGCACCGGGGATTTGCTGGTCATAATCTGGCTGATAAACCGCTGCTTGTTCTCAAGGGTCTGGAACAAATACGAATCGAACGTACCCTCTGTGACGTAGTTGAACACATTGACTTCCTTATTCATGTTGCCCTGTCGGATGATACGACCGTTGCGCTGGGTCATGTCGCTGGGTTTCCAGCCGACATCCAGATGATGCACTGCTACAAGACGCTGCTGGACATTGGTTCCTGCGCCCATTTTTGCGGTGCTGCCCAGCAGGACGCGCACATCGCCGGAGCGCACTTTCGAGAACAGTGCTGCCTTTTTCGCTTCGGTGTCGGCGTTGTGGATGAACTCAATTTCGTTTTCTGGCACACCGGCGGCAATCAGCTTCTTGCGAATATCATCGTAGACATTGAAATTGCCATCGTTTTTGGGTGTCGAGAGGTCGCAGAACAAAAGCTGCGTCAGCTTCTGGTCTTTACCTTCCTCCCAGATCTTCAGGACGTTCCGCACACAGACGTTCAACTTGCTGTTCGGGTCATCCGGGAGCATAGGGTTCATCAGGCGGACATCCAGACCGATTTTTCTGCCATCGTTGGTGACGCACAGCATATTGTCCACGGACGCATCCACATTGCCGGAGTGAATCTCGGCGGCACGTCTGCTCAGTTCCTGCACCATTGCTTTCTGGGTCTCGGACGGTTTCACGACCACGGTTTCAAACTTTGCATCTGGCACAGGCAGATGCAGCTGGTCAGATGTCTTGATGTCGGCAACCTCCTTGAACATCGACATCAGTTCCGGCAGATTGAAAAATTTTGCAAATCGCGTTCTGGCAAAGTGGAAGAACTCGGCAAAGCGGTAGTGAAAACGGTGAACAACTTTCCGGTGACGCTGGAAGACATCGCCGACGTGAAAATAGGTCCCAAAGCCCCGAAACTGGGTACAGCCTCGGAGCGTGGCAAACCGGCCGTACTCATGACCGTCACCAAACAGCCCGCCACCAGCACGCTGGAACTAACGGACAAATTGGAGGCCTCTCTGCAAGACTTACAGAAAAATTTGCCTGCGGACGTCAAAGTCTCCACGGATATTTTCCGCCAGAGCCGCTTTATCGAAAGCTCTATCGGCAACGTGAAAAAGTCTCTTTTTGAAGGAGGAATCTTTGTCGTCATCGTACTTTTCCTGTTTTTGGCCAATGTACGCACTACGCTGATTTCCCTTGTCACGCTGCCGCTTTCACTACTCGTCTCCATCCTCACGCTTCACTACATGGGGCTGACTATCAACACGATGAGTCTGGGAGGTATGGCCATAGCCATCGGTTCGCTGGTCGACGATGCCATTGTCGACGTGGAAAATGTATACAAGCGACTGCGGGAGAACCGTCTGAAAGCGGAAGCCGAACGCCTCAGCACGCTCGAAGTGGTATTCAACGCTTCGAAGGAAGTGCGAATGCCGATTCTTAATTCAACGCTGATCATTGTCGTCAGCTTTGTGCCGCTGTTCTTCCTGAGTGGAATGGAAGGACGTATGCTGGTACCGCTGGGTATCGCTTTCATCGTGGCGCTGTTCGCTTCCACGGTCGTTGCCCTCACGCTGACTCCGGTGCTCTGCTCTTACCTGCTGGGCAGCAACAAGACGAACAAGGAACTGAAAGAATCTTTCGTAGCCCGCTGGATGAAAGGCATTTACGAAAAGGCGCTGACATGGGTGCTGGCTCACAAACGGGTGACACTCGGCAGCACCATCGTCCTTTTCCTGATCGCCCTAGGGGTATTCTTTACGCTCGGGCGCAGCTTCCTTCCTTCGTTCAATGAAGGCTCGTTCACCATCAATATCAGTTCGCTGCCGGGCATATCTCTGGAAGAAAGCAACAAGATGGGACACCGTGCCGAAGAATTGCTGCTGACAATCCCCGAAATACAAACCGTAGCCCGCAAAACGGGACGTGCCGAACTGGATGAACACGCGCTCGGCGTAAACGTTTCGGAAATCGAGGCACCGTTTGAACTGAAAGACCGCCCGCGCAGCGAACTCGTCGCCGAAGTGCGCGAGAAACTCGGAACGATCACCGGAGCAAACATCGAAATCGGTCAGCCCATCAGCCACCGTATCGACGCGATGTTGTCCGGTACGAAGGCAAATATCGCCATCAAACTCTTCGGAGACGACCTAAACAAGATGTTCTCGCTGGGCAACCAGATCAAGGGAGCTATCAGCGACATTCCGGGAATTGCCGACCTCAACGTGGAACAACAAATCGAACGCCCGCAGCTGAAGATACAGCCCAAACGGGAAATGCTGGCGAAATTCGGCATCACCCTGCCGGAGTTTTCTGAATACGTGAATGTGGCGCTGGCAGGAAAAGTGATTTCGCAAGTGTACGAGCAGGGCAAGAGCTTCGACCTCATCGTCAAAGTGAAGGACGACGCACGCGACGAAATGGAGAAAATCCGCAACCTCATGGTCGACACCAACGATGGACGCAAAGTTCCTCTGAACTACGTGGCGGAAGTGGTTTCCTCCATGGGACCGAACACGATCAACCGCGAAAATGTAAAACGGAAAATCGTTATCTCCGCCAACGTTGCCGACCGTGACCTGCGCAGTGTTGTAAATGATATTCAGAAGCAGGTAGACGCCACTATCCAGTTGCCCGAAGGCTACCACATCGAGTATGGCGGACAGTTCGAAAGCGAACAGGCTGCCAGCCGTGTATTGGCGCTGACATCTTTCATGAGTATTGTCATTATTTTCCTGTTGCTTTACCACGAGTTCCGCAGCGTCAAGGAGTCCGGCGTGATCTTGCTGAACCTGCCTCTGGCATTGATCGGCGGCGTTTTTGCGCTTGTCATCACGACCGGCGAAGTAAGCATTCCGGCAATTATCGGTTTCATCTCGCTGTTCGGTATCGCGACCCGCAACGGTATGCTGCTCATCAGCCACTACAACCACTTGCAGCAAGTGGAAGGACTGAACGTATACGACAGCGTGGTACAAGGCTCTCTCGACCGTCTGAATCCGATCCTGATGACAGCTCTCTCCTCTGCGCTGGCACTGATACCGCTGGCTCTGGGCGGTGATCTGCCGGGCAACGAGATTCAAAGCCCGATGGCTAAAGTGATTTTAGGCGGACTTTTAACATCTACTTTCCTGAACGGTTTCATCGTTCCGATTGTTTATCTGATGATGCATCGCCAGCGTAGCACCGGAGCAAATTCTCCATGCGGCGTACCGGCGGAACAGGCATAATTATCAGTTAAATATAGCTACTATGTATATAGAAACAAATAAAAAAAGTATGAAACAAATCATCATCATAGGCTCTTTGGTAAGCTGCGCACTTCTCACCCTCACGGGCGAAGTGCAGGCCCAAAGCGGCATCGAACAGGTTTTGAAGAATATCGAAGCCAACAATAAGGAGTTGCAGGCGAACGCCCAGCTCATCACCTCGCAAAAGCTGGAAGCCAAAACGGACAATAACCTGCCGGACCCGACTTTATCATACGCCCACCTTTGGGGAGCGAAAGATAAAAACGAAACGATCGGCGAACTTGTGGTCTCGCAAAGTTTCGACTTTCCGAGCCTGTATGCCACCCGCAACAAGCTGAATCGTCTGAAAGCAGGTGCTTTTGACAGTCAGGCGGACGTCTTCCGCCAAGAGAAATTGTTGCTCGCCAAAGAAGTGTGTCTGGACATTATCATGCTGCGCCAGCAAAAACACATCTTGGAGGAACGGCTGCGCAACGCGGAAGAACTCGCCAAAATGTACGCCAAGCGCCTCCAAACCGGAGACGCGAACGCCCTCGAAACGAATAAAATCAATCTGGAACTGCTGAATGTCAAGACGGAGACTTCGCTGAACGAGACGGCACTGCGCAATAAGTTGCAGGAACTGAACACGTTAAACGGAAATATCCCCGTAGTGTTCGAAGAAAGCACGTATCCTGCGACGCCTTTCCCTGCCGACTATCAGATACTGAAATCGGAAGTGCTCTCCACCGACCGCACATTAATGGCGTTCAACAACGAAAGCCTCGTTGCCCGCAAGCAGATCGCCGTCAACAAGTCGCAATGGCTGCCGAAACTGGAACTCGGCTACCGCCGGAACACCGAAACGGGAACGCCTTTCAACGGAGTAGTAGTGGGATTCTCCTTCCCGCTTTTCGAGAACCGCAACAAGGTGAAAATAGCCAAAGCGCAAGCGCTGAACATCGACTTGCAGAAAGACAACGCCACCCTGCAAGTGGAATCCGAACTGGCACAGCTCTACCGGGAGGCCAAAACGCTGCACACCTCTATGGAGGAATACAGGAAAACTTTTCAGGCGCAACAAGACCTCGCACTGCTGAAACAGGCTCTGACAGGCGGACAGATCAGCATGATCGAGTATTTTGTCGAGGTATCCGTCATTTATCAAAGTCATCAGAATTACCTCCAGCTGGAGAATCAATATCAGAAGGCAATGGCACGAATTTATAAGAGCAAGCTATAAATTCCCGCTTTATTTCGCCCGATTATTGAATAAATAAAAAGAATGCATTACATTTGGGGACTGTAAAAAACACTAAACTATTATGAAAACTAAAACCCTCTCTTACACCCCCATCTTGTTTTGCATTCTTATTTTATGGAGTGCCTGTAAAGACGATGCCGATGCCCCCCTGCGGTTTTACGACAGCAAATACGAAGTGCCCATGGGAGGAAGACGCTACCTCGGAATCGAAAGCGGAAACGGAGACTACTCTTTGGAAATCGGAAATCCCCGCATCGCAAGTGCCGGAATCGAAAGCGGCTGGAGCGGAGTTCCCGCCGGACGAATGATTTACATATCCGGAATTCTCACCGGAAGCACGTATCTGAAAGTGACAGACAACGCCACACAGGAAACGCTCACTCTGCCCATTAAAGTGGTGGACTACTACGAAGATCTCAATCTGATACACGGCTCGTCCTCCCTGCGTCCCAATGGGGACGAGAACCTACTGCCGGGTGTTGACGACATTTTCCTTGTCAGCAACGCTGCCCGTGACGCTTATTTCTTCAAACAAGGACAACGAACCGCTTTTTCATCGGGACTCGAACTGATCACCAAAGGAACTTATGCACTGAAGCAAGAGGACGAGAACAAAGCCACACTGACCCTTACTTTCTCATTGGATGCCTCACCGGCTACGGAACACCATTTCACCGTATGGGGAAACACGTACCTGCTTCATCGACTGGACAAGAACTTACATCTGAACTGGGGCACGCCGCCCATTGGAGAAACACGGACATCACCTGCCCCGCCTCCGGCCTACACACTGGAAGAAATAACGGAAGGAGCAGAACCGGGAACAGGCAGACAGGTCGGTTTCATTCTGAATTATAAGGAAATACCCACTGGAATACTTCCCTAAATTATGGATGATAAATTAGCCGAGCTATCAAGATAAGCATTCTATCCGTTGTCCGTTTCTTTCGAAAATAATCTTTACAGCGTACGTATCTCCTCCGGCAAATACCCGCTGCGGATACGCCACTCCTGCGGATAAAGATTATTGGCACGATTCCCTATATTCTTCACAAATCCGAGAGGAATATTCCGGTAAGTAAGCAAGATATAACCACGAGGGGCTGTTTCCGACAAGGTAATAGCCTCTTTTCGTAAATAAGCGATAGCCTGTTCATAACTCACCTCTTCCGTATCAAAAGCATCCTGCCGCAAGAGCGTAGCGCTCATTGCCAGCGCATGAGCGGGAATCAAATCTCTCCCTTTCACTTCACCAGTCAGAACGCCTGCCTGTATCACTTTCAGATGCTGTTTCATGGCAGCCAGTTCATCGGTATATCGTTGCGGAAATGCGACGATGCCCGCGCCTTCCGCAGACAAGGTGTATTTTTCGGCATTTTCCAGCTTCAGCCAGTTCAGTGCCATCCCCATGTGTTCTTTGGAAACGGGAGAAGCAGCCGCTCCGCCTTTCTTATCTTTTTTCTTGGACGCCTTTGCTTTTGAGAATGAATAGGCTGCCGGTTCATCTTCCGCATCCGGTTTACGAAGTGCCGCCAGAAAGAATCCTTCGCCTTTTGTCTTATGAGGAAGAAAATGACAGACAGACAAACTTCCCTGAGATTCATCCTCTCCATCGAGTAAATTCCCTGTTATATTCCACTCGTTCCGCACCTCCAGAGGCAAGAGCTCCGCACCGAATTCCTGCTGAATCCAGCAGACGTTCTCTTCATCTTCTTTGCTATTATAGGTACACGTACTATATATTAATATGCCGCCCGGTTTCAGACAGGGCCAAATATCCGCAATAATCCGCCGCTGACGCTGCCAGCAGATCTCTACATTCTCCGGACTCCATTCCTCCACAGCTACGGGGTCTTTACGAAACATTCCCTCGCCTGAACAAGGCACATCGGTCAGAATGACATCGAAGAAAGACGGAAGTGCTGAGAAATCAGCCGGATCATTGTTGGTAACCACCACATCCGGATGCCCCCACTTCGTCAGATTCTCCGCCAGCACCTGTGAACGGTTCCGAATCACTTCATTCGCCACCAGCAGACTCCCTTCCGGAAGCACGCTGCGCGCATGGGTTGATTTTCCTCCGGGCGCCGCACAAAGATCGAGCATCACCACCGGAGACTCGACATACTGCCGCAGCACCTGCTCCACAAACATGGACGAAGCCTCCTGAACATAGTAGCAACCGGCATGAAACAACGGGTCGAACGTAAAAGTCAGACGCTCGTCAAGATAGTAGCCATCGGATGCCCAGGGAACTTTGTTGAAGGAAAAATGAGCAGAACTGTCTGTCAGCGAACTTAATCCTTCCTCCTTCATTCTCAATTTATTGATCCGAATGCTGACGGGAGGCTCCTGCTGCAAGGCGGCAGCCAGTTTTTCATATTCTTCATTGCCCAGTAAGGCACGGGTATAGTCGATAAAAGAAGCGGGTAAATTCATTTTTCATTTATTAATTCCTGCAAATATCAAAAATATTTCGTCTCTTTGCAACTTTCTGACATACGAACTACGTCTAACAGACAAAGAAACAAATAAAAGAATTAATATATGAAACGGATTTTAATTGCTTTACTGGTCATGATGACCATTTTCTCTTTGGCAAACGCCCAGAAACAAACGACTATTGTGAACGACTCTACCGGAAACGTAAAAGTGACCGTAACGAAAGGGAAAGGCAAGGATGCCAAGGTTAATGTCGGCAACACGGCCGTCACTGTGATCGGCATCGATGACGAAGACGCCGACACGACAAGTGTAGATACGGGCAAAGTGAGTAGCTCCTCGCGCGGCTCTCACGGAAAAGCGAGCTTCACCATCAGCTCTGACGACGATGACTTCCCGTTCAATAATTTCGGAGATGCAGTCGGAGGAGGTATTCTGGTAGCCATCATCAGCATCATTGCCATATTCGGAATGCCGGTATTCATCATATTTGTAGTCTTCTTCTTCCGCTACAAGAACCGGAAAGCACGCTACCGTCTTGCCGAACAGGCTCTCGCAGCCGGTCAGCCTCTTCCGGAAGAATTCATACGGGAGAACAAATCGACAGACCAACGTACACAAGGAATCAAAAATACCTTTACAGGCATCGGGCTCTTCATATTCCTCTGGGCGATTACCGGCGAATTCGGAATTGGCGCTATCGGACTGCTCGTCATGTTTATGGGACTGGGACAATGGCTGATCGGCTACAAGCAACACGCCAACGAGAATACCAAGAACAGAGAAACCGCCATCAGAAGCAACGACATCATCATCTCGGAGAAGAACGACGAAGAGAAGAACGAAGAAAATAGATGAGCCAACTCAACGATATATCGCTAGTCGCACAGGTCGTGGTGTTCAAGAACACCAGGGCCTTCGACCAGTTGGTACAAAAATACCAGTCGCCTGTCAGACGCTTCTTCCTGCATCTGACTTGCGGTGACAGCGAATTGAGTGACGACTTGGCACAGGATACATTCATCAAGGCATATACCAATCTGGCCTCTTTCCGTAACTTGTCGAGTTTCTCCACATGGCTATACCGTATTGCTTATAATATTTTTTATGATTATATTCGCAGCCGGAAGGAGATGGCAGACCTGGATACCAGGGAAGTAGACGCCGTCAACTGCACCGAACAAGCGAACATAGGGCAGACAATGGATGTTTATCAGTCACTCAAATCGCTGAAGGAAGTGGAACGAACCTGCATCACGTTGTTTTACATGGAAGATGTAAGCATCGACAAGATTGCAGGAATAACGGGAATACCGGCAGGAACGGTGAAAAGCCACCTGTCGCGTGGAAAAGAAAAATTAGCAACGTACTTAAAAAGAAACGGTTATGACGGAAATAGATAATGATAAACTTCTGAAAGATTTCTTCGCAGAAAACAAGCGGGAAATAGCCGACAACGGATTCAGCCGCCGCGTCATGCACCACTTGCCCGACCGCAGTAACCGGTTGGCACGCCTCTGGACTGTATTCGTAATGGCAGTAGGAGCCACGCTCTTCGTCACCCTGGGCGGACTGGAAGCCGTATGGGAAACACTGAAAGATGTACTCATCGGCATGATCAACCACGGCGCAACCAGCCTCGATCCGAAATCAATCATCATTGCAACGGTCGTCCTACTGTTCATGGCCGGACGGAAAGTAGTATCAATGGCATAACAATGCTTGTCACACTCTGTGCCAAGGGCTTGGCACAGTTGTGACACCGCACTGGCACAGCAGTGACAAGCCGTTGGCACAAGTGTGACAACGGCAGGGAACACAGCAGATCAGATGTATCGAACGAATATAATTCCCCAGATCAAGAGATTCTTGTTCATTTCTTCTGTTAAAGTATAATAAATTAGCCCTCCTCTCCCGATAGCTCCAAACATAGATGTTGTATCTTTGTTACTTTGTAAACTA
>OHAQ01003271.1_pt1 | contig 11147 bp, 12 predicted proteins | sample 1577111 | NCBI WGS metagenome assembly OHAQ01 (sample SAMEA3541549, study PRJEB24748) | human gut metagenome | biome: human gut; feature: human-associated habitat; material: faeces | place: China | collected 2012 | reverse complement strand
TATGACGGCGAAACCTGGATGAATGCCCGCGACGGGCTCGGCGTAAGTACTTCCGTGTGCAAGAAATGCGCTTCCAGCGCCGTTTGCAAAAACTGCAAATACTGTTCTTACGAGAAAGGGCTGTGGCTTTGCAATAACCCCGTTAACATGAAATAAACCTACTCAAACAAGGAGATTTTACCATGGACAATAAATTTACACCCGAACTTATTGAAAAAGCCAAAGAAGCGAAGAACCCCGATGAACTTATGTCTCTTGCAAAAGAAAACGGCGTTGAACTGACCGAAGAGAGCGCGGCTGCGTATTTTGACCGGCTGAACCCCAAAACAGGCGAGCTTTCCGACAGCGAGCTTGATAATGTATCGGGCGGCTGCGGCGGTGGCTATGACGCCGGCAGACCACAGCCCCGATTCGCTGTGGGCGAAACCGTATTATACATCCATAGCTGGTTGGGAGCAACCAGGATAACCGCCACCGGCAAGGTCGTGAAGAGAAGCTACGAAAACGACGGATGGTATTATACCCTGAAAATCCACGACGGAAGCGAAATAAAGATGAGCGAGTCGCATGTCATAAAGTGCTGAGAAGGAGCTTTTTATGGAAAACAATAAAGAACTTTTCGCAAAGGCAAAGGCGGCAGAAACTCCCGAAGCGCTGTTGACTCTCGCAAAGGAAAACGGCATTGAAATGACAGATGAGAGCGCGGCTGCGTATTTTGAGATCATGCACCCCAAAGCAGGAGAGCTTGCGGATGAAGAACTTAACAATGTGTCCGGCGGCGGCTGCCGCAAGAGCGACGGAAGATTGATCGTTTCCGCCGGCTATTCATGCGGGTACTGGGAATGCAAACGCTGCGGAGTGCGTGCGACGAGATATTCCGGCGGTATTTCCAGGTGCGGAGTATGCGGAAAGCTGCCGAATTGCAATAACTGCTATTGGTGCTCTATTGAAAAAGGGCTTTGGCTTTGCAATAACAAGGACCAATGAACGGATTCAGACATAGACTATGCGTTATATTTTGAACCCCTATATCGCCCTGCGTTCGTGGACGCTCGTTCCCTATGCGTATTACTTAAAGGGCGAGCGCAACGCCAAGGGCTTGAAGGCGGAGGAGTTCGCGTTTCTATCGGAGTGCGACGGGCGAAGCGAGCTGCCGGACGAGGCGGAAAGCCCGCTGGCCCGCAAATTCCTGGCAGACGGCTTCATCCGAAAGGCCGAAAACGGCGACGTGCTGTCGGACTGGAGCCGGCCGCGCTTCTGTCCAAACCGCTATTTCCCAGCGATGAACTGGATGATCACAGGCAAATGCAACTATAACTGCATCCACTGCTTCAACGCCGCCGACAACGCGCCGCTCATGAGCGAGTGGAGCATGGACGAGGCGGACCGGCTTCTCGACCAGGCCCGCGATTGCGGGATCAATGCGTTCACAATCACCGGCGGCGAGCCTATGCTGCACAAGAGCTTCTTCGAGATTCTCGAGGGCATCTACGCGCGCGGCATGTACGTCGAGGAGCTGAACACGAATGGGTATTTTATCGACCGGCAGGCGCTTGACTGCATGAAGGCCATCGGCTGCGTCCCGCTCATGAAAATATCCTTTGACGGCCTCGGCTATCACGATTGGATGCGCGCACACCAAGGCGCGGAGGAAACTGCGCTGCGCGCGATCCGGCTGTGCGTCGAAAACGGCTTCCACGTCAAGGTGCAGACGAATATGAATCGCCGCAACCGCGATTCCATGCTGAAAACGGCGGAGCGGCTGGACGCTATGGGCGTGGCGGAAATGCGCATCATCCGCACAACGGAGGCCCCCCGCTGGGTGCAGAACGCGGGCGACGCCTGCCTCACGTTTGAGGAATACTATGACGAGGCGCTCCTCCTGTGGGAGAAGTACGCGCAGGGCGAGCACACGATGGACCTGACGATCTGGCAGTTCGGGACGCTCTATCCGCGCTCGGGGTTTTACACGCTCACCGCGGTCAACTCCTGCGCGGGAGAGTACCGGAGCAGTGCGCCCGTGTGCAAGGGAAACCGCGGCATGGTCGCCGTCGCGGCGAACGGCAACGTGTTCCCCTGCCACCAGATGTCGGGCTATTACGAGCAGCACGGGGATATTCTCGGCAACGCGAAGCGGGAGCCCCTTTCGCAGCTGCTCTCCGGCGGATCGTATCTTGACGAGGTATGCACCACGCTCGGCACGCTGCGCGAGAAAAATACAAAATGCGCGGGCTGCGCTTATTTTGAGCTTTGCAACGGCGGCTGCCGCGCGGTGGCGCTGGCGCTTACGGGCGACAAGATGGGCGTCGACCCATCCAAATGTCTGTTCTGGGAGCAGGGTTATCACAAGAAGATCGAGGCGCTGCTGCCGCAATATCACACCGTTTATACAGGACTATGAGCGACGGGCGAAAGGATGCGATCCATCCTTTCGCCCGCTTTTCTCTCAAACTGCTGCGGTCAAACCGTATTTCAGCCGCCGTATGTTGCCTCCTTTCTTCTGAGCGATTTGACATGCGTCTCTTTCCGCTCAGCCGCTGCTGCGGAGGTGATACAAGATCATTAGCAAGTTCTTTCGTAACCTCGAGGCAGAGTGACAGCGGCCGCAAGGAGAAAGTCAAATCAAAAGCGGCAACGAGGATGACACATACTCCTTTGCGCAGCGTGTGCAGTCGGTCTACTGTAAGGCCTGCAGCGGTGGGGTTGATGGGCTGAAGTCCCTCACGGTTTTGGGGGATCAAAAGGAGGCTGGAGTAGTACCCTGTAAGTGCAGTCGCAAAATCCCCAAAAATCTGTTAAACTGAAAGAACAGAGATGGAGGGAATCGCAATGAAACATTACAGCAAAGAATTCAAGGAAGAAGTGCTGAAGCTGTCAGACGAGATTGGCGTGAAGAAGGCTGCACAGCAGCTCGGTGTTGCGTACTACACGCTGGCGGATTGGCGCAGCATACGCCGAAATACACCGCCCGCGAAGACACCGAGCGCAGAGGAGCAGACGATCCGCATCCGTGAGCTTGAGCGAGAAAATGCCGAGCTGCGGACCGCGAACAATATTCTCAAGGACGCACTCGGTTTTTTCGCGCAAGACCGCAAGAAGTAAAAGCGTGTGAGCGGCATCTGTTCGTAGCCGAACGCAAGGGCGTCTACACGGCAAAGGATAGGTGTGACCGCTATGCTATAATCATTGTAACAAGTTCGAGTAACACGAAGTCAAGAGAAAATTTGAGGTGCGGCTATGTATTATTCCATTAAACAGATGGCGGAGTTGTTCGGCGTCACGGAGCATACGCTGCGGTTCTATACGGGCAAGGGGCTGCTGCCCTGCACGCGGGACGGCGGCAACCGCCGGGTGTTCAACGAGGAGTCGGTCAACTGGATGCAGGGCATCCGGTGCCTGAAGGGCTGCGGCGCGTCCATCGAGGACATTCAGGAATACTGCCGCCTGTGCCTGCTGGAGGAATCCGAGGAAAATCTGCGGACAAGGTACGCCATCATCCGCAAGCAGCGGGAGGAAGCCTACAGGCGGCTGGAGGAAGCCAAAGCCACTGTGAAATATATGGAGGATAAGGCGGCGCACTACGAAGCCATTCTGGCGGGGCTTGCACCGGACGATACCAACCCTAAGAATTGGACGGCGGAGGACCGACCGGAGCATGGAACGTGTTCTTTTTCTTGACATTTCACCCGACAATTTGTACGCTTGAATCGTATCACTTTATGGGAAAAGGGAGGCGAAGCCATGCAGGGGGATCTTGAGGCGTTCTATCTGCGGCACTTCAAAGCCATCTACCGCGTCTGCTATGCCTTTATGAAAAACGCGCAGGACGCCGAGGACTGCACGGAGGATGCCTTCGTCAAAGCCATGACAAGTGACGTCACCTTTGAAAACGAGCGGCACGAGCGCTCGTGGCTGACGACCACGGCGATGAATCTCTGCAAGGACAGGCTCAAGCACTGGTGGCGGCAGAAGGTGACAGACCTTGACGAGGAGACCGAGCAGACCGCTGCGGAGCCGGACGAAAAAGGGGAAGTGGCGGATGCGGTCATGGCTCTGTCGGTGAAGTATAAGGAGGTCGTCTGGCTGCACTATTACGAGGGCTATCAGACCGACGAGATCGCGGCGATGCTGGACCGGCCGCCGTCGACCGTGCGGAATCAACTGCGCAACGCCCGCGCAAAGCTGAAGCTGACCTTGGGAGGTGAGGGCGCATGAGCGAAAACGAAGTGAAAAAAGCCTTTAACGCGATCGAGCCGGAGGACGGCGCGCAGGAGCGAATGTACGCGAACATCCTGAAAAAAGCGGCGGCACAGCGCGCGGCTGCTCTGGAGGGGAACGTTGATGCGCCCGCGGCGGAAGGCAATGCGACCTCAAAGACCGTGCCGCTCCCCGCCCGCCGCCCGACGCCACGGTGGAAGCGGTACAGCGCGATGGCCGCGTGCCTCGCGCTGGTGACGACCCTTACGATCGGCTTTCTGCATCCGTTTTTTGCCGGAGACAGCGAGGGAAACGAGCCGCCGGTTCTGGGCGGCTCACCGTTCGAGGATGTGCAGAGCGCGGCGGACTTAGAAGAAAAGCTCGGCTTCGTGATCGACGCGCCGGAGGGCGCGGAAAATGTCACCTACTGCATTTACGACGGTGAGATCGCCTGCGTGGACTTCACGCTGGACGGCCACGAATACACTTATGAAGCCTCCAAGCTGGACGGCAACTTTTCCCGCGCGGGCGGCGAAGCCGTGGGCAGCACCGCGCTGAACGCGGAATACGGTGCTGTGCTCGACCGCGTATCGCCCGATACCTGGCGGGCCCACTGGAGCCGGGACGGCGTGAGCTGTTATTTGACCAACTTCGACGGCGCGGAGGAATCGGCCATCACCGAGATTGCCGATACGCTGATGAAAAGCAACTAAATCGCATGGAATGTCGGAGCGCGAAAAGCGCTCCGACATTTCGCTTCCCTCTCTCGTATGGATGGATAGACGGGCAGGGGAGCGGCGTTTCCGGAGACGCTGTTCCGCCACTCATAAAACAAATTCTGAAATTCAAAAGGAGCAAATAGAAATGAAACGCATTTTGACTTTTGTACTGGCGTTGAGCATGGCGCTGTCCCTCGCCGCCTGCGGCGGAAAGGCCGATGACAACAAGAAGAACGACAATAATACAGAAGTGACGATGACCGCGCAGGAGATCATGGACACCTTAAAGGAAAAGCTGGGGGACAGCTTTGAATGCGACACCGCCGAGAGCGAGGATTGTATGAGCGGCTACTGGGGTCTGGATATGACGCAGGTGGAAAGCTGGGCGTCTATGAGCAATTCCAATTCCGCAGTCAATTCCAGTTACGCTGTTATTGTTAAAGTTAAGGACGGCTACGCACAGGATGCTGCCGCACTTTTGCAGACTGGCTATGAGCAAATTCTCAGCTACTCCCGGATGTACAACATGGATTTGCAGAAGGTCTTGCAGGCTCGTTTGTTCGTGAATGGCAACTATGTGGCGCTGCTGATCCTCGGTGCGCAAGGTGACTGGGAGGCCAGTGATGAGGTGCAGGCTAAATTTGCTGCTGAGGAGGCTGCCAAGGTGGACGCGGTGTGGAGCGGCATCTTCGGTTCCGCCGATAACAGCATCACCATCCCGGAGGACGACGGCAGCAGCAACGGCGGCTTCTTCGATATGGGCGATGACGAACTGCCCGACGGCGAAATTATGATCGGCGGCTGATATGGTTTTTCCAGCCTGACGTTTTTACAATGCTTTCTGCCGCTGTGTCTGCTGGCGTATTTTCTTGTCCCACAGAAATGGCGCAACGGTACACTGTTTTTGTTCAGCCTGTTGTTTTACGCATGGGGTGAGCCGGTCTATGTGGTGCTGATGCTGTTTTCCACCGCATTGGACTACACCTGCGGACAGATGGTAGAGCGGCACAGGGAACAGCGGGGAGCAAAGATCGCGCTGCTGGTGTCGGTTTGTGTAAACCTTGGCTTGCTGGGCGTATTCAAATACAGTGACTTCCTGATCGGCACGGTCAATTCCTTGTTCGGCACGGCGCTCCCCCAGCCGAATCTGCCTCTGCCCATCGGCATCAGCTTCTGCACCTTTCAGACCATGAGCTATACCATTGATGTCTACCGGGGCGAGGCAAAAGCGCAGAAAAATATTATCAATTTTGGCGCTTATGTGACCCTGTTCCCCCAGCTCATTGCAGGCCCCATCGTCCGCTACCAGACGGTAGCGGACGAGCTGGAGCACCGGGACTGCACCGCTGACCTCTTTGCCGAGGGAGTGAAGCGCTTCGCCTGCGGCATCGGGAAAAAGGTGCTGCTGGCAAATAACATCGGTCTTTTGTGGGAGGCAGCATCCGCGCAGGCTACTCCCACGGTGCTGACGGCATGGCTGGGCGTGATCGCCTACGGTTTCCAGATCTATTTCGACTTTTCCGGCTATTCCGACATGGCCATCGGCCTTGGACGGATGCTGGGGTTCCGCTTTTTGGAGAACTTCAACTATCCGTTTCTTGCCGACAGTATTACCGATTTCTGGCGGCGCTGGCATATCTCGATGGGGACATGGTTCCGGGATTATGTCTATATCCCGCTGGGAGGCAACAAGGGTGGCCTTGCAAAGCAGCTCCGCAATATTGCTATCGTCTGGCTGCTGACGGGCTTCTGGCACGGGGCAAGCTGGAACTTTGTTCTATGGGGCGTGTATTTTGGCGTGCTGCTGGTGCTGGAAAAGCTGTTCCTATTGCGCTGCCTCAAAAGGCTGCCCGCCGTATTGCGACACCTTTACGCCTTGACGCTGGTAACGGTCAGTTGGACACTCTTTGCGTTTACGGATATTGGCGCAGGCTTTGCGTGGCTGAAAGCAATGTTCTCCGGCGTGCTGTTCGACAGCAGTAGTCTGTATTTGCTGCTGACTTATGGGCCGATGTTGGCAATCTGTGCTTTGGCAGCCACACCGCTGGGAAAACGCTGCTATGAGGGGTTGAACGCCCGGTTGGGGCAGGGGGCATTGGCGCTGACCGACTGCGGCGGCCTGCTCTGCGTGCTGACCATGTCCATGGCCTATCTTGTCAGCGGCAGCTATAACCCTTTTTTGTACTTCCGGTTCTGAGGTGAGAAAAATGCGAAATAAAATCATTACCTCTTTTTTCTGCCTGCTGCTGGCGGTTTCTACTCTTGCCGGATTGCTGTTGCCTGATCGCTATTACTCCGAAAGAGAAAAGCGCACTTTGATGCAAAAGCCCAAATTTACCGTTGCCAACTTTATCTCCGGCGAATTTAGTGGCGAACTGGAAAAGTATCTCACCGATCAGGTCCCGCTGCGCGATGATTGGGTCACGCTGAAAACCTACCTGGAGCTGGCCATCGGTAAACGGGAAAGCGGCGGTGTCTACCTCTGCAAAGATCAGTACCTGATGGACAAGTTTACCGCTTACAGCAAAAAGCAGCGCACAGCCAACGTAGAAGCGCTGGCGGAACTGCAAAGTAAGCTGGCGGCAGAGGGCGTTTCTATGAATACGATCCTTGTCCCTATGGCGGCGCAGGCGTTGACGGATAAGCTCCCTGCCCATGCGCCAGTGACAGACTACACCGCTATCCTGCAAGTGCTGACCGATGCGGGCGTTGACACAACAGACGTGCTTTCTGCTCTCGCCGCTCATAGCAGCGAGAACATCTATTACCGTACCGACCACCATTGGACGAGTCTTGGGGCCTACTATGCCTATTGTGCGTGGCGGGACATTGAACCGAATGCGGACGAGTGGACGCAGGAAATTCTCTGCGGCAATTTCCGCGGCACGACTTGGAATAAAGTCCCGCTGCCCTCCGTTCCCGCCGAGGAGATCACCGCATGGTATCAGCATCCAACCCGCCATGTTTCCTATAACAATGACCAGTATGAAACAGAAAGTATTTACGAGCGCAAGTATCTGTCCGGCAGCGACCAATACGCCGTGTTTCTGAACTCCAACCAGGCACAGACCGTCATTGAGGGCAGCGGCAAGAACGGCAAGCTCCTGCTTATTAAAGACTCCTACGGCAACACCTTTTCCCAATTCCCTGTGGAGGACTATGCGGAGGTCCACGTCCTCGACCTGCGCTTTTTCAAGGGCGATGTGGTGGAGTACGCCAGAGAAAACGGCATCACCGACGCGCTGGTGCTCTACGGCGTGCAGAACTTTGTGAAGGATACAAATCTGCGCTTCTGACGGAGACGGCGCGCAGCCTCCGCGGCGCGGGGCAAAAAGCCGACGGTCAAAGGGCCGTGGGCTTTTGCCCATTCTGCCGACTTTGTGCGGGGGAGGCGGGAGACCTTTTGCGCAAAACGGAGAGAAGAAAAAATTTTGCGAAAAGGGGCTTGACAATGGAAGCGCGCGTGCTATAATACGCTACAACAAGTTAAAGCAGTAAAAACCAATGACGGAGAGAAGTAGCCGATGCAGGCAAGCCTTCAGAGAGTCCCGGATGGTGTGATCGGGGCGGCGGACGGTCGGTGAATGGACTTCGGAGGGCGGATCAAAAGGCGAAAGCCGAGTAGAGACCGACGGGTATCCCACCCGTTATCCATCGGGGCGCGTATGATGGTGCGCGTAAGCGAGCGGGCGTTTGATAACGTCAATTTGGGTGGTATCGCAGAAGTTCAACGACTTTTGTCTCATGTAGGTGGGATGAAGGTCTTTTTCTTTTTCCCCGCTCTGTTCCGGCAAGGCAGAGCTTCATCTGCCGCCCAAAATCAAATATATTGGAGGAAAACCAAAATGAAAAACAACATGATGAAAAAGATTCTGACCCTCGTTCTTGCCGGCGCGATGACGCTGTCCCTCGCCGCCTGCGGCGCAAAGGATCCCCAGCCGGACAGCGGGACGGACGGCAGTACGCCCCGCAGCTTCCGTGTTGCGATCATCAAGCAGCTCGACCACGCCTCGCTCGACGAGATCGCAAACGCCGTCGCCGCCGAGCTGGATCAGCTTGCGCAGACGGAGGGCGTGAAGATCGAGTACGAGATCACCTCCGGCCAGGGCGACCAGACCATTCTCAAGCAGCTTGCCGATCAGGCCATCGCCGACGGCGTGGACGCCATCGTTCCCATCGCCACCACCGCCGCGCAGATCGCCGCGCTCTCCGCCGAGGACGCGAAGACTCCTGTGGTCTATGCCGCAGTTTCCGACCCTGAGACCGCGAAGCTCACCGGCATCGACTATGTGACCGGCACGAGCGACGCGCTCAACACCGATTTTATTATGGACATGATGTTCGCCCAGAACCCCGATGTCGCCAAGGTCGGCCTGCTCTACTCCCTCAATGAGCCGAACTCCACCAAGCCCGTCGCGGACGCAAAGGCATACCTTGACGCAAAGGGCATCGAGTACATCGAGCAGACCGCCAACACCAACGACGAGGTCGTGGCTGCTGCCTCCGCGCTGATCGCCGCGGGCGTGGATGCTGTCTTTACCCCGACCGACAATGTCATCATGGCTGCTGAGATGGCCATCGCAGAGGATCTTGCCAAAAACGGCATCCCGCACTACACCGGCGCGGACTCTTTCGTCCGCAACGGCGCCTATGCCACCTGCGGCGTGAACTACACCGACCTCGGCACAAGGACCGCCGACCTCGCCCTCAAGGCCATGGCTGAGGGCATGAGCGGCATGGAGGATTACTACCTCATGGATGGCGGCATCATCACCGTCAACACCGATACCGCGGCTATGATCGGCAAGCAGGCCGAGTATTCCTGCTTCGACAGCATGGGCACCGTCGTGGAAGTGACCACCACCAAGGACTGAACCGAAACAACAACGCGGAAGCCCTCCGACGAAGGTCGGAGGGCCGAAGCCTGAAAGGAGAGCGACCCCATGCTCATCATCACGCAGACCGCCCTGGAGCTGGGCTTTTTGTACGCGCCGGTCGCGCTGGCGCTGTTTCTGAGCTACCGCATCCTCGACATTGCCGACCTCACGACGGACGGCTGCTTCGTTCTCGGCGCGGCGGTTTCCGTCAGCCTGACGGCGGCGGGACATCCGTTCCTCGCCATCCCCGCGGCGATGCTCGCCGGCGCGTGCGCGGGACTCGTCACCGCCTTTTTGCAGACGAACCTTGGCGTGCCGAGCATCCTCGCGGGTATTGTGACGAATACGGGACTTTACACCGTGAATCTCATGGCGATGGGATGGAAGGCCAACCAGAGCCTGCTCGGCTCGGATACCGTGTTTACCCTTCTGCGCGATGCCGGCATCGGCGGGGCGTGGTATGAGCTGCTGCTTGCAGTCATCGTTACCGGACTTGCGGCGGTGCTGCTGCGCCTGTTTCTCGGCACGCATCTCGGCCTGTCACTCCGCGCGACGGGCGATAATCCCGATATGGTGCGCGCGTCGTCGCTGAATCCTGCGTTCACCATCTCCGTCGGCCTCTGCCTTGCCAATGCCATGACCGGCCTTGCCGGCGCGATGGTGGGCCAGTATCAGAAGACCGTGGACATCAACTCCGGCACCGGCATCGTCGTCATCGGCCTTGCCTGCCTCATCATCGGTGAAACGGTTCTGGGCCGCCGGACCGTTACCAAGGGCGTGCTGGCGGTGATGATAGGCTCCGTGATCTACCGGTTTATCTACGCCGTTGTCTTTTACACCAAGGTCGTACCGGTGGAGTGTCTGAAGCTGCTGACGGCCGTCATCGTGGCTCTGGCCATTGCAGCTCCCAGCATCCGAAAGTGGGCGGCCTTCCAGCAGCGGAAGCTGGCCGCTGGAAAGGGAGGGAACTGACATGCTGGACATTCAACGCATCTCCAAGACCTTCAATCCCGGCACTGTCAACGAGAAAAAGGCCATCACGGACCTGTCTCTCCATTTGAACAAGGGAGAATTTGTCACGGTGATCGGTTCCAACGGCGCAGGCAAGTCCACCCTGTTCAACGCCATCGCCGGCAGCTTTTATGTGGACGATGGCGCCATCACCGTAGGCGGTCACGATATGACCTTTCTGCCTGAATACAAACGTGCGAAGCGGATCGGCCGCCTATTCCAGGACCCTCTGAAGGGGACTGCCCCCAATATGACCATCGAGGAAAATCTGGCGCTGGCAGCGGGAAACGGCGGTTGGTTTTCCCGCTTGACCCAGAAGGACCGGGCCCGTTTCCGCGACCGG
>OHAQ01003263.1_pt1 | contig 11165 bp, 8 predicted proteins | sample 1577111 | NCBI WGS metagenome assembly OHAQ01 (sample SAMEA3541549, study PRJEB24748) | human gut metagenome | biome: human gut; feature: human-associated habitat; material: faeces | place: China | collected 2012 | reverse complement strand
ATCGTCGAAGCGACCGTTGCCTTGATGCGTGTATCAATGGCTGCTGCATTGATGGCAAATCCTCCCCAACCACAGATTCCCATAATTCCAATGCGGTCAGCATCCACCAGATCACATACAGACAGAAAATCGACTGCTGCACAGAAATCTTCCGTATTTATATCGGGAGAAGCTACATAACGCGGTTCTCCACTGCTTTCCCCTGTAAAAGAAGGATCAAAAGCAATGGTCAGAAATCCCCGTTCTGCCATTGTCTGAGCATACAAACCTGAGACTTGTTCTTTAACGGCTCCAAATGGTCCGCTCACGGCGATTGCAGGAAGTTTGCCTTCTGTCCCTTTAGGAATATACATATCTGCAGCCAGTGTAATACCATATCGGTTAACAAAGGTTACCTTCCGATGCTCTACTTTATTACTCTGTGGAAATACTTTATCCCACACTTCTGTCAGTTTTAAATCTTTCATACCATTACTGTTTTTTAAACCATTCTTACTTTGTGCATTCAAAGCTTCTCCAGTAAAAAGAAAAGCCAATAGAAAGCCAATAACCAGTTTATTCATAAGACTTCATTTTTATATTGCAAATGTAATGCCTGCCTGATTATTGTTAAGTACCCGAATTACAGATAATTGTATCTGGATTACGTTTTCAGGTACCCTTTGTGATTGTTGAATGGTATCATGTCAGATTTTTATTCCTAAAGCTCTGTGGGTGTACGAAATGAACTGATTAATTCCAGTAATTCCTGATTAGCACGGCCATTTATTGCAGCCTCCCGTTTCTCCTCAAAAAGATCTAAAGTAGCAGAACATTCTCCACAAATATCAATACCGGCTATTTTTTCATGACGAAAGACAACTGCCAGCAACTGCTCCAGTTCCTGAAGACTGAGAGATCCTTGATCCCAATTGGTTACAGCCGATTCTGGATTAAGTACATCCTTATCTATGGAAATATAAACAGGTTCATTAACATGCTCTGATGCAAAACGCTTCCAGGTTTCTTCCTGTTTCAGCGCTTTTTCTCCATAAAAACGAACCCTATCTCTGTAAATATCCGGCACTGCACGGATTAACGCCTCCGAGGCTCCGGCTACAACCACTTTCTGTAAATAAGGGTTCGTATCCAGCATATCCTTTACCCAGCTTCCGCAAGAAATCATATCCTCAAACAAAGGAGGTTGCATATCCGGATGATGATCAAAAACTAATAGAGAAAACGGATAGTTCAGTTTGTCCGTCCAGAATTTTGTCAGGTAATGATAATTTCCTGAGTCAATAAAATGAATTCCTTCTGCCGGATAATCCGCAATCAATCGTTTGAGAGAAGCAGCTCCTTCTTCATCACAATAGCATTCCGTCCCATACAAATGACGGCAATCCAGCCAAATACAGTTTTGATTACGGATAAATGGTTCATAGTTATACACTCCTGTAAAATCCATGATAATCAATTGTTTCTTCATATATCCTCCTTTTATGGAATCGTCGGACAAAGATAACAAACTTTTGATCACCGTTTTTTACGGATTGTGCTAAAATAAGTTTTCCACAACCCTGAACCGAATGTTCAGAAGTTGTGGAAAACTTAACTGATTATTTCAGACGAACAGAGTAAATGGATGGCTTCCCGTTTGACTGAAGAATACGAATCTGCAAACGCTGGGCGGATATCGGTTCATCCAGTTTGCAGGAAATTGTTCCATATCCCATAAAGCTTTCTCCACGCTGTTTGGGAATCACGCCACTCTGGTAAACCGGAACCCACTTTCCATTATCTTCCTTATCAATGGATAACTGTGTAATGCTATTTTCACCGATAATCAGGAATATCTCCTGAAACTTACTCTCTTTCCGTAAATTCACAGTCATGGAGGCCAATGAATCAGCAGACATCCATGAAGTAGAGACATCATTATCCACTGCATAAGACGGACCATAATGCAATGTATCATTCTTATAGATACTTGTAGCCTCAGCAGTAGCATCCGTAATCAAGGACTGAGGTTTCTTCAGTTCTTTTGGGAAAGGTTTTCCGTTTTCAATACCCAGTTGCCGGGCCAACGTCAGAATATTTTCGATTGCTTTCGGATTCTGCTTTCCCTGTGTATCTGGAGGAATATTCAGCAACAGACAGTTGTCATTAATTGTTGCCGTATAGAAAATGTCTGCCAGTTCTTCAACATCACGCACTGTAGTGTCTTCCGGATGACTGAACCAGTTTCCAATTACAGAAATTGTCTGTGTACTTTCAAATGGCAGATAATATTGCTTACCGCTGTGTGTATAAATTTTAGGATCATCAGCCACAGGAAGGAAAGGATCCCATAAACGAAAATCAGAAGGGAAATAAATAATAGAATCACCTTCCTGCATATCTACAGGACGTTTACCTATTGTCCAGTTGGTTGAGATCTGACAGTCCGGCTGCATACTTTTTACAAAATCATATACCTCCTGCAGATGCCAGTCTTCCGTTTTCCGGTCCCAGGCTCCGTCAAACCAAAGTTCATGAACCGGCCCATAACCGGTCATCAACTCCTGAAGCTGATTCTTCATATACTGAATATACACTTTTTTATCTTCATCCTGATAACAAGGCTCATGCCGGTCCCATAAAGAATAATAAACAGAGAATGCTATCCCTTCTTTCTGGCAGGCATCCGATACAGCCTTTACAATATCTACCTTATGCTCAATAGCCGGATTGGCAATGTCATGATCGGTATACTTACTATCCCACAAACAAAATCCGTCGTGATGCTTCGTTGTAAGAACAATCGAACGCATGCCGGCCTTTTTTGCATTTTTCACCCAGCCTGCAGCTTATTCTGCAATGTCAGCCGGTGGAGCATAAACTCCGGCAGCAGCAGTTCCGTCACTCCATTCTGCATTCAAATAAGTATTCATCCCGAAATGCAAAAACATACCATATTTCCGGTCAATCATAGCTTGCTGGCCCGGAGTAGGCTGAATAGTTGAATTAGAGTCCGTAGTTGAGCAACTTTGCATCATTCCCCCCAAGCAAAGCCCCAACATCAAAATGCCTGAATGTGTTAATCTTTTCATTTTCTTTTTATTTATTATCTAGGTTAATCGGCAACAAAGGTAACAAACTTTTTCAAGAACAAAACCCTTCCATCTGGAAACATGAAAGCAATTATGTAAAGAAGATTATACAAATGTCTAAAAAATGTTATAAAGCAGAGTTTTTTCAAGTAACCTCTTGCAGATTTCAGAAAAGTCCGTACCTTTGCAACGTGTTTTTCATAGTATTAGATTTAAGGTTAACAAAGGTTGGAGTACAGCGGTACTCCTTTTTTTTTGCCTAATCTCAACATCTCCTTTATCAAACAACATAATCCCAAGGAAAAACCACTCAAACCATTGATTGACAAACCAAAAATTCGTACTTTTGCAGAATCAATTGAAATTACGTAATTTAAATAAAATGAATCAAGAATTTGAGCTGATAGCCAAAACCTTCCAGGGGCTGGAAGAAGTACTGGCACGAGAACTCACCGAGCTGGGAGCCAGCAACATTGAAATCGGACGCCGTATGGTATCATTCACCGGCGACAAGGCCCTGATGTACAAAGCAAACTTTTGTCTTCGCACAGCCATCCGCATCCTGAAACCAATCAAACATTTCACTGCCAAAACAGCCGACGAGGTGTACGATGCTGTAAAAGCGATCGCCTGGGAGGAGTATTTGGACAACATGAGCAGCTTTGCTGTGGATGCCGTAGTATTCTCTAACGAATTCCGCCACTCCAAATTCGTTGCTTACAAAGTAAAAGATGCCATCGTAGATTATTTCCGTGAAAAAACAGGCAATCGTCCGTCGGTCCGTATCAGTAATCCGGACCTGGCTATCAACATCCATATAGCCGAAGATCAGTGTACTTTGTCTTTGGACAGTTCTGGAGAGTCTCTTCATCGTCGAGGATACCGTCAGGAACAGGTAGAAGCTCCGCTCAATGAGGTACTTGCTGCCGGAATGATCCTGATGACCGGATGGCGTGGAGAATGTGATCTGATCGATCCGATGTGTGGATCCGGAACAATTCCCATCGAAGCGGCCCTGATTGCACGCAACATTGCACCGGGTATTTTCCGCAAGGAGTTCGGCTTCGAAAAATGGAAAGATTTTGATCAGAATCTGTTAGACTCCATTTATAATGATGATTCACAGGAACGTGAATTTACACACAAGATTTATGGCTACGACAATAATCCGAGAGCAAACGAAATTGCTACTCATAATGTCAAGGCTGCAGGAGTAAGCAAAGACGTTATTCTGAAAATCCAGCCGTTCCAACAGTTCGAACAGCCAAAGGAAAAAAGTATTATTATCACCAATCCTCCGTATGGCGAACGTATCTCTTCCGGAGATTTGCTGGAACTGTATAAAATGATCGGTGAACGTCTGAAACACGCCTTCACCGGTAACGATGCATGGATCTTGAGTTATCGGGATGAATGTTTCGACCAGATCGGTCTGAAAGCTTCAGTCAAAATTCCTTTGTTCAATGGTGCACTGGAATGCCAGTTCCGTCAATATCAGCTGTTTGACGGTAAATACAAGGCTTTCCGTAGCGAAAACGCAGGAAAAGACTTTAAGCCCAGACGCAACACAGACTCTCCGCGTCCCAAAACACGTTCATTCTCGCGCGACGGAGAACAGAAGGGTTTCCGTAAAAAAGAAGACCGTCCATCCGGTTCCCGTAAAAACGAAGGCTTCCGCAAAGAAGAAGGCTTCCGCGGACGCAAGGCTGGTGACGGAAAAGAATTCACGCGCGAACGCCGTAACGAGTTCCGGTTCAAAGACGAATCAAAACCACGCACACCACGTCCTTCCACAGACGACGGACGCCCGAAACAGGCTCCCGGTCCACGCTACATGCATAGCCGCCGCAAACCGGAAATCGAGAGAGAAAACAATGAATCAATGGATAAACAATAATTACCGTTCAATCAAACAATGAAACGCGTATTCTTACTTGTATGCCTATTCTGTATGACAGCAACAGCTAGCTTCGCACAAGAAAAGAAATCCTATACCCTGGAAGATGTCATTCCGGGAGGAAACAATTACTTCAACCTGGCTCCGAAAAATATACCGGGACTACAGTGGTGGGGAGACGTTTGTGTACGTACAGATGTAGAAAACATCGTAACCATCAATGTCCGCAATGGAAAAGAAACTGTACTGGTAACACTTGATGAAGTAAACGAAGCACTTCTCAATGGAGAAAAACCTTTTCAGCCAACTCAGGAACTGAAACAGCTCCGTACACTGATGGGAGCTTCTCTTCCCTGGGGAGATCAGAAAGTAATTACATTCCGTCAGGGAAACTATATGGTATGGTATGATTTCGGTCAGAAAAAGATCAGCAATCTGTTCCGTCTGAACGAAAAAGCTGCCAATCTGGACTTCTGCAAGGAGAATGGCTACGTAGCCTATACCGTGGAAAGCAATCTTTGCATCGCACATGAAGGAGAAAAGGATTTGCAGATCAATCCTGACGAAAAGAAAGCAGATCCGATGGATATCGTATACGGACAGGCTGTTCACCGCAACGAATTCGGAATCTATAAAGGTACATTCTGGAGCCCGAAAGGAAACTGTCTGGCTTTCTATCGCATGGATCAAAGCATGGTAACTGCTTATCCGCAGGTTAATACCACTACCCGCATTGCAACCCTTGAACCGGACAAATATCCGATGGCAGGAATGACCAGCCATAAGGTAACCGTAGGAGTATATCATATTCAGAGCGGAAAAACAGTTTATCTGCAGGCCGGAGACCCGACAGACCGTTACTTTACCAATATCAGCTGGTCTCCTGATGAAAAGAGCATCTATGTTATCGAACTGAACCGTGACCAGAATCATTCACAACTGGTGCGCTACAATGCAGAAACCGGTGCCAAGGAAGCTATGCTGTTTGAAGAAACTCATCCCAAATATGTAGAGCCACAACATCCCATCGTATTCCTTCCCTGGGATAGCAACCAGTTCATCTACTGGAGCCAGCGCGATGGTTTCCATCACCTGTACCTTTATAATAAGGAAGGACAGCTGATCAAACAGCTGACACAAGGAGACTGGCTGGTTCAGGACATTCTGGGATTTAACACAGCCCGCAAAGAAATGATCATTGCGAGTACGGAAATCTCACCTCTGCAGACCAATATCTTCAGTCTGAATGTAAAGACAGGCAAACGCACACTACTCGGCCAGCAGGACGGAACACACTCAGCACGTCTCTCTGCCAGCGGAACTTACCTGATTGACAACTTTACATCATTCAATGTTCCCCGTGAAATCAGCATTCTGCCGACCAACGGAAAGACCGGAATCAACCTGCTGACAGCTACTGATCCGATGAAAGAACAGTATAATCTCCCGGAAATCACACTGGGTACTATCAAGGCTGCCGACGGAAAGACAGATCTTTATTATCGTCTCATCAAGCCGGTCAACTTCGATCCTAACAAGAAATATCCCGCCATTATCTATGTATATGGAGGACCGCACGCTCAGCTGATCCACAACAACCGTTTCTATGATGCACGGGGATGGGATCTGTACATGGCTCAGAAGGGATATGTCATGCTGACCGTAGACAGCCGTGGAAGTGATAATCGCGGACTGGAATTTGAAAACTGCACATTCCGTCAGTTAGGTGTGGAAGAAATGAAAGATCAGGTGGAAGGAGCTAAGTTCCTCCAGTCACTGCCTTATGTAAATGCAGATAAGATCGGTGTACACGGATGGAGTTTCGGTGGATTCATGACTACTAACCTGATGCTCACTTACCCCGAAATCTTCAAGGTAGGTGTTGCCGGCGGACCGGTTATCGACTGGCAGTACTACGAAGTGATGTACGGTGAACGCTACATGGACACTCCGCAGACCAATCCGGAAGGCTACAAGAACTCAAACCTGAAGCTGAAAGCCGGTAACCTGAAAGGACGTCTGGAAGTGATCATCGGTGGAGCAGACCCCACCTGTGTGCCTCAGCACAGCTATACTTTCCTGCGTGCCTGCATTGATGCCGGAACGCATCCCGATTTCTTTGTCTATCCGGAAGACGGACACAACATGATGGGACGCGACCGTGTACATCTGCACGAGCACATCACCCGCTACTTTGAAGATCATCTGAAGTAAAGCAAAACAAGAAAAGTCAAACCCATAATAACAAAACGAATTATGAAACTCTTATTGTTAGGCTCCGGGGGCCGCGAACATGCACTGGCATGGAAGATTGCACAAAGCCCTAAAATAGAGAAACTATACATTGCACCGGGAAATGCCGGTACACGTGAAGTGGGCGAAAACGTAGCTATCAAGGCTGACGATTTCGATGCCATCAAGCAATTCACTCTCGACAACGATATCCAGATGGTGGTTGTAGGTCCGGAAGATCCGCTGGTAAAAGGAATCTACGACTATTTCCGCAACGATGAAGCGTTGAAAAACATTCCGGTCATCGGTCCTTCAAAAGCAGGTGCCGTACTGGAAGGAAGCAAGGAATTCGCCAAAGGATTCATGCAGCGTCATCACATCCCGACCGCAGGCTACAAGAGCATCACAGCCGACAACCTGGAAGAAGGACTGGCTTATCTGGAAACTCTTCAGGCACCCTACGTGCTGAAAGCCGACGGACTGTGTGCTGGAAAAGGCGTACTGATTCTCCCGACTCTGGAAGAAGCCAAGAAAGAACTGAAAGAAATGCTGGGCGGCATGTTCGGAAATGCTTCAGCAACAGTTGTGATTGAAGAATTCCTGAGCGGAATTGAATGCTCCGTATTCGTACTTACCGACGGTAAGAGCTATAAGATCCTGCCCGAAGCCAAAGACTACAAACGTATCGGTGAAGGCGACAAAGGACTGAACACCGGAGGTATGGGTTCCGTATCTCCCGTTCCGTTTGCCGACAAGGAATGGATGCAGAAAGTAGAAGACCGCATCATCCGTCCTACAGTTGAAGGACTGGCAGCTGAAGGTATTGACTACAAAGGATTCATCTTCTTCGGACTGATCAATGTGAAGGGTGATCCGATGGTCATCGAATACAATGTCCGTATGGGTGATCCCGAAACGGAAAGCGTCATGCTGCGTATCAAGAGTGATCTTGTAGATCTGTTTGAAGGCGTAGCTGCAGGCAATCTCCACGAAAAAGAACTGGAAATCGATCCCCGCTCAGCAGTATGCGTCATGCTCGTATCAGGCGGCTATCCGGAGGCTTACGGAAAAGGTTATCCCATCAGCGGTATTGAGGAAGCCAAAGCCGGAGGCAGCATCGTATTCCATGCAGGAACAGCTGTTAAAGACGGACAGATCGTGACATCCGGAGGACGTGTCATCGCAGTCAGCTCATATGGAGCCGACAAGGCAGAAGCCCTGGCACAGTCATTCTGCAATGCCGGAAAGATCAGCTTCGAAAAGAAATATTTCCGTTCTGATATCGGATTCGACCTCTAATCATCCGACAATGGCAATAAGAAACAGATTTCAATATGAAGTGGCAACGGGAAGAATGACGCTTCCTGTTGCCATTCTCATTGCATTACTGGTTTGGGGGAGCACTTGCAGAGAATGGACCGAACTGGTTTCAATGGCTCTTTGTGCAGCAGGCACTTATCTTCTCATTGAGCTGAATACTACTTTTGCCCTTATCCATACACGCACTACCCTTTCCTCGGCCCTGTTTCTGACACTTTATGCCTTCTGTCCTTTTCTCCATGCCTACACACCGGCAGTCTGGCTTCCGGTTCTCTTTTTGGGCATTCTGTTTGCCCTGTTTCAGAGTTACGAAGCCTTCTATGCCTCTACTCCTGTGTACCATGCCTTTCTGTTGCTCGGACTAGGAAGTCTGGCCATTCCTCCCGTGCTTTATCTTATTCCTCTTATATATATTGCAATGGGAGATCTGCGCTCCTTCAGTGCACGCACTTTTTTTGCCGGATTGGTAGGAATTGCAACCCCTTACCTGTTTCTGCTCAGCTATCATCTGTATTTGGGAAATCTGGAATCTGCCTATGACACCCTTCTCTCCTCATTCCGCCCCATGCCGATTGATTACAGTATACTCAGTCTGGAACAGGCCGTTTCAGGCGGCATTGTCCTGCTGATCATACTTATTTGCAGTGTTCGTAGCCTCATGGCAACCTATCAGGAAAAGGTACAGACCCGTATCATGCTCCGCACCTTGCTGATTCTGGAAGCAGGTATCCTGCTGCTTTTACTGCTTCAGCCTCATCTGTTCAATGCACTGTTCCCGCTACTGATTGCCTTGGGAGCCCTGCCTTGCGGACATCTCTTTGCTCAGACATATAATCGTTTCACCCGTATATTCTTCGGCACAGCATTGCTTCTGATTCTGATGCTGGGCTTGTTTAACTTATGGATGCATTTATTCAGTTTCTGACCGAGTGGGGCTATTGGGGAATGTTTCTCTCCGCTTTCCTCGCCGGTACCATTCTGCCTTTCAGTTCCGAAGCCGTCACCGACAAGCTCGGGCGGAGTCTGTTCAAGCACATCTTTAATTGCTCTGATAATGTTAAGCGCAATATCCTCGATTACAGGCTTGATTTCGGCATAGCCCACATCAATAAATCTTGGCAGACCGCTTACGGCATCTCTGCCTTTAACTCTGAAAAGCTTAGGCTCTTTCGGAATTTTTACACAGCCGACTGCAATTTTGCACGCCTCTGCCATGTTTGTGCCGATAATCAGGTTATGCTCTTTTCTGATGTATTTAACGATTTCTTCGTCCATTGCACAGCCTGCCGACTTTATGCACTTTGAAACCGAAATTCCGCCGAGAGAAAGCACGGCAATATCTGCCGTACCGCTGCCGACATCTGCAATCAGAATGCCGTGAGGACTTGTTATGTCGAGCGAACAGCCCATTGCCGCCGCTTTTGGTGCTTCAATAAGATACACCTTGCGAACACCGATTGAGCTTACTGCGTTTACAACAGCTCTTTTTTCAACCTCGGTAACCTCACTCGGAATTGATGCAACAACCCTCGGCATAGTCACCTTTGACGGACTGACCTCTTTTATAAGAATTGAAACCATATCCTCAACAAGTTCGGAGCGTGAAATAACACCGTCATCAATCGGGTGCATTGCTCTTATGCCTGCAGGCGTTTTGCCAATCATCTTATAAGCCTCGTTGCCGACGCCGACAATGTCGTAGGTGTCAACATCAAACGCAACAACGCTCGCCTCATCAAGCACTATTCCTTTATTTTCAATAAAAACTCTTGTTCTGTCAGAACCGAGATCAACAGCTATATCCATTTTAATCACTCCAATGCTATATCAGCAGAGATGTGCAAAGCGTACAGCAACAAATCTCGCCGCATTTGCACTTGTTAAGTATTCTTGCACATTCGCCAAGCGTACTGCCTGTAGTAATAATGTCATCAATAATCAGTATTCGCTTGCCTTTGATTAAATTCTTGTCAATCGGCGAGTAAACGCCTATAACATTTTTTGCCCTTTCAGCCGCTTTTATGCTGTGCTGGGTTTTATTTTTCTTTGTTTTGGCAAGCAGGTCGGCATACTCAATGCCGAGAATTCTTGCACATTCCTTTGCAAGCAACTCAGCCTGATTGTATCCACGCTTTCTGAGAGTATCCTTGTGCATCGGCACACAGGTGACAAGGTCAAATTCCCTGTCACGGTAAACATCTTTTATTGAACGAACCATTTCGTGTGAAAGCAATTCGGCATATGCACCGCAGTTGTGAAATTTAAAGTTAAGAACTGCCCTGCGAAAAATTCCGTCATAGGGGAAAGGAGAGGTACAGATGTACCCTCCCGTTGCATATCGTACAAGTGGCATTTCGGGGAATTCTTTTCTGCATTTGTCACAACAGCTTTTGTTCGGTTCAATAACCCTTCCGCAGTACGGACAACGAACCGTAAAGAAAAATCCTTTTATCGTGCCGAAAACTTTCTTAATAAAGTGTGTCATCTCTCAGTAAAAATTCTTTAAGACCGCTGTACCGTTTTGTACGGCGGTTATTGTTTACCATATATTCAACGGTTGACGGATTGCCGACAAGCACAAGCGTTTTCTTCGCCCTTGTAACAGCGGTGTAGAGCAGATTTCTGTAGTAAAGCTGAGGAGGCCC
>OHAQ01003261.1_pt1 | contig 11168 bp, 9 predicted proteins | sample 1577111 | NCBI WGS metagenome assembly OHAQ01 (sample SAMEA3541549, study PRJEB24748) | human gut metagenome | biome: human gut; feature: human-associated habitat; material: faeces | place: China | collected 2012 | reverse complement strand
CAAAAACTACTACAGAAAGAACAACAAAGGCTGTTACAACTGAAAGAACTATAGAAGCTACTACAGAAAAGAAAACAACAGAGGCTACTACTGAGAAAGAAACTGAAATTAAAACAACAGAGAGAACAACTGAAATAGCTACACAAACACCGGTTGAACCAGTAACAAGAGAGGTGCAAACTACGGAGGCTGAAACAGAGGCAACAACTAAGGAATTGCCTACAGAAACAACAACAGCTGAAGTTAAGTCTGAAACAACAACTGCACCAACAGTTGAAACATCTACAGACCCATTAACTGAAATTACAACAGTTACAGTAAGTGAAAGTTCAACAGAAACAACAACTAAAGTTCCAGAAAAAAAGGCGACTATTAGGGAGTACAATGTAACAATAAAACTAGATGAGGCTATGTCATTAGAAAAATATTTAATGGCTGGACAGATTTCAAAACAGTTTCCGCAGTGCAGACCATGATCCTGATGGAGAACAACGGGTTTAACGCTGATGTTGATACATTCTTGCGGACATAATGATATAAATTTGCCGCAAAAGCAGTAAAAAGCGTTCCAATTTATTTTCTGACAACGCTGATTCGCTGCCGGATGTGGTTTCCTTTGGTGATCTCATCCACCATGGCGATCGCATAGTCGGCATAGCTGATGATACTTTCGCCGCGGCTGTTCAGCGTAAGCTCCTCACCTGCGAGAATGTACTCGCCGGTTCTCTCTCCCTCCGCTTGGAAATCACCGGCAGGGCTGATAAATGTCCACTGAACATCGTTCCTCTTGCGCAGTTCCTCAAGCGCCTTGCCCTGCGCTTTTGCCAGCGGCAAAAACTGCGGCGGGAAATCCGGACCATCGGAAACCACTGCGGTATGCTCCTTATTAACATACAGGCTGCCTGCGCCTCCGACAACTGCCAAGCGTGTCTTTCTGCCGGAAAGGCTTTAACCTTATACATGGTACATTTAATTTAACCGTTAACGCTGAAAAATACTAGAGAGATGGAAAATAACGACAAGCAGATTGAATTAAAGTTTCAGAGGTTTTTTACTGTGAATTTTCCGAAAGTAAAGAACTTTGCTCAAATGCTGCTTAAATCTGAAAGTGATGCAGAAGATGTGGCTCAAGATGTTTTCTGTAAGCTTTGGATGCAGCCGGAGTTATGGCTGGATAATGATAAAGAACTAGACAATTATATTTTTATAATGACTAGAAATATAGTTCTGAATATCTTTAAACATCAACAGGTAGAGCAAGAATATCAGACGGAGGTTATAGAAAAAACTTTTCTTTATGAATTGACAGAAAAGGAAGAGATATTGAATAGTGTGTATTATAAGGAGATGCTCTTAATTATTCAGTTGACACTGGAGAAGATGCCGAAGCGTCGTCGGTTGATATTCGAACTAAGTCGTTTCAGGGGATTAAGTCATAAAGAAATAGCTGATAAACTCGATGTTTCTATCCGAACAATAGAGCATCAGGTTTATTTGGCATTGATCGAATTAAAGAAGGTACTCCTCTTTTTTATTTTTTTTCTCTAATATTTTTAAGTAGTATGTATGTAGTAGTTGTATTTAGTGTATAAAGCCCAAAAAGAAAGAAAAAGATTCATGAAAGATTATATTCAACAACTCATAGAATTGTTCGGCCATAATAACTATTCAGCCGATACGCATAAGAAAGTGCAACAGTGGTTGGCTGATGAGGAGCATGTTGATGAAAAGAGTGAGGCTCTTCGTGAGCTTTGGAAACAAGCAGGAGAACAGAAAGTGCCTGATGGCATGCAACAATCAATACAACGAATGCGGCAGAATCTGGGAATGCAGTCTATTACTTCACGTAGAAATTACCAGTTGCTTATATGGAGAGCTGCAGCTATTTTATTGTTAGCAGTCTCATCTGTTTCTATTTATTTGATGTTGGAAAAGGAACGGCCGGAAAAAGATTTAGTTGAATGCTATATACCGACAGCGGAAATTCGTGAACTTACATTACCGGATGGTACATATGTCATGTTGAATTCGAAGAGTATACTACTATATCCGGAAAAATTTACAGGAGAGACTAGAAGTGTATATTTGATTGGTGAGGCCAACTTTAAAGTGAAACCGGATAAGAAGCATCCTTTCATTGTAAAGGCCAATGATTATCAAGTTACTGCTTTAGGTACTGAATTTAATGTAAATGCTTATCCGGAAAATAGCGAACTGATGGCTACTTTGCTGGAAGGTAGTGTGAAAGTTGAATTCAATAACTTGCTGTCCAATATTATTTTAAAGCCTAATGAACAGTTGGTATATGACAAACATACGAAAGCGCACAACCTGCGGATGCCGGAGATAGATGATGTGACGGCATGGCAACGTGGGGAATTGGTTTTTAGTAATATGTATCTGGAGGATATTTTTACAAGTCTTGAACGCAAATTTCCTTATGCTTTTGTATATAGCCTTCATAGCTTGAAAAAGAATACATATAGTTTCCGCTTCTCCAAACAGGCGAATCTGGAGGAAGTTATGAAGATTATATCGCAAGTTGTAGGAAATGTAAACTATGTTATCAAGGGAAATAAGTGTTATGTAACTAGTAAAGAATGAATATATTGTAGAACCTTTTAAATTTAATACGTAATGCAAAAAAATACCCGGAAGGAATGGCCGTTCCTCCCGGATATGAAATCAATCTCTTTTAATATTAGCGTAATATTGACGCTATTCTGAATGATCCTAGAATAATAACCAATTAACTAATACTAAAGATGCTACAAATCTACGAAAAAATAGCAGAAAAAATAGCTCATAAGCGGGTCTTTCTCACTTTTTTAAGTCTTATTCTTATACAGACTTTCGCTTTGGCTCAAAATGATAGTAAAATAACTATCCAACAAAAGAATATTACTGTCATTGATGCCTTAAAGACTGTGGAAAAACAGTCTAAAATGTCTATAAATTATAGTGATTCCGAATTGACAGGAAAAGTAATAGCCCAGTTAAATTTGCAGAACGCATCCCTCGAAACCGCACTTGATACCATCTTAAAAGGGACGGGCTTTTCATTCCAAATACAAGGTAACTACATTATAATAGCTGAAAAGAAGCCTGTAGTTGCACAAACCCTTAAAAATATCAAAGGAAAGGTTACTGATGAAAGCGGTGAACCGTTGATTGGAGTAAATATATCTGTGGATGGTAGTTCTACAGGTACGATTACCGATTTCGATGGTAACTTTACGATCAAGGCAGCAGAGAAATCTATTCTCAAAGTATCTTATATCGGATATGCTGCACAGATAATTCCTGTTTCCAAGAAAGATTTCTATCCGGTTGTAATGAAGCAGGATACAGAAGTGCTCGATGAAGTTGTTGTAACGGCATTGGGTATCAAACGTGCAGAAAAGGCGTTGTCTTACAATGTACAACAAGTCAAGGGAGATGCTCTGACTACGGTAAAAGATGCTAACTTCGTAAACTCGCTGAACGGTAAGATAGCCGGAGTGAGTATTAACAAAAGTGCTAGTGGAGTTGGTGGTGCGACACGTGTTGTAATGCGTGGTGCAAAATCTATCGAAGGTGATAACAATGCTTTGTATGTGGTGGACGGTATTCCTTTGTTCAATACCAATATGGGAAATACCGACAGTGGTATTATGGGTGAAGGTAAGGCCGGAACAGAAGGAATCGCCGACTTCAATCCCGAAGATATTGAAAGTCTTTCTGTTTTGAGTGGTCCTTCGGCTGCTGCGTTGTATGGTAGTAGTGCCGCTAACGGTGTAATTTTGATTACCACTAAAAAAGGAAAAGAAGGAAAACTTTCAGTGCAGTTCTCTTCTTCTTCAGAGTTCAGCAAAGCTTATATGACTCCTGAGTTTCAAAATACGTATGGTAACAAAAAAGATATGTATGAAAGCTGGGGTGAGAAACTGTTGACTCCTACAAGTTATGATCCTAAGAAGGATTTCTTTAATACCGGAACCAACTTTATTAATTCGGTTACGTTGACCACCGGTACGAAATCGAATCAGACTTTTGCTTCTGTTTCTTCTACCAATTCCAAAGGTATTGTGCCTAATAATGAATATGAACGTTTGAATTTCACAATCCGTAATACGGCAACTTTCCTTAATGATAAATTACAACTCGATTTAGGTGCGTCGTATGTGAAACAGAAAGACAAGAATATGGTATCGCAAGGACAATATTGGAATCCGGTGATGGCCGCCTATTTGTTCCCTCGTGGTGAAGACTTTGATGGAATTAAGTCATTCGAACATTTCGATGAAAGTCGCCAACTTCCGGTTCAGTATTGGCCGGTGGCAGATCCGGTATATGCTTCACAGAACCCTTACTGGACTGCTTATCGCAATGTAGCTACGAATGAAAAGAGTCGTTATATGTTCAACGTAGGGTTGACTTATAATATTACCGATTGGTTGAATGCGACAGCCCGTTTCAGAATGGATGACACACATGTATTGTTTGAACGCAAGATTTACGCTTCATCCGACGATAAATTTGCGGAAGGAAAGAAAGGACTGTATGGATACAATAACTATGAAGACCGTCAGGAATATGCCGACTTTATGTTGAACGTAAACAAACATATAGCTGATTTCAGTATTTCTGCCAATGCGGGTTGGAACTATTCTAACTATTGGGCATTGGAGAGAGGATACAAAGGGACATTATTGGGAGTGCCCAATAAATTTGCGGCTTCTAATATCGATCCGGCTAATGGTCGTATCTCAGAAAAGGGTGGTGATAGTCGTGTACGTAATCATGCTGTTTTTGCCAATTTGGAACTTGGTTGGAAGAGTATGCTTTATTTGACGCTGACCGGACGTAATGACTGGAATTCACGTTTGGTGAATACCGATGAAGAATCTTTCTTCTATCCCTCAATCGGTCTGTCCGGGATTATTTCCGAGATGGTCAAATTGCCCGAATTTATCTCTTACCTGAAAGTTCGCGGTTCGTATACGGAAGTCGGTGCGCCTGTATCCCGTTCGGGACTGACTCCGGGTACGGTAACTACCCCTATTGTGGGTGGTGCATTAGATCCTACCGGTATCTATCCGTTTACTGATTTCAAGGCAGAACGTACAAAGTCATACGAATTTGGATTAAGTCTGAAGTTGTGGAATAAATTAAGTGCGGAGGTAACCTACTATCATTCTAATACATACAATCAGACTTTCTTGGGTGATCTTCCGGAATTTACCGGATACAAGCAGATTTATTTGCAGGCCGGTAATGTGGAAAATCGTGGTTGGGAGGCTTCATTAAGCTATTCCGATCAGTTTAAGTTCGGATTAGGAATCTCTTCAACATTGACATTCTCTCGTAATATAAACGAGATTAAGGAGATGGTTGAAAACTATCATACGGATTTGATGGATGAACCGATTAATATTCCGGAGGTTTTGAAGGATGGTGGTCGTGTCATCTTGAAAGAAGGCGGAAGTATCCACGATATTTATGCCAACACCTTCTTGAAGAAAGACCACTTGGGATATGTTGAGGTAAAGAGCGACGGAACCTTTGGAATGGAAAAGGGGGAACCCGTTTATTTGGGAAAAACTTCTCCTGATTTCAATATGGGATGGAGTAATATGTTGACATACAAAGGCTTTGGGCTCGGATTCCAGATCAACGGACGTTTTGGAGGCGTGGTGACCTCTTCTACAGAGGCATTGCTTGATCGTTACGGTGTGTCCAAACGTTCGGCTGAGGCTCGTGAAGCGGGAGGCGTATTGTTGAAGGGACAAGGTCTGGTAGATGCGAAGTCTTATTATCAGATGACAGGTACGGGAAATTATGAAACTTCCGGTTACTATGTATACAGTGCCACCAATATTCGTTTGCAAGAACTTACCTTTAGCTATACTATGCCTAATAAGTGGTTTGGTAACGTGTTGAAAGATGTTACAGTTTCGTTTATAGCCAACAATCCTTGGATGTTGTATTGCGAAGCTCCGTTCGATCCGGAACTGACTCCTTCCACTAGTACTTACGGACAAGGTAATGATTATTTTATGCAACCGAGTGTTCGTAGCTTTGGCTTCGGTATTAAATTTAAATTATAATACACCTTCTTTATTATGAGAAAAATGAATCATTTTAAACTATTAGCGGTGATATGCGCAATGACGCTATTTGCCTCATGCAATTTTGAAGAAATCAATACCAACCAATTTGAGATGAGCGACGGAGAAGGTGCGATGGATGGTTTTGAAGTCGGAGGGCTGATTACAGCTATGCAACGGACAGTGATTCCCGTAGGCACACAGGCTGATGATACAGATGTTATCAATGAGTATCAAATAGCTTATCATCTATCGGCCGATAATTGGAGTGGATTTTTTGGCGAGAACAACAGTAACGGTTGGAACGCAGGTAGTAACAATACTACTTATTATTTGTTGGACAATTGGATAAAAGCGACCTATACACAGTCTTATACCAATGCTCTTGATCCTTGGAAGAAATTGAAAATAGCGTCCGAGAAAAATGGTACGCCCGAAGTCTTTGCTTTGGCTCAAATTCTGAAGATTTCCGCTTGGCACAAGACACTTGAAAGTTTCGGTCCGATGCCTTATTCTCATGCGGCGGACGCTACAATGAACATTCCGTTCGATTCGGAGAAAGAGGTGTATACGGCGATGTTTGAAGAATTGACCGCAGCCATTGAAGAATTAACAGAAAAGGCGGAAAATGGGGTGAATGTAATGGGCGCTTATGATGCGGTATATGCCGGAGATGCTACCAAATGGGTGAAATACGGCAATTCGCTGATGCTTCGTTTGGCTATGCGTGTCCGCTTCGCTGATGCGGAACTGGCGAAAAAGTATGCTACTCAAGCAGTAAATCATTCTATCGGCGTGATGACGGCTAAGGATGATGCGGCTCAAATGAGTCAAGGAGCGGGTATGACTTTCCGCAACAACATTGAATGGCTGGCAGGCAACTATAATGAAGCTCGTATGGGTTCTTCTATCTTTTCTTATCTGATGGGATATGAAGACCCGCGTTTGAACGTTTATTTTTTGCCGATGGATGGTAATGCCTCTTATGGTGTTGAGGCTTTCAACGGAAAAACATATCAAGCGGTGCCGGCAGGGCATGCCAATGCGCAGAATGATATCTATAAATCTTGCTCAAAGCCCAATATTCAAAGTGGAACTCCTACATATTGGCTGCGTGCATCGGAAGTTTATTTTTTGCGTGCGGAAGCAGCTTTAGTGTGGGAAGGTTTCGGCAGTGCGGATTCATGGTATAAACAGGGCATTGATATGTCTTTTCAGGAGAATGGTGTGACCGAACCTGTAGACGATTATATGAATTCCAATTTGTCACCTCGGGCATATGTTCTTTCCCATTATCAGTATGGGCAAACACTTTCTGCTCCGTGTGAGACTACTGTCAAGTTTGAAGGGACAACTGAGCAGAAGTTGGAAAAAATTATGATTCAGAAGTGGATTGCTTTGTTTCCTAACGGACAGGAAGCGTGGACGGAATGGAGAAGAACCGGTTATCCGAAGTTGAATGTCATTAAGACTTTGAAAGGAGCAGTGCAAGGCGCAACTCTTGAGGGCGGTATTCGCCGTATGATTTATCCCACCAGTTTTTCTCAGACTAACGAGGGAAAGGCTATTTATGAAGCAGCCTTGAAGTTGTTCAATAACGGTGCAGGTGGCGAAGATAAGTCTTCTACCCGTTTGTGGTGGGATTGTAAGAGATAACCTACATGTATCATTTTAATACAGATGAAGAATATGAAATCATTAAGAAAATTGTTATATATTATTCCATTGACAGGCATGATGGTAACTTCTTGCATGGATGTGGAGAATATTGAGATAGACCATATAGGCGGGTATGCCACAATGAACAATGCGGAGAGTGAGGCATATTATGCCAATCTGCGCGCCTATAAGGCGACTGCTTGGAATTACAATCGTCCCGTAGCTTTCGGATGGTATTCCAATTGGGCGCCTGCTGGAGCTTATCGAAGAGGATATCTCTCTGCTATGCCCGATAGTATGGATTTTGTTTCAATGTGGAGTGGCGCTCCAGGACGTTATGAAATCACTCCGGAGCAGAAGGCAGATAAAGAGTTTGTGCAAAAGGTGAAAGGAACGAAACTGTTGCAGGTAAGTCTGCTTTCTTATCTTGGTAAGGGTGCGACACCAAATTCGGTATACCTCGAAGTGGAAAAACAAGCGGAGGAAGAAGGCTGGTCGGCGGCTCAATTGGAAACGGCGAAGAAACAAGCCCGTTGGAAATATTGGGGATTTGAAGGTCAGTTTGAAAGTGAAAACCATTATGCATGTCTGGCGAAGTTTGCCAAAGCTCTGTGTGATTCTTTGTATGCAAACGAATGGGACGGTTATGATGTAGACTGGGAAATCGGTAGTGGTGTGTTTGATATGGATGGCACATTGAGTCAGAATAAGCATTTGATTCATTTGGTTAAAGAGATGAACAATTACATTGGTCCGAAAAGCGATCCGGAAGGTAAAGGACATAAAATGATCTGTATTGATGGAAATATTTATGGGCTTACCCATGAATTGGATGAGTATGTCGATTATTGGATTATACAAAGTTATGGTAGCTCCAATCCCCGTTTTGATGGTTATGGCGTTGATCCTAAAAAAATAATCTGCACAGAGAACTTTGAAAAGTATGCCACTAATGGAGGTCAATTGCTGAAGCAGGCTGCTGCTATGCCGCAAGAAGGTTATAAAGGTGGAGTAGGAGCTTATCGCTTCGATAATGATTATGACAATACGCCAAATTATAAATGGATGCGTCAGGCTATTCAAATCAATCAGCGGGTTTTCAATGAATGGAAAGCGAAACAAAACGAAGCGGAAAATAAACCGCAGAAATAAGTGGACTTATAAAATTCTAAAACAGTAAAAAGATGATGAATAAACATATATTCTATTATTTGATGGTAGGTAGTATGGCGTTATTGTTGGGCGCTTGCAACGACAGCATGAATGACCTGCTGGAGCCTAAGGTTTATTTCGAAAGCAAGGAATATAATTTCTCGGTGGAAGATGAAATGGATGTAATGACATTTGATCTGGTTTCAAGACTCTCGTCAGCAACTTCCTCTCAGGTAGACGTATCATATAGTGTAGCCGAACCAAGTGTAGTAGACGAATACAATGCAAAGTATGGCACAAATTATGAGATGCTTGATGTTTCGCAGGTAAAGCTAAGCAGTACGACATCTTCTATTTCGAGTGGAAAATTGTATGCGGATAATATAGAAGTCGAACTTTCCGGGTTAGAAGCCTTGAAAGCCGGGAACTCATATGTTTTGCCTATGCGGGTGCATTCGTCTTCGGTGTCGACTCTTTCCGGAACAAACATTGCATATTTCTTTTTCTCCAAACCGTTGAAAATTACCAAAGCTGGTAATTTCAGTAACCACTATATTTCTGTGAAGTTCCCTGTCGGTACTTTCTTCTCGTCATTCACTTACGAAGCATTGATTAATGTGGATTATTTCCTCGATAATAATACGATTATGGGAACCGAAGGTGTGATGATTCTCCGTATCGGTGATGCAGGAGGAGGAATTACTCCTAAAGATTATTTGGAAGTGGCCGGAGGACAGAACTACCGTGTAACGAAACCGTTGTTAACAAATCGTTGGTATCATGTAGCGTTGACTTATGATCAACCGACAGGAAAAACAGGTATTTATGTAAATGGTGAGAAATGGGCTGGTTCAGATTGGGGTATTGACGGTTTTGATCCGAATTCGGACATGGGTTTTTATATTGGTAGAATCTATGGTTTTAAATGGGGTGAACGTCCATTCCATGGTAAAATGAGTGAAGTCCGTGTTTGGAGTGTAGCCCGTACGGAAAATCAACTTAAGCAGAATATGCTGGGTGTTGACCCTGCTTCAGAAGGCTTGGCACTTTATTATAAACTAGACGGATCAGAGACTCAGGAAGGTGGAGTTATCAAAGATGCCACAGGGCGTATAAACGGTACTACAAATGGAATTACTATTAAGACGTTGGATGCTCCGATAGCTATCAATTAATGGAACACACAAATTTGTGAGAGTTTTTGCTCTTTGCATTTTTGAATATGAGTGAAAGCCTGCTTACTGAAAAGATAATATTCTTTTGGTAAGCAGGTTTCTTTTATTTATGTTTGTTTTATGAAGAAGTTACTATTTATCCTGTTTATATCTTTTCCATCTAAATGTTTTTGAAGCGTGGTGAAGAACGGGAAGTGAAGTTTATTTTGTCCGAAGAGGATTTCTCGCTTGTCGATCGGAATTTAAAGAGGATTGTGGAGCCGGGAACTTTTCAGATAATGATTGGTGCTGCTTCCGATGACATAAGATTACAGACGAAAGTAGCTATAAAATAGGAGATGCCATCTTTGACTGTTTGATATGTTTTCTAAATACATTCAGTGTGTCGGAAATTCCGACACACTGAATGTATTTGTAGCTTGCACCTATTTTTATTGTCAAACAGTTAGTATAACATTCAAATAAATGAATATCAATGCTCTCTTGATAATAACCTCTGATAATAGGCTGATAATGAAATATAGTCTCGATGCTATCATTTCATTCCACTTGGTTCGCGCTTTATAATTCGATTTTTAGATTTGAATGATCATAGACTATGGGAATACTTTCCCCATTAACAGACACAGATACCGGGCATTGTAAACTTCTGATATAGGCTTTGACTTTGGTGGAGCCATCAATCCATAGCTGCATGCGTCTATTTTCTTCTTTCTGAATAATAAATAGTTTTGCCAGCGAGGAGAAATAAGAGGTAGTTCCTCTTTTTAATGAACTGCCATAACCAATAAAATACTCTTTAGCATCTGCCGGAGCGCTCTTTTCCGGATATGTAACTATAAACATATAAGCATCTGTAGACCAGCCATCGGCTTCAATCCATGAATTGCTATGCATTAATCGTCCGTCTGCTAACTGATTAATATAAATATCTGTAATCTTACCCTTATTGCGGATGCGTAAACCAATCCAGTTTTTACCTTCACGTTTCTCAATCTCAGGAAGCTCTTTTTCATCGGTAAGCACTCATTGTATGGCTCTTGTTTATCCTATCAGTCAGCTTTACCTTTGCACAGAACTTAAAATTTTATTC